>Ga0070670_100000370_pt1 | contig 37444 bp, 35 predicted proteins | sample KBSS63metaG_FD_64665 | JGI IMG/M metagenome (GOLD analysis project Ga0070670, IMG submission 64665) | Switchgrass rhizosphere microbial communities from Kellogg Biological Station, Michigan, USA - KBS S6-3 metaG | ecosystem: Host-associated > Plants > Roots > Rhizosphere > Soil ... | reverse complement strand
GACCTGATGCTGTACTCGGCCATCCTGCTGGCCGGCTTTGCGATCACCAAGTTGCCGGTTGAAAAACTCCTGGCCAAGAAAAAATGACCCCTTCCCTGCCCCATCAACATCAGCAACGCGAGAGCCACATGGACGTCCTCCGCCCCACCGCCCTGGAACAGATCTACGCCCACGCCCGCCGCAGTTACCCCGAAGAATGCTGCGGTTTCATCTTCGCCGACGGCAGCGTGTACCTGGGCAGCAATATCCAGAATGAACTGCACCGCAAGAACCCCGAGATGTACCCGCGCAGCGCAGCCAACGGCTACACGTTCTCGGTGGCCGACACCCTGCTGATGAACAAAGCCTTTCGCAGCGACAACCCAGTGGTGGTGATCTACCACTCCCACCCGGACGTCGGTGCCTATTTCAGTGACGAAGACCAGGACAAGGCGCTGTTCCTGGGCGAGCCGATCTACCCCGTGAGCTACCTGGTGGTCGACGTTCGCCAGGGCCAGGCCCTGGGCTCCAAGCTGTTTGCCTGGGATGGCAAGCATTTCGCCCTTCAACCTTTCAACGACCTGCACACGGAGTTGTCCATGAACGCTGTCTCTTTCCCCGACATTCTGGTTCGCGTGGCCAAGCTGCCGGAATCGACCCTCGAGGGCACCGGATCGACATTGCGCGAAGTCATTGAAAACCTCTGCAGCAGCCACCCACAGTTGCGTTCGCACCTGTTCCACGAGAAGAACAACCAGCTCAAGGAACACTTCCTGTTTACGGCCGAGGAAGCGCTGATCGATGCCGACGAGCCCTTGCCGCAAAAGGCCAAAATCGAAGTCCTGCTCGCGACCTCTGGCGGCATGGATGTCGACGCACTGAGCAATGAAGAAGTACAGCGCTACGTGCGCCATATCACCCTGCCCGGCGTAGGTCGCGAAGGTCAACTGAACCTCAAGAAAGCCAAGGTGCTGATCATCGGCACCGGCGGCCTCGGCTCACCGATCAGCCTGTACCTGGCCGCCGCCGGCATCGGCACCCTGGGGCTGGTGGACTTTGATGTGGTGGAAAGCAGCAACCTGCAGCGCCAGATCGTCCACGGCAACAGCACACTCGGCATGCCCAAGGTCGAGTCCGCCAAGCAACGCCTGCAAGACCTCAACGGCCATATCCAGATCAATGCCCACGACACCGCGTTGAACGCTGACAACGCCCTGGAATTGGTAGGCGCCTACGACCTGGTGATCGACGGCACCGACAATTTCGACACCCGCTACCTCGTCAACGATGCCTGCGTGCAACTGGGCAAACCCTTGGTGTACGGCGCCATCTACCGCTTCGACGGGCAGATCAGCGTGCTCAACTATCAAGGCGGGCCTTGCTATCGCTGCCTGTTCCCCAGCCCGCCGCCCGCCGAACTGGCACCCAATTGCAGCGCCGGTGGCGTGATCGGGGTATTACCCGGCGTGGTCGGGATGATCCAGGCCACCGAGGCCATCAAACTGCTGATCGGTATTGGTGAACCCTTGTCGGGCCGCTTGATGCGCTTTGACGCGCTGGCGATGAAGTTCAGCGAGATCCGCTTCAAGCGCCGCGCCGATTGCCCCTGCTGTTCCGAGGCACGCCACAGTGAAACCCTGGCGCCCGCTGTCTGCGCGGATGCCGTGCCCAACCCACCGTCCCTGGCCGAAGAGCGCTACATCAAGCCCCGGGTACTCAAGCAAGTGCTTGAACACCCCAGCAGCGCCGACGTGCTGCTGGACGTGCGCGAAGCCAGCGAATTGGAGGTGTGCAAGTTGCCGGGGGTGGTGCACATCCCCCTCGCCGAACTGGACGGCCACCTCGACAGCCTCAGCCGTGACAACACCCACTACCTGATCTGCTACGCCGGCAGCCGCGCCGAGCAAGCCGCCAGCACCTTGCTGGCCGCCGGTTTCGCCAACACCAAAGTCCTGCAGGGCGGCATGAAACATTGGGTTCGCGACGTCGAACCCGACATGCCTTTGTATTGAACCGAGGGTTGAATGATGTTGCATAACTCCATTCTTGAGGTGATCGGCCAAACGCCGATCGTGCGTTTGGCGCAGTTCTCCGAAGACCTCGGTATCGAGGTCTACGCCAAGCTCGAATCCCTCAACCCCGGCGGCAGCCACAAGGCGCGCATCGCCTTGGGCATGATCCTCGACGCCGAGCGCCGGGGCGTGCTGATCCGTGACTCCGGGCAAACCATCATCGAGCCCAGCGGCGGCAACACCGGTATCGGCCTGGTGATGGCCGGCAATGTGCTGGGCTACAAAGTGGTGCTGGTAATCCCTGACAACTACAGCCCCGAAAAACAGAAGCTGCTGCGTTTATATGGGGCCAAGGTGGTGCTGTCGGACAGTCGTCTGGGTAACAATTCCCACGGCGAAAAGTGCATGGAGCTGCAGCTGGAAAACCCCAGCTACGTGATGCTCAACCAGCAGCGCAACGGTGCCAACCCGCAGACCCACCGCGACACCACCGCACCGGAAATCCTCCGCGCCTTCGGCGAGCGACGCGCAGACTACTTTGTCAGCGGCATCGGCACCGGCGGGCATATCACCGGCATCGGCGAAACCCTGAAAGCCGCCTGGCCTGGCCTGCGCGTCATGGGCGTGGAACCGGAAGAATGCGACCTGCTGAAAAACCAGCACGCGCCGCATCATATCCAGGGCCTGTCGATCGGCCTGATCCCGAGCATCCTCAACCTGGACGTGATCGACGGCATGCTCAAGGTCTCGCGCCAGGACTGCATCGATATGATGAAACGCATCATGCGCACCGACGCCATCAGCCTGGGTCTGTCGTCCGCCGCCAACATGGTGGCTATCGCCAAGCTCGCTCCCGAACTACCGCCCGACACGGTGGTGTTGACCATGGTCTACGACAATGCCGACAGCTACCTGCCCAGTTTTGAATAACGGGTTTTCCAACCACATAGAATGCGGGGGTGCCTCGATGGGCGGCTTTATCGACATGCAACAATTGCACGATGAGTTGCTGACTCACCTCATCAAGACCCTCACACCCGTACAGATGAAACAGCTGGAACCGCACCTCGCGCCGCTGATCCAGAATGCCGCCCAGGCGGTGGCCGAAGACCTGATCGCCTATGCCTACCGTGACCCGGCGTCGCGTGGGCGCGGCGAGTTGATCCTGGAGTCCTACGCTTCGTTCAAGGCGGTGCTGTATTACCGCCTGGCACACGTGGTATGGAATTTCCCCGACCAGCACAATGGCGTGTTCTCGCGCATCGCGCTCAAGCTAAGCAACCAGGGCAAGATCCTGTCCGGCGCCGAAATTCACCCGGCGGCGCGCATCGGGCGACGCTTCGTGCTCGACCACGGCTACGGCACTGTGATCGGCGAAACCTGCGAGATCGGTAACGATTGTTACATCCTCTGCGGCGTGACCCTGGGCGCCCGCGGCATCGCCAACAACCCCGACGGCAAGCGCCATCCACGCCTGGGCAATAACGTTGAGGTAGGCGCCGGCGCACGCGTGCTGGGTTATGTGTTGATCGGCGACAACGTATTTATCAGCCCATCCTGCGTGATCACCCAGGACGTGCCCGCCGGCACCAAGGTCAAGGTGGTCAACCAGATTCAGCTGCAAAAAAACGATGAATCGGACAACAGCAACTACCTCGGTGCATTCGCCCTGGACGAGCGGTTGCATGTGGTCGGCGAGATCAACGCCAGCCACAAGGTCACCGTGCTGGACGCCGATTTTCATCCGTTGCAGGGGCTGATGCTGGAGCCCACGGTGAAGGAGCGTCATCACCTGCAATTTCGCCTGCACCGCGTCGAGTCGGGCAACCACTTGCCGCGCCTGCCGCTGAACCTGAAGGTCTGCGGCCCCGAATTTGAAATCACCCTGCTCTCCCCCCCTGGCTTGAGTGCAATGGTGCGTCACCTGCTGCAAGCCAGCCCATTGATCGTCGGAGGTTGAACATGTCCGTGCATACCATGGAAACCCTGGCGCTGTTCGACAGCGCGCCTTATCAGAACGCGTTCAGCGCCCGGGTGATTGCCGTCAGCGAACACGGCATTGCCCTGGAACACACACTGTTCTATCCCACCGGCGGCGGGCAGCCGGGAGACACCGGCCACCTGACATTGGCGGACGGTACGCGCGTCGAGGTGACCGGCACAGTGCGCGACCCGGTGCTGCGCTCGATTATCTGGCACCAAGTGGAGCACTGGCCCGAGCAGTTGACCGCAGGGGTGCAGGTGGACGCCGGCCTCGATTGGGAACGTCGTTACCAGCACATGAAAATGCACACCTGCCTGCACCTGCTGTGCTCAATCATTGATGCCCCGGTGACCGGTTGCAGCATCAGTGCCGACAAGGGCCGCCTGGATTTCGACCTGCCGGAAATGACCCTCGACAAAGACAGCATCACCCGCGACCTCAACGCCCTGATCGAACAGGCCCACGCGGTGAAAACCCTGTCGATGCCGGCCTCCGAATATTCCACCCTGCTGCAGATCACCCGCACCCAGGCGGTGGCGCCGCCGGTAATCCAGGGCTCGGTGAGGGTCATTGAAATTGCCGGGATCGATATCCAGCCCTGCGGGGGCACCCATGTGCTCAATACCGAGGAAATCGGCCGGGTGTTCTGCGAGAAGATCGAGAAGAAGAGCAAGCACAATCGCCGGGTGATTCTGCGATTCGAGTGAACACGGTCAACTGTGGGAGGGGGCAAGCCCCCTCCCACATTTATTGGGTTTACACAGATGAATACGGGGTGTCTGCTAGATCACGAACAAGTCCACAAACCGATTGACCGCTGTGGCTTCAAGCGTCGCCTGGTCCTTGCACAACGCAAAAATCTCGGCGCTGCGCTGCGCGGTAAACCGTGTGGCCAGGTTGGCCTTGAACTTGTCTTCCAGCAACGGAATGCCATCGACTCGACGGCGGCGATGGCCGATCGGGTACTCCACCGCCACTTGCTCGGTGCAGCTGCCGTCGTTGAAAAACACCTGCACCGCGTTGGCAATGGAGCGCTTGTCGGCCTCCAGGTATTCCCGGCTGTAGCGTGGGTCTTCGACGATGACCATCCTGTCGCGGAGCGCATCGATGATCGGGTGGGCAGCATGGAATTCATCTTCGTACTGCTCCGCCACCAAATTGCCGAACGCCAACGGCACGGCGGTCATGTATTGCAGGCAATGGTCGCGGTCGGCGGCGTTGGCCAGTTGACCGACCTTGGAGATGATGCGAATTGCCGACTCATGGGTCGTGATCACGATACGCTCGATTTCGTGCAGGCGATCTTTCACCAACGGGTGCAAGGTCACCGCCGCTTCGCAGGCGGTTTGCGCGTGGAACTCGGCGGGGAAGCTGATCTTGAACAGCACGTTTTCCATCACATACGTGCCGTAGGGCTGGGAAAGGCTGAACGCGCGCTTGTCCTGCGGCTTGAGTGCCAGGTCCTTGTTGGTGTGGCTGAACAGCACGTCATAGAACCCCCACTGCGGCGCGCTCAATACCCCGGGAATGCCCATCTCGCCGCGCAACGCGATATCCGCCAAACGCACGCCCCGGCTCGACGCATCCCCCGCCGCCCAGGATTTGCGCGAACCGGCATTCGGTGCATGCCGATACGTACGCAACGCCTGCCCATCGACAAACGCATGGGACAACGCCGCAAGCAACTGCTCACGGTTGGCGCCCATCAGCTTCGCGCTCACCGCCGTAGAGGCGACTTTCACCAACAGCACATGGTCGAGGCCGACACGGTTAAAAGAGTTTTCCAGGGCAATCACCCCCTGGATTTCGTGGGCCATGATCATTGCTTCCAGTACCGCGCGTACTGTCAGCGGTGCGTCGCCGTTGGCCACGCGCTTTTGCGACAGGTGATCAGCCACGGCGAGGATGCCACCGAGGTTATCCGAGGGATGACCCCATTCGGCGGCGAGCCAGGTGTCGTTGTAGTCGAGCCAACGCACGATGCAGCCGATGTCCCACGCGGCCTTGACCGGGTCCAACCGGAACGACGTGCCCGGCACCCGCGCGCCAAACGGCACCACCGTGCCCTCGACGATCGGCCCCAGGTGCTTGGTGCATTCCGGGAAACGCAAGGCCAGTAGGCCGCAGCCCAACGTATCCATCAGGCAGTTGCGGGCGGTGTCCAAGGCGTCCTGCGAGTCGATCCGGTAGTTGAGGACATAGTCGGCGATGTCCTGCAGGACCTGGTCGTAGTCGGGACGGTTGTTCTGGTCGACGTTGGCGCTCATGGCAGTTACTCCTAAAAGGTTGGGTTAGTCCTCAGGATCACGGTTGATCGCTCCATCGCAGATCTGGCCGCCTGCTTGGGGGTATGGAGATCCAATGTGGGAGGGGGCAAGCCTCCTCCCACATTGGAGACAGTGTGGGTTGCTAGAAAGCGTCGCCCGGCACGCGGACGAAGCCTTCCATCAGCACTCGGGCGCTGCGGCTCATGATGGCTTTCTTCACCACCCATTCGCCGTTCACCTGAGTGGCTTCAGCACCGACACGCAAGGTGCCGGACGGATGCCCGAAGCGCACCGCATTGCGTTCAATACCGCCCGCCGCCAAGTTGACCAACGTCCCGGAAATCGCCGCGGCCGTGCCAATCGCCACGGCCGCCGTGCCCATCATCGCGTGGTGCAATTTGCCCATGGACAGCGCGCGCACCAGCAGGTCCACATCACCGGCCTTGATCGCCTTGCCACTGGACGCCACGTAATCCGCCGGCTTGGCCACAAACGCCACCTTCGGCGTGTGCTGGCGCTGGGCAGCTTCGTCCAGGTGCTTGATCAGGCCCATGCGCAACGCGCCGTAGGCCCGCACGGTTTCGAACATCGCCAGGGCCTTGGGGTCGCTGTTGATCGCGCCTTGCAGCTCCGTGCCGGTGTAGCCGAGGTCTTCGGCGTTGATGAAAATCGTCGGGATACCGGCGTTGATCAACGTGGCCTTGAAGGTGCCGACACCGGGCACTTCCAGGTCGTCGACCAGGTTGCCGGTGGGGAACATCGAGCCGCCGCCGCCCTCTTCTTCCGCCGCTGGGTCCATGAACTCCAACTGCACCTCGGCGGCCGGGAAGGTCACGCCGTCAAGCTCGAAGTCGCCGGTTTCCTGCACCGCGCCGTCGGTGATTGGCACGTGGGCGATGATGGTTTTACCGATATTGGCCTGCCACACCCGTACCACGGCTACGCCGTTGTGGGGCACGCGGGCGGGGTCGAGCAGCCCGGCGCTGATGGCGAAGGCGCCGACCGCCGCCGACAGGTTGCCGCAGTTGCCGCTCCAATCAATAAACGGCTTGTCGATGGAGACCTGGCCAAACAGGTAGTCCACGTCGTGATCGGCGCGGGTGCTTTTCGCCAGGATCACGGTTTTGCTGGTGCTCGATGTGGCGCCGCCCATGCCGTCGATCTGTTTGTCGTAAGGGTCTGGACTGCCGATTACCCGCAACAGCAAGGCGTCACGCGCCGCCCCCGGCACCTGCGCCGCCTCGGGCAAGTCCTTGAGGTTGAAAAATACGCCCTTGCTGGTACCGCCACGCATGTAGGTGGCGGGGATCTTGATTTGCGCTACGTGTGCCATGGTTACCCCTCAGGCCGTCGCCGCCGATTCCAGGAAGTCCTGGGCAAAACGTTGCAACACGCCGCCCGCCTCGTAGATCGACACTTCTTCGGCGGTGTCCAGGCGGCAGGTCACCGGCACTTCGACACGCTCGCCATTCTTGCGGTTGATCACCAGGGTCAACCGCGCACGCGGGGTGCGCTCGCCGACCACATCGTAGGTCTCACTGCCGTCGATCTTCAGCGTGTGGCGGTCGGTGCCGGGCAGGAACTCCAGCGGCAACACGCCCATGCCCACCAGGTTGGTGCGGTGGATGCGCTCGAAACCTTCAGCGGCAATCGCTTCCACACCGGCCAGGCGCACGCCCTTGGCCGCCCAGTCACGGGACGAGCCCTGGCCGTAGTCGGCGCCGGCAATGATGATCAGCGGCTGCTTGCGTTCCATGTAGGTCTCGATGGCTTCCCACATCCGCGTGACCTGGCCTTCCGGCTCGAGGCGCGCCAGGGACCCCTGCTTGACCTTGCCGTCTTCAACCACCATTTCGTTGAACAGTTTCGGGTTGGCGAACGTCGCGCGCTGCGCGGTCAAATGGTCGCCGCGATGCGTTGCGTAAGAGTTGAAGTCCACTTCAGGCAGGCCCATTTTCGCCAGGTATTCGCCGGCGGCGCTGTCGAGCATGATCGCGTTGGACGGCGACAAGTGGTCGGTGGTGATGTTGTCCGGCAGCACCGCCAGCGGGCGCATGCCCTTGAGCGGGCGTGCCCCGGCCAGCGCGCCTTCCCAGTAGGGGGGGCGGCGGATGTAGGTGCTTTGTGGGCGCCATTCGTACAGCGGCGCGACTTTCGGGCCGGTGTCTTCGTGAATCGCGAACATCGGAATGTACACCGCGCGGAATTGCTCAGGCTTCACCGAAGCCTTGACCACAGCGTCGATCTCTTCGTCGCTCGGCCAGATGTCTTGCAGGCGGATTTCCTTACCGTTGGCGTCGAGGCCGAGCACGTCTTTCTCGATATCGAAACGGATGGTGCCGGCAATCGCATACGCCACCACCAGCGGCGGCGACGCAAGGAAAGCTTGCTTGGCGTACGGATGAATCCGTCCGTCGAAGTTGCGGTTGCCGGACAACACGGCCGTGGCGTACAGGTCGCGGTCGATGATTTCCTGCTGGATCACCGGGTCCAGTGCACCGGACATGCCGTTGCAGGTGGTGCAGGCGAAGGCCACCACGCCGAAACCGAGCTTCTCCAGCTCAAGGCCCAGCCCCGCCTCTTCCAGGTACATGGCCACGGTTTTCGAGCCGGGTGCCAGGGACGACTTGACCCACGGTTTGCGCGTCAGCCCCAGTTTGTTGGCATTGCGCGCCAGCAGGCCTGCCGCGATCACGTTGCGCGGGTTGCTGGTGTTGGTGCAGCTGGTGATGGCCGCGATGATCACCGCACCGTCGGGCATTTGCCCTGGCACGTCATCCCACTGGCCGGAAATGCCTTTGGATGCCAGGTCGCTGGTCGCCACGCGGGCGTGCGGGTTGCTCGGGCCAGCCATGTTGCGCACGACGCTGGACAGGTCGAAGGTGAGGCCACGCTCGTATTGCGCGCCCTTGAGGTCATCGGCCCACAAGCCGGTGTGGCGAGCATATTGCTCCACCAGGGTGACTTGTTCGTCCTCGCGACCGGTGAGTTTCAGGTAGGCGATGGTCTGCTGGTCGATGTAGAACATCGCCGCAGTGGCGCCGTATTCCGGGGCCATGTTGGAGATGGTTGCGCGGTCGCCGAGGGTGAGGTTTGAGGCCCCTTCACCGAAGAACTCCAGCCAGGCACCCACCACTTTCTGCTGACGCAAAAACTCGGTCAGCGCCAGCACCATGTCGGTGGCGGTGATGCCCGGCAACAATTTACCGGTGAGCTCTACGCCGACGCTTTCCGGCAGGCGCATCCACGAGGCGCGGCCAAGCATCACGCTTTCGGCTTCGAGGCCGCCGACGCCGATGGCGATCACGCCCAAGGCGTCTACATGCGGGGTGTGGCTGTCGGTGCCGACGCAGGTATCCGGGAAGGCCACGCCGTCGCGCACCTGGATCACCGGGGACATTTTCTCCAGGTTGATCTGGTGCATGATGCCGTTGCCGGGCGGGATGACGTCGACGTTCTTGAAGGCTTTTTTAGTCCACTCGATAAAGTGAAAACGGTCTTCGTTGCGACGGTCTTCGATGGCGCGGTTCTTCTCGAACGCATCCGGGTCAAAACCACCGGCTTCGACGGCCAGGGAGTGGTCGACGATCAGTTGAGTCGGCACCACCGGGTTGACCTGCGCCGGGTCGCCGCCTTGCAGGGCGATGGCATCGCGCAGGCCCGCGAGGTCCACCAGCGCGGTCTGGCCGAGAATGTCGTGGCAGACCACGCGTGCCGGGAACCACGGGAAGTCGAGGTCGCGTTTGCGGTCGATCAGTTGGCTCAGGGAGGCATTGAGGGTGGCCGGGTCGCAGCGGCGTACGAGGTTTTCGGCGAGCACGCGGGAGGTGTAGGGCAACGTGGCATAGGCGCCGGGGGTGATTGCCTCGACAGCCGCGCGGGCGTCGAAGTAATCCAGGCGGCTGCCGGGAAGCGGTTTGCGAAATTCAGTGTTCATCGTCAGGACTCGGTCACGGTGGTTGCAAAAGGAGCCGATTGATCCAGCGTTGAAATGCAGTTCAAGTGTGGGAGGGGGCTTGCCCCCGATGGCAGTGTGTCAATCAACCCATCTGTTACTGATACACCGCTATCGGGGGCAAGCCCCCTCCCACATTTGACCCCATTCCAATTCCGGAAGAGCCAGCCTTCAGCGACGTTCGATTGGCACGAACTTGCGCTGCTCAACGCCGGTGTACTCGGCGCTTGGACGGATGATGCGGTTGTTGGCGCGCTGCTCGAACACATGCGCCGCCCAGCCCGTCAGGCGCGAGCACACGAAGATCGGCGTGAACAACTTGGTCGGGATGCCCATGAAGTGATACGCCGAGGCATGGTAGAAGTCGGCGTTGGGAAACAGCTTCTTCTGCTCCCACATGGTTTTGTCGATGGCTTCGGACACCGGGAACAACACCGTGTCGCCCACTTCGTCGGCGAGTTTTTTCGACCAACCCTTGATCACTTCATTACGTGGGTCGTTGTCTTTGTAGATCGCGTGACCGAAGCCCATGATCTTGTCCTTGCGCGCCAGCATGCCGAGGGTGCCTTCGACGGCTTCTTCAGCCGACGAGAAACGCTCGATCATTTCCATCGCTGCTTCGTTGGCGCCGCCGTGCAGCGGGCCGCGCAGGGAACCGATGGCGGCAGTGACGCAGGAATACAGGTCGGACAGGGTCGACGCACACACCCGGGCGGTGAAGGTCGAGGCGTTGAATTCGTGCTCCGCGTAGAGGATCAGCGACACGTTCATCACCTTGACGTGCAGTTCGCTCGGCGGCTTGCCATGCAGCAGGTGCAGGAAGTGGCCGCCGATGGTCGGCTCGTCGGTCAGGCAGTCGATGCGCTTGCCGTCGTGGCTGAAGCGGTACCAGTAGCACATGATCGCCGGGAAGGCGGCGAGCAGGCGGTCGGTGACGTCGCGCTGCACGCTGAAGTCTTTTTCCGGCTCGATATTGCCCAGGAACGAGCAACCGGTGCGCATCACGTCCATTGGGTGGGCGTCGGCGGGGATGCGCTCCAGCACTTCTTTCAACGCCTGCGGCAGGTCGCGCAGCTTGCTCAGTTTGGCGCTGTAGGCCGCCAGCTCGGCCTGGGTCGGCAGTTCGCCGTACAGCAGCAGGTAGGCGACTTCTTCAAATTGCGCATCGGCGGCCAGTTCGCGCACGTCGTAGCCGCGGTAGGTCAGGCCGGCACCGGCCTGGCCCACGGTGGACAGTGCGGTCTGCCCGGCGACCTGGCCACGCAGGCCGGCGCCACTCAGTACTTTTGCTTCAGCCATGGTTTTTCTCCAATTTTGTCTTTATTCAGGGAGGCGTGTTCGTCACTTTTTCGCGGCAAACAACGCGTCAAGCTTCTGCTCGAAGGTGTGGTAGTCGATGCGATCGTAAAGCTCCATACGGGTTTGCATGGTGTCGATCACGTTCTGCTGGGTGCCGTCGCGACGGATCGCGGTGTAGACATTTTCGGCGGCCTTGTTCATGGCGCGGAAGGCCGAAAGCGGGTACAGCACGATGGAAACATCGGCAGATTTCAACTGTTCGGTGGTGTACAGCGGCGTGGCGCCGAACTCGGTGATGTTGGCCAGGATCGGCGCTTTCACACGGGCGGCGAACAGCTTGTACATCTCCAGTTCAGTGATGGCCTCCGGGAACACCATGTCGGCGCCGGCTTCGATGCAGGCGGCGGCGCGTTCCAGGGCTGACTCCAACCCCTCGACGGCCAGGGCATCGGTACGGGCCATGATCACAAAGCTGTCATCGGTGCGCGCATCCACAGCGGCCTTGATGCGGTCGACCATTTCCTGCTGGGACACGATTTCTTTGTTCGGACGATGACCGCAGCGCTTGGCGCCGACCTGGTCTTCGATGTGGATCGCGGCGGCGCCAAACTTGATCATCGACTTGACCGTACGCGCCACGTTGAAGGCCGAGGAGCCGAAACCGGTGTCCACGTCTACCAGCAGCGGCAGGTCGCATACGTCGGTGATGCGGCGTACGTCAGTGAGTACGTCGTCCAGGCCGGTGATGCCCAGGTCCGGTACACCGAGGGAGCCCGCCGCCACCCCGCCACCCGACAGGTAGATCGCCTTGAACCCGGCGCGCTTGGCCAGCAGGGCGTGGTTGGCATTGATCGCGCCAACGACTTGCAACGGCTGTTCACTGGCAACGGCGTCACGGAAACGCTGGCCTGGAGTGCTCTTATTGTTGGAACTCATGACTCACCTCGTGATTGGGCAGCACCGTCCGGGAAGTGACGGGCAATGTTGCGTTTGGAAGCGCCGATATGCCGGCGCATCAACAGTTCGGCCAGTTCACCGTCGCGATCGGCAATCGCGTCAAGAATGCGGTGGTGCTCGGCAAAGGCCTGGCGTGGACGATTGGGGGTAGCGGAAAACTGGATGCGGTACATGCGCACCAATTGGTACAGCTCACCGCAGAGCATTTGCGTGAGGGTGCGGTTGCCGGCGCCTTGAATGATCCGGTAATGAAAATCGAAGTCGCCTTCCTGCTGGTAGTAGCCGACACCGGCCTGGAACGCGGCATCGCGTTCATGGGTGTGCAGCACCTGGCGCAGCTCTTCAATCTCCGCGTCGGTCATGCGCTCGGCCGCCAGGCGGCAGGCCATGCCTTCGAGGGATTCGCGGATTTCATAGAGTTCGATCAGTTCAGCGTGGCTCAGCGAAACCACCCGCGCACCGACGTGAGGCACGCGCACCAGCAGGCGCTGGCCTTCCAGGCGGTGGATCGCCTCGCGCAGCGGGCCACGGCTGATGCCGTAGGTACGCGCCAGCTCCGGCTCGGAAATTTTGCTGCCGGGGGCGATCTCGCCTTTGACGATGGCGGCCTGGATACGCCGGAAGACGTTCTCGGACATGGTCTGGGAATCGTCTTGCACCACCACCGGGGTTTCCAGCTGATCCAGCATATTGTCGACACCTTTAAAATCAATGTGGCAAAAACTAGCCAATCAGACCCCATTAGTCAAAGAATAAATCAACATTGTCGACAATCGTCTAATAACCCTGAGTGCACGCTCCTGGGGCATGGCCGCCTGCCAGCGCTGGCGCCAAAAAAGCATCATGTTAGAATGCCCGCCGCATTTGCCTGACATCACTAGATGAAACGGCGCACGAGGGAGCTTGCGCAGTAATGCCAGTCGCCTTGAATCAAACATCGCACTGCACCGCCTCAGGATTTATGAGACTCAAGCCCTTCCCCCTGTTTTGCCTACTGTTCATTCCAGGCCTTGGCGCTGCCGCCGAGAAAACGGTGTATGGACTCAACGAATACGCCCAATTGGCCGGCATCGACCTGGAAGTCGCCGCCAAACTGGACACCGGCGCCAAGACCGCTTCCCTCAGTGCCCGTGATATCAAGCGCTTCAAGCGCAACGGCGAGTCCTGGGTGCGCTTCTACCTGGCCATCGACACCGCCCATTCCCATCCCATCGAGCGCCCCCTGGCCCGCGTCAGCAAGATCAAGCGCCGCGCCGGTGACTACGACCCCGATGAGGACAAGAACTACACCGCCCGTCCGGTGATTGCTCTGGATATCTGCATGGGCACCGCTTTACGCAGCATCGAAGTGAACTTGACTGACCGTAGCGCCTTCCAATATCCGCTGCTGATCGGCTCCGAAGCGTTGAAACGCTTTGATGCGCTGGTCGACCCCAGTCTTAAATATGCAGCAGGCAAGCCCGCCTGTGCCGCCGACGCTCATACCGCCGAGTAAACCGAATGCGCTCTCTGACCCTGCACCTGAAAATCCTGATCGCCATCCTGGTGGTGCTGGGTATTTCGGTCACCGCCTATCAGATCTTCGTGCTGGGGATCCCCGTCACCGAGGACGCCACCGACGACTTGTGGAACATCGACGCCAAGGTCGAGTTCGTCGCCAACCCGAAAGACCCTGTGAAAATCCAGATGTTCGTGCCGCCCTTGAGCCGCGACTTCGTCAGCCTCAACGAGAGTTTTATCTCGAACAACTACGGGGTGAGCGTCAACCGCACCGACGGCAACCGCAAGGTCACCTGGTCGGCACGCCGCGCCAAGGGCAACCAGACCCTGTATTACCGGCTGGTGCTGACCAAGCGTTACAGCGGCGAAAAGGTCAAGGTCAAGGGCCCCACGTTCCGCGATAGCATCGCCGTGGAAGGTCCGGAGAAAATCGCCGCCGAAGCCTTGCTGGCGCCGATCCGCCAGCACTCGGCCGACGTCGAGACCTTTATTACCGAAGCCATCAAGCGCACCAATAACCTCAACGACGACAATGTGAAGCTGCTGCTGGCGGGCGATCCGTCTATCCCGCACAAGGCCAAGATTGTCGAGTTGCTGCTCTCTATTGCCCACGTGCCGGTGGAAAAGGTGCATACCATCCGCCTGGTGGCCGACCAGCCGCAAACCCCGGAACTGTGGCTGCGCAGCTTCAACGGCAATGACTGGTTGTACTTCAACCCTGAAACCGGCGAACAAGGCCTGCCCGCCGACCGCCTGCTGTGGTGGACCGGTGATGAAAACCTGATCACCGTCGACGGCGGCAAGAAGGCCATGGTGACCTTCAGCCTGAACAACAGCGAGATGAACGCGATTCGCCTGGCCAAGCTGACCGACGAGAACACTGACGCCAACTTCCTCGAATACTCGCTCTACGGCCTGCCGCTGCAGACCCAGCAGACGTTCATGATCATGGTGATGATCCCGATTGGCGTGCTGGTGATCCTGATCCTGCGCAACCTGATCGGCCTGCAGACCCTGGGCACTTTCACCCCGGTGCTGATCGCCCTGGCGTTCCGCGAGACGCAGTTGGGCTTCGGGATTGTGCTGTTCACGATTATCACGGCACTGGGGCTGTCGCTCAGGTCGTACCTGGAACACTTGAAATTGCAGATGCTGCCGCGGTTGTCGGTGGTGTTGACCTTCGTGGTGGTACTGATCGCAGCCATCAGCCTGTTCAGCCATAAATTGGGGCTGGAACGCGGGTTGTCGGTGGCGCTGTTCCCGATGGTGATCCTGACCATGACCATCGAACGCCTGTCGATCACCTGGGAAGAGCGCGGCGCGAACCATGCGCTGAAAGTGGCGATTGGTACGCTGTTCGCCGCCTCCCTGGCGCACCTGATCATGAGCGTGCCGGAGCTGATCTACTTTGTGTTCACCTTCCCGGCGATCCTGCTGATCCTGGTGGGTTTCATGCTGGCCATGGGTCGTTATCGCGGCTACCGCCTGACCGAGTTGGTGCGGTTCAAGGCTTTTCTCAAGGCTGACCAGTAATGTTCGGGTTCTGGAAGACCTGGAAGGCCCTCGAGGCGCGGGGGATCATGGGCATCAATCGGCGTAACGCCGACTACGTGCTCAAGTACAACAAGCGCAGCCTGTACCCGATTGTGGATGACAAGATCATCACCAAGGAGCGCGCGCTCGCGGCGGGCATCCACGTGCCGGAAATGTACGGCGTGATCTCCACTGAGAAGGAAATCGACAAGCTCGACGAGATTATCGGCGGGCGCAGCGACTTTGTGATCAAACCGGCCCAGGGTGCCGGCGGTGACGGCATCCTGGTGGTGGCGGACCGCTTTGAAGGGCGCTATCGCACAGTGTCCGGCAAGATCATCAGCCATGAAGAGATCGAGCATCAGATCTCCAGCATCCTCACCGGCCTCTATTCACTGGGCGGCCACCGTGATCGTGCGCTGATCGAATACCGCGTGGTGCCTGACCAGATCTTCAAGAGCATCAGCTATGAAGGCGTGCCGGACATCCGCATCATCGTGCTGATGGGCTACCCGGTGATGGCCATGCTGCGCTTGCCGACCCGCCAGTCGGGCGGCAAGGCCAACCTGCACCAAGGGGCGATAGGCGTGGGTGTCGACCTCGCCACCGGCCTGACCCTGCGCGGAACCTGGCTGAACAACATCATCACCAAACACCCCGACACCACCAACGCGGTGGATGGCGTGCAACTGCCCAACTGGGACGGTTTCATGAAGCTCGCGGCCGGTTGCTATGAACTGTGCGGGCTGGGTTATATCGGTGTGGACATGGTGCTGGACCAGGAGAAAGGCCCCCTGATCCTGGAGCTGAATGCACGGCCAGGATTGAATATCCAGATTGCCAATGACTGTGGTTTGACCCTGCGCACCCATGCGGTGGAAGCGCGGTTGGAAGACCTGAAAGCCGCCGGCGTGACGGAAACGCCGGAGGAACGCGTGAAGTTCGTGCAGGAAATGTTTGGGCATATTCCGCCTGTGGAAGGCTGAAGACCGCATCGCCGGCAAGCCGGCGCCTACAGTGGAATGCGGTACAATCCCCGCCCCTCTATGCTCATAGCTGATTCGCCTCGCATGTCGACCTGCTCCGTACACTCACTCCCCTACCGGGCCAACCCCGCCGAGTTTTTTGCGGCGATTCGCCATGCGCCTGGTGCCGTGCTGTTGGACAGTGGCCGACCCGCGGCCGAACGCGGGCGGTATGACCTGCTGAGCGCCTGGCCGCAGGCGACGTTGACGGTATCGCCTGACGAAAGCGGTAGTGATTTCCTGCAACGCTTGCGGGAAAACCTGACCCAGTTGGGGAAAGCGGACTTGCCGACCGGTTTTACGCTGCCGTTTGCCGGTGGCCTGATCGGTTACCTGAGCTACGATTTCGGCCGCCACCTGGAACAAATGCCGCACCTGGCCGCAGACGATCTGCACCTGCCGGATGCGCGCTTCGGGCTGTATGCCTGGGCATTGATCAGTGATCACCAGGCGCAGACCAGCCAGTTGGTCTTTCATCCCGCGCTGGCCGACAGCGAGCGACACCGCTTGATCGCTTTGTTCAGCCAGGATGTTGTCGACACCTCGGCCACCTTCACACTTCAGGGCAGCATGGCGCCGGACCTCACCGCCGAGGCTTACCGGCAAGCCATCGTGCGTATCCAGGACTACATTCAGGCCGGCGATTGCTATCAGGTCAACTTCGCCCAGCGTTTTCGAGCACCGTGCAGCGGCGATCCGTGGGTGGCTTATTGCGCCCTGCGCGAAGCCTGCCCGACGCCGTTCTCCGGGTTCCAGAGCCTGCCGGACGACGGCGCGGTGCTGAGCCTGTCGCCGGAGCGTTTCGTGCGCATCACCGAACGCCAAGTCGAAACCCGCCCGATCAAAGGCACTCGCCCACGGGGTGAGACGCCCGAAAAAGACGCCGCCAACGCCGCCGAACTGCTGGCCAGCCCCAAGGACCGCGCCGAAAACCTGATGATCGTCGACCTGCTGCGCAACGATCTCGGCCGCACCTGCCGCACCGGCTCCGTGAGCGTGCCGGAGCTGTTCAGCCTGGAGAGCTACCCCAATGTGCATCACTTGGTCAGCAGCGTCATCGGCACACTGGCCGACGACAAAGACGCCCTCGACCTGATCGCCGGCAGCTTTCCCGGCGGCTCCATCACCGGCGCGCCGAAGATTCGCGCGATGCAGATCATCGACGAACTGGAGCCAACCCGGCGCGGCTTGTACTGCGGCTCGCTGCTGTACCTGGACGTGCGCGGCGAAATGGACAGTTCCATCGCCATCCGCAGCTTGCTGGTCAAGGATGGGCAGGTGTGCTGCTGGGGCGGCGGTGGGATTGTGGCGGATTCGCAGTGGGAGTCGGAGTATCAAGAGTCGCTGACGAAGGTACGGGTGTTGTTACACACGTTGGAAAACCTGCCTTAGCCACGCCCCTCCTGGCTCTCGGGTGCAGAGCCGCTCGACTGGAAAGAACCTGAATCAGAACGTCTATGGACGGCGTTTGAGCTGGAAGATAGCGTCCAGCCCGAACGCCCAATGGCCGTCTGTGAGGGATCACATGAAACGACCGCTTACCTGTCAGAAATTATTTCCGAGATTGCATCTCACCCAAACCGCACCTACCATCTCCCAAATTGGGAGGTTGCAGCGATGCGAATAATCGCTCTCTCTACCCTAAGACTGTTTTGGGAAAGCCACTCAGCCTATTCCGACGCCAAAACACCGCTGGTCGAGCTGTACCGCCATATGGAAAAAGCGACTTACCCAACACCACAAGCGCTCAAAGCGGAACTTAGAACGGCAAGCATCCTTAAAAGTGGCAGGGTTGCATTCAACGTCGGCGGCAACAAGTATCGAGTAATCATGGCGATCGACTATCAGCGACAGCTTGGGTTCGTACGTTTCGTAGGGACTCACGCGCAGTACGATCAGATCAACGCGGAGACCGTGTGATGAACATCAAACCTATACATTCCCAGGAAGACCTGACCGCTGCGCTCGCACGGGTGGAGCAGCTCTGGGGAGCGGAAATGGGCTCACCCGAAGGGGACGAGCTGGAAGTTCTTGCAGTGCTCATTGAGAAGTACGAGGCAGAGCATTTTCCGATGCCACCTTCGGATCCAGTGGAGGCCATCAAGTTCAGGATGGAGCAACTGGGTATGACCGCCCGCGATCTGGAGCCATTTATCGGCACCAGTGGGCGGGTGTCGGAGGTGTTGAACCACAAACGCAAGCTGAGCCTGTCGATGATCAAGCGCCTGCATGAAGGCTTGAGCATTCCTTATGAGCGGTTGCTTGCAGGGGTTTAACGGGGAAATATACGCTGGCTGTACTGGCCCCTTCGCGAGCAAGCCCGCTCCCACATGGGTACGCGTACATCCCGTGGAATGCGGTCGAATGTGGGAGCCGGCTTGCTCGCGAAGAGGCCATCAGCAACGCCGAATAACCTACAGGCTCAACGGCCGATTCGACGCCTTGATAAATTCTTTCTTCAACGCCTCAAACGTATGCACCGCCGGAAACTGCGGGAATTCACGAATCACATTCTCCGGTGCATGGAACAGGATCCCCCGATCGGCTTCGCCCAGCATGGTGGTGTCGTTGTAGGAGTCGCCGGCGGCGATCACGCGGTAGTACAGCGTCTTGAAGGCCAGTACCGATTGACGCTTGGGGTCTTTCTGGCGCAACTGGTAGCTCACCACGCGGTCGTTTTCGTCGGTGATGAGGCGGTGGCAGAGCAAGGTCGGGAAGCCAAGCTGGCGCATCAGCGGCTGGGAGAATTCGTAGAAGGTGTCTGACAGGATCACCACCTGGAAGCGCTCGCGCAGCCAGTTGACGAACTCGATCGCACCGTCCAGCGGCTTGAGGGTGGCGATCACTTCCTGGATGTCGGCGAGCTTGAGGCCGTGTTCATCGAGGATGCGCAGGCGTTGCTTCATCAATACGTCGTAGTCGGGAATGTCCCGGGTGGTAGCCCGCAGGGATTCAATACCGGTTTTTTCGGCGAAGGCGATCCAGATTTCCGGAACCAGCACCCCTTCCAGGTCGAGACAGGCAATTTCCACAAGACACTCCATTTTGATGTTGTTGATTGAGCGAGCAAAAGGACTGCCGAACTCTAGCGATTCAAGCTCGTCGCCGCAACGCAGAGCGTATTTTGATACCATCGCTTCCCTATAGAGCGCTCAGCGCCACTGACCTGTAGGAACCGTCCTGATGAACCAAACCTTCGACGTCGCTGAACTCGCCGCGACTTACGCCAACAAATCCGCCCAGGACATTCTCAAACTGGCGTTCAGCCAGTTCGGTGATGACCTGTGGATTTCCTTCAGCGGCGCCGAGGACGTGGTGCTGGTCGACATGGCCTGGAAGCTGAACAAGAACGTCAAGGTGTTCAGCCTCGACACCGGCCGCCTGCACCCGGAAACCTACCGGTTTATCGAGCAGGTGCGCGACTTCTACAAGATCGACATCGAGCTGATTTCGCCGGACCAGAGCAAGCTGGAACCCTTTGTCAAAGAGAAAGGCCTGTTCAGCTTCTACAAGGACGGCCATGGCGAATGCTGTGGCGTGCGCAAGATCGAGCCGCTGCGCCGTAAACTCGCAGGCGTGAATGCCTGGGCCACCGGCCAGCGTCGCGACCAGAGCCCCGGCACCCGCAGCCAGGTGGCAGCGCTTGAAATCGACACGGCCTTCTCCACGCCGGAACGTACCCTGTACAAATTCAACCCACTGGCGCAGATGACCAGTGAGGAAGTCTGGGGTTACATCCGCATGTTGGAGTTGCCGTACAACAGCCTGCACGAGCGCGGTTTTATCAGCATCGGCTGTGAGCCCTGCACCCGTCCGGTGTTGCCGAACCAGCATGAGCGTGAAGGCCGCTGGTGGTGGGAGGAAGCCACGCAGAAGGAATGCGGGCTGCACGCGGGGAATATCATCAGCAAGGCGTAAGCACTGGCGCGGCAAGAAAATGTGGGAGGGAGCTTGCCCCCTCCCACATCTTGTTTGTGTTTGCCACCAAAGATGTACACACAGATGTAACCATCGGTGCCATTTATGTGTGTAATCCATCTAAACCCGCACCGTTATGTAACACCTTTCCCCACGCATTTTTTGCGCTCTTCTATGTTCCTTTTCGACAGAAAAATAAATAGCTGTTCAAACGGTCAATTTATATCGCTTTCAATTCAGTAAGTTATTTTCACTGACTGCAAAAACGAAATGACCCGCAGTTTTCATAGATCGAAAACTGGCACGCATGTGGCTTAAGGTGAAATGCGCTTTGTATACAATAAATACAAAATCTACATACACTTTGCCATCCGCGGCCCGGCTGCCGATGTGCTGGAGCCTGCCGGAATGCGTACAAGCCTCTCGAACACTATCGCACTGGATCTGCCCTCCTCTTCCCTGAATCCCGAAGCCATGGTTCCCGGTCCCTTGGTGCTGAGCCCGCGCCTGCACAACAAGGACCTGGCGCCGACCAAGGTCGAAGGCCGGCGATGGGGGCGTTACAGCATCTTCGCGCTGTGGACCAATGATGTGCACAACATCGCCAACTACTCGTTCGCCATCGGCTTGTATGCGTTGGGCCTGGGCGGCTGGCAGATCTTGCTGTCACTGGGGATCGGGGCGGCGCTGGTGTACTTCTTCATGAACCTGTCGGGCTACATGGGGCAGAAGACCGGCGTGCCGTTTCCGGTGATCAGCCGTATCAGCTTCGGCATCCATGGCGCGCAGATACCGGCGCTGATCCGCGCAGTGATTGCGATCGCCTGGTTCGGTATCCAGACCTACCTGGCTTCGGTGGTGTTGCGCGTGTTGCTGAGCGCCATTCACCCGGGCTTCGCCGATTACGACCACAACTCGATCCTGGGCTTATCAACCCTGGGCTGGGTGTGTTTTGTGGCGATCTGGTTTGTGCAATTGGTGATCCTGGCCTACGGCATGGAAATGGTGCGCCGCTATGAAGGCTTCGCCGGGCCGGTGATCCTGCTGACCGTGGCCGCACTGGCCGGCTGGATGTACTTCCAGGCCGGCGGCCATATTGCCTGGTCGGTCCGCGAGCCGCTGACCGGTGGTGAGATGTGGCGCAATATCTTCGCCGGTGGCGCGCTGTGGCTGGCGATCTACGGCACGTTGATCCTCAACTTCTGCGACTTCGCCCGCTCCTCCCCATGCCGCAAGACCATCAAGGTCGGCAATTTCTGGGGCCTGCCAGTGAATATCCTGGTGTTCGCCGCAATTACCGTGTTGCTGTGCGGTGGCCAATTCCAACTCAATGGCCGGGTGATCGAAAGCCCCACCGAAATCATCGCCGCCATCCCCAATACGTTCTTCCTTGTGCTGGGCTGCCTGGCCTTCCTGATTGTCACCGTGGCAGTGAACATCATGGCCAACTTCGTCGCGCCGGCCTTCGTGCTGAGCAACCTGGCGCCCAAGTACCTGAACTTCCGGCGTGCCGGGCTGATCAGCGCCACCGTGGCGGTGCTGATCCTGCCGTGGAATCTCTATAACAGCCCGCTGGTGATCGTGTATTTCCTCTCCGGCCTGGGCGCACTGCTGGGGCCGTTGTACGGGGTGATCATGGTCGATTACTGGCTGATCCGTAAAAGCCAGGTCGACGTACCGCAGCTGTATAGCGAAGACCCGAACGGCGTTTATTACTACAGCCGTGGCGTCAATCTGCGGGCGGTGGCGGCGTTCATTCCCGCAGCCGTGATCGCCATTCTCCTGGCCCTGCTGCCCGGTTTCGCCAGCGTCTCACCGTTTTCCTGGATGTTTGGCGCCGGTATTGCAGGGCTGCTGTACTTGCTGATTGCCAAGCGCCAGCCGTTCTACGCCGATGTCAGCGGCGAAAGCATTGCAGTCGATAACGTCAGTCATTAATCAAGGACCTTACATGCGCATCCTCGTGGTCAACGTCAACACCACCGAATCCATTACTGAAACCATCGCCCAGCAGGCACGGGCGGTGGCCGCGCCGGGCACCGAGATTGTCGGGCTCACGCCTTACTTCGGCGCGGAGTCAGTGGAGGGCAATTTTGAAAGCTACCTGGCGGCCATTGCGGTGATGGACCGGGTCATGGCTTACGACCAACCGTTCGACGCGGTGATCCAGGCCGGCTACGGTGAACATGGCCGCGAAGGCCTGCAGGAGTTGTTGAACGTGCCGGTGGTCGACATCACCGAAGCGGCCGCCAGCACGGCAATGTTCCTGGGGCACGCCTATTCGGTGGTGACCACCCTGGACCGCACCGTGCCACTGATCGAAGACCGCTTGAGATTGGCCGGCCTGTACCAACGCTGCGCCTCGGTGCGTGCCAGTGGGATGGCCGTGCTGGCGCTGGAACAAGACCCACTGGCCGCGATGGAAGCCATCGTGCGCCAGGCGGAACTGGCCATCAGCGAAGACAAGGCCGAGGTGATCTGCCTGGGCTGCGGCGGCATGGCCGGGCTGGATGAGCAGATTCGCCAGCGCACCGGCGTCCCGGTGGTGGACGGTGTAACCGCAGCGGTGACCATTGCCGAATCGCTGGTGCGGTTGGGGTTGTCGACGTCGAAGATCAGGACTTACGCGACGCCAAGGGCAAAGAAAGTGGTTGGCTGGCCGGGTAAGTTCGGTCGCTGAAGGTCAACTGTGGGAAGGGGCTGGCTCCCTCCCACATTTAGATCGCGCTGAACCTTTGGCCCAGCTTCGCTTCGGCAAACTGCTCGATGATGAAATCCACAAACGCCCGGGTCTTGCCGGGCAGCAGTTTGTGTTCGGCGTAATAAATGGAGATATTGCCGTCGTCGACGTACCAGTCGGGCAACACCCGCACCACCGCGCCACTGTCGAGGAACGGCACCGCCATGGGCATGCTCACCAACGCGATGCCCAGGCCCTGGGCGCTGGCACAGCAGGCGGCTTCGGAGTCGCTCATGGTCATGCTCGGTTTGAGCACCAGCGGGCGGTGTTCACGCTCGATACTGGTCAATTGCCAGGAACGTATGCGGCCGGTTTGGGGAGAGCGAATCAGAATACCCGCGCACCGCGCCAGATCTTCGGGGGTCAGTACCGGCGCGCGCTGCACCAGGTAGTCCTTTGAGGCAACCAACACCCGATGCGCCGGCGTCAACTTACGCGCCACCACGCCCTGAGGCAGCTCGAAGCCACCGCCAATGGCCGCGTCAAAGCCCTGGCCGATCAGGTCGACCTGGCGATTATCGAAATGCCAGTCCGGGCTGATATCCGGAAAGCGCTGCATGAACGCCCCCAACAGTGGCACCACATACCGATTACCGAACACCGTGCCCATGCTGACCTTGAGCGTACCCACCGGCCGCCCTTCGGCGCTGGCCAGGTTGGCGACGGCGTTCTGGATGGTGGTAAGGCTGCCGCTGACTTCGTCGAGAAACAGTTTGCCGGCTTCGGTAAGGGCCAGTCGTCGGGTGCTGCGCTGGAACAGGCGCACACCCAGGCGCGCTTCCAGCTTGGCGACACTTTTGCCGACGGCTGCCGGTGTGAGACTCAGGTGCCGGGCGGCCTCGGCAAAGCTGCCACCTTCGGCGCTGCGCACGAAGCATTCGATACTGCCAAAGCTTTCCATGTCACCCACTCTCAACTTTTGGTTTACACAGACTATAGCAATCACGGTCTACCGGTAGGCACTGCCCAGGTCGATACTCGGCTCCATCAGCAAGGCATCCCGCCTTGAACAGTTAGGAGATCGACATGACCACACAGAACCTCAGCGGCAAAGTCGCCTTGATTCAAGGCGGTTCGCGCGGCATCGGTGCCGCCATCGTCAAGCGCCTCGCAGCACAAGGCGCAGCGGTTGCCTTTACCTATGTGAGCTCCGCCGCCAAGGCCGACGCATTGCAGAACAGCGTGATCAGCGAAGGCGGCAAAGCCTTGGCGATTCAGGCCGACAGCGCTGATGCGGCCGCGATTCGCAATGCGGTCAACGCCACCGTTGAAGCCTTTGGACGCATCGATATCTTGGTCAACAACGCAGGGGTGCTGGCCATCGCCCCGCTGGAAGATTTCAAGCTGGAAGACTTTGACCAGACCTTGGCGATCAACGTACGCAGTGTGTTTATCGCGACCCAGGAAGCGGCCAAGCACATGGGTGAAGGTGGCCGCGTGATCAACATCGGCAGCACCAACGCCGAACGCATGCCGTTTGGCGGCGGCGGCCCGTATGCGATGAGCAAGGCAGCGCTGGTCGGGTTGACCAAGGGGTTGGCGCGGGATTTGGGGCCTCGCGGAATCACCATCAATAACGTGCAGCCTGGGCCGGTGGATACCGACATGAACCCGGCGAACAGTGATTTTGCCGAGAGCCTGATCGGGTTGATGGCCGTGGGTCGGTATGGACACGTGGAAGAGATTGCCAGCTTCGTGGCTTACCTGGCTGGGCCGGAAGCCGGTTACATCACCGGTGCAAGCCTGACCATTGATGGTGGCTTCAGCGCCTAGGCTTTCCGCAACACTGCAAAATCAAAGGTGGGAGGGGGCTTGCCCCCTCCCACCTTTTTGAGCGTGTTTTATTCAGGGGAAAGGTGGCAGGCCGTAAGCCGCCAAATCAAAATCCGCGAGCTTGCGGATGATCTGGTCAGCGTGCTGGTACTTGCTGTCGGCCATGGCCTCATCCGGCACGGCGATGGCGGTCATGTGGGCTGCTTTCGCGGCGGTGACCCCAAACGGGGAGTCTTCGAACACCAGGCAATCCTCGGGTGCAACGCCCAGGCGGCGGGCGGCGGTGAGGAAGATGTCCGGCGCAGGTTTGGCAGCACCGACTTCCGGGTCGTCGGCGGTGACGATGGTCCCGAACAGTCCAAACCATTCACGGTGCAACGTGGTCTTGTGGCCAAACGAATTGCGCGACGAACTGGTACCCACGGCGATCGGAATATTGTGCGCCTTCAAGTGACGCACCAATGCTTCGGCGCCGGGCATGCCCAAGGCCTTGGGGAAGCGTTCGCTCATCAGTGGTTCACGGATCTCCAGGAACTCGGCCGGTGTGATCGGCAGATCCAGCGCCTTCACGACGTAGTCCGCCAGGTCCTGGGCGCCGCGCCCGATGATGTGCTGCTTGATGCCCCAGTCATAGGTACGGCCGTAGCGTTCGGCGATGATCTGCGTGACTTCGGTGTAGATGCCTTCGGTATCCAGCAACAACCCGTCCATATCGAAAATCACGGCCTTGATCGGACCGACTGCGGTACGCGGTGCATTCATCGCAACAGAACCTTGGGGGAAGACTAAAAGGATTCAGCACAATAACGGCCACGCTTGCACGCAAGCAACCCTTTAGACTATGGACCTCCCCTTTTGAAGTGTGCGTAATGCTCTACCGTCTAGCTGCCGACAGCCTGGTGCTGTTTCACCTCACGTTCATCCTGTTTGTGCTGTTTGGAGGCCTGCTTGCCCTCAAGTGGCGGCCTGTCCTCTGGCTGCACCTGCCCGCTGTGGCCTGGGGGATTGCCGTTGAAGTGTTTCACCTGCCCTGCCCGCTCACTCGATGGGAAAACCTGTTTCGCCATCTTGCCGGGCAAGACGGCTATGGCGGCGGGTTTATCGAGCACTACCTCCTGACCCTGATCTACCCCGCAGGGCTGACCCCGCAGATCCAGTTGGGCTTGGGCGCATTGGTGCTGGCGATCAACATTCTGGTGTATGGGCGGTTGATCCGGCGTTACGGACAGGCTTGAGACAGCTTCACTGGTGAAGAATCAGAGTCCCTCAGTCCCTTCACAGACGCCCCCATGTCCGAAGCCTTCGAAGTCCCCAGCCCCCACGAAAAACACATCGAACACACCACCGAACATGCCCACGGCCGTGGCGACAATTTCGCCAGCCGCATCGCCGTGATGACCGCCCTGATGGCCACCCTCGGCGCGATGCTCAGCTACCAGGCCGGCTCTACCGAAAGCGAGGCGGCGATGGACAAAAACAACGCCGCCATCATCAAGACCGAAGCCGCCAACCAGTGGAATTACTACCAGGCCAAATCCAGCCGGCAGAATCTTGCGGAACTGGCCACCCATATTCCCGGTGTGGACGCGGCGCATTACAAGGATGAGATCGAGCGTTACAAGAGCCAGAAGGAAGACGTGCGCAAGCAGGCCGAAAAACTTGAAGCCACGTCGAAGGAATGGGATGAGAAGTCGGAGCAGGCGTTGCACCAGCATCATCGCTGGGCCCAGGCGATGACGGCGATCCAGATCGCAATTTCATTGGCGGCGATTACGTTGTTGACCCGGCGGGAATGGTTGAAGCGGATGTCGTATGCGGCGGCGGGTGTGGCGGTGGTGTTGGGTAGTTTGGCCTGGCTGCATATCTGACCCCATCAGTTACGGGCAACCGATGTACCCGTGGCGAGGGAGCAAGCCCCCTCGCCACAGTCTATGCAGGGTGTGGCATCGAATCAGGCCTGATCCACCGCACGGCTGTGGTGGAAGTACAGATAAGCCAGCCCAATAGGCGCAATGAAAACCGCCATGGTCCAGCAGATCGCCATGGTGAACACCTTGACGGTCAGCATCAGAATCGCGTTCACGAAGAACACGTTGTTGCCAAAAATGTAATCCATGATGCTTTCGTAAACGAAACGCGCGTAGGGGTAGAGCACGCTGTTGACGACGCAATAGGCCAACGCGCCGAGTGTGAACACACCGGTTTTCGAATGGGTCAGCGCGGTGTAGATCAGTACGGGGAAAATCAGCCCGAACAGAAAATTGCGAATGTAGTACTGGGCAGAAAGCCCGCCGAATGTCTTGCGAAGTACCGGGTGCATTTAGATCCCTCTGAATGGCGTATTGGAAAGGCGGCGACCTTAGCAAGTCCTGGAATTCACCACCAGCGTTTATGAGCCCTTTGCCATTACTTTCCATTCTGGGATTGCGGGTATTGGAGTGGCTATACCGCCAAGATTTCGGGTGATGTGATCAAGCTGAAAACCGCGCAGTAAATCCCACGGGATTTAACCTGAGCAAGCGACGTATCATGGGCTGAACACTCGAGGACGGCCCATGAACCTTAGCATTCTGTATGCCCTCGCGGCCGCCGCCCTGTTCGGCGCCAGCATCCCGCTCGCCAAAAGTTTCGGGCTGGGTCTCTCGCCCGTACTGCTCGCCGGCCTGCTCTATCTGGGCAGCGGCATAGGTCTCGCCGGCGTGCGCCTTATCCGCGATCGCGGCTGGAAACCCACCGGTCTGACCCCATCCGAATGGCCCTGGCTGATCGGCGCCATCACCTTTGGCGGCATCCTCGGGCCCGTGGCCTTGATGTTCGGCCTGACCCTCACCGCCGGCGCAACCGCCTCGCTGATGCTTAACCTTGAATCGGTGTTGACCGCCGTTATCGCCTGGGTGGTGTTTAGAGAAAACGCAGACCGCCGCCTAATCCTCGGGATGATCGCGATAGTCATGGGCGGTTTAGTGTTGTCATGGTCCGACGGCGGCGGCGCCACCCACGACTGGACCGGCCCGTTTGCAGTGGCCGTGGCATGCTTGTGCTGGGGGATTGATAACAACCTGACGCGCAAGGTTTCAGCGTCGGACGCGTTGTTTATCGCAGGGGCCAAAGGGCTGATTGCCGGGGTGGTGAATTGCAGCCTGGCGCTTTATCTAGGCGCGCAGATACCGGCTGTGGCGCAGTTGGCGCCTATCTTGTTGGTGGGGTTTCTGGGGTATGGCATCAGCCTGGTCATGTTTGTGCTGGCGCTGCGTGGGCTGGGCAGTGCGCGCACCGGTGCCTACTTCTCCACGGCGCCGTTCCTGGGCGCCGTAGTAGCCCTGCTGGCGTTCGGGGAGTCGGTGACCGTCGCGTTCTGGATTGCGTCGGCGCTGATGGCCGTGGGGGTTTGGCTGCACCTGACGGAGCGGCATGCCCATGAACATCTGCATGAGGCGACGGAGCACGGGCACCGACATGTGCATGATGAACACCATCAGCATGAGCATCACTTTGAATGGGATCCGGCGGAGCCGCATAGTCATGTGCATGTGCATAGCGCGATGAGGCATAGCCATGCGCATTTTCCGGATGTGCATCATCGGCATAGGCATTGAGGGCGACAGAGAGTCGCCCGTATTGGCAACTGGATACATATGGCTCCCTCAGCGAGCCTCCAACTGCGGATTTTCGATAAAAAAAGCCGCTTCACTGAAGCGGCTTTTCTTTACTTGGAGATGTTTGCTAATACTGCTGCTTTCGCGTCTTTACCGTCGACGGTAGTCACACCAGCCAGCCAGCTATCCAGAGTCTCAGGATGAGCGGCCAGCCATTTTTTTGCTGCACTCAAAGCGGGCTCCTTTTTGTCGAGGGCGTTCATGATGCTGCTCTCCATGTCGACCGTGAATTTCAGATTGCTGTACAACTTGCCAACGTTACCGCAGCGCTCGGCATAGCCTTTGGATGTGATGGTTTTGACCGTTGCTGCGCCGAAATCGGGACCGAAGGAATCATCACCACCCGTTAGATACACGATGTCCATGTTCACGTTCATTGGGTGAGGCGCCCACGCCAGGAACACAATGGGCTTCTTGCGTTGAATCGAGCGACCTACCTCTTGGATCATGCCTGCTTCACCAGACTCGACCAGTTTGAAATCCTTCAAACCATACGAGTTGTCCTTGATGATCTTCTGCACCAACGTGTTTCCGCCGCTACCAGGCTGGATGCCGTAAATGCGGCCTCCGAGCTGAACTTTAAATTTCTCGATGTCCTTGAAATCCTTCAACCCCTCATCGGCCAGAAATTTTGGAACTGCGAGTGTGTATTTTGCACCTGTGAGGTTAGGGGCCGGGAGAACGGACAAAGCGTCCTTTAGGGGGGTAATCAGAGGATCCTGAGATGGCGACCAGTAGTTAATGAACGTATCCAGCTTGCCATCGCTAAGAGACTTCAGAACGATTGGAAGTGAAAGCATGCTGTCGTCAAATTTATAGCCCAGGCCTTCGGCAACCACCTGAGTCAATGCGTTTGTCGATATACCATCGAGCCATCCCACGTTCGCCGTCTTGATGACTTGGCAACTGCTGGGTTCTTGAGCTATAACCAACACGCTTTGAGATGCCAAGGTTAATGCGATCACGGTTTTGTAAAACTTGTTCATCCGACTCCCCTCTAGAGTTGTACTAACTCTGTTTGACGTATCTGGATGGCAGACTCAAATTTGCACGTGGCTGACGCTTATGAATTGCGCCTTTCCCGCTTCGATTATCGGCCAATCGCCAGTACGGCATAACCGCGTTTCTATTATGAGGAGCATGCGGTTTTCTTATGGATCAGTAGGGAGGGGGTCCACCTGGATATGCACTTAATAGCGGCAGCACGCTGCCGCTATTACGCAAATTTGAACCGTAAGTAAAATGCCTAGGCCACAGGTTGGTCGAGCGCGCTGCGGCCCATAGTCTGGTCACCAACGTACTTTTGATCGAATGCTGGCCGAGTGAAAATCCTCCGGAGCATAGGCTCGAAGTGCTCCAAAGGGCGAGTCGGGTAATCGGGGTCAAAGGACGATTGGTCCCATTCCTCACAGAAGCGCACACAGCTCTCGTAGTAAGGGTGATCCTTGTACAGATCCCGCTCATTCCGATCACCGCCGAAGAAGTGAACGTAGTAGTAGTTCTGGAAAAGGCCGTGATAATTGATGACCCAGGTCACCTCTGGACGAACATAAGGGCGAAGGATGGATGCTGCATACTGGGAGTGGTTGTAGGGGGCGAGCTCGTCGCCTAGGTCATGGATCAGCGCTGCAACCACCATTTCCTCATCTGCACCAGCGTCCTCAGCTCTACATGCGGTCTGAAGCGAATGAGCGAGCCTGCTCACCTTATAACCGCTTAGAGAGTGTTCCAGATCCCGCAGGCATTTGAGGAGCCGGTCAGGAAGCTCCTTTGCGAAATCAGTTTCCAGCTGGGTCAGCATTTCATATTCGGCTTTGGTGCCGTCTTTCATCTGGGTAAAAGCTACGGTTTCCATCATCAGTCCTCAGGCTTTCGAATCTTATTGAGCTTTCAAGCTTCTTTTCATGGCTTTGTAGATGCCTTTGGGGCCATCCATATCCATGTAGCAACCTTGCAGATGACGGCGACCTTCATTGGTATCAAAGCTCGTCCGGCCATGGAGGACACGTGTGTTATTGAACATTTGCAGCTCGCCCTTCTCCAGCTTGAAACGTCGCTCAAATGCCGGATCCACAAAGAGCTCGCCCATGCGACGACGTGCACGGTGGAATACGGCCATGTCGTGTTCATTCAGCAACGGTAGATAGTCGAGGCGTGGGCTATAGCTGACACCTGTCATTCGGCCCAGCGCGTCGGTCATGATGATTGGCCGCCGCTCAATCAGCTCAACGTCGTTATCGACGTGGCGGTAACGCACAGGCACGTTGGCCAGCAGTTCGAAGCCTTCGGGATCTTCCAATTTAAGCTGCTCTGCGACCGCGAGACTGTCAACGAGTGTAGAGAGCCCCCCCGATGTTTCGTTGATCAGGCAGTGCAAAAGCTGGATGCCAGGCATCGGATCGCGATAAGGGTTATCGGTATGAGGATCGAGGTGAATTGAGCGATAAGCCAGGTCATTGGAGTTCGGCCGGGAGTACACCTCGAAGTACTTGCCGAAATTGGTTTCGCGCACCTGGCCAAAGATTCTGCCTACATCCAGAACTGACTCGGCTTCGGTAGGCACGTTCTGGATAACGACAACCCCATAGGTCAAAAACTTGCTGAATGCCTCCAATCGATAATCGAAGTCGGTCAGTCGGTTGAAGTCGATGTAGATGAGTTGGGTGTCAATGTTGCTCTTCCAACTGATGGGCGTTGGCAGGCCATCCAACGGATCGAAGTCGGCACGAAACTCCGTGAGGTCATACAGCCCCGCATAACCATCACTGAATGACAGCCATGCCTGATCTACGCCTTTGGCTTCTGCTTCAACCAGAGTGATGCCGTCAGGAAGGTTATGCGGGTTAAACAGTCTTTGCTGAGTAGTGACATCAAGACTGACAGCGTCCTGGCAGCGCTCCCGCAACCACAGAGGCGCTAGCACAATGGTTTCCCCTGGCAACTGTGCGATCACGGATGCCGGTTGTTGCTTGATTTCAAAAGTGACCTGTACCATGAGAACCTCCAAATAGGTGGTCTCAGTATCCTTACGTGCTCAGGGGATAAACACCCGCAATCCCCTTATTAGAGGTATGCATAAACGTTATGGAGCCGAGCGAACAGGACCTCCCGCCACTTAAATCTTTGGTCGCCTTTGAGGCCACAATCCGCTTGGGTTCGATGACGGCCGCAGCTGTTGAATTGGGCACTACTCAACCGGCGATTTCTCAGCGGATTCGCACCTTGGAGGAGTCGCTTGGGTGTGTACTCTTCGAACGTAACGGTAAGCTGTTGCGACCCACCTATGAGGGTCAGCAGATTTATTCAGGCCTAGCATCCCCGGTGAGTGAAATTAAGGCCGCGGTCAAGCGCATGCGTCGCCATTTCAACAAGCAGAAACCTACCCTCTCGATCGCTGCGAATTTTGGATTCTGCTATTTCTGGCTTATGCCAAAATTGCCTGCGCTCCAGGGCCAGTTCCCCCAGATCCAATTCAAGATTCGCCCAGTAAACCTTGACGATGATCCAATGCTTCAAGATGCCGATATCGCCATTCAGTTTGGATCCCTCGACGGTGACTTCCGATTTGAAAAGCTACTGATCCCCGAGACGGTATTCCCAGTATGCAGTCCAGACCTGGCTGAAAAACTGGGGCTAATGGAAGGTACGAAAATAAGCAGTATCGAGGATCTACCGCTGCTTCATAAGGACAGCGATGACTCCCGATGGCTGGATTGGCATCACTGGTGCCTGCACGCGAAGATCACTCCGCCAGAGGAAGCGCCAGTTTTTTGCTTCAATAACTATCCGTTGCTGCTGACCGCTGCGCAGGAGGGTCAAGGTATCGCCTTGGGCTGGGCTGGGCTGATCGAAGAGCAGATCAAGGCGGGCAAATTGATCGCTCTCGGGCCTTCAGTAGACCGGCCTCACCGGGGTTACATTGTGAGATCGAACTATCACGAGACACTTCTGGTGAGGGATGTCCTTCAGTGGCTGATTGCGGCAAGCTGACCTAGAAGCCTGCGCCGTTGAATGTCCGCCAAATCCGTTTCCGCTGCTGAAAATCGTGCTGGCGAGGTATTAGATTAACTCGATGCCGATCCCGCCAGGGACCAGACTCGTCTATCTGGCGAGCATTCTCGCCTAAATGGGTGTCCGGTTTCATTGGACCACTACAATTGCCTAGGACTACTGGTCAGAGAGGCGTTCGTATGGCTCAAGCGCCAAACCCTACACGTGCTGACCGAGAGCTCGAGCGCGTTAATCAATAGCCATGTATGTCTCCTGCCTTGGCCTGATTGGATAGTTTCAGCCAATCAATGACTTCCTTGCCGAGGCTCCTCATGTCACTTACTCGCACCGCTCGCATTTTCCTGTATTTCCTGTTGCTCAGCACTGTCTGGCCCAGCCACGCCAGAGACCTGGCCGAGGGACTTACCGAACAGTCACCTTCCGCGGCGCTTGAAAATAAAGACCACCGTTACCCGCAATGGACCGGCATCGGCTCACTGAAAAACGCCTTAGGCCAGACCTGCAATGCCGTTCTGCTCGACACTCGTGATCACCGGGGCAAGGCCGTCGGCCCGGCTTATGTGCTGACCAGCGGGCACTGCGTGTTCTTCAGCTACGGTACAGCGCGCCTGCGTCAGGCGATCACCGCCGATGTCACCTTCAATTACTTTCATGACACGCCCGAACGGCATGTCACCTACGCCGTCAAGACAGCACACTGGAGCAGCATGGCGGGTACCGATTTGGCCGTGCTCGAACTGGATACGTCACTGGCCGTGCTGGTGACCAACGCAATCATGCCACTCAAGCTGGCATCTCAGCGTCAGGCGACAGATCGAGAAGTGATCAACGTGGGAGCGCCGACCGGTTTTCTGAAAAAGGGACTACGCATGAGTGCCTGCGTGGAGTCGACCATCAACAATTTTGCCGAACATCCCGGCGTGTTCCCCAGCGCCTTGCGCAACCGCTGCAATGGTCTGCGCCCAGGCAGCTCCGGCAGCCCAATGCTGGACCGGAACACCAATGAAATCACCAGCATCATCAGCAAGGTCGCGTCTGCCATTCAGAGGGACATTCTCAACAGCTGCCAGAACAACTCGGCGTGCGAAGCCGCGAAATTCAACTACAGCTATCCCGCCAACGACTTGTACTACTGCTTTGTAGACGGTGTTTTCCGTAACGACACCCTGAACTGCCAGCTCAAGGCCGTTGAAATCACGCTGGACGAGCCGTGGAACCTGAAACCCTATGTGCATTTACAACGTGACGCCGCCGACCAAGTTATCCGTCCGACGTGGAACCTGAGGTTCTCGATCCAGGAACCGTTCTACCGATTCAAGGCCGTGAATGACATCAGCGATTGCGCACGCACGCATGGCTACCAGATCGCTGTCGCCTCTGACGAGGCCTACATCAACCTGCCCATCGGCCCAGTGCTGGGGTCGCATGTGCTGTGCATACTCGGCGTGCAAAAGGCCGAGCAACCGCTGACCGTAGCGCTGCTGCGCAATGTATTCACCCATTCGGTATTCCTGACCAACCCAGCCCCGGCACCGCAGCTCAAACACCGCTACCACATCACCTGGGAAAACCAGCACAGCAGTTTCAGCCGGCATTACTACTACAGCGTGAACTCGGCGATCAGCACCCCCTGCGGCGATATTGACGACGAACGCTACACCCTGTCCCTGGACGGCATTTTCCTCGAAATGGCAGAGCTGCCGATCACGTTATGCAGCTATGCACGCAACAACACCGGGCAACCATCGGCCATTCGCACAGACGTGATCGAAGGCGCAACGGTTCGCTCGCAGCGTCATGCCAGGTGAGGCAGCACGCTATTTTCAGCTACTTTTGATGACTCGAGTCCTGTCACGAACGGGGGGACGGACGGGGGTACGCTGCGAAATCGCGGGCAAAAAAAATCCCGCAGAGTGGTTAACTCGCGGGATTTTTTCAAGAATGTGGCGGTGAAGGAGAGATTCGAATTAACCGCAGCTACGGGCCTTTAAACCCCGTATTTAGGGGCTTACATCTTGGATAGTAGTACAATCGAGTAGTACAATTCGCTGTACTACTCCCCTCTCTCAGCGTGCCCCCATGGCCGACAACCTGATCCAGAAACGCGGCTAATCCACATGGTATTGCAGACTTGCTGTACCTGCTGATGTTCGCGCCGCGATGGGCGGCAAGACCGTTCTCATTAGGTCACTACAGACCGGCCTACGCTCCGAAGCCATGGAACGCCGCTTGGTGGTGCTAGCCGAATGGAAGGCGCAGATTGCACAGGCCAGAGGGAAACGAGCAGCGCGGGGTGATGCTTGGAAAGAGCCGGTAACAGTAGCGGCCCAAGACCTGGCCCAGAAAATACGGGAAATGAAGACGGCGGTGGTTCTCGGTGAAGAAGACCAAACCAACCTTGCTACGTCCAGGCTCAAAAGCAGTTTCACTTCCTTCAACCGCATTCCAGAACTGGATTCACGTCGGGAGGAGGCTGAAAGGATTTCCGCTATGCCAGGGATAGACGGAAAAGTGGCTAACATCGTGTTGGCAAACGAAATAGCCTTGGACATGCTGGCTAGAAGGTTTGGTGCAATGCACGACCTTTCTCCAGCCGAGCTGGCAGAAGCTCAACTATTGCTTAAGGATCCCAAGGCACACAAACCAAAGTCACCCATCACGCCCGCCAGACTCAAGGCATATCGAGAATTCCGTGATAGCCGTGGAGGTGCACCGAAACACGTGGACCAACAAGTGGGCAAGATGGACCGGCTTTCGAACTACCTGAAGGAAGAGGGACTGCCCCTCAACTTCGACACGGTAGACCGCTGGTTGAAATCCTTGAATCGGGCGCCAGCAACGTTAGGCCAGTACCTCATGGCTGGCACTTCGTTTTGGAAGTGGGCGACGAAATATGATTCAGGATGGCGCTTGGAGTTTGCAGATAAGGCAAACCCATTCACGGGCCACGAACTGCCAAAGGGTGGCGGATCTGCAATAGCTGGCCAAGATAGAAAAATTTACGCCCCCGAGGATGCCTACAAACTCCTTCAGGCGGCGCTGGACAATGCGGATCAACCACTCGCCGACCTCATTACGCTGGGATGGTATACCGGCGCCCGAATTGAGGAGCTTTGCCGACTATCGAAGGAAAGCGTAATCACAGCTGATGGTGTTCGGTGCTTCGTCTTTCCTAAAAGCAAAAGTAGAGCCAGCAAACGGGTAGTGCCGATTCACCCTAGCTTGATATCGACCATTGACCGCTTGTTCAAGGCGAGTACTGATGGTTTCTTAATCCCTACCACCTCACACGGCCGCTACGGAAAACGCTCACATGCCATATCAAAGGCGTTTGGCAGACTGCGTACAGCGGCTGGATTTAGCAGACTCCACGTGTTCCATAGCTTCCGTCACACGGTAGTAACTGCTCTGATCAGGGCGGACGTGCCGGATGCACTGGCAAAAGAGCTGGTAGGTCACGAAGTGGGCAATGTCACCCATGACACCTATTCGAAGGGTGCGAGCACTGCCCAGAAGCTTGCAGCTATCAAGAAACTATCCGCAATCCCAAGCCATTAGCAGCTACGTCACGCGCCGCAATTTCCTTCGCGACATGCTGTATGTATACCCAGCACAAAAGACAGAAATACGGCACCAACATGATAGAAATACACCTCCCGTCAAAAAATAGCCTTTGACGAAAATTTTAGACTATTCGGTGATAAACGGCTGAATGTAGTAGCCATGCGGGTTACAAGGGCGTTCCACGTTTCATACACATTTTACGTACAGCGTTATCCACAGGTAGTGCGTTGCTAAGCCCCGCAAAACGCACTATCTTGTGTCCAGACGCAAAAAAAACCCTACATGTAGGGGTTAGCGTTGGCCGTGCCCTAACATGGGCAGGTAAGAAGACAGCGGGTGATCACGCTTCGTTTTTGCGGACAGAACGTAATCACTCGCCCCTCAAGCCAGCGGTTTGTTGTAACCCGACCTGAGAACCGGCATTAGAGCGAATGAGTACCCCATCGTCAAATGATGGATTATGAAAACTGCTCAACGGTGCCTTTTTCAGGCGGGCAAATCCCAACTGAAATAGGTACTGCCATCATGAGCAAAAACACCAAGCAATCATCGCCGAAGGTCGCCACCCTTGCGTCCGAAATCCTTCGCGATCCTAGCGCATCAGCCATTGCGAAAAGCTTGGCGGCGTCTGCGCTGTCCCAGTCCTCTTCTGCAAAGGAGACAGGGAAAGCAATGGAGACGAAGGCGTCGCAGGTACTGCAATCTGAGAAGTATAGCGATACCACCAAGACGCTCGCTGCGTCAGTCCTATCTCAATCTGACAAGCTGCGATAAGGAGAACAGATATGGCGCTCTACTTCTTGGAATACGACCTACGAAAGCAACGCAACTATAAGCCCCTGTATGACGCATTAGCGACATTCGGCGCTGTGCACATCCTTGAATCGCTATGGTGCTTTAAACGCGATAACACTAGTACAGTGGGCCTGCGTGACTACTTCCGGACGCTGATAGATAACGATGACGGAATTATCGTGTCACAGGTGTCCGACTGGGCCTCCTTCAACGTGAGAGCTCTGCCCAGTCAACTGAAGTGAGGCTATGGAGAGAGCCCTGATCTAGGGGCTCTTTTCCTCATAGCCTAGTGTCCGCCCGAAACCTCACAACCCTACCCCGCCGCTCAAGCAAGATCGCAACCCAATGAGCGATTGGTAAGGGGCCGGCGAACACACCTTCCGACCTTGGCCAATAAGGGTGATTGTGTCCGCGTAATTTTAAGCGGACGCAATTACCCTTAATGTCAGGATCGCCATGCGTGAACGTAAGTCCTA
>Ga0070670_100000367_pt1 | contig 37606 bp, 33 predicted proteins | sample KBSS63metaG_FD_64665 | JGI IMG/M metagenome (GOLD analysis project Ga0070670, IMG submission 64665) | Switchgrass rhizosphere microbial communities from Kellogg Biological Station, Michigan, USA - KBS S6-3 metaG | ecosystem: Host-associated > Plants > Roots > Rhizosphere > Soil ... | reverse complement strand
CAAGTGATCGCCGACGTCATCGACGAGCTCGCCAAGGTCGGCGCAGCGGCGCAGGCCGATCTCGACGCGACGGTGACGGCGCTGGCCGAGATCACCGGCGTACCGGAGCCGATTACCCGCGTCACGCTGACCCGCAGCAAGGCCGACCTCGGCAAGGTGTCGCTCGTGCCCGATGCGGCGCTCGCCTACCAGCAGGCCCTGGCGGACGATTTCTACAGCCTCGGCATCGTGCCGAAGAAGCTCAAGGTCAGCGACATCGTCTGGCACCCGAAAGCCAGCTGATCGATCCCCGCGACCACGAACAAGGGAAAATGACATGACCGACACTTCCAAGCCCATCGACTTCCTGTGGTTCATTCCGACCTCCGGCGATGGCAGCTATCTCGGCTCGGCCGATCTCAACCGCGACACGGATATCGGCTATCTCACCCAGATCGCCCAGGCCGTCGACCGGCTCGGCTTTTCCGGCGTGCTGCTGCCGACAGGCGTGTCCTGCGAGGAATCCTTCGTCACGGCAGCAGCGCTGGCAACCCAGACGCAGAAGCTGAAATTCCTGGTGGCAGTGCGCCCCGGCACGGCGTCGCCTGCCTATTACGCGCGGCTGGCCTCGACGCTCGACCGCATCTCGCACGGTCGCCTGCTCCTCAACATCGTGGTCGGCGGCAGCCCTTCGGAACTGGCCGGCGACGGCATCTTCCTGAAGCATGACGAGCGCTACGACCACGCCAATGAATTCTTCGACGTCTTCGAGGAATTGATGGCAAAGGGCACGTCGACGCTCGACGGCAAGTTCATCAAGGCGACCGGCGCCCGGCTGGCGCTGCCGCCGGTGCAATCGCCGCGTCCGCCGCTCTATTTCGGCGGCTCCTCGGATGCCGGCATCGATTTTGCCGTCGGTCGTGTCGACAAGTACCTGACCTGGGGCGAGCCACCCGCACAGGTGGCTGAAAAGGTCGAGAAGGTCCGCGCGGCTGCCAAGCGCACCGGTCGCGACGTCAGCTTCGGCATCCGCCTCCACTTCATCGTCCGCGAGACCGACGACGAGGCCTGGGCCGCTGCCGACCGGCTGATCTCGCAGCTCGACGACGACACGATCCGCGAAGCCCAGGAGCGTTTCGTCAAGGAATCGGATTCGGTCGGGCAGAAGCGCATGGCCGCCCTGCACGGCGGCCGCCGCGACAATCTCGAAGTCTCGCCGAACCTCTGGGCCGGCGTCGGCCTGGTGCGCGCCGGCGCGGGCACCGCGCTGGTCGGTTCGCCGAAGACGATTGCCGCCCGCCTGCGCGAATATCAGGAGATCGGCATCGAGACTGTCATCGGCTCCGGCTATCCGCATCTGGAAGAGGCCTATCGCGTCTCCGAGCTGCTGTTTCCGGAACTCGGCCTTGGCCGCGAACTGCAGCGCGGCAGCTTCGATGTCGAATTCGGCAAGCGCCAGGTGTTCGGCGGCGGCAGCCATGGTGGCAACCTGAAGGTCGTGTCCGGATCCTGATCCGGCGGAAAGGACGAGATCATGGCGGCAGTCGATACCCATTTTGTCGAGGTGAGGGCGGTGCGGGCCGATGAGGGCCAGCGAGCCGGTCGGTCGCGTCAGGTGCTGGAAGGGTGGCTGCCCTATCTGGTGCCGGTGGCCATCATCGCCCTCTGGCAGCTCGGCTCTTCTGCCGGCTGGATCTCGTCGCGGGTCATGCCATCGCCGGTCGATGTCGTCCTTGCCTTCTGGCAGACGACGACATCGGGGCAGCTTCCCAAGGACATCGCCGTCAGCGCCGGGCGCGCCTTTGCCGGCCTGTTCGTCGGCGGCTCCATCGGCTTCCTGCTCGGCATCGCCAATGGCGTGTCGCGGCTGTCGGAGAAGCTGACCGACACGACGCTGCAGATGATGCGCACCGTGCCGCACCTCGCACTCATTCCGCTGGTGATCCTGTGGTTCGGGATCGGCGAGGAATCGAAGCTGTTCCTGACCTCGCTCGGCGTGCTCTTCCCGGTCTATCTCAACACCTATCATGGCGTGCGCAACGTCGACCGCGACCTGATCGAGATGGGCCGCGTCTACGGCATGGGCAACTGGACGCTGTTTCGCAAGGTGATCTTCCCTGGCGCTCTGCCATCGATCTTCGTCGGCCTGCGCTATGCGCTCGGCATCATGTGGCTGACGCTGATCGTCTCGGAATCGATCGCCGCATCCTCCGGCATCGGCCACATGGCCAACAACGCCCGCGAATTCATGATGACCGACGTCGTCGTGCTGTCGCTGGTGATCTACGCCTTGCTCGGCAAGGTGGCCGACGTCGCCGCCCGGGCGATGGAGCGCAGTGCACTGCGCTGGAACCCCACCTATCAGCAGCGCTGAGGAGAGAGAGATGAACGTCATCGCCCACCCCCGTTTCAAGCCGATAGACAAAGACAATGACAAGCACTCCACCGCCGGCCAGGAGCCAGCGGTGGCGGCGGCCCCCGGTGCCGGCGCTATCCGCGTTCGCGGCCTCGAGAAGCGCTTTGGCGACAATCAGGTGCTGCGCGGCCTAGACCTCGATATCCCGGCCGGCCAGTTCGTTGCCGTGATAGGCAAGAGCGGCTGCGGCAAGAGCACATTGCTGCGTATCCTGATGGGACTGGATGCGCCTTCGGCCGGCAGCGTCGCCTTCGGCACGGCGAGCGGCGAAGCGGCACCGAACGCTCGCATCGTCTTCCAGGAGCCGCGCCTGCTGCCATGGCTCACCGTCGCCGACAATGTCGCCGTCGGTCTCGGCGAGGGCGTTGCCAAAGCCAGGGGCCGCACAGCTGCAGCACAGGTTCTCTCCGAAGTGCAACTCGCGGAAAAGGCCGGCGACTGGCCGGCGCAGCTCTCCGGCGGCCAGCGGCAGCGCGTGGCACTGGCCCGCGCGCTGGTCAGCAAACCCGGCATCCTCGCCCTCGACGAGCCGCTCGGCGCGCTCGACGCCCTGACCCGCATCAGCATGCAGGAACTTCTGAACCGGGTCTGGCGCGAACTCGGCTTCACCGCCGTGCTGGTGACCCACGATGTCAGCGAAGCCGTGCACCTGGCCGACCGCGTGATCGTGCTTGAGGAGGGCCGCATCGCCATGGACCTCGCCGTTCCGCATCCGCACCCGCGCCGACACGGCAATCCGGCGCTGGCGGAGCTTGAGGGCAAGCTGCTGGCGGCGATATTGGGGCATTGAGGGGCGCAGACGCCGCTGGGCGCCCGCCTGTCGATCAGGAGGGCGCCAACTGTTTTCGTTTGTGACTGAAGCGGTTAAGCCTGCGCGTTCAACCTCGCTACCACCAGATGCCCAGGTGTCGGCATCCCATCTTCCATCCGCACATTAATATCCGTGATCTCGACGAGCTCAAAGCCGGTGGCTGTCAGCCGTTCGCGGACATAGGCCTCGGCATGGGCGAAGCGCTGGTGGGGGCCGACCATGTAGGGGCGGCCGGCGAGGGTCGCTTCGGGCAGGGTTTCCGAGGAGAAGATGAACAGGCCGCCCGGCGTCAGGTTCTCGGCGGTGCCGAAGAATAGCGGCTCTAGGGCGCCGAGATAGGGCAGCACGTCGGTCGCGGTGATGATGTCGAAGGGCTCTTCATCGTTGTCCTCGAGAAAGTCCTCGACTTCGGCGACGAACAGCGATGCGTAGATCTCCTTCTCGTCGGCGATCTCGACCATGTTTTCCGACAGATCGATGCCGGTCATGTCGTCGACGATGTCGCTGAGCACGCCGCCGGTCAGTCCCGTGCCGCAGCCGAGGTCCAGCAACCGCTTGAAAGGCCCGAGACCGAGCGCCTGCAGGCGCTGGCGGACCAGCATCGGCACGTGGTAGCCGAGCTGCTCGACGAGCACATCCTCGAAGACCTCGGCATGCTGGTCGAACAGCGTCTCGACATAGGCATCCGGCGCCTTGGGCGGGGTTTCGCCGCGGCCCATCGAGGCTATGCGCACCGAGGCGCCGCCATGGTCGTCGGGGTCGATCGCCAGCACTTCATTGTAGGCGGCGACGGCCGCGTCGATGTCGCCGGATTTCTCCAGCTCTAGGGCACGGTTATAGGCGTCGGCCAGCGCGTCTTCGTCGATCTTGTTTTTCATGCCGGCTTTTTATGCCGGGCGAAATGCGGCTGCAACCGCTATTTCAATTGAGGATGAATTCGCCCTGCAGCGCCCGCCAGTCGGTGGCCGAGATCAGCTTGCGGTGGACATAGCGCACCGAATGCAGCGGGCCATCGAGCTTTTCCTGCCAGAATTTCAGGAAGCCGCGCATTTCCGGGAAATTCGGGGCGAGATCATAGTCCTGCCAGAGGTAGCTCTGCAGGATCGCCGGGTGATCCGGCATGCGGTAGAGAATTTCTGCTGTGGTCAGTCCATAGCCTTTCAGCTGCAGTTCCATTTCCTTGTGCATCGGTCCCTCACTTGGTTCCAACTCTCCGTGGTGCTCTCCACCACAGGCCCATGGGAACACGACGTGCTTAACCGAAGCTTTACGACAGGCTGGAAAAAGACATTTTTGTGACAACAATCAATCGGTTAGCAGCTCTCAGGGGGGAGTGCTGCCAATCGACTGAAGGGCCTGCAGCCAAGCCGACCTAGCGGGTCAGATGTCGTGTCAGCCGTCGCTCTGTCCACTCCAGCCCGTGGCGGAGGATCTCGACGATGGTGAGATAGAAGATCGCCGCCCAGAGATAGGCCTGGTAGTCGTAGGTCTGCGAGAAGGCGTAGCGCGTCTCGCCCATCAGGTCGAAGACGGTGATGATCGCCACGACAGCCGAGCCTTTGACCATCAGGATGATTTCATTGCCATAGGGACGCAAGGCGACGATGAGGGCTTGCGGCAGGACGATCTTGAAGAAAGCGACCAGCTTGCCGATGCCGAGCGACGAGGCTGCCTCGTGCTGTCCGCGCGGAACGCTGATGATCGCGCCGCGCAGGATTTCGGTCTGGTAGGCGGCGGTGTTGAGCGTCAGCGACAGCAATCCGCAATACCAGGCCTCGCGGAAAAACCACCAGAGGCCGACCGATTGCCATTCGGTCCTGAAACCCCCGAGGCCGTAATAGATCAGGAACAGCTGCGCCAGGATCGGCGTGCCGCGGAAGACGTAGACATAGACATAGGCAAGGCCGCTGAACAGGCGGTTTTTCGACATGCGGGCGAAGGCCAGCGGCACGGAGAGCAGGGCGCCAAAGACGATCGAGACGGCGACAAGCTCCACCGTGGTCAGCAATCCGTGCAGGAAGCGCGGCCCGTATTTGAAGAATTTCTCGTTGTCCCAGTTCGAGATCATCATCGCCAGCAGCGCCAGGCCGAGCAGCGCCCAGAGCGAGACGACGACATAGCCTGTCATGCGTGCCGGGCGCATGCGCGTCGCGGCTTCCGTTGGCGGCGCGCGGGGCGGAATGAGGGCCTTCGAATAGCTCATCGCGACGCCTCCGAGCGTTTGGTCCAGCGGTCGATAAAGCCGAGACCGGCCGACGAGACGATTGCCAGGATCAGATAGAGGGCACAGGCCACGAGGTAGAAGAAGAACGCCTCCTTGGTGGCGCGCACAGCAATCCCGGTCTGTCGAAGAATGTCGGTCAGGCCGATGATCGACACATAGGACGTGTCCTTGAGCAGGTTCATCCAAAGGTTACCGAGGCCGGGCAGGGCGATGCGGATCAGCTGCGGCAGCACGATGAGGCGCATGGTCCGGCTCCGGCTGAGACCGAGGGCGGAGCCCGCTTCGTATTGGCCCTTCGGAATGGCACGGAAGGCCGACAACAGCACTTCGGCGCAATAGGCGGAAAACACCACCGACAGCGCCAGCATGCCGGCGACGAAGGCGTTGATCTCGACGCGTCCCTGGTAGCCGAGCGACGACAGGGCTGCCTGGATGGCGATCTGGATGCCGTAGTAGACGATGAACAGCGTCAGCAACTCCGGCAGGCCGCGAAAGATCGTCGTATAGATGCTGGCGGCCAGGCGAACGGATTTTTCTTCAGACTGCTGGCCGAGGGCCACAAGAAAACCGATCAACAGGCCGATCGGCAGGGTCGCCAGCGCGACGATGATCGTCACCTTCAGACCAAGCGCGATTTCGTCGCCCCAGCCCGTATCTCCACAGGCGATCACAGTCCCGGGACCGAACAGGCTGAAAAGTCCGACAGGACCGCACAAAGGGTCGAAGATCGTGCTGACGGAATCCCATAGGGAACCGAGCGCGGAAAACAATCCGCTCATGCCATATTTTCCCCTTGCGACTGTATCGTCGCTTTCTATTGCCTACAGTTCTCAAATAAAAGCGGCGGAAGAGCAAGCCTTCCGCCGCCTGTATTTCGTGTCGGTTTAAATTCTATGACTATTCGCCGTAGACGTTGAAGTCGAAGTACTTGTCCTGGATCTTCTTGTAGGTGCCGTCGGCGCGGATCGCGGCAATGGCAGCGTTCAGCTTGGTCTTCAGCGCGTCGTCGCCCTTGCGGAGGCCGATGCCGGCGCCTGCGCCGTTGATGACCGGATCGACCGGCAGGGTGCCGAGCATCTTGCAGCAGTTGCCGGCATCCGACTTGACCCATTCCGACAGAACGACGACGTCGTCGATGACGGCATCGATGCGGCCGTTGGCGATGTCGAGCTTGTATTCGTCAGCCGTCGGGTAGAGCTTCAGCTCCACGTCCTTCAGATGCTCGGTGGCATAGTTGGCGTGGGTGGTCGAGGACTGGGCGCCGATGGTCTTGCCCTTGAGGCCGGCATCGGTGGCTTCGGTAACGGTCGAATCCTTCGGCACGGCGATGGCCGGCGGGGTGTTGTAGATCTTGTTGGTGAAGTCGATCGACTTGAGGCGCTCAGGCGTGATCGACATCGAGGAAACGATCATGTCGAACTTCTTCGCCTGCAGGGCAGGGATGATGCCGTCGAAGTCCTGGTTGACGATGGTGCACTTGACCTTCATCTGATCGCACAGCGCGTTGGCGATATCGATGTCGAAGCCCTGGAACTTGCCGCCGGCATCGAGCGATTCGAAGGGCGGATAGGTCGCATCCGTGCCGATGGTCAAGGTGTCGCCGTCGGCCATGGCCACGCCGGAAAACAGGGACATCGCGGCGAGCGACGCTGCGGCGAAAAGACGGGTGGTGTTGCGCATGTGGATCCTCTCTGTTGGGAACCGCGCGGTATTTTTGTTTTCCGCGCGCGGTCTGGATGGGGGCGGAATTTCCAAAGGCCGCCTTGCTTAGATAATTTTCCTCTTTCGAGCGAATTGCAACTGGAATCGCATAAGAATGATGCAGTGCACAGTTTCGTCCCGTTGGGCCGAGATGAACCTTACCTGCACGGGGCATTCATCGGCGATACACGGCCCATTCCTTAAAAAGCGGAACAAATCGGACTCCGGTGCATTTGGCTGCGCCGGACCGCAAATCGGCCCGATTGTGGCAGAACAACACGCCGGTGTCTTCGAATTCGTTCGCAGGCCACCAGAAGAAAAGAACCGAAGAGGAAATATCGTGGGTAACAGATCAAGATTGTTCGCCAGTGCAGCGTTCCCGCTGCTGTCGCTATCGCTGATGTTGCAACCGGTGCACGCCGCAATGCTTGTTGGCGCAACCAGCGTCGCTGCCGGTCACCAGAACGATACTGCATCCTACGATGTAGCCCAGGCGGCCGCTGAGCCTGCCGAAGACGATCAGGACCCGAAAAAAAGAAAGAAGCCTCCCGAGGAGCCGGGCAAGGAGCCGCCAAAGGGTGAGAAGCGCGCGGAGCCGGAAGCTCCACGGCCGCCCAAGGCTGAAAAGCCGCCCGAGCTAGAGGCTCCACGCCCGCCCAAGGCCGAAAAGCCGGCTGAGCCGGAAGCGCCTCGCCCTCCCAAGGCTGAAAAGGCACCTGAGCCCGAGGCACCTCGCCCTCCCAAGGCCGAGAAGCCGGTAGAACCCGAAGCGCCCAAGGCCGAGAAGCCTATGGCCGAGCCGGAAGCCCCGAAGCCGCCGAAAGCTGAGAAGCCGGCTGCAGAACCGGAAGCCCCCAAGCCTCCAAAGGCTGAGAAGCCCGCCGCCGAGCCGGAGGTCAAGCCGGAGCAGCGCAAGCTGCAGGATCCCGCCGCTGAAGCACCGGCCGTGAAGCCGAAGGCCGAGGCGCCAGCCGCCGAACCGACCGCACCCGCGGCCCAGCCGGAAGCGCCGCAGCCGACGCGCAAGCATCAGAAGCCTGCCGACGCCAATGGCGAAGCCGCGCCTGTCGCACCCGTCGCACCAGGCGAAAAGCCTGCCAAGCCGGAGATGCCTGCCGAGAAGGTCGCACCGACGGCTGAAAAGCCGGCAGCGCCCGCAGCCGAAGGTGAGAAGCCCGCGAGGCCCGCAGCTCCGCCGGCACCCGCAGCGGAAGGCCAGAAGCCGGTCGCCCCAGGCACCGAGCCGCCTGCGCCTGCCGCCAACGGCAAGCCCGCGCCGGCTGGTGCTGCTGCGCCTGCTGCCATTGCTCCGGCCGAGCCTGCCCAGGCCGCGCCGACGACAGCAGGCGAGCAGGTATCGCCAGCCGAACTGGAGCGCCGCAAGAAGATCGCTGAAAATCCGACCGCAGCCGGCGCCGGTGCCGGCCCGGTCATCCTGCCGGTCCAGAACGGCACGGCCGTGCTCGACAGCGACAAGGATGCAGCGCGCCGCGGACACCGTGGACAGCCGGGCAACGGCCAGCCGCCAGCCCCCGGTCAGCCTCCTGTAGCCGGCCAGCCGGCCCCCGCAGGCCAGGCAGCCGGTGGACCGCGTCCGCCAGCCCCTGCCAACGTCCCACCACCCACATCCGACGCCGATTCGCAGCGCGTCGTCGGTGGCACCCAAGCACCGCCGGTCAGGATCGAAGCGGTGACCAGCGAGCAGGGTCGCCGTATGGACAGGCGCCCGGACTTCGTCTCCCCTGAAGGCGTGCGGATCGATGATCGCCAGGACAACCGCGTGATCGTCAACTTCGGCGACAACGTCTACGTTCGCCATGACGACACCCAGCGCTTCGTGCGCGACGGCGAACGCCCGGTCTACGAGCAGCTGCCACGCGACAGGTATCGCGAGACGATCGACCGTCCGGACGGCGACCGCATCATCACCGTACGCAATCGCTACGGCGACATCATCCAGCGCTCGCGCATCGATGCTCGCGGCCGCGAATACGTGCTGTTCTACTCGCCTGAACTGGAGAATACGCCGGATCAGGACGACTACTACCGCGATCCCGGTGACGAACTGCCGCCGATGCGCCTGAGCATCCCGCTGAACCAGTATATTATCGACACCAGCGCGGATCAGGACCAGGATTACTACGACTTCCTGCGCAAGCCGCCGGTCGAACGCGTCGAGCGGGTGTATTCGCTCAACGAAGTTCGCTATTCGGCCCGTCTGCGTGACAAGGTGCGTCGCATCGACCTCGATACCATCACCTTTGCGACCGGCAGTGCCGAAATCCCGATGGAGCAGGCGAAAACGCTGCGCAGCATTGCCGATGCGATCGGCAAGATCGTCAAGAAGGATCCGACCGAAACCTTCCTCATCGAAGGCCATACGGATGCTGTCGGCTCGGCTCAGAGCAACCTGATCCTCTCGGACCAGCGCGCCGAATCCGTCGCCAACGTGCTGACCGATGTCTACGGCATCCCGCCAGAAAACCTCGCGACGCAGGGCTACGGCGAGCAGTATCTGAAGATCAACACGGATGGTCCGGAGCAGGAAAACCGCCGCGTCACCATCCGCCGCGTGACGGCGCTGGTTCGCCCGGTCGCAGCCAAGTAAGGCTCGATCCAAAGACAATAGGCAGGGGCCGCCGGAGCAATCCGGCGGCCCCTTCGTTTGCAATTATGAAAGATTGACGGTCTTGGCGATGAAGTCGGCGATGCCGAAGGTATCGTCGAGGTCGAAGACAGGGAGGCCGCTGTCGGCGACAGCGTGATCGGCGGCAATAGCGACGATGTGCGGATCCTGGGATGCCAAGGGTTCGCGATTGGCCGAGGCGAGGCGGCGGGCCTCGATCTTCGGGATCGGCTCACGCTTGTAGCCCTCGATCAGCACGAGGTCGCAGGGCGCGAGACGCGCCAGGATTTCCTCGAAGGCCGGCTCCGGTGCACCGCGCATCTCGTGCATGATCGCGTAGCGCGTCCCCGACACCAGTGCCACCTCATGGGCCCCGGCCTCGCGATGGCGGAAGCTGTCGGCACCGACCTTGTCGATGTCAAAATCGTGGTGGGCATGCTTCATCGTCGAGATGCGGTATCCGCGCCTGGTAAATTCCGTCACCAGACGCACCGCAAGCCCGGTCTTGCCCGAGTTTTTCCAGCCCGAGATGCCGAAGATTCTGGGTCGGGTCACAGGGTTCTCGCTTCCGCCCAGCGCTCGGCGATCGCCAGCTGCTCCGGGGTGTTGATGTTGAAAAACGGGTCGAGCGCGCCACTGCCGGTCTCGGCCAGCGGGAAGATCGCCTCGGCCAGCGGGTAGCGGCGCTGGAAGTCGCGCACGCGGCGCTTGTCGTCCTTGATGATCCACTCCTCCAGCTCGTCGGCCAGCGACACCGGCCAGAGCGCCACGATCGGATGCTGCTCGCCGGACGAAGAGGCGATGGCAATGGTCCGCTCGCCACTTCGCGCAGCAGAGAGCCGTTGCACGAGGTCTGTCGGCAGGAAGGGACAATCGATCGGCACTGTGAGGACGAGCTTCGCATCCGGATGGTTGGCTGCCGTGTCGCGCATGGCGGCAAGCACGCCGGCCAGCGGTCCGAGTTGATCCGGCAGCGTGTCGGCGATACGGCGCAGGCCGCTGTCGTCGGCCCAGTCCGCATTGGCGTTGAGGGCAATCGCGCTCGTCTGCGGCGTCAGCCGCGCAACGACATGCGACAGCATCGGCAGCCCGCCAAGAGGCACAAGGGCCTTGTTGCTGCCCATGCGGCTGGAACGGCCACCGGCAAGGATGACGCAAGGCAGCGCGGGTGTGTCAGGCGTCATGATCGTCTTTTCCCATGTCAGACCGGAACGCGTGGCTCCGACCGTTGCGCCAGTTGCGCATTCCGGCGCCGGCTCTCGCGGTAGAAAGTATAGAGGCCGGAAGCAATGACAATGGCCGCGCCGACACCAGTCCACAGATCCGGAATTTCGCCGAAAAACACCATGCCCAGCAAGGCAGCGAAGATCAGGCTGAGGTAGCGCATGGGCGCGACGAAGGCGATGTCGCCGGTCCGCATGGCAAGGATTGCCGCCTGGTAGCCGGCCAGCACCATGACCGCAGCCATGGCGAGGTGCAGAAGCGCGCCCTGGCTGGGCGCCCGCCAGCCGCCGAGCGGAACGACGAGCAGTCCACCGATCAGCGAAACGCCGATGGCCGTACAGACCGTCACCATCAGCGACGGCACCTCCTTGTTGACGCAGCGTGTCGCTAGATCGCGGGCCGCGGTAATGAAGACGCTGGCGATGACGATCAGCGCTGCCGGGGTGAAACCCTCCGGTCCCGGCCGGACGATGACGAGGACGCCGAGAAAACCGACCACGATCGCCGACCAGCGCCGCCAGCCGACGGGCTCCTTCAGAAACAGCGCCGCCCCAAGTGTCACCGCCAGCGGCAATGCCTGGATGATCGCCGAGGCATTGGCGATCGGCATCATGCCGAGAGCGGAAATATAGGTGACGGCGGCGCCGGCCTCGCAGGCGACGCGCAACAGGATCATCGGCTGGGCGATGACCTTGAAGGAGCGTAGCGCACCCATGCGTTTTGCGATCAGAAACACCAGAAGGGTTGTCAGCACGCCGCGCAGCAGCATGATCTGGCCGGCATTCATCACCGTGATGACCGTCTTCGACAAGGCGTCGCTCAAGGAAAAGGCCGCCATGGCGAGCGCCATGTACAGCGCCCCTTCCATGTTCTTCGATAGGGTCATCATTTGCTTCCGCCGGTTTCGCCGGTGTGCTTATCCGGGAAACGCCGCTTTGGGAATCGCCTACGCGGCGGTTCCTCCGGAATTCGTTTGTGCGTCGCAGCATTCCGCTTTTGTGAACGACGGCCAGCGCCGACGTGACGCAACAGACTACAGGTATTTCCGCAAATTCTACTAATGTTCACACCCGGCAACGAAGCTTAATTGTTATTCAATCTTATTTTCGGAGGCTTCGCGGGTCGCGCATGAGGCGGACATTTGGTGCAATGCAGCAGGGATGATGCCTGCCAATTGTGTTTATTTGTTCATTTGAGGCTCGGCATGTTTTTCATCGATCGTCTTTTGCAGTCCCGCCGCATCGTCACCAAGGTTCTGATTTTCATCATCCCGCTGGTCGTCCTGATCGCCGGGGTCGGTCTGCTCGGCTACCACACCGCCAATATCCTCAACGGGCACATGACGGTCACGCGCGCGACCATCACCAATATCAGTGATTTCGAAGCCCTGCAGGCAGCCCTCCAGGAATTCACGACCGCGCCTGATGACAAAAGCCGCGCGCTGCTGTCGGATGCAATCGACGCGCAGCAAAATGGCGCCGAGCGGCTCGACGCGCTGCTTGGAAGCGACGAACAGCGCGCCAAGGTCGGTGCCGTCAGCGACCTCTCCGAAAAGATGCGCGGCCAGGCAACGGCCTTGTGGGCATTGAAGCAGAAGCAGGATGCGAGCACCGATGCCGCAACAGCCGCCGTATCGGGCATCAAAGCCAGCGGCGACGCGGCTGCCAAGCAGATCGACATCATCCGCAAGGATTTCAGCGACAAGGAGACCTTCGCCAAGGAACTCCTCTACGACGCGACCGCCTACAAGGCGCTGACGGACCGGATGGGCAAGCTGCGCGTTCAGGCGCAGATGGCAGCCGACTCGGCCGAGGAAGTCTCCGACGCCAGGCTCTATCTCGACGCCGTGCTCAAGCAGCTGTCCGTTTCGCAGGCCCTGGTGTCGAAGCGCGCCGCCAAGATGGTCGGCGACGTCGCGACGGCAGCCGGTACTTTCGACGCGATTCTGAAAAGCGACGACACCCCCGACCAGAAGGTCGAGAAGATCGGCCCTGTGCTGCAGACCTTCGTCAAGCTTGAAGGCGAGATGACGCTGCAGGCCGTCAAGAACGCCGACACTGCCGGTGAGCGGTTCGTCAGCCTCGACAAGATCGTCGATGGCCAGAAGGAATTGCTGTCCTATGTCGACGAGGCATTGCGGACAATCGATCGTCTGCAACTGCACGAAAGCCGGATGGTTGCAGTGCGCGACGATGCCTCGCGCGCCGTCGTCCTCGCCGATCTGAAGGACCTGACGGCGACGGCGGCCAAGATCTCCGACCTTGGCCAGACCAACAGCACGATGCGTGATTTTTCGGCGCGCATCGGACCCTTGGCGAGCGCGCTACAGGCCGCTTCCGCCGACCTGTTGCAGACCAATGTCGACTGGAAGCAGACGCGCCTGGCGTCTGCTTCCATTCTCTCCGACGCCATGGCATCGCTGCGCAGCTTCGTTGCCCAGGCGCAGGAGATCGGCAAGGAGGACAGCGAACGCTCCGCCAAGGTTTCGGTCTTTGCGATGATCCTCGGCACGCTGCTGGCGATCGTCGGCGGACTGATGCTGGTGGAAACCCTGCGTGGACCCCTGAGGCGGGTGAACGAGATCATGACGCGACTTGCCGGCGGCGATCTCGATGTCGCCATCGACGGCCGCGCCCGAGGCGACGAGATCGGCGACATGGTGCGCTCCGTCACCGTCTTCCGAGATGCGGCGCTGGAGAATGTCCGGCTCGGGCGCGAAGCCGAAGCTGCGCGCACGCTGTCGGCGGAAGAGGAGGCTCGCCGCAACGCCGAGCGGGCCCGCGTCGGGGCCGAGCAGGCTGAAGCCCTCGACGCGCTGTCGGATGTGCTCGGTAAACTGGCCGACGGCAATCTCGAAGAAGGCATGCGCGAGGACCTCGCGGCCGATTTCGTCGACATGGCTTTCACCTACAACAATGCGATCGAGGCGCTGCGCCAGACGCTCGCCGACGTGCGCAGCACGGCCCAGGAGATCCGTGGGGGAACGGGCAACCTCGCCAGCTCCGCAGACGATCTCGCACGTCGCACCGAGCAGCAGGCCGCCGCCCTGGAGCAGAGCTCGCGCGCACTCCGTCACCTCAGCGACGTCGTTCGCTCGACGGCCGCACGCGCCAAGCAGACGGCAGCCAGCGTCAACGAAACCCAGGCCTATGCGACACAGTCCGGCCTGATCGTCGCCAAGGCGGTAGAAGCCATGGGCGAGATCAATCGCTCCTCCGACAATATCGCCAGGATCATCGGCGTCATCGACGAAATCGCCTTCCAGACCAACCTTCTGGCGCTCAATGCCGGCGTTGAGGCTGCAAGGGCGGGCGAGGCGGGCCGCGGCTTTGCCGTCGTCGCGCAGGAGGTCCGCGAGCTGGCACAGCGGTGCGCCAGCGCGGCAAGGGAGATCAAGGGATTGATTTCGGCAAGTTCGGTCCAGGTCCAGAACGGTGTACAGCTGGTCGAGCAGACCGGAACGACGTTGACCGAGATCATCCAACACATCACCGGCATCCAGAGCCTGGTCTCGGAAATCTCGGCGGCAACGGCGGAGCAGTCGACCGGCATCGCCGAGGTCACAACCGCTGTCAACGATGTCGAACTGATCACGCAGAAGAATGCGGCAATGGTCGAGGAGAACAATGCCGAGATCCATGGCCTGCGGCAGCGCGTCGAACTCCTGTCGGACAAGATCGAACGTTTCCGCACAGGCACCCGGGCACAGGCACGGGCGCGGCAGAGCCGGGCGGCCTGAAGCGCATCAATGAAGGGGCGTCACCCGCCGGTGACGCTCATGTGGCGGGCGACTGCCGGTCTGTTGTGATCGCGGTCGATGATGAAGTCGTGGCCCTTGGGCTTGCGACGGATGGCCTCATCGATGGCCATGTTCAGGAGATCATCGTCCGGCGTCGCCCGGAGAGCGGCGCGCAGATCGGCGGCGTCATTCTGGCCGAGGCACATGTAGAGCGTGCCGGTGCAGGTCAGGCGCACGCGGTTGCAGCTTTCGCAGAAATTGTGGGTCAGCGGCGTGATGAAGCCGAGCCGGCCGCCTGTTTCCTCGACCTTGACATAGCGGGCAGGGCCGCCGGTCTTGTAGCCGATCTCCGTCAGTGTGAACTGCCGCTCGAGATCCGCCTTGACCTGGGAGAGCGGCATATACATGTCGGTGCGGTCCTCGTCGATCTCGCCCATCGGCATGGTTTCGATGACGGTGAGGTCCATGCCGCGCGCATGGGCAAAGCGCAGGAGATCCGGGATTTCCGCGTCGTTGAAGCCCTTGAGAGCGACGGCATTGAGCTTGATCTTCAGGCCAGCAGCAAGCGCCGCGTCGATGCCCTCCATGACCCGTGCCAGATCACCCCAGCGGGTGATCTCCTTGAATTTGGCCGCGTCCAGCGTGTCGATCGATACGTTGATGCGGCGAACCCCGCACGCGTAGAGTTCGCTTGCGAAACGCGACAACTGGGAACCGTTGGTGGTCAGCGTTAGCTCCTCCAGCGCGCCGGATTTCACCTTGTCGCCGAGGCTGCGGATCAGCTGCATGATGTTCTTGCGAACCAGCGGCTCGCCGCCCGTAAGCCGGATCTTCCTGACGCCCTTGGCGATAAAGGCTGAGCAGAGGCGGTCGAGCTCTTCCAGCGTCAGCAGGTCCCGCTTCGGCAGGAAAGTCATGTCTTCGGCCATGCAGTAGGTGCAGCGGAAGTCGCAACGGTCCGTGACGGAGACGCGGAGATAGCTGACCATCCGACCGAAAGGATCGATCATGGAGGACGGGTCCGTGGGTAAGGGGGACGCGCTCGAAATGGCGCTGACGATGCTGTTCACAGGAACCTCCGTAGTCAGCGTTATGTGGGTTCGTTGTCCGTGGCGTCAAGGAAAACTCTTTGAAAAGAAACTTGCGCGCAGGCACGGCGCGGCCTAGTCGTTGGCCATCAGACGAGGGCGGGACGAAGAATGAGCGATATCTGGCCAACCGAATTGCGGGTGTCGAAGGATCGACATCGGCTGCTCGTCACCTTCAACGACGGCGCCAGCTTCGAGCTATCGGCGGAATTGATGCGCGTGCTTTCGCCGTCGGCAGAGGTCCAGGGCCACGGGCCTGGCCAGAAGGTCACGGTTCCGGGCAAGCGCGACGTCGGTATCATGACGATGACGCCGACCGGCAATTACGCGGTGCGCGTCGGTTTCGACGATCTGCACGACACCGGGATCTTCACCTGGACCTACTTGCGCGAGCTCGGCGAAAACACGCCGTCCCTGATGGCCGCCTACGAGGCGGAACTGGCTGAAAAAGGCTTGAGCCGCGATCGCCCCGGACCGCGTCGCTGACGGCCTACGACTTGTAGATCAGCCAACTCTTGCCAAAGTCCTTCTGCATGCCGTTCTGATACTGGTACGAGCAGTTTCGGCCTGAGTTTTTAGCCTGGTAGAGGGCAATGTCGGTCTTGCTGTAAAGTTCGCCGGGGTCCTTGGCATCGGCCGCCATGCACATGCCGAGCGACATGGTGATCGGGCCATAATCGACCCGGGTGCGCGAATTCCGGAACGGGGTCGATTCCAGCGTCCGACGGATTCGCTCGCAAATCGACATCACTTCATCCACCGTGTTGCCATCGACGATCAGGGCGAATTCCTCGCCGCCGGTACGGGCAACGAACACATCGCGGCGGACATTGGCGCGGATCACCGAGGCGACAGTCGCCAGGATCTTGTCGCCGACGGGGTGGCCGAAGCTGTCATTGACCTTTTTGAAATTGTCGATGTCGGCCAGCACCAGGGCGGTGACGGCCTTGTTCATCGGATTGTTGAATATGCTGGCGAGGCGATCGTCGAAAGCGCGGCGGTTCGATAGCCGGGTCAGGGAATCAGTGTTGGCGATGCGCTTGTACTCATCCAGTTCCTTACGAACCTGGTCCATCTCATGCGAGCGCTGCGCCACGTCTTCGACCGTTTTTTCGCCGCGCGCCATCGTGTCGCCGGTGGCTTCGGTCAGGATGGTGATCGCATTTCGAAGCAAATCGGCACTGTTGGCGGTCTTGGCGGAGATGCGGCTGAAGGTCTCGCTGAGCAGCTTGTTGTAGCTTTCGAGCGAGGTCTGTTCCTGTCTGAGGGTGCGCAGTACGCCGTCGAGTTCGGTGATGATGCGCGCATGAGCATCGTCATAGATACGTGTCGAGTGGGCGAAGTATTGCGACGATAGGGAATCGATTTCCGTCTGGCTGGCATTGCTGCCAAGAGCAGCGAGATCTTTGGTCAGTGCCGGGTTCGAGCCGATATAGGCTTCGTAGAAGAGCTCATAGTTGCGCGGTATGGGAGCGACGCCCATTGCTCGCATTGCATAGATGATCTGTCCTGCCACGTCCGGAACTTGCGACTTGGACGTAATCACCGTGCTCATCGGCGAACTCCTAATGGTTTAATCGCGCATCGTTTAAGTACTCTAAAATTGTTGTAAAAAGATTAAGGGTAACATTGCAAGTGTTTGTTAATAAAATTGCCTAGTCTTGCAGAAAAGCATGTGTATTCGACATTTACTTCAGACCGCAGCGTGCTTTCTCAAGCACTTTCCTTAAGGGAAACAGGCCGGTCGGTGGCCGCTCAACTAAAAAACATAACCAGGGATTGAGTAGGCCATTCCGGCGCGTGGCCGGAATGGCGTTCTATTTCGGGGTTACTTTGGGCCGATCATGTTTTCGGGACGAACGAACTGGTCGAACTCTTCGTCGCTGAGATAACCGCCGCCGACGGCTTCCTGACGAAGGGTCGTTCCGTTCTTGTGGGCCGTCTTGGCGATCTTTGCGCAGGCGTCGTAGCCCAGCCGGCCGTTCAGCGCGGTCACCAGCATCAGCGAGTTTTCGACGCCCTTGCGGATATTGTCCTCGCGAGCCTCGATGCCGACGACGCAGTTATCGGTGAACGAGACCGCAGCGTCGCCGAGCAGCTGCACCGACTGCAGGAAATTGTAGGCCATCATCGGGTTGTAGACGTTCAGTTCGAAATGCCCCTGGCTGCCGGCGAAGGTGATGGCGGCGTTGTTGCCGAAGATGTGGGCGCAGACCTGGGTCAAGGCTTCCGACTGGGTCGGGTTGACCTTGCCCGGCATGATCGACGAACCAGGCTCGTTTTCCGGCAGCGACAGTTCGCCGAGGCCGGCGCGCGGGCCGGAGCCGAGGAAGCGGATATCGTTGGCGATCTTGAACAGGGCCGCAGCAGCGGCGGCGATGGCGCCATGGGAAAACACCATCGCATCATGGGCGGCGAGCGCCTCGAACTTGTTGGGCGCCGTGACGAAGGGGAGGCCGGTGATCGCCGAAATCTCCTCGGCAACCTTTTCGGCAAAACCGATGGGCGCGTTGAGACCTGTGCCGACGGCCGTGCCGCCCTGGGCCAGTTCGTAAAGGCCGGGCAGGGTGAGCTCGATGCGCTTGATGGCGGAGCCGACCTGGGCCGCGTAGCCGGAGAACTCCTGGCCGAGCGTCAGCGGCGTGGCATCCTGGGTGTGGGTGCGGCCGATCTTGATGATATGGGCGAAGGCCTTGACCTTGGCTTCGAGAGCCTCGTGCAGGTGACGCAGGCCCGGCAGCAGGTGATGGACGATCTGTTCGGCGCAGGCGACGTGCATGGCCGTCGGATAGGTGTCGTTCGACGACTGGCTCATGTTGACATGGTCGTTCGGATGAACGGGCTTCTTGGAGCCCATCACGCCGCCGAGCATTTCGATGGCGCGGTTGGAGACCACTTCATTGGCATTCATGTTCGACTGCGTGCCGGAGCCGGTCTGCCAGACGACCAGCGGGAAATGCGCGTCGAGCTTGCCGTCGATGACTTCCTGGGCAGCGGCGACGATCACTTTACCGAGATCGGCATCGAGGCCGCCGAGATTCATATTGGCACGGGCCGCCGCCTGCTTGACGATCCCCAGCGCCCGGACGATCGACACGGGCTGCTTTTCCCAGCCGATCTTGAAGTTGCCGAGCGAGCGCTGCGCCTGGGCGCCCCAGTACCGGTCGCTGGCCACGTCGATCGGGCCAAAAGTATCGGTTTCCGTGCGGGTGGAAGTCATTCTAGTGCCTTTCGTGGGACCGTGGAGCGATCGCTCCGTTCGAATTTCGCGCTGTTATAAGTCCGATCGGCGCACAAGAAAACAGGAAAGAAAGGTCGCGCCTGTGCGGCTTTCGGCGGGTGTTCGCCTGCGGCGGGAAACTGAGTGCCATTTATATCACGGGTCTGCTCAATGTTTTTCGGCTGTTTTTCGGCCGATGCGGACACTTAAAATTGTAAGAAAAATTAACCAATAATTTCATAATTTTGTGTGAACTCGGGGCCGTTCGACGTCGCCGAATCCCGTTCCAAGGGTGGGGCTGAGTGCGTCGTTAAGACCGGCTGGTTTCTTCCCATTTGCCGTCCGATCTTCTAAGGTATCGCTGATTTATTTGACATGTTCGGGCAGCCCGACACACCCATGACAGGGGACTGAATTGAGAACGACATTTCCGACGAGAGCAGCAGCATCCGTTCTGGCCCTATCCTGTGGCCTGACCATGCTAGGCACGTCCGCGCATGCGATGACGCTGATGGATTTCATCCGTGGCGGCAAGGGCCGCTCGCAGCAGCAGGTGGACAGCAGCCAGATCCTGCCGCCGAGCATGCCGATCGCGCCGGTGCCGAAGGAAAATTCTGCAAGCGGTCCTGCCCCGAAGGTCAGTTCCCCGACCTACTACACCTACAAGCCTGAACCGATGCGCGCAGTGGCCACCAACAAGTTCGCCGATCCTGTCGTCACCGGCGCTGTTGCCGATGCTTCCTCCGCGCCCGTCGCCGTCGATCCGTCGAATTCGCAGCGCCGCTATCTGACGGAAGCGCGGCTTACGGCGACCAACGATGTTGCGAAGGCGCTGGAGGCTTACTACTCCGACGGCCGCAAGCCGCTTGTCTGGATTGCCGACAACAATGTCAGCGACCGGGCAAAGGCGGCGATGGACGTTCTCGCTCAGGCGGACATGATCGGCCTCGACCCGAACGACTACAAAGTCTCGGTGCCCGTCCTTTCTGGCGACAACATCAATCCGGCCGACCGCGACCGCGCCCTGATGCAGTTCGAATTGGCGCTGTCGGCCAAGGTTCTGGCTTTCGTGCAGGATGACCAGCGCGGCCGCATCGACCCGAACAAGTTGTCCGGCTACCATGACTTCAAGCGCAAGGACGTGAACCTTGCACCGGTTCTCGGCGTGATCGCGCTCAGCCCCGACGTTGCCGCCTATCTCAACAGCCGCAGCCCGGAAAATCCTCAGTTCGATTCGCTGAAGGCCGAATATGCGAAGCTGAAGAGCGAAAGCTCGGGCGATGCCAACCGCGTTGCCATTACGCTCTCCGGCATCATCAAGCCGGGCGACAGCTCGCCGCAGATCGCCGCCATCATCAAGGGGATCCAGGCGAAGGGTTCCGATGCATTGCAGACGTCGCATGCCGACCTGTTCGCGTCCTACCAGCAGACGCCGCAATATACGCCGGAGTTGGTTGCCCTGGTCGAAGCCTTCCAGAAGGAGAAGGGCCTGACGGCCGATGGCGTCATCGGTCAGTCGACCGTGCGTGCCATCGTCGGCGAGAACAGCGACGCCAAGCTGCGCAAGCTGACCATCGCCATGGAGCAGCTGCGCTGGCTGCCTGACCAGCTGGGACCGCGCTACGTGTTCATCAACCAGCCGGCCTTCATGGTCTACTACTACAACGACAACAAGGAAGCGCTGTCGATGCGCGTCGTGGTTGGCGCCAAGGGCCACCAGACGAACTTCTTCGAAAACCAGATCCAGACCGTCGAGTTCAATCCCTACTGGGGCGTGCCGCAGTCGATCATCGTCAACGAGATGCTGCCGAAGCTGCGCGCCGATCCGAACTATCTCGACAAGACCGGCTACCAGGTCGAAGTCAACGGACGTCCGGTGGCGTCCTCCAGCGTCGACTGGTATGGCTCGACCACCAACATCGCCGTGCGCCAGCCGCCGAGCAGCGACAACGCCCTGGGGGAATTGAAGATCCTGTTCCCGAACAGCCACGCGATCTACATGCATGACACGCCTTCGAAGAGCTTCTTCAAGAAGGACATGCGCGCCCTCAGCCACGGCTGTGTGCGTCTGGCCGATCCGCGTGCTATGGCAGCGGCCGTGCTGAACACCACGGTTGCCGATGTCGCCAAGCAGATCGCGACCGGCGAGAACAAGGCCGTGCCGGTGCCGCAGCGTTTCCCGGTCTACATCGCCTACTTCACGGCCTGGCCCGACAAGGACGGCGTCGTGCGCTATTTCAACGACGTCTACGACCGCGACACCTACACGCAGAAGGCGTTCGATGCGACCACGAAGGTTCGCCAGGCTCAGATCTGAGCGGGCAATCGAAGTTGACAGACACAACAGGCGACCCTCGGGTCGCCTGTTGCGTTTCCGCCTCGTTTCTTTCAGTCAGCGTCCGGCCAGCAGCCGCTCGACGAGTTCGGGCGTCAACTCGTCGAAGTGCTGGATGATGTGGTCCGGCGACAGGCTGTCGATGGCGACGTCCGAGTAGCCGAACGGAACGGCGATCGAGGGCACGCTGGCATCCCGGGCGGCCAGGATATCGTTGACGCTGTCGCCGACCATGATCGCTCTGGCGCGGTCACCACCCGCCCTTTCGACGGTGCCGACGATGTGCTGACCGTCCGGCTTGCGCACGGCAAAGGTATCACCGCCGACGATCGTTGCGAAATAGTGATCCAGCTGCAGCTTGTTCAGCAGGGTCGATGCCAGCGCCTCCATCTTGTTGGTGCAGACGGCAAGCCTGAAGCCGGCTGCCTGCAGCCCATCCAGTGCTGTGATGAGCCCCGGATAAGGCTTGCTCTCACCCGGCATCGTGGCGCTGTAGAAGGCGATGAAGCGCTCCATCAGAGCTGGCAGTTCCTCCGCCGTGAGCTCGTATCCGCCGAGCCTGCAGGCGCGCTCGATCATCGTCCTGGCGCCGTGGCCGACTAGAAAAGTCAAATCCTCGTAGCCGACAGGCGGAAGGTCGAGCGCTGCAATCGTGTGGTTGACGCTGGAGACGAGGTCGGGTGCGGTGTCGATCAGCGTTCCGTCGAGATCGAAGACGATGGTGGTGGTTTTCACGGGGGAAACTGCCTTGAATGGATCGCGGGAAAAGACGAGCGTTTCCAGTAGAAGATCGACCGGTTCATTGCAACGCCGGCGCTTGCGGCATCGGTTCTGGGGCGGCGCGAAAACGTCACGGCATTTATGTCCCGCGGCGGAATTTTGGCTTTCGTTTGCCGGGGGAGCCGTGTAAACAGCGTTCCAACGAAACGGTGGGAGCACGTGGCGCATGGACGCCCGCGAAATGAAGATCAAGGCTGCGGAAGTGGCTCTCGGCCATGTCGAGAACGGCATGCGGCTGGGGATCGGTACCGGCACCACCGCCGAGGAATTCGTGAGGTTGCTGGCCGAAAAGGTCGCTGGCGGGCTTCAGGTAAGCGGCGTTCCCACCTCCGAGCGGACGGCGCGGCTATGCCTGGAGCTTGGCGTACCGCTGAAATCGCTGGACGAGAGCCCGGAGCTCGATCTCACCATCGACGGTGCCGACGAACTCGACCACAGCCTGCGCCTGATCAAGGGCGGCGGCGGCGCGCTTTTGCGCGAGAAGATCGTGGCTGCTTCCTCTGCCCGGATGATCGTCATTGCCGACGAGAGCAAGCTGGTCGAGACGCTGGGCGTCTTCCCCCTGCCGATCGAGGTCAATGCCTTCGGACTGGTGTCGACGCGGATCATGATCGAGAAGGCGGCGGCGCGGCTCGGCCTGTCGGGCGATTTGACCCTGCGCATGGCCGGCGACCAGACTTTCAAGACCGACGGTGGACACTTCATCCTCGATGCATCTTTTGGCCGCATTGCTGATGCAGAGGCGCTGTCCATGGCACTGAATTCCATACCCGGCGTTGTCGAACACGGGCTCTTCATCAACTTGGCGACGCTTGCGATCATTGCCGGTCCGGCGGGCGTTCAGACGCTTCAAGCGCATTAAACAGGAGATTGAACATATGATCAAATTGGCAGGTTTCGGCCGCTTGGCCGCTGCAACCGTTCTTCTGTCCGGAATGGCGATCGGTTCCCTCAGTGCCCAGGAAATCTCCGAAGAGCAGATGAAGGCCGCCCGCGCCGCGATCAACGCGCTCGGCATTACCAACCAGTTCGACAACATCCTGCCGACGCTGGCCGAACAGCTGAAGAGCACGATGATCCAGGCCAACCCGAACTTCCAGGATGCGATCAGCTCGACCGTCGACCAGCAGGCGCTGGCGCTCGCCGCCCGCCGCTCCGACCTGGAGAAGGAAGCCGCCGCTACCTACGCAAAGGCCTTCTCGACGGCGGAATTGAATGCGATTGCCGAATTCTACAACTCCGACGCCGGCAAGAAGCTTCTGAAGGACGGCCCGATCGCCACCCGCGAACTCTACAAGGCCGCCGATATCTGGGGTCAGGGCATCTCCCGCGACCTCGCAAACCAGAGCAACAAGGCGCTGGAAAAGATCGTCAAGGTGCCGCCGGCACCACCCGTCGCCGAAGCCGCTCCGGCGCCCGCGGCAAAGACGCCAGCCGCCAAGCCGGCGCCTGCGCCCAAGCAGTAACGCTTTCGCATATGTGCTATTCAAAAGCCCGGATCTTCCGGGCTTTTATTTTTTGCCCGGACATCTCATATCAGCTTAGCAATTCCGCCGCTCTGCCGGCCCCGTTCTATCAGGAGCTTCCATGTCGTCTTTCGATTTTGATCTTTTCGTCATCGGCGGAGGGTCGGGCGGGGTGCGCGCTGCCCGCGTCGCCGCATCGCTTGGCAAGAAGGTCGGCATCGCCGAGGAGTTTCGCTACGGCGGCACCTGCGTCATCCGTGGATGCGTGCCGAAGAAGCTGTTCGTCTACGCATCGCAGTTTCACGAGGGTTTCGAAGATGCCGCCGGTTTCGGCTGGACAGTCGGCGAAAGTTCCTTCGACTGGAGGAAGCTGGTCGAAGCGAAGGACAAGGAAATCGCCCGCCTGGAAGGCCTCTACAGAAAGGGGCTCGAAAACAACAAGGCTGACATGTTCGACAGCCGTGCCGTGCTGGTCGATGCGCATACGGTGCGACTGACCAAAACCGGGCAGACATTCACCGCCGAGCGCATCATTATCGCCGTTGGTGGCACGCCGAACATTCATGCAGCGCTGCCGGGCCATGAGCTTTGCATCTCCTCGAACGAGGCCTTCGATCTGCCGGCCCTGCCGAAGTCGATCTTGATCGCCGGCGGTGGTTACATTGCCGTCGAGTTCGCCAATATCTTTCACGGCCTCGGTGTCGAGACGACCCTGATCTATCGGGGTGCCGAAATCCTGTCGCGCTTCGACAATGACATGCGGCATGGCCTGCACGAGGCGATGGTGGCCAAGGGCATCCATATCCGCTGCCACGACGTCATCGAGGAGGTAACGCGCTCCGAGGACGGCCTGCATGCTCGCACCAAACAGGGCGATACGCTCATCGTCGATACCATCATGCTGGCTCTCGGCCGCGATCCCAACACCAAGGATCTCGGGCTGGAGGCTGTGGGCGTCGCGGTCAATGGGCGCGGCGCGATCGTCGTCGACGATTTCTCGCGGACATCGGTGCCGAGCATCTTCGCGCTCGGCGATGTCACCGACCGGGTACAGCTGACGCCTGTCGCCATTCACGAGGCGATGTGCTTCATCGAAACGGAATATAAAAACAACCCGACCATTCCGGATCACAAGCTGATCGCCACGGCCGTATTTTCGCAGCCCGAAATCGGCACTGTCGGCCTCAGCGAGGAAGAGGCAAGCAGCACCTACGACGAGGTCGAAATCTACCGCGCCCAGTTCCGCCCGATGAAGGCGACACTGTCCGGACGCGCCGAGAAGACGATCATGAAGCTCGTCGTCAATGCCGCCGACCGCAAGGTGCTCGGTGCCCATATTCTCGGCCACGACGCGGGTGAGATGGCGCAGTTGCTGGGCATCACCCTGAAGGCCGGCTGCACCAAGGACGACTTCGACCGGACGATGGCCGTGCATCCGACGGCGGCCGAAGAACTGGTGACGATGTACACGCCGAGCTACCGTATCAAGAACGGCGAGCGCATCTGACAGGGGCAGGCTAGGGCGCCTCGGCGCCCTACCGCTGCTTTCGGATCAGCTGGTCAGCCTTGAGCCGTTGACGACCTTCATGAAGAGCGCGTTCATGGCGTCGCTGATGCCCTGGGTCGGGCTGACTTCGAAGTAGAGGCCCGGGGATGCGCAGCTCTGCAGCCTTGCCGGGATCTGGTTCCTGAACGGATAAATCCACTGCATGTACCAGCCGTTGTTCGGCAAGGGCAGGTAGGTTGTATAGAGGATGGCGATCTGGACGCCGCGGTTTTTCAGAGGCGTGCAAAAGGATGCGTCGAGCGGTTCCTGACAGCGGTCTCCAGTCAGCGGCGCTGTGCAGCCGACCGGCTTGATGCTGTCGCCGACACCATCCGTGACAAAGAAGAGGGTCTTCTGCGGGGTGGCGCTTGTATAGCCGCTACCGGGAGCCGGAATGCTGTTATTGAGGCTCGTCAAGGCGTTGTCGAAGCTCGTTTGCGTGTCGTTGTTATAACCCTGGTAAGGGATCGTCATAAGATCGACCTTACTGGTGTAGGTCTGGACAGCGGCGAGATCGGACGTCAGCGGCGAAATCGTTGTCAGACCAGCCTTTTCCGCCGCAGAGCCGAACGTATAGACGGCCATTCTGTAAAGATTGCTTATCGTGCCTCTTTTAGTGGTTGCCGTTTCAGTCAAACTCTGGGTCGCCTCACGGACGACGTCGATACGCATCTGGAAGCCCGGTAGGCTTTTGGCTATTGTGTAGTAGTCATGACCGACGTTCTGCTGGGTCTCGTGACAAGCAAAGGCGCAGCTATCGCTTGTTGCTGCCTCGAGTCTGGCTACATCCGTCGGTGTCGCACCGACGCCCATCGACGGAGTGTTGTCGATCAGAATGTAAAAGTCCATGTAGGTGCGCGTCTGGTTCTGCGCCGTTGCCTTGCCGGCAATGGTGATGCTGTCCTTGCCGAGCACATGCAGGAAGGTGGTCGGCACGGTCGCGGTGAAGCTCACATTCGAAACCAGCGTGTTGCCTGTCTTGGTGACGGTGATCGCAACCTGAACGTTGTCATCGGCAAGCGCAGCGCTGTTCTGGCTCAAGAACAAAGTGTTTGCATCGCTCTGCGCCACGGAAACCGTGCCATCCGAGGTCATCTGCATGGCGGCGGCAACGCCGGACGATTTTTCCGCAATCGATCCGGCAGCGGCAGCGTCGGCTGCGGCGAAGAGCTGGTTGCGTACGTTCAGCGCATTGGCGAAATCGATCGCCATGCCGGCGGTTCCCAGGATCGGCACCAACATGAGTGCCGTCAGAATTCCGAAGTTGCCGCTACGATCTTGCCAGAGTTTCGGAACACGCATCGCCCATAGTCCATTTCTCGCTGGTCCATTCGCGGACGGATGCAGTTGTTGTAAGTCAATTTCGTCAATAATCCCCCAATCTCAGTGGTTTTCGGTCCGTTAAAACCCGACTGCGCCGCTAATATACGCCCGCCTATGCAAGTCCTTCGCAAAGGGCTATAAGCCGCGATTATTCCGAATGTGACGGGAGAACCGGCGGAGACCGGGCGTGAAACAGGTGAGCACGATGGCACAGAATTGGACACCCAGCAGCTGGAGGCAGAAGCCGATCAGCCAGGTTCCGGAATATCCGGACAAAGCCGCGCTTGCGGCCATGGAAGCGCAGCTAGCAACCTATCCGCCGCTGGTATTCGCTGGCGAGGCGCGGCGCTTGAAGAAGCATCTTGCCAATGTGGCAGAAGGCAACGCCTTCCTGCTGCAGGGCGGCGATTGCGCCGAGAGCTTTGCCGAGCATGGTGCCGACAACATCCGTGACTTCTTCCGCGCCTTCCTGGAAATGGCCGTCGTGCTGACCTTCGGTGCCCAGTTGCCGGTGGTCAAGGTCGGCCGCATCGCCGGGCAGTTCGCCAAGCCGCGCTCCTCCAATGTCGAGACCAAGGCAGGGCAGACGCTGCCGGCCTATCGCGGCGACATCGTCAACGGCATCGAGTTCACCGAGAAGGCCCGAATCCCGGATCCGGAACGGCAGATCATGGCTTATCGCCAGTCCGCCGCAACGCTGAACCTGCTGCGCGCTTTCGCCATGGGCGGCTATGCCAATCTGGAAAACGTCCATCAGTGGATGCTCGGCTTCGTCAAGGACAGCCCCCAGGGCGAGCGCTACCGCAAGCTGGCCGACCGCATCAGCGAAACCATGGATTTCATGAAGGCGATCGGCATCACCGCGGAAAACAATCCAAGCCTGCGCGAGACGGATTTCTTTACCAGCCACGAGGCGCTTCTTCTCGGCTATGAGGAAGCGATGACGCGCGTCGATTCGACCTCGGGCGAGTGGTATGCGACGTCCGGCCACATGATCTGGATCGGCGACCGCACGCGCCAGCTCGATCATGCCCATGTCGAATATTTCCGCGGCATCAAGAACCCGATCGGCCTGAAATGCGGTCCGTCGCTGACGGCCGACAACCTCCTCGAGCTGATCGATGTCCTCAATCCGGCCAATGAGGCCGGACGGCTGACGCTGATCTGCCGCTTCGGCTACGACAAGGTCGCCGACGGCCTGCCGAAGCTGGTGCGCGCCGTCGAGCGGGAAGGCCGCAAGGTTGTTTGGTCCTGCGACCCGATGCACGGCAACACGATCACCCTCAACGACTACAAGACGCGGCCGTTCGAGCGCATCCTGTCGGAAGTCGAAAGCTTCTTCCAGATCCATCGCGCCGAGGGCACCCATCCGGGCGGCATTCATATCGAGATGACCGGCAAGGACGTGACGGAATGCACGGGCGGTGCCCGCGCCGTCAGCGCCGACGATCTGCAGGATCGCTACCACACCCATTGCGATCCTCGTCTCAACGCCGACCAAGCGCTCGAGCTGGCCTTTCTTCTTGCCGAGCGCATGAAGGGCGGCCGCGACGAGAAGCGTCTCGCCGTCAACGGCTGACGATCAGTGTCATCCCCTTGGATCAGGCCGGTCGCGAGACCGGCCTTTTTCATGCGCCGTGACCGCGAGCTTGGCAGCCTTAGCGCCGTCTGCAAACGGCACGACGCCGGGCTGTCCTGCGAGACGGTAGTACAGATCAGCGCGCCTCATCCTCTTGTGATGATTTTGAATTTGACCGCCTCCCGCCTATAGGCGACCATGACCGCGTCGATCAAGCATCCGGGAGCGCAACATGGCAGACGTGAATACCGGCTCGTGCCTCTGCGGCGCGGTCCGTCTTCGTACAAGCGGTCCGTTGCGCGACGTGGTCGGGTGCCATTGCTCCCAGTGCCGAAAGCAGACCGGCCTCTACCTGGCGGCGACGAATGCCGCGACTGCCGATCTCACCATAGACGGCAAGGACAGCATCAGCTGGTATCGGTCGAGCCCGACCGCCAGCCGCGCATTCTGCAAGACGTGCGGCTCGGCGCTGTTCTGGGTTGCCGACGATGCCGACCAGATTTCGATCATGGCCGGCCTGTTCGACAAGCCGACCGGGCTCACGATGAGCCATCATATCTATTGCGCCGACAAGGGCGACTTCTACGAGCTCACTGACGGACTGCGCCAGTTTCCGCAGTCCGACTAAGCTCGGCGGGGCGGCGTCGGCATTCCGCTCGCTGGCCCTTTCGGGAGGGCAGCTTAACCCCTGGCTTCCAGCAGCTTCGTCAACCGGCTTACGTCCTCGCGCAAGGACGACAGCTCGTTTATCACCTGGATATCGATTTTCTGGTGCAGCGACAGCACCTCGAGCTCAGCCTTGAGGTTGACCTCGTAGTCCTTCGCGGCCTCGAAGCGATCGCGCTCGGCCTGGCGGTTCTGCGACATCATGATGATCGGGGCCTGGATGGCAGCGATCATCGAGAGGATCAGGTTGAGGAAGATGAAGGGATAGGGATCAAAGGCGCCTGATGCGAGGATGAAGGTGTTGAGCGCAGTCCAGGCCACCAGGAAGGTCAGGAAGGAAATGATGAAAGACCACGAGCCGCCGATGCGGGCAATGCTGTCGGCGACGCGCTCGCCGAGCGAGGCATTGGCCGAGAATGCGGCGTTGACGTCGGTCGAGATGACCTTTCGTTCATGGGCCCGCTTCAGCACACGCTTCTCGATGGCACCAAGATCCTCGGAGGGCTTGTCGAAATGGGACTGGATCAAATGCGGAAAATTGGGCATGCGTCGCTCCGGTTCTGTCTGGCTCCACTATTCGGTTGAAGCAGGCAATTGCAACGGCAAAACAGCGGAGCCGCCGGCGTCTCACGCATTCGCGCTCCGGCCTGCGGTTGCCGTCAGGTGGCGGCCCCGTTAAAACAAGCCTGCCGTCGGCAATTGAGGGCGGCAGGAATTGGAAAGCGGGTGAGGCATGCGCAGTTCGATCGAGATATTCAACATTGCCACGAAACAGTCACGGGTGGTCTGGCAAACGGATCGCCTCGTCGAGGCGCCCAATTTCTCTCCGGACGGGCGCTACCTGCTGGTGAATGACGAGGGGCTGCTTTACCGCCTGTCGCTCGACGGCAAGGCCGATGTCGAAAAGGTGGAAACGGATTTTGCCACGCGCTGCAACAACGACCACGGCATATCGCCAGACGGTTCGATGATTGCGCTCTGCGACAAGGTCCAGTTCGGAAAATCCTGCATCTATCTCGTGCCGGCGGAAGGCGGAACGCCGCGTCGGGTCACGGCCAATCTGCCCTCCTACTGGCATGGTTGGTCGCCGGACGGACGGCGGCTCAGCTATTGCGGCATTCGCGGCGATCTCTTCGATATCTACACGATATCGGTTGATGGCGGCGAGGAGACGCGGCTCACCCATGGCGAAGGCCGCAACGACGGGCCGGACTGGTCCGCCGATGGCCAGTGGATCTATTTCAATTCGAGCCGCAGCGGCCGCATGCAGATCTGGCGCGTCCGGCCTGACCGCACCGATCTTCAGCAATTGACCGATGACGAATTCGGCAACTGGTTTCCGCATCCTTCGCCATCAGGCGACAAGGTCGTCCTGCTGTCCTATGACGGCGACGTCTTCGATCACCCCCGCGATCTGCCTGTGCGGCTGCGGCTGATGGATATGGATGGCGGCAACATCACCACGCTGTTCGAACTGTTCGGCGGCCAGGGGACGATCAACGTGCCCAGCTGGGCGCCTGATGGCGATGAATTTGCCTATGTCCGCTACGAAGCCGAGGTCTGAGTTCATCCCGATCGGCTTGCCTTCGTTCGGTAGATCACGCATATCACTGCCATCAGGTGCCCGCGAGAGCGGGAGAATCGGGAAGCCGGCGAAAACCCGGCGCGTGCCCAACGCTGTATGGCGGATGGCGATGCATGAGGGGCTTCTGCCCCAGATCGATGTCACTGGTCGCCAGACCGGGAAGGCAGCATCGACCAGACGACGCCGAGCCAGAAGACCGGCCTGATGCGATAGACTTGCCCGCGCGGACGGCGGGCGGTTGGCATTGTTGGGGAGAAAACGATGCATTCCGAAGCGAAGGACGATCTCGTCCGGGCGCAAGCCTTTTCCGTTGCCGAGCGCAACGTCATATACCACGCCATCGAAACCCGGCGCGACGTGCGCGACCAGTTCCTGCCGGACCCCTTGCCTGACGATCTGATCGCGCGTCTTCTTGGTGCCGCCCATCATGCGCCTTCGGTCGGCTTCATGCAGCCCTGGAATTTCATTCTGGTGCGCGACGCGACCCTTCGGCAACGCGCCTTCGAAGCCTTCGAGCGCGCCAATGAAGAGGCGGCACTGCAGTTCGACGGCGCCCGCCAGGACAGCTACAGGGCGCTGAAGCTCGAAGGCATCCGCAAGGCGCCGCTCAGCCTCTGCATCACCTGCGACCCCGATCGGGCCGGACCGGTCGTGCTCGGTCGGACGCATAACCCGCGCATGGACGCCTATTCGACCGTTTGCGCCGTGCAGAACCTCTGGCTGGCGGCGCGGGCTGAGGGCGTCGGTGTCGGCTGGGTCAGCATCTTCCACGATGCCGACATCCGCGCCTTGCTTGGTATCCCCGAGCGCATCGAGATCATCGCCTGGCTTTGTCTGGGCTTCGTCGACCAACTCTACGGGGAACCGGAACTCGCCGTCAAAGGCTGGCGCCAGCGCCTGCCGCTTCAGGATTTGATTTTCCAGGATGGCTGGGGTCAGCAGCAGCGCTGACGGTCGCTATTGTTCGGGCTGCAGCCTTGGGCCGGCGGGGCGGTCCAGGTCGAGCTTGTGCTGATCCGACGACAGAAAGGCCGGACCGACCTGTCGCGCCTTGTCTGTTGCCGGGTCATAAGGGCGATCGACCGGCGGAGCGTCGATTTTGGAAGGGGCGGCCGGGGGCGTTGCTTTCGGGCCGATGGTGGTGATCGAGCCGGCGGCAGGGGCCTCTGATCGGCCGCTCATGGCGTTCTGGCGCCGCATTTCCTCATAGTAAGCCGGCAAATTGCATGTGCAGCTGGTCTTCTCGTTCGGCGGCCTTTTGCGATAGGCGAAGGCATAGGGCATGGCGCTGTAGGGCGCTCCGGAGGAGGCCGATATCATCGCCGACGTCTCCTGGTTCGGCAGCTGGTGGAAGAACAGCTCGGTCTTGACGCCCGGGCACATCTTGGCGCAGGTCTCGCCGTCACGCGGAAAGTCGCTCGCCGTGGCATTGGGCGTCATCGGAAAGAAACCACCGTCGCAGGTGCGCACACAAACGGTACGCACATTGCTGCCGGCATAGGATTGACCGACGGCGTAGCTCTGGCCCGGCGATAGCGGCGGCGGGGCGCCGGTCGAGGGGCCGCCGCTGCGGTCGAGTGTGGTAACGCCGGATGAAGCTGGGCCGGGCGCTGCATCCAGCGGCGGCGGTCGGTTGCTGATGATGGTGTCGCCTTGGCTGCTGTCGGGTTCGTCACAGCCATTGGCGGTGAGGGCGCTGGCGAGCTGCTGGCGCTCGCCGTCGCTTGAATTTCCGCCCTTATGCAACTGGTCGCGCTTGGCAATGAGGTCGTCGAGATTCTGCTGCATCCGCCGCAGCGTATCCTCGATCCGCCCGCAGGTGCCGTCATCGTCGCCGTTGATGATGACCATGCTGCCGGAGGAGCACTCGTTGTCCTCCAGGTCGTTTTCGACCTTGCGGATCTCGGAACTCTGTTCGGCAACGGCGCTGCGATATTGCCGAAGCTGCGTGCCGGTGCCGATTGTCTCGGTGAGGTCGGCCATCCGGCCGCGCAGGTCGTCGCAGATTTCGTTTGTCTGGGCAGCCAGCGGCGCCGTCATCGAAAGCCACGTTCCGATCGCGAAGAATGAATGTTTCCAGCCCACCGTGACGCCTCTGGCCTGCCCTGCTTGAATGCGCCGCGACGCTTGGGGCGCGTGCGGCGAGTCACCCTATAGCACAAGCCAACCATTTGACGCCGCGCGACTTGCGCCAGCCCTGCGATCCAGCGACTGGCGCGGTTGGTTATGCGGCGCGGGCAAGCGCCACCGTCGTCTCCGGCGGCAGCACGGTTCCGTCGATCTCGGCCACTGCCTTCATCCGCTGCAAAAGCCCCTGGTTGACCTCCCAGGAGACGGCGACGGCATGAACCGAACCGATCTTCTGCGGCTCGCCGATGCGTTCCCCGGGGCAACCCATGCGGCGAAACATGCGCTCCAGGAAGACGTCGGTGACGGTGACGATATGGGTCAGTCCGGACGAAAGGCCGAGTTCGCCGACGCCGCACATCAATTCGGCGGCCGCCACCGTCACGTGGTTGGAGGCCCGGTCCTGCGAGATCTCCGGGTCGATACAGAAGCGGCTGGATTCCCAGACGGTGGCGCTGCGGATTTGCGGTCGGTGACCGAGCAGGATCGGAAAGGTGTCGTCCAGCATGTTCGGCCCGAGCGTCGGCAGCAGCCGCAGTGCACCGCGTAGTTTCCCCGTCTCATCCGAATAAGACATCACATAGATCGGGTTGGACAGGTCGTACTGGTCGATTTCCCAGTTGCCGTCGACCAGGACCTCCCATTTGAGCAGATCGTGGAAGACGCGCTTGCGCAGCCGGAACATCTCGTCCATCGCGCCGAAATGGTGGTGGCGGGTAGTGCCGCTGTAAAGTCTGATCATCTCGATCTCCCTCGGTTGATGACCGGTGGAGACTGGCAAAGGCAGCTGCTGCACTATACTGGCGGTTGCGACAGGTGACGCGAACAGGCCGGATGGGCCTTCATGCGTTTGGAATCAGGCCGCGCCAGAGAGCCTCCGCCACCGCTTGGGTGTTGGAGACGACGTCGAGCTTCTGGCGGGCGCTGCTCATGAAGAAGCGCACCGTACGCTCGCTGATGCCGAGGATGACGGCAATTTCCCAGTAGCTTTTGCCGGCCGCCGACCAGCGCAGCACCTCCCGTTCGCGCGGCGTGATCACCGATGTCCGGTGGAGGCTCACCTGCGGCCGCTCGGCATCGATAAGGGCGGCATGGAAGAGGGCGGCGAGCGTCTGGATGTAGCGGCCATAGCTGCGCAGGAACAACGGTACCTCCGCGGCATGCAGCGGCAGTCCGATCGACAAGACCGCGCCGCGATTGGCGCGGGAGAGCAAAGGATACGAAATCCCCTCACTGGCGATGCCGATATCCGCAGCGTGTCGAAACAGGGTGGAAGACGAGGGCACCTGTTGGCGCAGCGTCGTATGCGCGACCGGCTTGACCGAAGCCAGCACGAACTTCAGGGCCGGCAGGTAGAGGTCGCAAGCCATGTTCTGCAGAGCCTCGCACTGCGGAGCCGAAAGCGTGTGGAACAGCCTGTGCAGGTGGACGGAGCGGGAATAGGGAATAACGTCGAGGTAGAGGAGGTGCGTGATGCCGTAAGTGTGCCGCATCCGCTCGAAGAACTGCTGTGGCTGAGCCTTTTCCGTCTGCTCCAGCCAATCGAAGAGCTCGAAATAACCGTGTCGCATCGCTGATCTCGAGAACCCTGAAATAGAGGACGGATTTTGTCCACTCAGAGTTGCGCTGTCCAGCTGAATTGCGCTCTTCGGTATCCCGCTGCACGTTCTGCGGGGATTTTCTGCCCGATCGCCAGCGCAAGCCGGCGATCGGATGCGTCCTGTTGTTGCCTATCCGGGCTGCGAAGCCTCGACCACCGCGATGGCCGCCATGTTGACGACGCCGCGCGACGTCACCGACGGCGACAGGATATGCGCCGGCAATGCCGTTCCAAGGAGGATTGGTCCGACATGCAGACCATCGGTCATTTCCTTGACGACGCCAAGGGTGATGTTGGCCGCATCCAGCGTCGGGAACACCAGCAGGTTCGCCTCGTCCGACAGCGTGGTGTCAGGCATCACGCGGCGGCGCAGATGCTCGGAGATCGCACTGTCGCCGTGCATTTCGCCATCGACTTCGAGCTCGGGTGCGGCAAGCCGGATTAGCCGCAGCGCATTGCGCATCTTGGTGGCGCTTTCCGATTCACGCGACCCGAAGTTGGAGTGCGAGACCAGGGCCGCGCGTGGCGTGATGCCGAAGCGGCGGATTTCCTCGGCCGCCAGCACCGTCGATTCGGCGATTTCCTCGGCGGTCGGGTTAAAGTTGACGTAGGTGTCCGTGTAGAACGTGTTCCCGCGCTGCGAGATCAGCAGGCTCATGGCCGAGAAGTCGCGGACGTTCGCTCGCTTGCCGATGATCTGGCGCACGACCCGAAGATGCCGCTCGTAACGGCCTTCCAGCCCGCAGATCAGGGCGTCTGCATCGCCACGTTTCAGCGCCAGGGCGCCGATCACGCTGGTGTTGGTTCTGACGATCGTGCGGGCTGCCTCCGGAATGACGCCGCTGCGGCCGACCAGCGAGAAATAGAGATCGGCATAGTCGCGGAAGCGCGGATCGTCTTCCGGATTGATGACTTCGAAATCGGTGTGCGGGCGGATCTTCAGGCCGTAGCGCTTGAGGCGCGTCTCGATGACGTTGGGGCGGCCGATGAGGATCGGCACTGCGGTGCCTTCCTCCAGCAGCACCTGGGCCGCGCGCAGCACGCGCTCGTCTTCGCCTTCGGAAAAGACGACCCGCTTCGGCTGGGCGAGCTTTGCGGCAGCAAAGATCGGCTTCATGACGAAGCCGGAGCGGAAGACGAAGCGGTTCAGCGTGTCGAGATAGGCATCGAAATCGGTGATCGGACGCAGCGCCACGCCGCTTTCTTCGGCGGCCTTGGCGACAGCCGGGGCGATGCGCAGGATCAGGCGCGGGTCGAAGGGCGAGGGGATCAGGTATTCCGGTCCGAAGATCGGCGTTTCGCCGGTATAGGCGCGGGCGGCGACGTCGGACGGTGCCTCGCGGGCGAGCGCGGCGATGGCGCGAACCGCGGCCATCTTCATTTCCTCGTTGATCGTCGTCGCGCCGCAATCGAGCGCGCCGCGGAAGATGTAGGGGAAGCAGAGGACGTTGTTGACCTGGTTCGGGAAATCCGAACGGCCGGTGCAGATCATCGCGTCCGGCCGGGCGGCGCGGGCGAGTTCTGGCATGATTTCGGGGTTCGGGTTGGCGAGCGCCATGATCAGCGGCTTGTCGGCCATCTGCACCAGCAGTTCCGGCTTCAGCACGCCGGCGGCCGACAGGCCGAGGAAGACATCGGCGCCGCCGATCGATTCGGCAAGCGTGCGCTTGTCGCTCGGCTGCGCGTAGACCGACTTCCATTCGTCCATCAGCACGTTGCGGTCGGTGTAGACGAGGCCCTCGATGTCGTGGACCCAGATGTTCTCCCGCTTGGCACCGAGGATGACCAGCAGGTTGAGGCAGGCAAGGGCGGCGGCACCCGCGCCGGACGCCACGATCTTAACGTTGTCGATGGTCTTGCCGGCGAGCTCGAGGCCGTTGAGAATGGCGGCGGCGACGATGATGGCGGTGCCATGCTGGTCATCGTGGAAGACCGGGATCTTCATCATTTCGCGCAGGCGGCGCTCGACGTCGAAGCATTCGGGCGCCTTGATGTCCTCGAGATTGATGCCGCCGAAGGTGGGCTCCAGCGCCGAGATCGTCGACACCATCTCGTCGACGGTGGGGGCCTCGATTTCGATGTCGAAGACGTCGATGCCGGCGAACTTCTTGAACAGGACGGCCTTGCCTTCCATGACCGGCTTGGAGGCCAGCGGGCCGATATTGCCGAGGCCGAGAACGGCCGTGCCGTTCGATATCACGGCGACAAGATTGGCGCGCGAGGTGTATTCGGCGGCCATTTCCGGGTTGTCGCGGATGGCGAGACAGGGGGCGGCAACGCCCGGCGAATAGGCGAGCGCGAGGTCGCGCTGGTTGCCGAGCGGCTTGGTCGCCTGGATCTCCAGCTTGCCCGGACGGGGATAGCGGTGGAAGAAAAGCGCCTGTTCGTCGAGGTCACCGCTGGTCATGTTTTTCTGTGCCTTCGATGCGTCCTGCGGGTCCATCACGCTGCTCCATTCCAATTTCGTCTGACGATTTTGCGTCACTGCATACAACAATCCTCCGAGGTGCACAGTACGGAATTGTGGCGGACGCGGAAGATTCTGCCGAGTCTGCGCGCCGGCGGATGAGTGGGCATTTGGCTTGATGTCATCATCCTGAAACACGAGTCTGATTATTCCCGCCCTAGCGAAGCTTGGGACACGGGCATCATGCTCGTGAAGAAATTGATGGACACTCGACACTTCCGAACCCTGTTCATTTCCGACGTTCACCTGGGGTCGAAGGCGGCAAAGGCGGACTATCTGCTCGATTTCCTGCGCTACCATGAGGCTGACACGATCTATCTGGTCGGTGACATCATCGACGGCTGGCGTTTGAAGCGCAGCTGGTACTGGCCGCAGGATTGCAACGATGTCGTCCAGAAGATCCTGCGCAAGGCGCGCAAGGGCACGCGGATCGTCTACATCCCCGGCAACCACGACGAATTCCTGCGTGATTTCCCCGGCACCCATTTCGGCGGCATCGAGGTCGCCGAACGGGCGATCCACACGACCGCCGACGGCCGCACCTATCTTGTTCTGCATGGCGACGAGTTCGACGTCGTGGTGCGCAATGCCCGGCTGCTCGCCTATCTCGGCGACTGGGCGTATGACGTGGCCATCGTCCTTAACATCGCGCTTGCCGCCATCCGCCGCAAGCTCGGCATGCCCTATTGGTCGTTCTCGGCATGGGCAAAGCAGCAGGTCAAGCACGCCGTGAACTTCATCGGCGAGTTCCAGCGGGTCGTTGCCGAAGAGGCCAAGCGCAACCATGCGGACGGGGTTATCTGCGGCCATATCCACCACGCGGTCATCGAAGACATCGATGGCCTGTGCTACATCAACACCGGCGACTGGGTCGAGAGTTGCACGGCTGTCGCCGAGCACCAGGATGGCAGCTTCGAGCTGATCACCTGGCGCGAGATCCTCGATGCGAAGCCGGCGGCCCTTAGCGACGCCCGGCCGGAGCGCGCTGCATCGCGTCCGACGATGGACCTTGCGCTGCTGATAGCGGAAGCCAAGGCAGGCTCGGGCATGACGGCAGCGGAGTAACGCCCACCGTCTTTCTGAAAACGTTTTCGGCGCCACGCC
>Ga0070670_100000365_pt1 | contig 37708 bp, 34 predicted proteins | sample KBSS63metaG_FD_64665 | JGI IMG/M metagenome (GOLD analysis project Ga0070670, IMG submission 64665) | Switchgrass rhizosphere microbial communities from Kellogg Biological Station, Michigan, USA - KBS S6-3 metaG | ecosystem: Host-associated > Plants > Roots > Rhizosphere > Soil ... | reverse complement strand
GAATTTACCATGCTCGAGTTTTATCAGGCGTACGCGACGTTCGAAGACTTGATGCAGCTCACCGAAGAGCTTTTCACGAGCTTGGCTATGGATCTGACGGGGTCACTGCAGGTCGCCTTCGGCGAGCATGTCATCGACCTCACGCCGCCCTGGCGGCGATTGACGATCGCCGAAGCGATTCGGCTTCACGGCGGAGCCGAAAAACAAAAGCTCGATGATTTCGAGAGCCTGCACCAGTTTGCCAACGAAAAGGGGCTTCACATCGATTCGCGCGCGCCCTATGGAAATGCTCTGGTCGAAGTCTTCGAGGAAGTCGCCGAAGCCAAATTGATTCAGCCGACGTTCATCACCGGCTATCCCATCGAAGTTTCACCGCTGGCGCGAAAAAACGATATTAACCCGGCAATGGTCGATCGATTCGAGTTATATATTGGCGGCCGGGAGCTGGCTAACGCATTCTCGGAGCTCAATGAGCCCACGGATCAGCGCCAGCGCTTTGTTGAGCAGATGCGTGCGCGCGCAGCCGGCGACGATACGGCAAACCCGATCGATGACGATTACATACGAGCACTAGAATATGGTATGCCGCCGGCGGCCGGTGAGGGTGTCGGCATCGACCGCCTAGTCATGTTGCTGACGAATTCCGCATCGATCCGCGATGTCATTCTTTTTCCGCTGCTGCGCCCGCACCGCTGACGCAAAATTTTCCTATGAAATATGAGCTTTTTATCGGCCTGCGCTATCTGCAGGCGCGCCGCCAGGAAACTTTCATTTCGCTGATCACCGTGATCTCAGTCCTCGGCGTGATGATCGGCGTAATGACGCTCAACGTCGTCATGGCAGTGATGACCGGGTTTGAAGAGACTTTGCGCGATCGCCTACTCGGCATCAACGCGCATATCGCTTTGGTGAAGTCCGGGGATATGTTGCAGGACTATGAGCGGCTCATGCAGCGGGTGCTGAAGGAAGATGGTGTGGTCGCCGCCACGCCGACGATCTACGGTCAGATTATGCTCACCTCCGGATCGCGCGTGTCTGGCGTCGTGGTTCGGGGTGTAGATCCGGATCGGGTCAACAGCGTTGTCAATTTGCAAAGCTACATTCGCGAGGGAAAACTTGAGGCGCTCAAAACTCCACAACCGATACGCGTGGACGATCGGACGGTTCTGCTCCCCGGAATCATTTTGGGCGAGCGTCTGGCCAACCAACTGGGGGTTTTCGTCGGCAGCCCTGTGCAAGTGGTTTCGCCTTTGGGTAGCCCGACGGCGATCGGCGTCATCCCCAAAGTGCGCCGCTTCGTGGTGACCGGTATTCTCCGCACCGGCATGAACGAGATTGACTCCACGTTGGTCTTGCTTTCGCTGAGCGACGCGCAGAAATTTTTTGAGATGGACAATGCCGTGAGCAATATCGAGATCCGGATTCGAGACGTAGATCAATCGCGTCAGGTGGCGGAACGCATCCAGCGTGATCTGGGATTTCCCTATTTTGCCGAGGATTGGACGCGGCTCTGGCCAAATCTGTTTTCCGCGCTGAAACTCGAGAAGACCGTTTACTTCCTGGTGCTGCTGCTGATGGTTTTGATCGGCGCCTTCAATATTATTTCTACCCTCGTCATGGTCGTGATGGAAAAGAAAAAGGATATTGCCATTCTGCGCTCCATGGGCGCGACGCAGAAAAGTATTCGTAAGATTTTTCTCCTTAAGGGCTGTATCATCGGCGTGGTCGGTACAACCTTGGGAGTCATTCTCGGCCTACTGGTGTGTGCCCTGATCTCTGAATACGGGTTTCATCTTCCGGACGGAGTCTTTCTGATTTCCACGGTGCCGGTGCGAGTTTATTTCAGCAACTTTGTCCTAGTGGCTTGCACCTCCTTTGTCGTCTGTCTGCTCGCGAGTATTTATCCGGCGCGGCAGGCGGCGAAGCTCGATCCGGTGGAAATCATCCGCTATGAATAATCTTCTGGCGGTCAAAGACCTGCATAAGTCCTTCGTCGAGGGTGGCAATGAGATTCATGTTTTACGCGGTGTCAATCTCGATTTGGGCGAAGGCGAACGTTTGGCGGTGGTGGGCGAATCCGGAGTCGGTAAAAGCACCTTGCTCCATATTCTCGGCACGTTGGATCATTTCAATTCCGGCCAGATCCTGTTCTCTGGCAAAGAGGTGCCGGTGAGCGACGAAGCTGCGCTGTGTCAATTTCGTAATCGACAGATTGGCTTTGTGTTTCAATTTCACTATTTGTTGCCTGATTTTTCCGCCTTGGAAAACGTCATGTTCCCAGCCCTGGTCCAGGGAGTGGAATCTACGCAGGCGAGACGCCAAGCGGAAGAATTATTGGAGGTTGTCGGGTTAAAAGATCGGCTCAGCCATAGACCGGGTAAATTGTCCGGTGGCGAGCAACAGCGAGTTGCAGTGGCGCGAGCAGTGATTCTCAAGCCCAAGCTCGTGCTCGCCGACGAGCCCACGGGATCCCTGGATCCCCGCATCGGTGAGGGCGTTCAGAATCTGTTGTTCCGACTCAATGAAGAGCATAAGATCGCTTTGATCGTCGCCACCCACAACCGGCAATTTGCCGAGAGCATCGGTCGTCGCGCTGAGCTGCGCGAAGGTTTACTATTTAACGTCTAATCCGCAGATTTGGCTTTACAAAATTACCGGTATCTGCTAGAAATTCGAAAGTTATTTTGCTCCTATTACCACCTTACTGAAGGCCTCCCGATGAGTTTTTCGATGAGCGCCCGGGCTAGCCTAATCTATTTAATCCTTTGCAATGCAATTCTGGGGTTAGGGATCGTTCCGATTCAAGCGCAGACTCAACAAAAGACTACGCTCAAAGCGATCAAAATCGACGGCAATGTCCGGGTTGAAGACGACGGGATTCGGTTGCACTTGAAGAGCCGGCCCGGTGAAGCCTTCGATCCGACGATTGTCGATCAGGATGTCAAGGCCATTTATCGCATGGGCTTTTTCGACGATGTTAAAGCCGACCTGACACCGGATGGTGTGCTCATTTACACGGTGAAGGAGAAGCCTTATATCCGCGAGGTCAAAATCCAGGGGGCGGCGCAAGTCTCCAAGGAAAAAATCGAAACCGCATTCGGCATCGGCGCGCGCACCATTCTCGATCGCGCCAAAGTTGCCGAAGGCGTCGATAAGGTGCGCAAGCTCTACGGAGAGCAGGGCTACGTGAATGCCGCGATTGATTATTCGGTTTCCGTCGAGGCGAGTAACCAAGCGGTCATCACGCTGGATGTCAACGAGGGTAACCGTTTGTTGATCAAGAAAATCAGTTTCGAGGGCAACAAAGCTTTTTCGGAAAGCGATCTCAAAGGCTTAATTGCGACCAAGGAAGAATGGATCTTTTCGTTTATCACCAATCGCGGCGTGCTCGATAGAGACATGCTCACCAATGATGTGGCCATTTTATCGAATCACTATAACGACAACGGCTATGTCGAACATAAAGTCGATGAACCGGTCATTTTACGCGGCCGCGATGGGCTCGAGGTGGTGTTTCGAGTCAACGAGGGACCACAATATCGGGTGGGCAAGGTGGAGATCGGGGGTGAGCTGATCCAGGACGGCAAGGACATGCTCAAGTCGGTAAAGCTCACCACCGGTCAGATTTTCCGGGGTAGCCGGCTGCGCGAGGATGTGACCTCGATAACGGATATGTATTCGAACAAAGGATTCGCGTTCGTTCAGGTGGATCCGATTACCAAAGTAAACCCGAATGACAAAAACGTCGACGTGGCTCTGGTGATCACCAAGGGGCCGCCGGTGTATTTCAATCGCGTCCTAGTCTCTGGAAACACAAAGACACGCGACAAAGTCGTGCGGCGTGAATTGCTTGCCAATGAGCAGGAGCTTTTTTCCGGTAATAAGGTAACCCAAAGCCGAAATGCGCTTCAGCGAACCGGATACTTTGAGGATGTCCAAGTTACGACCAAAAAAACCGACCAGCCAGACACGGTTGATCTCCTTGTCGATGTGAAAGAGGGACCGACCGGAACGTTTCAGATCGGCGCAGGATATAGCAGCGGCGATGGCGTTTTGTTCAATGCCAATGTTTCCGAGAAAAATCTCATGGGAAAAGGTCAGGGGGTGAGCGGTAATTTTGCGATTGGCTCAAAGCGGCAAGATTACATCCTCAGCCTGAACGATCCGTATTTTAACGACAGTAAAATGAGCGTGGGACTCGATCTGTTCAATACCAAGCGTGAATACCTCGATTTTGACGAGCATAAGCTCGGCTTTGGCGTCAACACCAATTATCCCTTAAAGGATTTTCGCATGCCATTTTTCGGCGCAGCGCGAAAAGAGGCTGGCTCGGACGAGTTGGCAGGCACCGGGCCCACAACGTTCTGGGATTACATGCGGGGCGGGGTAGCTTATGATCTTACCCGGGATACAATCGGCGGCATCGACGCTAACGCCTCACAGGCGATCAAGGATGAAAAAGGCACGTCTTTGACCAGTGCCGTGACTCCCGGTATTACTTACGACAGCCGCGATCATTTTTTTGCACCGACCGAAGGCACCAAGTCGGCTTTCTCGATCAAGACGGCCGGGCTCGGCGGAGATTCTCGTTTCATCAAGACCGATTTGAGCGGCCGATGGCACTATCCGCTGCTCAAGGACCCCAAGTGGGGAGGGAATTACGTTCTGGCTCTAGGCGGGCAGCTCGGATATGGAATAGGCTTCGCTGGGCAGTCGGAGACCAATGGCCTGACTCTGCCGCTGTTCGAGCGGTATTTTCTCGGCGGCATCAATTCAATCCGCGGTTTTCAGGACCGAAGTTTGGGTCCGAGAGAGAAGACCTGCGTGACGAACCTCGATACGGGAGTTCCAGACTGCAGTAAGAGCGATGTCATCGGCGGCGACACAGCAGCGGTCATGAATGTGGAGCTCCTGTTTCCGATCATGGAACAATACGGGCTCCGCGGCGTGGCGTTTTTTGATATGGGCAATGCCTTTGCCAATGGGATTGATTTCGGTGATATGCGGCGATCCGTGGGCGCCGGGGTGCGTTGGATGTCGCCGTTTGGACCGCTTCGGGTCGAGCTTGGCTTTCCTCTAAACAAAAAACCGGGCGACGAAACGTCGGTGCTCGGGTTTTCCATTGGCAGTCAACCGTAAGGCACTGCCATTCCAAATTTCTCAATCATTATAAACGGAGGGTGTGAGTGAAGTACTGGCTGGCGATCGCGATGCTGGTTCTTTCCGGTTCTGTCGTGTCCGCGCAGGAAAAAATCAAGATTGGATTTATCGATATTCAAAGGGTCATTTCCGAATCGCAACCGGGAAAGCGAGCTAAGGAACGATTTCAAGCACAGGTGAAAAAGGCCGAGGGTGACGTCGTCAAAGAGCGCCAGGACCTCGAAAAACTGAGAGCGGATATTGAAAAGAAAGGTCCGCTTTTGAAGGATGAGGAAAGACGCAATCTCGAGGCTGATTACCAAAGACGCTCGGTCAATCTGCAACGGGCGATGACTGACTACCAGCAGGAGCTGCAGCAAAAAAACAATGAAATGATGTCGGACATTTTAAAGGAGTTGGAGCAGATCGTGACCGAAGTCGGGAAGGCGGATAAGTTCACGCTCATTTTAGAGCGCTCGCAGATTCTCTACAGCGACCAGGGAATCGACATCACGAACAAAGTCATCGAGACCTACAATAGCCGGGTGAAAAAATAGGTGGCGTTCAGTAAAACTCTCGATGAGCTCGCTACCCAGGTTGGAGGGGAGGTCATCGGCGACGGTGATACTCTCATTCATAGAGTCGCGTCGATCGACGAGGCCGTTGCGGGCGAGATTACTTTTCTTAACAATCCACAGTATCGGCGCTTCCTGCGGGAATGCCGAGCGAGCGCGGTGATTGTCGGGCCTGAAGGCTTGGATGCAGCACAGAGCATTAGTCGGCTTAATTTTCTCCGGTGCAACGATCCCTACCTAGCGTTTGCTAAAATTTCGCAGCTGTTTTCTCTGGCGCCGCGATTCAACGCAAAAATCAGTTCCGCTGCGTACGTTGATCAGAGCGCAAGGGTGGATGAGGGCGTGACGATTTTCCCCAACGCTTGGATCGGCGCGGGCGCGCAACTCGGTCACGGATCCGTCATTTTTCCAGGGGCATTCATCGGCGAAAATGCGGTAATCGGCGCGGACTGCGTTCTGCACCCGAACGTCGTGGTGCGGGAAGGTTGTCGATTGGGTGATCGCGTCATATTGCATGCCGGTGTTGTGATTGGCAGTGACGGCTTCGGGTATGCCGGCAGAGGCATCGATCGAGTCAAAATCCCGCAGACCGGTATCGTGGTCATCGAAAATGATGTCGAAATCGGCGCCAATACCACTGTGGATCGGGCGACTCTCGGTCGCACCCTCATCCAGCAGGGCGCGAAAATCGATAACCTGGTGCAAATCGCGCACAACGTGACGATCGGAGAATTTTCCGTCATTGCGGCACAGGCAGGCATCGCCGGCAGCACGCGAATCGGCAAAAACGTGACGTTGGCCGGGCAGGTCGGCGTCGTGAATCACATCGAGATCGGCGAGGGTGCGGTCATTGGACCACAATCGGGTGTGCCGCAGTCGGTGCCGGCGGGCGCGGTGCTTTCCGGCGGCGTTGCCGCAGCGCCGCACCACGAATGGTTGAAGGTCATGACTCTGCTGCCTCAGCTGCCAAAGCTTTGGAGCTCGGTGCGACGTTTGGAGAAGCAGTTGGCGCACCTGCTTCGGACGGGTGAAAAGGAGCCTTGATCGCGATGCTGGACGTTAATGCTATCTTTCAACATATCCCGCACCGTTATCCATTCCTGCTGGTGGACCGCATCCTGGAGATCCAGGGCGAAGAGAAGATTGTCGGCATCAAAAACGTTTCCATCAATGAGCATTTCTTTTTCGGCCATTTTCCCAATCGTCCGGTCATGCCCGGAGTGTTGATCTGCGAGGCTATGGCGCAAGTCGGGGCGATTTTCGCGCATAACGCCCGTGGCGGGACGGGCGACAATAAGGTTTTCGTGCTCACCGGACTCGACCATGTGAAATTCAAGCGTCCCGTGGAGCCGGGCGATCAACTGCGCATGGAGCTTACCTGCCTGAAACGACGCGGCTCCTTTTGGAAGATGCAGGGAGTCGCGACGGTAGATGGTAAGTTAGTCGCGCAAGCGGAGATCTCAGCCATGGAAGTCGAATTGGCATGAAAAAACCGGCATTCATGGATCGGGTGCATCCAACGGCAATCGTGGATTCCGCCGCCGAGGTCGCGGTGGATGTCGAAATTGGACCTTATTCTGTCATTGGCGCGAATGTCCGCGTAGGCAAAGGGACAAAAATTGGGTCTCACGTGGTCATTCAGGGCCGGACGACATTCGGCGAAGAGAATGTGATCTTTCCCTTCGCCAGCGTCGGCACCATTCCTCAAGATCTTAAATACAAGGGTGAAGCGAGCGAGCTCTTGATCGGCAATCGTAATACGATTCGCGAATATGTCTCGCTCAATCCCGGCACTGCCGGCGGCGGCATGGTGACACGGATCGGCGATCAAAACCTGTTGATGATGCAGTGTCACATCGCCCACGACTGTATTATCGGCGATCGGAATGTCATCGCGAACGGTGCCACCCTCGGCGGCCACGTCACGATCGAAGATTTTGTCATCGTCGGCGGCCTCGTCGGCATTCATCAATTCGTCCGAATCGGCACCGGGGCGATCATCGGCGCTGGATCGATGGTTTCCAAGGATGTTCCGCCCTACTGTAACGCGACCGGCGACCGCGCCAAACTGCACGGCCTGAATCTCGAAGGCCTGAAACGCCGCGGCTTTGACAGAAGCGTCATCGATATTATCCACAAGGCCTACCGGATTGTTTTTCAATCCAAGCTCAGAACCGAGGATGCGCTCAAAAAGATTTCTGCGGAGCTGCCCGGGATTCCGGAGATCGAAAGATTTGTCTCTTTCATTAGCCAATCCCAGCGCGGCGTATGCCGTTAACAGCTTTGCAGTCGAATCATTCCACGGAAAAACATTGCTTCTTCTGAAATGGATTGTCCCGGCTACAGTCGGACCCTGTGAAGAAATTAGGTTTGATCGCCGGCAACGGTAAGTTTCCGCTAATCTTCGCCGAAGAAGCCAACCGTGCCGGCTACAATGTCGTCGCCGTCGCGCACTACGGTGAGACCGATCCTGGCATTGAGCGCTTAGTAGAAGAGATCCATTGGGTCTACGTCGGCCAATTGGGCAAGATTATCCGTAGCTTCCAGCGCGCGGCAGTGAACGAGGCGGTCATGGCCGGCGGCATTCGCAAGGTCAAGCTTTTCGACAATTTCCGACCCGATCTTCGGGGCACGCGTTTCTTGGCAAAACTCAAAAGCCGGGAAGATGACGATTTGCTGCGCGGCATTGCCAACGAACTCGCTGCGGACGGGATTAAGGTTATCGACTCGACGTTCTGTCTTTCCGAAATCATTCCTGCGCAGGGCGTTCTCACCAAGCGTTCGCCGCGCCAGCAGGAATGGGAAGATATTGAATTGGGTTTTCGCACGGCAAAGGAAATCGGACGCTTGGGCATCGGCCAGACGGTGGTGGTCAAAAAGCAAATTGTCCTCGCCGTGGAAGCCGCCGAAGGAACCGATGCAGCGATCGAGCGCGGAGGAAAACTGGCCGGATCAGGCTGTGTCGTGGTCAAGGTCAGCAAGCCGCAGCAGGACTTGCGCTTCGATGTGCCTGCCGTCGGCGTAGAGACCGTCAACCGCCTGCACGAAGTTCGCGGCCGAGTGCTCGCCATTGAAGCCGGTAAGACCATTCTCCTGGAAAAGGACAGTTTGTTGAAACGCGCGGATGCGTGCGGCATTTCATTGGTCGGTGTCGGCGGTTAGGGATGGCGGAAACGGAAAACATCATCGCCAGCGGCGTTGTCGGCGTCGGCTATCTCGGCAAGTTTCACGCCGAAAAATATGCCTCTTCATCCAAGGCCAAGCTGATTGGGATTGTTGACATCGACGAGCTGCACATCAAGGAAATCGGCACGGCGCTGGGCGCCCCAACCTTTACGGATTACCGCAGTCTGTTCGGCAGGGTGCAGTGCGTCAGCATTGCTGTGCCGACCCGGCTGCATTATCAGGTCGCGCGGGATTTCATCGATGCGGGCATCGACGTGCTGGTGGAAAAACCCCTCACCGCAAACATTTCTGAAGCCCGCGAGCTCGTCGCCGCCGCGCAAAGGAAAAACGTGCTGCTCCAGGTCGGTCATCTGGAACGCTTCAACCCCGCAATTCGCCGACTCGAAGGGGTCATTAGAGAACCCAAGTTCGTCGAGTGCCATCGTTTGGCGCCCTTCGTCGAGCGCGGTACGGATGTCGACGTGGTACTCGACTTGATGATTCATGACATCGATGTGATCGCTAGCCTCGTGCGCGCACCAATCGAGCGCGTCGAGGCGGTCGGCGTGCCCGTGCTCACCGAGCGGCCGGATATTGCCAACGCTCGGATCAACTTCACCAACGGTTGCATTGCCAACATCACGGCGAGCCGCGTGTCACTCAAACGGGAACGGAAGATCCGTTTTTTTCAACCTGATGCGTACATTTCAATCGATTATGACCAACGCCGGGCGCAAATTTTTCACAAACCGGCTCCCGGCGCTGGCTGGCTCGATATTCGGACCGAAACAATAGAAATCAAGGAAGGCGATGCTCTAGCCGACGAGATCGATTCTTTTCTCGATTGCGTCCGCAGTCGCAAGCATCCGTTGGTCGGTGGCGAGGAGGGACTGCGCGCCCTGGAAATCGCATCGACGATTAGCGCGCAGCTCTGAGGTGCGGTTTTGTCTGATGCAGGCGAAAGAAATCATGTTGGTCGTCGGTGAAGCGTCTGGTGACGCCCATGGCGCGCGCTTTGTCGAGGCACTACATCGACGTGACCCTCAAGTGAAAGTATACGGTGTCGCGGGCGAGCAACTAGAGCGGAGTCAATTTGAGCCACTTTTTAATGTCGCCCAATTGACCGGCATGGGCTTAGTGGAACTGGCCGGGAATTTGAGAAATATCTGGCGCGCGTACGCATTGCTCAAACGAACTTTGCGCGCACGTCGCCCCAATCTCCTCGTGTTGATCGATTTTCCCGAATTCAACCTGCGTCTCGCGCGTTGTGCCAAGTCCCTTGGGATTCCGGTGCTTTACTATGTCAGCCCGCAGATTTGGGCTTGGCGCAAAAATCGGGTCCAGCAAATATCTCGATGGGTCGACCAGATGGCGGTCATTTTTCCATTCGAGACGGATTTTTATGAGCGCCATGGGGTCAAGGTCAGCTTCGTTGGTCATCCACTGCTGGAAATTGTCAAGCCCAACGCCGGGCGCGCGGAAACCCTCGCCAAGCTTGGCCTTAATCCTAATCGGCCGGTGATCGCGCTACTACCGGGAAGCCGTCGCGGCGAAGTGACGCGGCACCTGCCGGCGATGGCCGAAGCCGCCCTTGAACTCTCGCGCGAGCGGAAAGCGCAATTTTTTTGCATTCGGGCGCCGACCATCAATCGCGAGGAACTGCGCTCGTGGCTCGATCAAACCGGTGTGCAGATGCCCATTATCGAAGACGATCGTTATGGCGCGATCCAGGCTTCTGACGTGGCTTGGACGGCGTCGGGCACAGCCACCGTGGAAATCGCGCTTCTCGGCCGGCCGATGATCATCATGTATCGATTAGCCTGGCTGACTTATTTGATTGCTCGCTGCCTTGTCCGAGTCGATCACATCGGGATGGTGAATCTGATCGCCGGAGAACGGTTGATGCCGGAGCTGATCCAGCGCGACGTAAACCCCAAACGTATCGCTGTGGAAACCCGGATTTTGCTCGATGATACCAAAACGCGGGACAGAATCACTGAGGAATTGAGCAAGCTCCGACAGCGCCTCGGAGCGCCCGGCGCAGCGGAACGGGTCGCGGAGCTGGCATTTTCCATGATGCGCTGAAGAGGAGAGAGCAGCCGGTGCGATATTACATTCGACTACTCGCGTACCTTAAGCCATACGTCTGGCCCTATTTTACTTTGGGGATGATCTGCATGCTTGGCTTCGGTGCGACGGACGGGACCATCCCGTTTCTCGTGCAGCATATTATGGATGACGTCTTTGCACGCAAGGACCAGGCGACCCTTTCGTATCTACCTCTGTTGGTGGTGGCGATTTTTGCCTTCCGTGGGCTGATGAATTTCGGTCAAAGCTATCTCAACGACTACGTGGGATTGCGCATTATCAATGACGTCAGAAATCAGCTCAATCGCCATTTCCAATCCTTATCGGTTTCGTTTTTTCACCGGCATCCGAGTGGAACGCTTCTGTCTCGCGTCAACAGCGATGTTTCGCTGCTACGCTATTCGATCACCGATGCGCTCGCCTCTTTTTTAAAAGATTCCACTTCGCTGGTGGTCCTGATGGTCGTGGCATTTTTGAAAGACTGGGTCTTGGCGTCCATCGCCTTCTTTGTCTTTCCCGCGTCGGTGCTGCCGATCATGCGGCTCAGCAAAAAAATCAAGAGATTCACTCGCCGCGGCCAGATCAGCACCGGTATGTTGACGGAGCTCCTGCAGGAAAGCATTCAAGGCAACCGGATCGTCAAGGCGTTTGGCATGGAAGATTACGAGGACCAGAGGTTCATGCAAGAGAACTTCAGGCTGTTCAAGCAATCCTTGCGCGCGAGCCGGATTAAATCGATCGTCTCTCCCGCCATGGAGCTGCTGGCGTCCTTCGCCATCGGAGGGGTGGTCTGGTACGGCGGCTGGAGCGTCATTGCCGGCGGCCGCACTCAGGGCGAGTTTATGGCCTTTATGGCGGCGATGTTTTTGATGTACGGCCCATTCAAGGGGCTGAGCAGGACGTATACTTCGGTGCACCAGGGGCTGGCGGGCGCCGAACGAGTTTTCGAGATTTTCGACGAAAAACCGGCGATTACGGATAAGCCCAATGCCAGGCCGGCGCAGCCGTTCACGGAAGAGGTTAAGTTCCAAAGCGTCAATTTCGCCTACGCCGATGCGCCGGTGCTCAAGCAGATCAACTTGACCATCAAGGCGGGTCAAACCGTTGCGGTGGTTGGGATGAGCGGAGTGGGCAAAAGTACCCTGGTCGATCTGATCCCGCGCTTTTATGACGTGAGCGCCGGCCGGATACTGCTCGATGGCATAGATGTTCGCGACCTGACGGTGCGTTCGCTGCGTGCGCAAATAGGCATCGTCACCCAGCACACATTTTTGTTCAACGACACGGTCAAGAACAACATCGCGTATGGGATCGCCAATCCCGACATGAATGCGGTCGTTACGGCGGCCAAGGCCGCTCACGCGCACGAATTCATTATGGCTATGCCACACGGCTATGACTCTTTCGTCGGAGAATTGGGGATGCAACTGTCAGGCGGGCAACGGCAACGTTTGGCCATCGCGCGAGCTCTGCTGAAAAACGCGCCTATTTTGATTCTCGATGAGGCCACCTCTGCTCTGGATACCGATTCGGAGCGCCTGGTGCAGGACGCGCTGGAAAATCTCATGGCCGACCGCACCACCGTGGTGATCGCACACCGCCTCTCGACGGTGCGTCGAGCAGACCGCATCATCGTACTGGTGGACGGCACAATCGCCGAGGACGGAACCCACGAAGAACTGCTCGCAAGAAACGGGGAATACAATCGTCTGTACATGATCCAAGCCTTGGAAGAACGCGACGGCGAGGAACAGAACGTATTGCAGTAGAGATTGACACGTTTCGGTGAGCTACGTCTTGTATAACGTTCTTCTGACCATCGCCTTCGCGCTCGCGGCACCATTTCTTCCGTTGGTTTGGTTCCTCGGTCCACGTTATCGGGACGGCTTGTCTCAACGCTTCGCCTACTACGGCAAGAACCTGACTTTAGGCCTGCGCGACCCCATCTGGATTCACGCTGCGTCGGTAGGAGAAGTCCGCGCTGCGGGCGCGCTGCTTCGCGCCCTTAAGGCCGAAGCGCCCGAGCGGAGTCTGGTAATATCGACTTTTACTGCCACAGGCAATCGGGTTGCACGCCAAGCCGGCGTCGCCGACGCAATTATTTTTTTTCCGCTGGATTTTTCATGGGTGGTACGCCGCGCGGTGAGGCGCATTGGTCCTTCGTTGTTGCTGTTTCTCGAGACCGAAATCTGGCCGAATCTCGTCGGCGAAGCATACCGACGTGGAATTCCAACGATCCTGTTAAGCGGAAGGCTTTCAGCCAAGGCTCTGTCGCGTTACAAGCTCGCGCGGCCGTTTTTTCGCCGCGTGCTGGCGCAGTACACCGCTCTCGGCATGCAGTCGCCCGAGGATGCAGAGCGAATGCTCAAGCTCGGCGCGCCGGAAAAAAAAGTTTCCGTGGTCGGCAGTTTGAAGTTCGCTGTGGACGACGTAGTCACCGGACGCGAAAGCGTAATCGGTTCCACTCGTCCAGATCGCCAGATTTTGGTCGCCGGAAGCTCCCATCGCGGCGAGGAATTGGTGTTGCTCCGGGCACTGCAACTGTCTCGGAGCGTAATACCGAGACTTATGATGGTTTTAGCGCCGCGCCACCCGGAACGCTTCTCCGAGGTGGAAAAATTATTGCAGGAGTCTTCCTTTAGTTTCGAACGTAAGACGCGGTTGCAACCGGATCAATATTTTCAAAAAGATGTCTTGCTGCTCGATACGGTCGGCGAGTTGATGGAATTCTTCAACGTGGCCGACGTGACTTTTGTCGGCGGAAGTCTGGTCGATGCCGGCGGTCATAATATTCTCGAGCCGGCCCGTTGTCGAAAGCCGGTTCTTTTTGGGCCTTATATGCAAAACTTCAAAGCGATTGCCGAAGGCATGAAGCGCAAGGGTGGCGCCATTGAGGTGCACAGCGCAGAAGACGTCGCGCAAGCCTTGGTGAAGTTGTTGGGAGACCCCGAGGCGCGCAAACGAATAGGGCAAAGCGCGGCGGATTTCGCTGCGTCTCATCAGGAAGCGCTGCCGAAGAATCTTGCTCTCGCCAGACGCTATTTATAACTCGCCTGTCTATGGAGACCCAGGACAGCGCATGAAGCGATGAAGCTCTCAATTCGGAATGTCTGGGAACGCCAAGGTGTTGTCGGAAAATGTGTATGGCTGCTGTTTCTGCCACTGTCGTTTTTGTACGCTATCGGTGCGCAGTTCCGTAACGGCATGTTTGTGCTGGGCTGTGCCAGGTCCGTGCGATTGTCGAAACCGGTGCTGAGTGTCGGTAATCTCACCGTCGGTGGTACGGGTAAGACACCGAGCTGTTTGTGGCTCGCGCATGCGCTCAAAGACAGAGGAATTCGCAGCGGAATATTGAGCCGTGGCTACGGCCGGCGCAAGGACGGCGCCATGGTGATCGAGCCGAGTTATGAGAATGTCATGGCTGGGTCCGCCCTAAGCTCCGGTGATGAACCGCTCATGATGGCGGCGTTGTACAGCCAGACCGTCGCCGTTGCCGAAGATCGTTCCAACGCCGCGTTAGAGCTGCTGAAAAAAAAAGAAGTCGATGTCTTTATTCTGGACGACGGGTTTCAACACCGGCGCGTCAAACGAGACATCGACGTCCTGTTGTTGGGGGCAGATACCTCCGGCTGGATGCTGCCGGCCGGTCCATTTCGTGAGCCGCGACGAAATCATCGGCGCGCCGACTTTCTTTTGATCACCGGAGCCAACGATAAATGGAGCTCAGTGCTTCGCGGCAGCCGCGGTGACAAAGCCTTCACCGCATCGTTATCTCCGGTTTCATTGCTAAGCTTCAGCGCGAACGGGCCCAAGGAGTTTCCCCTCACGCTTCTGTACCGGAGCAAAATTGTAACCGTCACAGGTATCGCCGACCCGAGACCTTTCTATAGACTGGTTTACGATTGGGAAGGCGAGATCGTCGAGACTCTCGAGTTTTCCGATCATCATACTTACACTGCGCGGGACTGGCAGGAAATCAATCGGGTATCGCGGCGGGTCGATTTGATCATTACGACCGAGAAGGATATTGTGAAGCTGGTACAGTTTCCATTTGCGAAAGACAAGTTGCTGGCTTTGCGGGTCGCCATGTCGGTGGAAAACGGCGATGCTCTGATCAACGCGATCGTCGAAAAACTCAATCGCGCTCGGGATAACGTCGTCTCATGAAGCTAGTGGTTCACAAAGCTCCGGGTCTTGATGGCATCTTGCGCCCCCCTATTAGGAACGTTTTCGCGGCGCGCCAACGATCGGCGCCCAGCGCTTTTGCCTTGAGGAGCAAATGCCCGTGAAATCGGTGATTACAGGCGTCGCCGGTTTTATTGGCTCGCATTTGGCGGAACGATTGCTCGACGCCGGGCACGAAGTCGTCGGCATCGACAATTTTCTCGATAACTATCCCCGGCAATTCAAAGACCATAATCTTACGGGTTTGCTGCGGGATACACGATTCAGATTTCTCGAGAGCGACCTTTTGCGCAGTGACTTGACCGAGCTCCTGCGCGGCACGACTTACGTCTTTCATCTGGCTGGGCAACCGGGTGTGCGAGCCAGTTGGGGAAAAGAATTTACCCGATATACAGATAACAACATTGTCGCGACGCAGTTATTGCTCGAAGCTGCTAAAGGGCTGGCCCTTTCCAAGTTTGTTTATGCGTCAACCTCGTCCGTGTACGGCGACACCGACGATTTACCCATGCGCGAGGAGGGTCTCACCCGGCCGGTTTCACCCTACGGCGCTACTAAGCTCGCGGCCGAACACTTATGTTATCTTTACTATAAAGCTTTTTCGGTGCCGACGGTCTCGCTCCGGTTCTTTACCGTCTACGGTCCGCGCCAGCGCTCGGATATGTTTTTTCACCTCTTCTTACGGGCTTTGTTGCGCGGGGACGAGGTGCCGCTCTTCGATGACGGCGAGCAGACCCGCGATTTTACCTTCTGCCAGGACATCGTTGACGGCGTAATCGGGGCAGCGAGCTATCCCGGTATGGGAGAGGTCTTTAACCTGGGGGGTGGTTCGGAAATCAGTCTCATCAAGGCAATTCAGTTGGCCGAAAAGATCACGGGGCGCAAGGCACAGTTGAAACGCTTCGATCGCCAAAAGGGCGATGTGCGCCGCACGCGAGCACGCCTGGACCAGGCGCGCGACAAGCTCGGTTATGCGCCAAAGATCGGCTTGGAGCAGGGACTTACCGAAGAGTGGGACTGGATCCGAGCTACGGATATAAAGCCGGCGTAAGCTTCCTGCTTGAGATGAAATCGTATGGAGGTCATCCATGAACCAATACGCTGAAGAAGACGTCGGCAATATCGTTTCCTTCGAGCACATCAATGTGCAGGTTCCGGATCAATCGCTGGCAACGCTTTTTTACATCGTGGGAATGGGGTTTACACGCGATCCGTACATGAATGTCGGCATCAACAATATGTGGGTCAATGTCGGCGAACAACAGTTTCACTTACCGACTCGAACCCCACAAGTGATTGCTGGGCATGCCGGAATGGTACTGCCCGACCTGAACGCGCTCGAAGCCCGTCTGAATGGCGTTGCTGAGGCGCTCAAGGGCACAAGGTTTTCATTCGCACGAAACGCCGAGTCTGTTCTCGTCACATCCCCGTGGGGCAATCAATACTGTTGTTATGAATCACGACCGGAGTTTGGCGATATGACCCTCGGCATCCCGTACGTCGAATTTCTCGTGCCCGCCGACGCCGTGGCCGGTATCTTGAGATTCTATCAGAGCGCGTTAGGCGCTCCGGTGAGGAGCGAAGAGGACCAGGAGGGCCCGTTTGCGCTTGTGCAGATCGGCCGACACCAATCGCTCCGATTCCGTGAAACGAACCGGCCGATAGCTCCATATGACGGACATCATATTGCCATTTACATCGCAAATTTTTCCGCGCCTTACGGCTATTTAAAGAGTCGCGGACTGATTTCGGAAGACGTGCGCAATCATCAATTTCGTTTCAAAGACATCGTCGATCCCCAGGATGAGAGCAACAAGTTCACCCTCGAGCATGAGGTACGAAGTCTGAAACATCCGATGTATCACCGCCCATTTGTCAATCGCGATCCGCGCCAGTCGCAACGGGACTATCGCCGCGGCGGGGATGCGTTTACGCCTTTTGAGAATTGATTCGGAGATCCTGCTTATTTTCTCTGTACTCGTATCCGAGGAGAAATCTCATGACGATTGACAAAGACTTATTGGATATTCTCGCCTGCCCAAAGTGCAAAGGGGATATTCATCTGAACGAAACGGGCGACGGCCTGATCTGCGATGCTTGCCGGCTCATGTATCCGATCAAGGACGATATTCCGATCATGCTGATCGACGAGGCGATTCGTTTGTAGCTCATGGCTGATCCGAGTTGGGCAAATGTTTTGGTACTGCAGACGAGCTTTCTGGGTGATACTGTTCTGACCTTGCCTTTGATCGACGAAATCAGAAGGCAATTCCCAGTCAAGAGGCTGACTCTGCTGTGCCAACCCGCGAGCCGGGAGCTGCTTCACGATCATCCCGGTATCGACGAAATCATTGTCGACGATAAAAAAAAAGCCGATCGCGGTTTTGCGGGGTTGCGCGCCAAAGCCATGGCTCTGCAAGCTCAGGGCTTCACGGTTGCACTCACGCCGCACAAATCTCTGCGCAGCGGCCTCATGTTGTATTGGGCGAAGATTCCGTGCCGTGTCGGTTTTCGACAAAGCAAAAGCTGGTTTCTTTTTCATAAGCGGGTCGATCGCGACCCAAGCCGCCACGACGTGGAGCGCAACCTGTCAATTTTGACAGCATTCGGGCTGCGGGTGGAGAATTGGAAACGCGAGATCGAACTACCGGTGAGCGCAAAAACTCAAGAGGCGGTAAATCGAAAGCTCAGCGGCCTCGGCGTGATGGAAAAGGACTTAGTCATAGGCGTGTGTCCCGGTTCAGTGTGGCCGACCAAGCGCTGGTCCATTGCCGGATTTGCTGAATTGATTCGCATGATCAAGCAGCGCATGGCATGCGCAATCTTACTTTTTGGCGGACCGGAGGATGCGCTGGTGGTCGAACAAGTACAAAGCCGATCCGGTGGGGCAGCAATCAACTTAGTCAATCAGATTGGCTTAGGAGAATTGCCGGCAGCCATCAGCCGTTGCGCTCTATTCATCACAAACGATAGCGGGCCGATGCACGTTGCCGTGGCGCGAAAAATTCCGACGGTAGCCATATTTTGTGCGACCACGCCCGAGCTCGGCTTCTTTCCTTACACGGAGGATGCCATCGTTGTGGGCAAGAGTCTCCCATGCCGTCCTTGTGGAACGCACGGCGGCCGGCGTTGCCCCCTTGGTCACGCTCATTGCATTGAGCAGATTCAAGCGCACACAGTTCTCGAAGCTGCGGAGAAATTGCTGCGCGATATCGAACGGACGCACTGCCGTCCCAAGGGATTTCAACCGGAGTTTCTCACCGTTTGAAAACTCACGGTCTTCAGACGAAAAGGTTTGCGCAAAGCGGTCAATGCCTCGCAGCGCCGGCTGAGGCCGACGCGAAGCTGTTTTGGGGCGTCTCTCCCGAAGGATTTGCCCGGTTCGTCGATCGGGACGGTAACCGTCTGGTGGTTCGGCAGGACCAGATGGAATACATCGATTTTTCGCTTTGCGACAGTGGCTCGTTGGAAGACGACCGCGAGTCCGGCTACTACGGTCGCGGCGCCGTTCGCGTACAGGATCTCGCCAATGGACACATGGCTGTTATCAGACCCTATTTTCATGGCGGCGCGTTCCGTCGTGTAACCCGGGGCTGGTTTTTTACCTGGCCGCCGCGACCGTTTCGCGAACTAGCCATTACTGAAGAGCTGCGCCGGCGCGGCTTACCAACCCTTGAGGTTTATGCCGCCTGCGTGCGCCGGCCTTTTGGACCATTTTATCGCGGTTGGTTGATTACTCGGCAGTTGCCTGACGCAGAAGACCTCTGGTCCGCTCTAAGGACCGGCTTTGCGGAACGCTTGGGGTTCGAGCGTGCCTTGCGAGTTGTTGCCGAGAGCATTGCGGCGCTTCACCGCGAAGGTGTTTACCACGCCGATCTGAATCTGAAGAACATTCTGGTTCGCGCTGAAGGAGCGAATGTGGCGGCCTACATTATTGACCTCGATAAAGCAAAAGTGTTTTTGGGTAAACTGCCAAAGCCACTCGCCAGCAAAAACCTGAATCGTCTGGAGCGCTCCGTGCGCAAGCTCGATCCTGGGCGAAATTTTTTCCCGGCCGCGGCATGGGACCGATTCGTAAGCTATTATTATGCAGCTTTCGGTTCCTAACTCCGATCCAAAAAGAATCTTACTGATCCTGCATGGCTCGATTGGAGATGTTACCCGGGCGCTGCCTTTGGCGACAGTGCTCCGAAAGGGATTTCCTCAATCGTACATCGCGTGGTCAGTGGAGCCAGCATCGCGGCCTTTGCTTGAGCATAACTCGGCGATCGATGATCTCATCGTGTTTGATCGCGCGCGTGGCTGGAGAGCCCTAGGTCCATTTTTAAAACAAATCCGCGAAAAGCATTTTGATCTTGTGCTCGATTTGCAGCGCATTCTCAAGAGTGGGTTGATCAGTTGGGCGACCGGTGCGCCACGACGACTCGGCTTTAACCGTTTGGACGCGAAGGAGTTCAACTGGGTCTTTAATAATTTGCACATCGAACCGTTTGGCGAAAGTATTCCAAAGATCGAGCATTACTTTAAGTTTGCCGACGCTCTTGGTCTGCCGCGCGGAACTCCGCAGTGGGATTTCTTCCTGACACCCGCAGAGCGAGCATCGATCAAAACTCACCTTTCCGGTATCCAACAATCATTCGCCGTCCTCTTCGTCGGCACGCGCTGGGAAAGCAAACGGTGGTTTCCAACACAAATCGCCTGTTGCGCGGATTTGTTACATGCGGAGTATCATCTCGACGTCGTATTGGTCGGGGAAAAGCCGGACGAGAGACTTGCGGACGAGGCCGTCAAAGAAAGCAAGACTGTGGTGACGAATCTCGTTGGACGCACGAGCCTTCGCGAAGCGATCGGTATCATTGAACTTGCGAAGCTCGCCGTCGGTCCGGACACCGGGCTAATGCATATTGCGGCCGCGGCGAGGACGCCGGTAATTTCTCTTTGGGGGCCAACGCGGCCGCAGCGCACCGGGCCGTACGGCTATGGCGATCTGGTGATTCAAGGTCGCGCGCCGTGTGTTCCGTGCAACCTCAGACGGTGCAATATCGACAGGCTCTGTATGCAATCGATCACCACGGCTGAAATCGGCGAAAGAATTGCTGTCGCTCTTGGCCGTGACGATGCGAAGGTCGTCCGCGATGTTGAGGCCGTCTGATTATCAGCTACGGTATGTCGGTCCGTGGCATCTGTTGGTCTTGCCAGACGCGTGGAGCGAACAACTCCAGGAATCTGTCATCAATCGCATCCGGCAACCAGAGCCTTCGAAACATCCGCAGACGATCCCCCTCGATGTCGTTGGAGCGGCTGGAGAGAAGCACTATTTCATAAAACTATTTCATTGCAGCGGGCTCGGCGATGCACTTAAAAATTTATTCAGAGTATCCAAACCCAAGCGCTTCTGGCGCCAAGGGCTTTCCCTCTCAGCAGCAGGCTTCCATGTTCCGACCGTCGTTGCGGTGGGTGAATTGCGTTGTTTTAGACTCTTCCGAAGGGGATTTGTTCTGACCTTGAGGATTCCCGGTCAACCCCTGCCGCTTTTCTTGCGCAATCTAGAGGGAACTTCTCAAGTGCGCCATAATCTAAGACTCAAACGCGATGGGCTGGCCCGTTTAGCGGAATTGGTGCGGCAGTTTCATAGGCTCGGCTTTGTCCATGGCGACCTGATTGCTAACAATCTGCTGATCACGGCAGACGGGGGAGAGCCGCAGTTTTACTTCATGGACAATGACCGCACGAGCTATTTTTCATACGGGAGGTCCGCGCGTGGATGGAAACGCAATCTGGTGCAACTGAATCGGATGCCGCTCCCCGGCGTCACATTGCAGGATCGCATGCGTTTTTTCCGCCGATACTTGGGTCGAGACCGGCTTTCGGAGCGAGACCGGCGACTGGTGCGCTGGCTGGAACGACAGACACGCAAGCGCCGCTACGAGTGCGACGGGGTCGGCCCACGGGGAAATTTTCGTCGGCTCATGCGTTTTTCCGACCCCGTTACCGGTATCGATTGATAAGGCTCCGGTATTGACTATGATCGGCTCTAAGGTGGCCATTCGGCACTTTTGCATTCTGTCGGCGCTGTTGGTCGAAAGAGTTGCGCCGGACTAAAGTTCGAGAGCTGAGTCCCGCGTGAAATTTGCAACGCGGTTCTTTTGTGGCCTTGCGGTGGTTGTTCACTTTTTTGCGCTGACGCGCGCCGAAAAGGATCCCGTGCAGCGGCGCTACAATTGGCAAATCCTCTCATATTTGCTTGATCCGGCCTTGCTCCTGTCGCTCCTGTCCGACAATATTGTTGTCAAGACGCGTAAGCTGATTTGAATGAAAATCGCGCTGGTTCATAAACGTCTCGATTTGAAGGGAGGCACCGAAAGGGATCTTTTAGAAACCGCCGTCGGTCTTACTGCGGTCGGGCATGAGGTGCACCTATTTTGCAGCCAATACAACGTGACGGTTCCCGCGGCGATTCGCACGCACCGGGTCCTAGCTGCGCCGCTTGGCCGAACGATTCGGCTTTGGAGCTTCGCGTTAAACGCCCATAAGGAGATACGGAAAAATGGTTGCGACCTGGTCATTAATTTTGGTCGATTGATCGACGCGGATTTGTTACGGTGCGGTGGCGGCACACATCGCGGCTTTTTGCAGTGGATGGCAATACATGGCGGCATGAGGCGCCGCTCTTGGCAGGCAATCAGCGCGTATCACCAAAGCTTGCTGGCTTTCGAAAAACGTCAATTCAGCTCCCCGCAGTTGAAAAAGATTATCGCTGTTTCCGAGAGCGTCAAAAGCGATATTGTGGCGAATTACAAGGTGGCAGAGGAGAAGATCGCCGTACTGTACAATGGTGTGGATCATCACCGGTTCCATCCGCGGAACAGTCTCGAGCATCGATGCTCAGTTCGGCGCGAGTGGAATATTCCCCTCGACGCGCCTCTTGTGTTGTTCGTTGGCAATGGATTTCGCCGGAAGGGATTGGACGGATTGATGTCCGCCTGGAGTTCGCCCCAGCTTTCCGAGATTTACCTTCTAGTTGTCGGAACCGACGCGAGGATCGATCGCTACCGCGCGTGGGCGAATTCGGTAGCGCCGGGGCGAGTGCGTTTTGCCGGTCATCAAGCAAATTCTGAAGCCTACTACGGAGCCGCCGATTTGCTGGCATTGCCATCGGTTCAGGAGGCTTTCGGCAATGTGGTTCTGGAAGCCCTTGCGGCGGGTTTACCGGTCGCTATCAGCCGCAATGTAGGTGCGGCTGAACTCCTCACGGGTCAGTTGCTCGAGGGAATAATCGAGCAGCCTGAAAACCCTCGCGAGCTTGCCGACAAGCTGCTTGCTTTATTGGATAAATCGGGGAGTCCGGCGTTACGGCATCAGGCGCGCCAAATTGGCGAAAACTACTCCTGGGAAAATCATTTCCGCGAATTTGACGCGATCCTCCTCGATCTCTGCGGAAGAAGATTAGCCGCTCGTGTTTCCTGAATTCACGCGTGAGGTGAGGGGGAATACATCAATCTGGATCGAGCGCAAGCTTGTCGGTTCGACTCTCGTGGATCGGCTCGCGGATCCAGACCGACTACTCGCGGATCCGGAATGCGAGATCATAAAGGATCAGAAGAAAACAACTGTGGGACGCGTTACCCTCGGGCTACACCCCGTGCCATATGCAATTTATATCAAACGCTACAATGTTTTTTCTCTGCGTCATCGGCTGGTCTCGCCATTCGTAATGTCAGGCGCCCTACGCGCACTCCATGGAGCGACGGTTTTGCGCCGTTGCAATATTCCGAGCGCTGTACCCCTTGGGGCTGTTGAGCGGCGCTTTTGGGGCGTGCTGGCAAAAAGCTTTTTCATTTCCGAAGAAATCACCGGCGGCAAGACAGTCGACGCCTATTGGCGCGATGAGCTGCGGCTCCTCCCCGGAACCGCAGGTGCAAAGCAGCGACGGGATTTCTTGATTCGCTTGGGACAATTGTTCCAAATACTTCACGGGCGACAGATCTATCATAATGACCTGAAGGACGCGAATATTTTGGCTGCCCGGAGGCAGCAGACGACCGCCTTTTTTCTTCTCGATTTGGAAGGGGTTAGACAATACGTCCGATTGAGCGAGAAACGCCGGCTCAAAAATCTCGTGCAGCTGCATCGAACCTTTGGCCGTTATTTGCGCGGCCCCGATAAGCTGGTGGTGTTGAAAGAGTACCTCGGAAACAGCTTTGGCGCACGAAGCATCAGGCGCCAGTGGATCAAAAACATCGTGCGCCAATCCGAGCGGTTGAATCGCGCTAAAGGCGCTTCTGGGTAACGATGTTGCTGTATTAAAATGCCCCAACAAAATCACACACACGGGGAAAGAACCAATCTCGTATCGTAAGTGCATCGTGAAGATTTTTTTGAATGCAGTGCGATGTGCTGTGGAGAGGAACGAGGGTCAATGGCAGTGCTGTCACATTCGGATGGGCCACGCTGATTGACACAAGCGAGAACTGTACCTCAGCCTTGGAGATTCGATCGCTGTTGCCGTTGTTGAGTGTCATTATTCCGACGCGAAATCGCGCCAGGAGCCTGAAGCTCTTGCTCGAGAGCCTCGCCGAGCCGGCTCGGATCGGCATTCCAGAAACTGAGATCATCGTGGTAGATAATGGCTCGACAGACGAAACTCGCCGCTGGCTCGATGCGCGACGCGAGCAGAACCAGAGCGGCCGGCTAATTATCCTGGATGAGCCGCGGACGGGAAAGTCCAATGCGATTAATCGAGCTCTACTGGTGGCGCGCGGCGAGATCTTTATGATTCTCGACGACGATGTTGTGGTCGAACCGAACTGTCTGGCGAAGCACGCTGAAGCACATGCGCAAAATCAATTCGCCGCGATTCAAGGTCGGATTCTTCCGGGCAAGGACTTCGTCGGGAATACAGCGGACGCCAAGCGACTGCGAGAATACAATATCCCCCTGATCGACTATGGCGAGGAGATTGTTGCGATCCGCGGGTTGACCGGCACTAATATGTCATTCAAACGAGCGGTGTTCGATAAAATCGGGTTTTTCGATCATCGGCTCGGTCCGGGTGCGGCAGGTTTCAGCGAAGACACGGAATATTCGATCCGCATTCGTAAGGCAGGATTCAAAATCGGCTATACGCCCCACGCGATCGTTTATCATGAGCTCAACCCGTCGCGTTACGGCCGTGTTTACAATCGTGCGGTGGAGTATCGGAAGGGCGTCAGCCGAAGCCTTTACCGGCGCGACTCGATTCTGACGAAAGTCTTGCCCGACTTGTTTGCAAACTGTATCCGGTATGGAATTTATCGGCTGTTCGGTCGGCATGACAAAGTCTATAAAACCGAAGGGCGGATTTTAAAGTCTTGGGGTTACCTGGCCGGCAGACTCGGTCGCGGGGCGGGGCCCGTGGTGTAAGGAGAGATCATCTGATGAGCCGATCGCCTGCCGTCTCGGTGGTCGTGGCAACTTACAATCGCGCCAAATTGCTTCGCGAGACGATCGACAGCATATTGCATCAACGTTTTCAGGACTATGAGTTGATCGTCGTCGACGATGGATCGACCGACGACACGCGCGCGATGCTCGCGGGCTTCGGTTCACGCATCCGGTACTTCTATCAGGAAAACAGAGGCCCCTCTGCAGCCCGCAATGCCGGAGTGCGTCACGCGGTGGGGCGATGGATTTCGATACAGGACTCCGACGATTTGTGTGCGCCGAACCACCTCGAATGTCTTTACGGGTACGTCACCGATCGTCCGCATTACGGAATGGTTTTCGCGAACGGGGGCTATCTCGGCGGGTCGAACCACGACCGAGAAACGATTATTCCAACGGCAAAATCGCGCCGGTTGGCGGCTCACGGAGTGCAGCTTGCCGATCTGTTCGACAAGAGCATCGTGCGCCTCCAAGCTGCGCTCATATCGAAGGCTGCCTATGAAGCCGTGGGCGGTCATGATGAAACTTTGCGCATTTGCATGGATCTCGATTTAGCTTTCCGACTATTCATGAATTCTGCCGTGGCGTATCTCGACGAGGTAATCTTCTTTTACCGTAAACACGACGGCAACAGCAGTCGTAACGAAGAGCTTCGCCTCACGGAAAACATCCAGGTGATCGAGAAGTTGGTGGTTCAAAACAAAACTGCGGGGGCATTGCTCGGCGAAAAGCGCGTGGCAGCCAGATTGGCTTACCGGTATTATCGCTTGGCGAGGGGCCGCCGCAAACATGGAGAGCGGAGTGGGGCGCGTAGCGCAATAACGCAAGCATCTCGGTTGCGCCCACTGTCGCTAAAGTATCGACTCTATCGTCTTCACTGGGCGTTTTTCTAATGCAGTTCTAATGGCGCCAATATTGGGCATTCCCTGACAGCGACTTGCGCAAGGAGTATCGCGGGAGAGGCCGTTACTTTCATTATCACGGCATGATCATCGAAGAAATGAAGCGATACTCAAGCAGCCCGGTTGACGGCCAAACCCGAAAGCCGGCCGAGTTTCGATTCTCACCGCCTTACGCGCTCTGCTTGTAACATGCCCACTCACGAACCATCAAGGCGGGAGGAAATTCCTGCCGCCGTTTCTGCCATTGTCGTTTGTTTCAATGAGGAGGACCGGATCGAAGCCTGCCTTCGAAGTCTCGCATGGTGTGCCGAGATCATTGTGGTGGATTGTTATAGCACGGATCGGACTCCGGAGATTTGCCGCCGTTACACCGATCGATTCATCCAGCGCGAATGGGCTGGTTACCGTGATCAAAAGGCTTTCGCCCATTCGCAAGCGACTAAGGAATGGGTCTTGCTCGTGGATTCGGACGAGCGGGTTACCCAGGAGCTACGCGATGAGATCGTTGATGCATTGGCACGCGATGGTGGCCGGTATTCTGGTTATGCGGTGCCGCGGCTGGTTCGCTATTTGGAGCGCTGGTGGTGGCGTGGAGGCTGGTACCCTGATTACGACGTTCGCGTGTTTCGACGCGATCGAGCGGCGTGGGGCGGCTCGGACCCGCATGAGAAAATCCTCGTCGATGGCCCGGTGCGCCGGCTGCGCCATCACCTGGAACACTATTCGTATCGCAGCATCGAAGATCATGTGCAGCGCATCAACCGCTTCACTTCGATCTCGGCGCGGGAGTTGAAGAAAGACGGCGGCCGCTGGCGGCTTAGCGCGGCACTTCTCCATCCCGCCGCTCGATTTTTCCGTTCATATTTCTTAAAGCGTGGGTTCGTGGAAGGCTTTGCCGGTTTGTACGTTGCCGTCACGGCCGCCGTTTATGTTTTTCTCAAATATGCTAAGCTCTGGGAGCTTGAATTAGAGGAGAAAAAAAAACTTGGGCGAAAGCGGTAGTCGCCGCCTCCTCAACATTCTGCATATCGATCCTGAGAAAAATTGGGGTGGTGGGGAAGCGCAGGTATTTGCTCTATTGGTTTATCTGTCGGCCAGAGGGCATCGAAACGATCTCTTAGCCGATCCGAACGGACTGTTGTACGCCAGTTGCCGGCAACTCGATGTACGGGTTCAGCCTTTTCCGGTCCGTAACGATCTTGATCTCTGCGCAGCCGCGGGGCTGCGCAGACTGATTCACAGCGAGAGCTTTGATATCGTCCACTTTCATACCAAGCGCGCTCATGCGCTGTCACTATGGCTTTTGCGGGCAAGAAGTCGACCGAAGTACATCGCCACTCGAAGGATGGATTACCCGGAGCGCCGTGGCTGGTACACCAACCTTCTCTATAACCATAAAGTCGATGGCGTCGTGGCGATCTCACGCGTCATTGCTGAACTCCTCGCGCAGGCCGGCGTCGAGCGCGGAAAAATCCGCCACATTCCCAGCGGGATCGACCCCGCCCGATTTATCTCGGCTGATGCACACGAACGACTGTTCAAAAACCCGCTAGTGATCGGCTCTGCCGCAGTACTCGAAGCGCGAAAAGGACACGAAATTCTACTCGAGGCGGCCGCTTTGTTAAAGGCTGACGGCGTCAATCTGAGCTACCAACTCGCCGGCGCTGGTCCTTTGCGCCACCAACTCGAGCAGCAAGCCGCTCATCTCGGATTGCAAGAGGAGGTGCAGTTCCTCGGCTTCGTTAGCGACATTTCGAAATTTCTCGCCGCCATCGACATATTCGTCATGCCGTCCTTACATGAAGGTCTCGGAGTTGCGGTTCTCGAAGCGATGGCGGCAGGCAAGCCGGTTGTTGCCAGCCGTGTAGGCGGTCTCGCCGAGTCAGTCGCGGACGGCGTCACGGGAATTTTAGTGCCGCCGGCGAACGCGACAGCGCTGGCCCAGGGCATCGCTAAACTGGTGCATGATCGTTCACTGGCCAGGGAAATGGGACTTCGAGGGCAGGAACGAGTAGCGCGACACTTTACGCTCGAGCAGATGGCGGCGGCGAACGAAAGTTACTATTACGAACTACTTGGCGCAGCGCGTGAGCGCATCTGAACGCCGGCGCGATGGACAGACGACTCGGACTTCTTGACAAGTTTTCAAACGTTCATTTGCTCGTCATTGGGGATCTCATGCTTGATCGTTTCATCTGGGGTGAGGTCGAACGCTTATCTCCTGAAGCTCCGGTCCCCGTGCTCAGGGTCGTATCCGAGGACTCAAGTCTTGGCGGGGCGGCAAACGTTGTACAGAATATTCGCGCGCTCGGTGGACGGGTGACCGCCTGTGGAATTATCGGTCGGGACGATGCGGGCAGACGCGTGCTACAGGCGCTACGCAACGCGGGTGCGTCGACCTCCGGTGTCATTTCGGACGAGCAATTTCAAACGATTCAAAAAAGTCGGATCATCGCAAGTCCGCATCATCAGCAAATCGTTCGTCTCGACCGCGAAAGCCGCCGATCCATCGATCGCCGAACGCTTGGGAAAATACGCGACTTCGTTGCGTCGAATGCGGCGAAGTACCACGGGATCGTAATTTCTGATTATGGCAAAGGAGTCATTCACGAAGAACTGCTGAAACACATTGCCGCGGCCGCCTCGAAAGAGAAGATCGTTACGATCGTGGATCCTAAAAAAGAGAATTATGATTCTTACCGATTTCCGACTTTGATCACACCGAACAAGACGGAGGCGAGCGAAGCTTCGGGGATTTCGATTCACGACGAAATCTCTCTGTGTGCGGCCGGCAAAAAGCTGGTCCGTAAATGGCGCGCCCAAGCGGTGCTGATCACGCGCGGAGCGGAAGGCATGAGCCTGTTTCGCCGGCGCGCCGCGCCGAAGCACTTTCCCACCGAGCCGAGAGATGTTTTCGACGTGACCGGAGCCGGCGACACAGTGGTTGCGATGTGCGCTTTGGCTTTGGCCAGCGGTGACGCAGGGTTTGATGAAGCGGCGGTGCTCGCCAATGTCGCGGCTGGGTTTGTTGGCGACGAGATCGGCACCGTCGCGGTCCCCGCGGCTAAGATCAGGAAGCTTATCGAGGATCGCGACCGATGAAGAGCATGACGGGGTATGGCGAAGCATCGCAAAACGTCCCGGGAGGGAAGGTGACGGTGCAAATCCGCAGTCTCAATCATCGCCACCTGGATCTCCAGCTCAGGGTGCCCAGAGAATATCTGTCGTTCGAGGAAATGATCCGGAAGGCAGTTCGCGAAAAAATTGCCCGCGGGCGAATCGACTTATTCATCAATCGTTATGGCACCAAGCCTCAGGTCCAAAAACTGGAAATGAACGACGCCTTGGTGGGACAATACATCGCTGGCTTGAAGCAGCTCAAAAGAAAATACCGCCTTGGCGGTGAGCTCGGACTTTCTAGCTTGACGCAGGTTCCAGAGCTATTTCATATCCGCGAAGTGGAAGCCGACCATGCCGGCGAGCGCGACGCTGTGCTCAAAGCACTTGGCTCGGCGCTGACAAAACTGGAGAGATCACGCGAGCGCGAAGGTCGTCAGCTCAGAATCGATATGGAATCGCAGATGAATCATCTGAAGCAAGTTGCGCAAGAGCTGGAAAGCTGGGCGGAAGGCGTGATACGAGCACAAACGGAATCCACTACCCAAGCACAAAACGGCGCAATCCGCGAACGCGATTCGAACGAAACCACGAGCCCCGTCGGAAAAGGCGATATCAACGAAGAAATCGTCCGGCTAAAAGCTCACGTTGCTGAGCTCGGTAAAGTGGCGCGACAGCGTGAGCCGGTCGGCAAGAAAATCGATTTCATGTTGCAGGAGGTCAATCGTGAGCTCAACACGATTAGCTCGAAGGTCCCAAATTTGTCCGTGATTCAGCTCGTTCTCCGAGGCAAGGAACGGGTCGAGAAAATCCGCGAACAAACCCAGAACATCGAATGATTCGTGCGCCGACTGCTCTGGCTAAGAGACAGGGGATTATTTTCATTTTATCTGCGCCGTCTGGCGCCGGTAAAACGACCCTGTACAATGGGCTTAAACTTGTCCATCCGGAAATCAAGCTTTCGGTATCCTGTACAACGCGGCCGCGACGCGGCGAAGAGGTTAACGGCCGCGATTATCGCTTCATCAGTGAAAAGGAGTTCGAGCAAATGAAAGCGGCGGGCGAGTTTGCCGAATGGGCCAAGGTGCATGGCAACGATTACGGCACACCGCGCAAGCCACTGGATCACAGCGTGCAAACCGGACGGGATATCCTGTTAGACATTGACGTTCAGGGCGCGCGGCAAATCAAGAAAAGCTATCCCCAGGCCGTCTCGATTTTTCTTTTACCGCCTTCGCTCAAGGAATTAAAACGGCGCCTGGCAAGCCGCGGCACCGATCGGAGGGAAATTATCGAGCGCCGGCTCGCCAATGCCCAAGGTGAAATCGGTGAGCGTTTGCACTATGATTATTATGTCGAGAATCGTGACGTTAAGGCGGCGGTTGAGGTTTTGAGCGCTATTGTGAGGGCTGAGAGAGCAAAAACCGCCCGCGTCATCGAATGGCGACTCGATTCTTTATTGGGCGAGCAGGTTTCGAAAGAGCATGGGCAAAGATCTCAAAATAAGCGACCTCGTTGAAAAAATTCATTCCTACTATCCCGCTGCGGACGTGGAGTTGATCCGCAGGGCGTACGATTTTTCCGCCAACGTCCATCAGGGGCAAAAGCGCTTATCCGGAGAGCCATATCTGACTCATCCCCTGGCGGTGGCGAACATCATTGCCGATTTGAAACTCGACGTACCGAGTGTCGTCGGGGGTTTGTTGCACGACACCGTCGAAGATACCTTGACGACTGTCGACGAGATCAAGGCCTCATTCGGCCGCGAGATCGCGGCCTTGGTGGACGGCGTCACCAAATTGAGCCGGGCCAATTTTAGTAGCCGCGAGGAAAAGCAGGCGGAGAATTTTCGTAAAATGTTGCTGGCGATGGGCAAGGATGTGCGAGTGATCCTGATCAAGCTCGCCGACCGGGTGCACAACATGCGCACCCTGGATCACATGCCGCCCGACAAGCAAATTTCCATCGCGCAGGAAACCCTCGATATTTACGCGCCGTTTTCGCATCGGCTGGGGATCGCATGGATCAAGAGCGAATTGGAAGACTTGGCGTTGAAATATCTGCATCCTGAAATTTACTACCAACTCAAACGCAACGTTGCCAAGAAGAAGAGCGATCGGGAAAAGTATATCGAGGAAGTGATCTCGATCATCACCAAAAAACTCGAAGGCGAGGGTATTGAAGCCGAGGTCACGGGGCGGCCGAAGCACTTCTACAGCATCTACCAAAAGATGGAAAGTCAGAACCTCCTCTATGATCAGATCTATGACTTGGTGGCGTTCCGTATCCTCGTCGATACTCAACGCGAATGCTACGAAGCGTTGGGTGTCGTGCACGCCCAGTGGCGCCCGGTGCCTGGCCGATTCAAGGACTACATCGCTCTTCCCAAGCTCAACATGTACCAGTCACTGCATACCAGTGTGATTGGGCCCTATGGCGAGCGCATCGAGATTCAGATTCGCACGCACGAAATGCATCGGATCGCCGAGGAAGGAATCGCCGCCCACTGGCGCTACAAAGACGGCGAAGATTTTCAGGTCAGCGACATTCAGAGATTCGCCTGGCTTAGACAGTTGCTCGAATGGCAGGAAAATTTGCAGGATCCGCAGGAGTTTCTGCACAGCCTCAAGGAGGATTTGTTCACCACTTCGCTGTACGTGTTCACGCCCAAAGGAGATTTGCTGAGCTTTCCCAAGGGCTCCACGGTTATCGATTTTGCCTACCGCATTCACACCGAAGTCGGGAATCGTTGTTCCGGCGCGCGGGTCAACGGTCAACTGGTATCGCTCAAATACATTTTGCGTAGCGGCGACACCGTCGAGATTATCACCACCCAACAACAGTCGCCGAGCCGCGACTGGCTCAAATGGGTGAAGACGCCTCGCGCCAAAGCGAAACTGCGCGCCTGGTTGAAGGCTCAACAACGTGATCGAAGTGTGCTCCTGGGACGGGAAATTTTCGACGGCGATCTGCATCGCTATCAACTCGACTATTCCACCTTGCGCGATGAAGGCAAAATCGCGTGGCTCAGTAAGGAGCTGGGCATGAAGGATGAAGAGACTTTGCTGTCGGCGATCGGTTACGGACGGATTACCACGCGCCATGCGCTCTTGAAATTGTTATCGCCGGAAAAGCTCGATGCCGGGCCCAAGAAGGCGGATGGGGCGCTCGAGTCTTTATTTCGTCTGGTTTCGAAACAAAAAAGAGGTTTGGGCATCCGGGTGAAGGGGGTGGATGACGTTCTGGTTCGATTCGCGCTGTGCTGTCATCCTTTACCAGGAGAGCAGATCGTCGGATTCATCACGCGCGGACGCGGCGTCACCGTACACACTGTGAGTTGTCCAACGGTGCTGGAGAGCGATCCGCACCGAAAGATCGATGTCAGCTGGGAGGAAACTGATCAAGCGCCACGGCCGGTCAAGATCGAAGTCACCTGCGTCGATCAGCCCGGTTTACTGGCCGCGATCAGTTCCGCAATCACCAGCGCAGAAGCCAACATTGCCCGCGCGCAGGTCCGGACATTTTCCAGCCACAGGGCGATCAACACCTTCGAGGTGATGATCAAAAACTCGGAACATCTCAATCGCGTCCTGCAAAACGTCACAAAGGTTAAAGGTGTTTACAAAGCGGTGCGCGCACGCGGCAGAACCGGCGGCAAGGTCGAGCTAGAGCAAGCGCCCAAGGAAGAATTGCACTGAAGCAGGCCCTGCCGGCATCACGCAACTTTGTGCACGCGACCCGAGTGAATGCAATCCGTACAGACCAGCGCCCGTTTCACCCGACCTTCAAAGCTCGCACGGACCCGCTGTAAGTTCGGCTGCCAGGTGCGCTTGGTCTTGTTATTCGCGTGACTGACGTTGTACCCGACGGATCGGCCTTTACCACAGATGGAGCATACTCGCGCCATTTTACTTTTTTATCCTTTCGATGATTTGCGTGGTTGAAAATCCCGGCAAATAAGGAATCACCGCGACCCGCCCGCCGTTTTGCTCGACGACATCCGCTCCGACGATCTTATCAGCGCTCCAATCGCCGCCTTTCACGAGCACGTTCGGCTGGATAGCAGCGATGACGCGATAAGGATCCGGTTCGTCATAAGCGACCACGTAGTCTACCATCTCTAGTGCGGCGATCAACTCGATCCGGTCGACTTCCGGCGTGATCGGACGCTCCGGCCCTTTGATAGATTTAACGGAGACGTCGCTGTTGATCCCGACGATCAAAATCTCTCCCAGCGCCTTTGCCTGGCGCAGCATATGAATGTGGCCGCGATGAACCAGATCGAAGCAGCCATTGGTAAACACGACGACTCTGCCGGCTTTCCGAGCTTGAGCCGAAATCGCGCTGAGCTCGTCGACGGTTTTGAATTTGGCAGGCACCGTACCCGTGGGTAGCATGGCGCCGTTCGGAATTCAATTAAATCATGGAACGACTCGCTGATTGCAATCTTGACCCTCGTCTAAAACTCCGCTAAGGTCCAAGCAATATTGGCGGAGTCGTCAGGAGGAAAAATGGAATACCAGGATCTGCGCGAATGGATCCAAATTGCCGAAGAAATGGGCGAGCTTAAGACCTTGAAAGGTTGCGATTGGAATCTCGAAATCGGCGCAATCACCGAGATCGTCGCCCACAAAGAAGACGGCCCGGCGGTACTTTTCGACGATATCAAGGGATACCCCAAAGGTTATCGCGTGCTATCCAACTCGCTGTCATCGCGCAAGCGATTGGCGTTGACCTTGGGGCTTCCTGCAGGCGAAACCAAGATGGATTTCGTCAAGATTTGGAAAGACAACTACAAAAGTATCAAGCCAGTGCCGGCAAAATTCGTCAAGAAGAGCGGTCTTTTCGACAACGTCTACAAAGACGGCGACATCGACATGTTCAAATTTCCGACGCCGCTCTGGCATGACAAGGACGGCGGCCGTTATATCGGCACGGGCAGTGTCGACATCACCCGCGATCCGGACGAGGGTTGGGTGAACTACGGTACCTATCGAGTGATGATCCACGACAAAAACAAGATTGGTTTCTACATCTCCCCTGGTAAGCATGGCCGAATTCAGCGCGAAAAATACGCCGCCAGCGGAGAACCTTTTAAGATTGCCATGTCGTTTGGCCATGATCCTTTGACCTTTCTCGCCGGCAGTATCGAAGTGCCGTACGGCGTGCCGGAATACGAATTCATCGGTGGTTTGCGCGGCGAACCGTTCGAGATGATCGAAGGCGAGTATTCAGGTTTGCCCATACCGGCCAACGCCGAAATCGTGATCGAAGGCGATGTGCATTTCGATAATCCCAAGGTCGAAGGACCCTTTGGCGAATGGACGGGGTACTACGCCAGCGCCGAACGCGCCGAACCTTGGGTCGAAGTGAAACGCCTTTATCACCGCAACGATCCCATTATACTTGGCTCGCCTCCGGGGAGGCCGCCTGCGGAGTTGGGCTGGTATCGTTCATATTTACGCTCGGCCTTGATTTGGGACGAGATGGAGAAGGCGGGCGTCCCCGATGTGAAAGGCGTGTGGCTTACCGTTTCTGGCGGCAGCCGATTGATGATGGTGGTGTCGATTAAACAGCGCTACCCCGGTCATGCCAAGCAAGCCGCGATCGTTGCTTCGCAATGTCATGCCGGCGCATATCTTGGACGTTTTGTCGTTGTCGTCGATGACGATATCGATCCATCCAACACGGATGACGTGATCTGGGCGATGTCGAGCCGCTGCGAGCCCGAACAGGATATCGACATTCTGCGGCGCTGCTGGAGCGGACCGCTGGACCCGGTGATTCACCCGACGAAAAAGGGTTTCAACTCGCGCGCGATCATCGATGCCACTCGGCCGTACGAATGGATGAAGGATTTTCCGCCCGTCGCTGAGTCGAGCAAAGAAGTGCTCGATGCCACCTCCAAAAAATGGGGCGCGGAGTTATTCGGCAGCAACGGTAAAAAGTAAAACAAGCAATCTGGTTGTAGAAGGGCAAGTCGATCACCATCTGGTCGACTTGCCTTTTTTATTTCGAGCTTTCGGCTAATCGGATTGAGGCATTGCCGTTTAGAGTGATGATCGGAAACCTTTTGCAATACCTTAGTAAGATTAAGTGCCGAGCTTCGCAAATTCCCGGCGCGCGTTTTTATTGAAAATGTTATCTTGACCGCGCAACAACCTCTCAGTATTGTCGGCCTCTAGAGAATAGAATCACGGTGAAAATCCAAATTTTGTCCGATGACCTTGCCAGCCGGATTGCGGCCGGCGAAGTCGTTGAGCGGCCGGCTTCGGCGGTGAAGGAGCTGATCGAGAATGCGCTCGATGCGCGTGCCAGCGAAATTGTCGTCGGAGTGGAAAAAAGCGGCACGACGCTGATTCGCGTGGCCGATAATGGCGAAGGCATGGGCGCCGAAGACCTGGCCATGGCCGTCGAGCGCCATGCTACAAGCAAGTTAACCGTCGAGGCGGATCTCTTTCGGATCGCCACCTTGGGATTTCGCGGCGAAGCTTTGCCGAGCATCGCTTCGGTATCACGAATGGAAATCGTATCGCGCCCGAAGGACGCAGCAACTGCACATTTACTCTCTTGTGCGGGCGGGGCTAGGAAAGAGCTTCGCCCGACCGCAGCAGCTACCGGCACGACGGTTTTGGTCCGAGATATCTTTTTTAACGTGCCGGCGCGTCGCAAGTTTCTCAAATCGCCAGCGACTGAATTGAGCCATATCTGTGATGTCATTAATCGGATTGCGCTCGCTCATCCGGCGGTTCATTTTCGTTTGGAGCACGACGAACGTACGGTAGCCGATTATGCCGCTGTTGCGCAGCCGCGCGATCGCATGCAGCAGGTGTTGGGGCGCGAGGTGGTTAGGGACATTGCACCGTTTAACTGCCGACGGAGCGAACTATCGGTGCAAGGCTTTTTGAGCGCGGCGCCAGGCTCTTATCCGAACTCACGGTATCTCTTCACTTATGTGAACCGCCGGTACGTGCGCGACAAAGTGCTCACGCATGCGGTTCTCCAAGGCTACGAAAATCTCTTGATGAAAGGGCAGTATCCCGCCGTTGTGTTGTTTTTGGATCTGCCCTTCGAAGGTGTCGATGTCAACGTCCATCCGGCGAAATACGAGGTGCGGTTTCGCCATCAAGCCGAAGTGCATACAGCCGTGGCGAGCGGGGTGCGCGACGCCTTAAAAGAGGCAGCAAAAGAACCTGCCATGCGCGCAAGCTTCACCTATGCGGAGCCGTTCCAGGGCGTGCGCGAGGTGGCGCTGCCCTACCAGACGGGATCGACGGCCGCGCAAGGTTTCGCCCATGCCGCCGGGGATAGCTTCATCACCCCGCTAAGAACGAACGAACGTAATGGTTATTTTTCCTCGCTGCAAATTCTCGGGCAAATCCTCGGTTGCTATATCGTGTGCGCATCGGCGCACGGGCTTGCCCTGATCGATCAGCATGCCGCGCACGAACGCGTCGCCTTCGAAAACCTTCGCCGGCAGCTCGAAACGGGACAGGTTTCGACACAGACGCTTTTGCTGCCGCAGACGCTGGAGCTCAATGCCGGCGAAATCAGTCTGATCGAGGCCAGTTTCGAAGCTCTCAAGACCTTTGGCTTCGCTCTCGAGCCTTTCGGACCCGGAACGTACGCGATCACAGAGGCGCCCGCGCTGCTGCCGGAGGGAGACTACACGCAACTGGTGCGGCAGATGGTCGCCGATCTCGCCGACGTGGATACTTCGACAAAGCTCCGAAACCATCTCGAAGAGCGACTGGCGACCATCGCGTGTCATAGCGTCATTCGCGCCAATCGTTCTCTAGAATTTGACGAAATGGGAGCTCTGCTCAGGAATCTTGACGAAATCGATTTCGCGACGCAATGCCCTCATGGCCGGCCGGTGCGAATAGAGATCAGCCGGGAGGACCTCGAGCGGATGTTCAAGCGCGTCCTTTAAAGGTTCAACGTTCCAAGTCAACGCTCAACGCTAGGATCAGCATTGTTCTTTGAACATCGAAGGTTGAGCTTTGAACCGCGTCGTAGATGAAACCAAAAATTGTGATTGTGCTTGGCCCCACGGCGGTTGGCAAAACCGAGTTGGCGCTCGCCGTCGCGCCAAAAGTCAATGCCGAGATCGTCAACGCCGACTCTCAGCAAGTCTATCGTTATCTCGACATCGGAACTGGGAAGCCATCGAAACCCGAGCGCGAGCGAGTGCGACATCATCTGATCGATGTGGTCAATCCCGACGAAGATTTCAACGCAGCGCGATATCGCCAATTGGCTGCAGCGAGTATCGACGAGATTCACAAGCGCGGTGCAAAGGTGTTGGTTAGCGGCGGCACGGGGTTGTACTTGAAGGCGCTGACTGGCGGTTTATTCTCGGGGCCCAGTCAGGATACGGAACTGCGCGCGAACTTGGAACGCGAAATCGCCCAGATCGGGCTGGCTGCCTTATATGACCGGCTGATTGCGATCGATCCTGGCGCGAACACAAAGATTCATCCCAACGACCGCCAGCGTATCATTCGCGCTTTGGAAGTGTATCAAAGCACCGGCCGCCCATTGAGCGAGTGGCAGAATGAGCACCGATTTCAGGAGGAAGCGTTTCAGGTTCTCAAAATCGGTTTGGCGCGCGCGCGCGCCGAGCTTTACGATTTGATCAATCGGCGCAGCGAGAGCATGATCCGCGCCGGCTTGCTCGACGAAGTGCGCGGCTTAATGGAGCGCGGTTACGAACTGGACCTCAAACCGCTGCGCAGCGTTGGCTATCGGCAGATGGGCGAAGTCATAGAGGGAATCAAAGGCTTGCCGGAAGCTATGGCGGAAATGAAACAGGAAACCCGCCGCCTCGCGAAACGGCAGCTGACTTGGTTTCGCAGCGATCCGGAGATCCGCTGGTTTCATCCGGAAAAACAGGAGCGGGAGATTGGCGAATTGGTACAAGCATTTTTGCTATGACGACTGGGGTATCCATGAACCATAGAGTGCGAATAGAAATTTGGCGTACCTTAGCACTAATTGCTCTTCTGATACCCAATATAGGTGGAGGCGCGGAACCTGTTCTCGAGTGGGGAACCATCGAGCAGGAAGCCGCCTCATTTTTGAGCCGGTATATTCAGATCGACACGACAAACC
>Ga0070670_100000364_pt1 | contig 37748 bp, 36 predicted proteins | sample KBSS63metaG_FD_64665 | JGI IMG/M metagenome (GOLD analysis project Ga0070670, IMG submission 64665) | Switchgrass rhizosphere microbial communities from Kellogg Biological Station, Michigan, USA - KBS S6-3 metaG | ecosystem: Host-associated > Plants > Roots > Rhizosphere > Soil ... | reverse complement strand
GTTTCGTCGCATCGCTGTGACGCTGCCGGCCCACCCGGAACTTCGCGTTCGCGCTCGGCAAGGTTACTACCCCAAGAGTGCAGTGAATAAGTAAGAGTTTCAAGTTTCAAGTTCCAGGTTTCAAGTTCGGTCGCATACGGTTCGAAACTTGAAACTCGGAACTCTGTTACCGCATCTCCAGCAAAACATCCGTCAACTGATTGACGACTTCCAGCAGGCTGCGCCCGGCTTTGTCGAACTGGTTGGCGGCAGCTAACTCCTCGGCAGTTGCCGCGCGCGCGGCCACGCCCGCCAGTTTCATGTAGTAGCGCTGCAACTCCGGCGTGCTGCGAAAATCGATCTCCAGTTTGTCGAGCCCTTCCCGCACATTTTGAATGCTGGCGCGAACCGTCGCCTTGCTTTGCTTCGCCTGGTCAACGATGGCCGCCGAAGCTTCGTTACGACGAGTGGCATCGTCAACGCCCTCGAGCCCCTTGGCCACACCGCCAAGTAAATAAATGAAGCGCGTCAGAATTTTGATCTGATCGGCGACGCGAGCGGCTCCGGCGCGCCGCGCTGCCGAATCCGTCGTAGCGGCAGCCGGGCGGCTGGGCTTTGCCGCCGTCCGCTTGCGTGATTGGGCGAAGCTGGAAACGGGAGAAAGAATGATTGAGATCAACAACAGACCAATGATTCGTTGCACGTGGATTCTCCTCGGGTTTTTTGCAACCATAATGGAGTTTCAGGTTCCAAGTTTCAAGGTGTGGGTCCAAGTTTCAAGTTTCAGGTTCCAAGTTTCAGATTGGCTTGAGCTTTAAATACTGTAGAAATCAAAACTCCAAAGGTTGAATCCTCCAACCTCGAATCTCGAAGAACCTGAAACTTGAAACCTGGAACTTGAAACTTACCACCTGGAACTTGAAACTTGAAACTCGGTCTTCGGTTAGAATGACGCTACACTGTCGCCTACAGGTTGCATCCTTGAGCCAACAAAGAAAACTGCGCATTAAAAAGTTAGGCCGCGTCGAGTATGGCGAAGCACTGCGTCTGCAAAAAGAAACCGAGCTGGCGGTAAAAAGCGGTGAACAAGACGATACGCTTCTGCTCCTCGAACATCCGCATACGCTAACTGTTGGGCGGCGGGGCGACAGCAACGGAATATTGATGTCCGCGGAGTTGTTGAATGCGCGCGGCGTCGCCGTCTTTGAAACCAATCGCGGCGGCAAGATAACTTACCACGGGTTGGGCCAGGTGGTTGGCTATCCGATTATCAATCTTAGTCCCGATCGAGAAGACGTGCATCGTTACGTGCGCGACCTCGAGGAGGTTTTGATTCGCACGCTTGCGGACTTTGGCATCGATAGCTTTAGGCTCGAGGGATTCACCGGCGTGCACACCACGCGCGGCAAGGTGGCGGCGATTGGCGTGCACATTGCGCGCTGGATCACCACGCATGGATTCGCGCTTAACGTGAATACGGATCTCAGCTTCTTCAACCTGATCATCGCCTGCGACGGCGAACAGGTAACGTCAATGGAAGATTTGCTCGGCCGCGAAATCGGAATGCCTGAAGTTGAAGATCGACTAGCCGCGCGATTCGCGGAAGTTTTTGAGATGGACCTCCGGGGCGAAGTGACTAGCGGTTCAGAGTTCAAGCTTTAGCTTGCTGCCGGAGCGACCACAGCTAAAGGCTGAACTCTGAACTCTGAACTACTAGCAGCGAACTCAACATTGACAGAAAGAGGACTGGATAGACAAACGTTGATATGTTGACAGTACAAATGATTCAGGAAGCGGCGGCACGAATACGTGGCCGGGTTCATCGCACGCCGGTGGTTACTTCGCGATCCTTCAATGAAGCGACCGGCAAAGAAGTTTTCTTCAAGTGCGAGAACCTTCAACGCGCGGGCGCGTTCAAAATCCGCGGCGCCACCAACAAAATTCTTTCCTTGAGCGACGAAGAGAAGCGACGCGGAGTGGCGGCATTCTCCTCGGGCAATCATGCGCAGGCCGTCGCGCTCGCTTCGCGAGAGGCAGGAATCCGCGCGGTGATCGCGATGCCTGACGATGCTCCGAAGGCGAAAGTTGCCGCGACGCGCGGTTATGGAGCGGAGATTGTTTTCTACGATCGGTTGAAACAGGATCGCGAAGCGGTAGCAATCGAGATTGCGGAACGCGACGGCCGTGTGATGGTGCCGCCCTACGACGATTACCAGATTCTCGCCGGCCAGGCGACCTGCGGCCTCGAACTTTTGCAGGATGTTCCGGACCTTGATTGTCTGCTGACGCCTTGCAGCGGCGGTGGTTTGTTTGCCGGCGTCAGCACGGCGGCTAAGTCACTGCAACCAAAGATTCGTTGCTTTCCCGTGGAGCCTGACACTGCCGACGATACGCGCCAGTCTTTTCAGAAGGGCGAGCGCATTTCGATTCCCCCGCCGCCAACCATCGCAGACGGCCTGCGCGTGCAATCGCCAGGCGCGCTTACGTTTCCCATCCTGCAAAAAACTGCGGAAGATGTTTTGCTGGTTTCCGACGAGGAGATTATCGAGACGATCAAGTTTTTTCTGTTCCGCATGAAGCTGCTGGTTGAACCTTCAGGCGCCGCGGCTGCGGCTGCGGTTTTCGCCGGGAAGCTGCCGGCAGATACGAAACGCGTTGGCTTGGTGGTGTCGGGGGGCAATATTGATGGCGAACTGCTTTCGCAGTTTTTGAAAGCAGATGGGTCGCCAAGATGAAAAGAGCTTGAGTGAATGCTGCGTAATCAACCCCTGGCTTTAGGTCCGAAGGACCGGCAATTGGTAGCCCCGTCCGTGAGGGCGGGGGAATCTAGTTTCTCAATCGCACGAGGCCCGAACGGGCCGGTAGAAATCGTGGCGCACCTTCGGCGCTCAGACAATTTATTGGTGCTATCTCCCCGCCCTTACCGACGGGGCTATTTGCTGACGGTCCTTCGGACCTGAACACACAAACAGCTCTCTCATCCGAACAATCCAAACCATCCCCACGCATTCAGCACTTCCCCAGCTCCAAACGAAGCCAGATTCGCGAGAATGATCGTGATGAAGTCGCGGCGCATTGAACTTACTTCCTTGCGCTGTTTTCCGAAAGCTAACCAGAAGAGCGCGCACTCGGCAACCGGGGCAAAAGTTTCCGCCACCAGGAGATACAAGGCGCGTTGGTCGGCTCGAAAAAGCAGCGGAAGGACGAGCGTCACAATTGGATAGGTGCAGGCTGTCAGCCAAACGCCCGCTAAGAGTTTTCTGCCAAGCGAGTGGCGCCGCGAAAGACCAATCACCAGGATCGGCGTCTCGACCAGAATCGTCAGCAGGTAGCCAATCGGGAAGAAGCGCCAGAGTTCGTTGGGAGACATGTTAGTGAGCAGTGAGCAGTAAGCAGTAAGCAGTAAGCGGTAAGCGGTAAGCGGTAAGCAGCTAGGCAGTGGGACCTTTCGTTCAAATCATAATACTTGTTCTTCACTGCTTACTGCTTACCGCTCACTGCTCATTTTCCTCAAAGCATTCGCAGCAGGAATGGCGCCTCCGCCAGTACATGCGCGATCGCAAGCGTGAAATAGACATCGCGTGTAGTTGTGTAATCGAGCGAGAAACCGAACCAGAGTACGACCACCAGAAAAACACCAAGCGCCAAAGTCGCCGCGACCAATTTCGGAAAGCCGCGCGGATGGCGCGCAACCGGCACACTGCCAACATTCCAAATTCGATCCCGGCATTGCCTGGCTGCGCCGGGCGACGCTATCAGCGGCAGCGCCAACAGCCAGACGCCGTAATGGAGCATCTCGAGAAAAACATGAACGGCCACCAGCACGTGGCTGGAAACGTTCGGCAGCAACTGCGCGCCCGCGTGTTGCGTGATGCGCCAGAACAGACCGTTATCATCCGCTAGCGCCGGCGTGCGCGTGAGCTGCCAGAACATTCCAACCAGGAGCAGCGGCAGCAAACATAAACAAGAACGGTACGCGCGCAGCCACGCGGGACGTGTGCGTGCGAGGTGACGATCCAGGAACCATAAAGCGACGAGCGGATGCAGGTAGACGATCGCGAGACTGAAAAATTCCGGAGCCAGCCAATTGAGCGAACACAAAGCCAGCGCCACCGGAAACATCCACGTCGCCCAGGCCCAGTTGCGTCTCGTTTTGTTTTTGCCACGCAGCCAAACCAGCATCGCAACCCACAACAGCAACAGCGTGTTCCAGGTTGCGAGGATGATGGGCCACGAGCGGTCGGGAACAAGACCAAAGCTGTACCACGCCGGCAGGGAAACGTAAGTCAGGGTGAGAAAAGCGATACCGGCAAAAGCGGTGATGAAAAAATTGCGCGACTTTCCAAAGCGCACCGGCAAACGCGTCAGGAAATATCGCAGCTCGAACCAATTGTGCGGACCCGCGAAAAGAAACACCGTGACAACGGAGACCTGCAGCGGCAGCCAACTAGCGAATGCCGCCGACATCAAGACGCAGGCGACAAGTACACTGGCGAAGAGTCGCACGCTAAGGTCGCGAGCACCGGAAGCTTTTTCCGCGCGCCAGGCTGACAAATCTATGTCGGCAGTTCGTTCCAATTAACTTCCTCTTATTGGCTCATCGGTTGTCTCTCTGCGTATTCTCAGCGGCCTTTGCGTCTCGGCGGTGAAGATCGATGCAAATTCATTAACCGCAGAGGCGCAGAGCGCGCTGAGTTACGCTGAGATGCGCTAACCTAGTTCGGTCTTGTAGGAATAATTAGTTTCATGCCGGAGCCGTCGCTTGGGTCAGCCACCAGCTCGATATCGATGCCGCCGTTAGTCGCCGCGCCTTTGCTTAAGTTCTGCGGCAACTTTTTCCAGTAGAAGGAACCTGGAGGTCCGGCGTTCGCTTGCGTCATGACAGCGGCGGCGCACATCACCGCGCTGCAGAACAACAATGCCACGACGGCTTTTTGCGAACGCGTTTGTACCGAGCGGGCCAGCCAAACTCCCGCGAACGAAAGCGACAAGAACATGAAAACGCCGGCGATAATCGTGCGCGTCGAGCTGCGCGAGATGCTCTGGGCCATCAATCCGTTTCCCGAGGAGTCTGCCAGTGCGGCCCGCAGTTCCTGCAAACTGCTCTGCGAGATTTGCAGCCGCGCTTCGTAAGCTTTGCTGTCCGGCACGACTGTCAGGCTGGTGTGAAGTAAAATTTTTGGCAGTTCTGGCGACGGCTTCGGGCGCGCGATGTCGCCAAAGGCCGGCCTCGCTGCCGACAGCAGCAGGGAAAGAACGCATACGGTAAACAGTAGTTTCATTGTCCGCCTCCGGTTGTTTTGCAAGCTGGCAGCTTGCGGGTTGGTTGAAATTGCCGCGCAGTATAACAGACGACGCGTTGCATGAACCGGGTGCAGTAGCCCGACCATAAAGGGAGGGCTTGGCTTGAACGTGCAGATGCCCTCCCTGATGGTCGGGCTGCTGCCCCGCGCTGCCGCGAAGGTCCGATGTGCTATCCGTAGCCACGATGTTAGAATGTTCGCCAACCATTAACTTGCATCACCGGAGAATTGTTTGTCTCGCGAACTTACCGTAATCAGCAACGCCCCGCGGCCTCGGCTCCCCAAGCCTGACTGGCTCAAGATTCGTCTCGGCGACCCGGCGAATCAGAACAATGTGCTGAAGCTGATCGAAGGCCTGAACTTGCACACCGTCTGTCAGGAAGCGCGCTGTCCCAATATTTTTGAATGCTGGTCTGATCGCACCGCCACCTTCATGCTCGCGGGCGATATTTGCACGCGGCATTGTGGCTTTTGCGCGGTGGGTAAGGGACAACCGGGATCGCTAGATGCGGAAGAGCCGCGCCACGTGGCCGAAGCTGTGCGTCAACTCAACCTGGCCCACGCCGTGATCACTTCAGTTAATCGCGATGATTTGCCGGACGGCGGCGCGGCGCATTGGGCCGAGACGGTGCGCCAGGTACGGGAGCTCAATCCTGACTGCCGCATCGAAGTTTTGATACCCGATTTCAACGGCGATGAGGATGCGCTCAACATCGTCCTCGATTCGCAGCCGGACGTGCTTAATCACAACACTGAAACCGTTGCGCGACTTTACCGGCGCGTTCGACCTGATGCGGGTTACGAGCAGTCGTTGACGCTGCTTGCGCGCGCCGCCGCGCGGCGCGACCTGGAAGCGCGCGGGATGAAAACTAAGAGCGGCATCATGGTTGGCTTGGGTGAAACTTTCGAGGAAGTCGTTACCCTGATGAAGGACTTGCGTTCCGTTTCCTGCGACATCATGACGATCGGCCAGTACCTGCAACCTCACGCGCGACGGCTTCCGGTTGAACGATATGTTACTCCGGAGGAGTTCCGACAGTGGCGCGAAATCGGCATGGAGCTGGGCTTCAAGCACGTCGAGTCGAGTCCGCTGACTCGCTCCTCATATCACGCGCGCGAGCAAGCCGAGGACGAACCGGTGCAATAAACGTAGAGATCAAGCCGCGGATTTTCGCGGATGCGCGCGGATGAGAGCTGGAAACAAATTCGAATAATCACCATTCTGACGGCCAAACTTCTTGTTCCCAGAGTTCTTCCTTTATCCGCGCAACTCCGTGTAGCTCCGCGGCAAAATCTTCATGAAAGCAGTCATCTTCAAACAACACGGCGGTCCGGAAGTTTTGCAGTATGCGGACGCGCCGGATCCTACAATTAAAGCAAACGAAGTTCTGGTAGAAGTGAAAGCTTGTGCCTTGAATCACCTCGACGTTTGGGCACGTGGTGGTTTACCGGGCATCGATATTCCGCTGCCACACATTCTCGGCAACGACATCGCGGGAGTAGTGCGCGAGGTTGGCAGCGTTGTGTCCTGGGTGCGAAGTGGAGACGAGGTGCTGCTGCATCCCGGAGTTTCGTGCGGTCATTGCGCCGAATGTCTTGGCGGTAGGGACAATCTATGTCGCGATTACGACATTCTTGGTTACCGGCGCAACGGTGGTTATGCAGAACTGGTCGCCGCTCCGGCAGTCAACGTAATTCCTAAACCAGCGAATCTCGCTTGGGAGGAGGCTGCTGCCTTGCCTCTGGTGACCGTGACTGCCTGGCGCATGCTGGTGAGCCGCGCTGCAGTGCGGCCGGGTGAAGACGTGCTGGTCCATGCGGCCGGCAGTGGAGTTGGCTCCATGGCCATTCAGATCGCCAAACTCCACGGCGCGCGAGTAATCGCCACGGCGAGTTCGGATGAGAAGCTTCGGAAAGCTCAGGAGCTTGGCGCAGACGACGTAGTCAATTACAGCAAGGACGATTGGCCAAAGGAAATAAAACGTCTAACTAACCGGCGCGGCGTCGATGTTGTCTTTGAACACACCGGCGCGGCGACGTGGACGGGTTCACTTGCTTCGTTGAAACCGGGCGGACGCGTCGTTACCTGTGGCGCAACCAGCGGCTTTGCGGCCCAGACCGATCTGCGTCAGGTTTTTTACCGGCATCTAACGATTCTTGGATCTTTTATGGGTTCAAAATCAGAGCTACTCGAAGCAATGAAGTTTGTTGAAAGTGGAAAACTTCGCGCGGTGGTCGACCAAGTATTGCCGCTGCGGGATGCGAGCAGAGGCCACGAGCTCATGCAAGACCGCTTGCAATTCGGAAAACTGGTGCTGGTTCCGTGAACGACTGACAGGGTGGGCGAGATGTGCTATACGGTTTAGCCATGGACGAGAAAGTTACTAAACCGACTATAGAAACCGTGCTGGAACGCATGGCCGGTATGGAAGAACGCCTCAACCAGCGCATCAGCATGTCTGAAGAGCGCGTCAATGGGCGCATGGACGCGATGGAAGGGCGCGTCAATCAGCGCATGGACGCGATGGAAGAACGCCTAAGTCAGCGTATGGACGGAATCGAAGTACGTATGGGCGGGTTGGAAGTACGTATGGGCGGGTTGGAAGAACGCCTCAGCCAGCGCATGGACGGGTTGGAGGTTGGCGTGGATCGCATGCGTTCCGTTGTGTTTGAGTTGCGCGCTGATTTTCGTGAATTGACTGTCAAGCTCAAAGAGCATCTGCCGGAGCTACGTTGATTACGTCAATGGAAGGGTTTATTTGCCGGTGTAGTCTTCAACCTTAAAACGTTTTTGCAGCAACGCGAGATTTCCCTGGGCCAGATCGAAGTTAGTCCCTGCGATAACTTTCTTACCTTCTTCCGTCGTTACCCAATCAACTACCTGCGGCGCATTCGTCCTGAGATAAGCCGCATCGTCTTTGTCCAACGCCTTTCCGTCCTTGCGCGAAAAAACCCAAACGTAGGTATATTGGCCTTTCCGAACATACTCGAGATCCGCCTCGAAACCGGTTTTTGGCGGGGGCGCGGGCGACGCTTGCGAAATGGCGGAGTTGACCGAGCTGGGAGTGGAATTGCCGCGATTACACGAACTCAAAGAAAAGCTCAGGACCAGCAGGGCCACCAGCGACAGTATCGGAGTAATAATTTTGTGTGACATGGTAATCGGATTTTAAGTCAAAAGAACGAAGTTTAGGAATTGAGTTTGGCACCGGACCGCTTTACTGCTGGTTTTGCTGATCATCACCTTGCGATTCATCCTCGTCAGTTTCAGGTTTAACTTTCTGATCGCGGATGTGCAACACCGTACAATCTTTGTCTTCGTAGACTACTTCAAACCAGCCGCTCGATTGTGCGTTGTCAAAAAAATCGTCGTGTGAATTATCAGTGAACACGTAGCGCGCGCCAAAGCGATCGCGAATCAATGGACCTGGATCTTCCTCGTCGCCGAGGGTGATCCGATCGTAGAGCTTCGAGAGTCCCGAGTCCTTGTCAAAAAGATAAGTGGGATCGAGGCCGGATACATAAACGTGGTCCGGGTCGTAATAAAACAGCCGGGGAAAATCATCCCAGTCCGTATTGAAAATTATTTGTCGCGGCGCGATGTTCGCCCGCATCCATTCGGCCCCTCCGCGATAATGTTGGTGAGCCTCACTGGAGGCTATGTCTTTGAAAGTGGCGCGCAGATTAAGAAAAAGGCAAACACCGAGGGTCAGGGTTACAACTGCAATTGCGGTTGCGGGCCAAATTGCTTTCCAGTCTGAATCAGTCGCCGGCGAGACTGAGGCTGGGCGGTCGAGAAATGGTTGAAGTTCATCGAGTATGTCGGTTGAGAGTTTGGTGAAGCTGGAACGTGTGCCTTCGATCCAGGGTTGCAGGGCGAAAGCAGCAAAGATTACTGCGAACGGCGGCCAGTATTCGGCAATCCGTCGCCAGCGCGCGGTCATGATCAGCAACGCGCTCGAGAATATTAAAAAGAACAAAGAATGATGCGCGCGTTTTCGATCAGACGGATCGAAAGCCAGATAGCCGATCACCATTGCCGCGCACGCCACCACCGAGTTACCGAGAAATTCCCAGGTGTCATACGGGTACCATTCGCTGCCGACTTTCGTGGAGAAGTCAGAAGGCGTGAGCTTGATTTTCAAATGTTCGTAGAGCAAGTGGAAGTTGGTGGGGAAGTAAGGGTTGATGACGAGGCCTGCCAGTGATCCAAACATAACCCAAACGAGCGGCCGCCATTCGAAACGGCGCTCCGTCCAACCGATCACCGCGGTCCAAATCACTGCCGCCAGGATCAGCAGCACGAACATGTCGTAAGTCAACGCAAAAACAAAACTCAGCAACAGCAGCGGCCAGAACTTTCCGGTAAACAATAAATGAATACTGACGACCAGGAAGATGATCGCGAATGGCGGCGCCTTCGCCATGTTTAAGCGGTAAAGGAACGGCGCGGAGCAGGCCAGCAATGCCAACAGCCACAAGAATGAATAACGAACGCGATAGCGCAACATTAGCCAGTAGCAGGAAAAGATGGCGAGGCCTGCAAAAATTGCGGCGGAGATTTTCGCGCCTAACCTGAGATCGCCGAACCAGGTGAACGGCATCTGGAAAAAATGGAAGAGCAGGTGATGGTCCACATAGTGCTTCGGGTCGAGCGTCGTTAACGGCAGCCAGATAAATTGCGGCGGGAAACTATGCTGCCGTAGCGACTCCCAGAGCAGGCGGCTCCACTTGATGTGATAGTAACCGTCGAAGTCGCCGCAACAGATGGCCGAAGTTGCGAATTGAAGTTTCCAGAATATGAGGCCGATGATGATCGCGGCGGTGAGTAATTGAACCGCACGCAAGGCAGAATCAGACCGAAACACTTCAAGGAGATGCAGCGACGGTTTCATTTATCGCCAAACTGTCTGTTGCAGAGCGCAAAGTAGTCTCACAGTTGTTCAATAAGTTCGAGAAATGAGCGTGGGTCGATTGGTTTAGTCACGTGCTCGGTGAATCCGGAAGTGAGCGAGCGGCGCCGATCGTCAAACATGGAATAGCCGGTCACCGCCACCATAGGCACGGTCTCGTAACCGGGAAGCGTTCGCAAGGCCTCGGCTAATTGATAGCCATTCATTTCGGGCATGCCGATGTCTGAAATTACCAGGTCGAAATGGTGTTCCTGCGCGAGCGCAATTGCTTCCCGCGCCGACGAAGCCGTCGACACCTCGTAGCCCGCGTGAGTCATTAACACCGCCAACATCTCGGTTACGTCGGCAACGTCGTCAACGACCAAAGCCCAGCGATTGGGCGCTCTATGCTGCGTTGACTGGCTCCTGTCAGGCGATGGCGAACTGAATTGGTGACTGCGAAACGGCAGCAACTGGCTCGACCAGAGTGTTGGTCGGTAGTTTCCGAAACGAGAAGAAGTAGTTGGGAGCAAGTGTGGCTCGATCATCTGGCCTTCCGCGGTAGTCAATTCAAATAATCAGCAGTGCGTTGGGGGGGTAGTTAATGTAGCCGAAAGCGGAATTCATGTCTAGGAATTCTGTTTTCCGTTGCAACTCAGTTCGAGCTTTCCTCTGTGCAACCTTCGTGTTCTCGGTGTCTCTGCGGTGGATTCCGCAACAGATATTCACCACAGAGTCACAGAGGTCACAAAGGACGCACAGAGAAGAGCCTAGCGGTTTCGACAATACGACCTCAGTTCCTGTAATTTCAAAGTATGTATCCAGCCGGCAACCTGCTTATTCCCGTAGCGCACGGGCAACTCGAAGCAATCCTAAAGGAGCCGCGTGCTGTTGCGCTGTCCGGCGTCGCACTGGTGCTTCATCCGCATCCGCTCGGCGGCGGCACCATGCATAACAAGGTCGTTTTTCGCGCCGCCGCCGCGCTGAACGACGCCGGATTACTGACGCTCCGAATAAATTTTCGCGGCGTCGGCAAGAGCACGGGAGAACACGACGAGGGACGCGGCGAACTCGACGACGTGCGCGCCGGACTGCATTACCTGTTCGAAAATTATCCGGGACTACCGGTCACGCTTTGCGGGTTCTCGTTCGGCGCGCGCGTAGGTTTGGAAGTTGGTATTGGCGATGAGCGAGTGCGAAACCTGATCAGCATCGGTACGCCGGTGGACAAATACGACTTCACGTTCCTGGCAGACTGCCGCAAGCCGATCCTCTTTGTGCACGGCGACGCAGACGAGTTTGGCGAGGTGTCGCGGTTGCTGGCTCTAGTCGATCAGATAAGAGAGCACAATTCGTCCGTTGAAGTGAAAGTCATTAAAGGCGCCGACCATTTTTTCGAAGGACACCTGGATGAGTTGAAGCAGGCAATCACCGGATGGATGAAGCAGCAAGTCTCTTAGAACGAGAGCATGCGTCCGCAAGTGTTGCTTCGTTCAATGGTTCAATGTGAAACCGATTTGAACTCTGCGTGAACTCGGCGGCTCAGCGTCTCGGCGGTAAGTCAGGTTGCGCGATATTAACCGCCGAGTCGCAGAGAACGCGGAGATTTCGCCGAGAGAAATTTAGTTTGGTCACTGCCCATCGCTGTGCGGGTTTGCCGTCACGTCTCGGCTTTCGGAAGCGATGATTGAAATGAATGGTTTGGGCGGATTCTTATCGCGCTGGCGAACCTTGCTGACCGCGAATGCAACTGCGAACGCAACTCCAACAAGAAAACCTCCCAGTAATTTTCTGCCCAGATCGGAGAAGTCTGATCCGATCGTATCCTGGAAGAACATCACTTCAGGCGGAGCGAGACAACAGAGCGCGAGGTTTAGCATGGCTTTACAAACCTTTCGTTGCGAAGTACAACGCAGCCAGCGTTAATTAGACGCACTCGAAGCAGTTTTGTTCCATATCGATCACCTGGGAGGACAGCCGGTAAGGGCGGCAGCTGCCGTTTCTATTTACGATTTACGATTCACCTCTTAAGGACGTTGACAATGAATTCCTTTCGCGATCCAGCCATTCGCATCACGCTGCTGCCGCGCGACACCAATTCCGCCGGCACAATTTTCGGCGGCGTCATTCTTAGTTACATCGATATGGCGGGCGCCATCGAAGCCCACCGGCGCACCGGCATGGAGCGGTTCGTCACGGTGGCCATGCGTGAAGTGATCTTTCACAAGCCCGTTTTCGTCGGCGACCTGGTGAGTTTTTACGCGGAGACAGTGAACATCGGCAACACCTCGATAACGATTCGCGTGATCGTGGAGACGGAACGGGTGGGATCAAAAACGGAAGTGCTGCGCGTCACTGAAGCGGAAGTGGTTTACGTCGCCGTCGATGCGAACCGGCAGAAGACGAAGATCAAGCAACGCGACGAGCCATGAATTGTCGAGGCTGGGATGTGATGGTCTCTTCGATTTCCCAGGCAAACCTGAAACTAGCTCACTACTTAGGGCCGTAACCATTGAAAGACTTTCTCCGCGAGGTTAAGCTTTTCACATGAGTTTCAACGAAGTCATCGCCCAGCTTCCTAGTCTCAGTTTCGAGGAACGTCAAATTCTGATACGCCTTACCCTGGAGTTGGATGACCCCGCTTTGTCACCCGAAGAGGAAGAATTGGTAGAGTTGCGGCTGGCAGCACATCACGCCAATCCGGAGTCATCAATCTCACTCAATGAAATGAAAGATCACCTCCGCTCTCGGTAAAAATCATGAACTGGCAAGTCGTTGCTCGCCCGGAGGCGGAAGACGACATCGCATAGGCCGCAGAGTGGTATGACAGCCAGCGGCCTGGACTGGGTGGTGAATTCATCGAAGAGGTCCTGACCATCCTGGATGCGCTCAAAACCAACCCGCTTCTGAACTGCCGACAACATCCTACGAAAAATATCCGCTGGCGTTATCCGAATAGGTTCCCCTATCGGGTGATTTATGAAGTGAACGAGGATCGTCGCTTAGTGATTCTGGCAGCCGTAATTCATGCCGTGCGGCACGATCGCGCGTGGCGAAACCGCCTGTAGGTGTTGGATCCACGTCGAACGGTGATAACCACGCCAAACACCACGCGGATCAATACCGAACCCTCTATTCACGATTTACTATTTACGATTTACTAGTTCAGCAGCGCCTGCATGCGATGAAGGCCGGCGGCGGCTTCGCTGAATCCGGGTTGTTGTTCGAGGGCTTTGCCGTAGTGTCGCGCGGCTTCGAGATATTTTTTGCGCGTCTCGTAAATGCGGCCCAGGTTGAAATGTGGAAAGGCGTAAGACTCGTAGCGCGGTGCATACAGCGCGCGTTTGAACCAGCGCACGCTGCTGTAAGGATCGCCTTTGGCCAATAGGTAACTGCCGATGTCGTTGTAGGGATTGCCCAGTGTCTCGTCCACCCGAATCGCTTCCAGACACTCTTCAATCGCCTCATCGTAGCGATTCTGAAAACTGTAGACCCAACCGAGAAAGGTGTGCGCTTCCGCAGTCGGATAGGTCTCAATTGAACGCTGGTAGAGCTCGATCGCTTTTTCGTAGTTTTCAGCCTGCTGCGCTTGATAGGCTTCCTGAAACAGCTGCCGCGCTTCATACTTCGCAGCCGGCGAAACATCATCCTCGTAGGCGTCGTCGTTCATCATTTCTATTTACAGTCACTCGCAGGTTTCTGGTTTTGATCAAGACGCTTGATGCGGCCGTCGGTCTTTGGGGCAATTGTTTTTCTCGCGGTAATGGCGGCCTGCAAAATGTCTGAATCAAACTGCGCTCGCTCGCGCGGAATCAGCACGCGCGCCGACTTCAACATTTCGTAACCGTCGCCGCCATCCATAGCCACATAATCGCTGGTAGCGAGTGTATAGCTTTTTTTCGGATCCAGCGGCTTGCCGTTGATCGTTAAATCGACGATCCGCGAACCTGCCGGGCGACGGGCGTCGAAGGTGAATCGTACGCCGGAAACTTGCGGGAAGCGTCCCGGCTCAGCATCTTCAGCGCTGCGCGCCACCCCGTGCTCCAACGCCTGACGCAGAGTCGCGCCGCTAAGTTCGACTTTTACTACTCTGTTCTTGAACGGCAGGATCGATAGCACGTCTCGTCTTGTCAACGGTCCAGCGGCGATTATCTCATCAGCTCGAATCGAACCGCCGTTCATCAAACCCACGTCCGAGGCGGTCGCAGCGCGAAACGCATCGGCGATAAAATCGCCAACGTTTGTTTCCCTATTTCGACCCGTTGCACTGCGCGCATCCAGTTCAACACTCGTGCTGCCGACGCGTCGCGCCAGTTCTCTTAACAACGTTCCATATTTGCGGTCAAGACTTGCGAACCCACGATCCGCCGGAGTCTTGTCAGTCACCGGGATTATTTTCCAGTCGATACTTTCCACCGCCCCGGTGTCTTTGGAAATGTTGAGATCGATTTGTCCGAGTTCGCGCGCGTCGGCAGTCATCTTGAAAATGGGCGCGCCACCGGAAGCGGATTCGAGCAAAGTATGTTCATGACCGCCAATGATCACGTCAACGCCGGAGCAACGCGCGACTTGCTTGTCTTCGCTCATGGAAAGATGCGTCAAAGCGACGACGGTCTTTATGCCGCGTGCGTGAATTTCCGAGACCATCTTTCGGGCAGTTTCGCAGGGATTGAGAAACTCGACATCCGGACCGGGCCGCGAAGTTGTCTTGGTTTCTTCGAGTGTCAATCCGAAGATGGCAATCTTCACGCCCTCAAATTCGCGCACCACATACGCGGGCGCGTCTCCGAAGGGTTTGCCGGTTTTCTTATCGATTACATTAGCGACGATCCATTTGAATTTCGATTCCTTCATGCGCTGTCGCAGCACGTCGGGTCCAAAATCGAATTCATGATTGCCGAAGGTTGAATAGTCGAGACCGAGCGTGTTCCAGGCATCGATCATCTGCGCGCCTTTGTAGGTGATCGACTCAACAGAAGGAGAAATGGTGTCGCCCGAGAGGAGAAACAGTGTGTGCGGCGACTCTTTCTCGACTGCTTTCTTCAGAGTCAACACCCGGGCGAGGCCGCCGCGCGTGCCCTGATCGACCGGTGCAAACTGGTAGACGTCGTTCACCTGCAAAAGCGTCACGCGTACGGTGCAATCAGCCTTTTGCTGGGCGAATAACGATGACAGCCCGGCGAGGACGACGATCAAAACTAGCGCCGCGCTTTTGAGTGGCAGGGACCTGCGTCGCATCAAGTTGTTCTCCAATCGTGTTGGGTTTTTAAGAGCGGCTTATACTGTGTCTGCGCGTGAATTATACTCGGGTGGCAGTAGCCCGACCATGAGGGAGGGCGGACGGTGGTGTCCTAAAGTCGTATTGCCGTAGAGGGGCAGTAGCCCGACCGTTAGGGAGGGCGTGAAGTCGCCGAATAAACGCCTTCCCTAACGGTCGGGCTACTGCCCCGGCGTCAGTAAGAAGTATCGAAAACGATGTTGGCAGGCGAAACAATTTTCTTAACCGGGTTCCCGGGTTTCATCGCGACGCGATTGTTGCGTCGCCTAGCCGCGAACGGCGGCCGGTTTCTGTTGCTCGTTCAGCCGGCGTTTGCCGAGCGCTCGCAACTGGAACTTTCAACCATTGCACAGCAAACCGGCAAACCCCTGTCTGACTTCCGTCTGTTATCAGGAGACATCACGCAAACTGATCTCGGACTTTCTGCACAAGACTTCGAAGTTGCAATCAATGAAACGACGATCATTTTTCATCTGGCGGCAATCTACGATCTCGCGGTAGCACGCGAGCTTGCCAACCGCGTAAACGTAACGGGCACACGAAACGTGAACGACTTCGCACGCCGCGCCCGCGCGCTTCGCCATTACCATTACGTTTCAACCTGCTACGTCGCCGGCAAGCGCACCGGCCGCATTCTCGAGAATGAACTGCGTCACGAGGCCGGCTTCCGCAATTACTACGAAGAGACAAAGTATCTGGCCGAAATGGAAGTGGAAGCGTTGAAGCCCGAGCTGCCGCTGACAATTCACCGACCGGCGGTGGTGTGCGGCGATTCTCAGACCGGCGAGACGGCTAAGTACGACGGCATCTATTATCTAATACGCTACCTCTTGAAGTGGCCGTCAGTGCTTTCCGCTTTCAATATCGGCAACAGCGTGGTCACGCTTAATCTGGTGCCGGTAGATTTTGTGGTTGAGGCAATGGCCAGTCTCGCGCGTGAGCCCCTCTCGATAGGGAAGACTATTCAACTCGCTGACCCGGCGCCGCTGACGACGCGCGAACTCTTCGACACGATAGCCCGTTGTATTGCGGGAAAGGAGTCGCGGGTCACGCTCCCGGCGTCCCTGGTTCATACCTCGCTGATGCTGCCCCTCGCGCCGAAGATTTCCGACTTGCCGCATGCCGCCGTTCCATATTTCTTCCTGAAACAAACCTACGACACCACTCAAGCGACCGAGTTGCTGAAACCCTACGGCGTTTCCTGTCCGCCCTTTACCAGCTACGTTGATAAGATCGTCGCGTTCGCGATTCAGCATCCAACGCTATAGCTCTTGAAGCTCTGTGCGTTCTCTGTAATCTCTGTGCCTCTGTGGTGAGTTATTTTCCAAGTAAATCCACCACAAAGACACAGAGAACACAAAGGGAGCACAGAGGAACGCCACACCGACTTGACAATCTCTGCTATTTAGACTTAGTCTAAGTTCATTCCATGGCAAGCACAACTGAGAATCGTAAGGGTGACGAAAAGCTGACGCGGCAGCGCGACGCGGTGCTGCAGGTGATTCGTTCACGCGAAGACCATCCGACGGCTGGCGAGATCTTTCAGGCCGCGCGCGAGCAGCTGCCGACAATCAGCTATGCCACGGTCTACAACTCGCTAAGATTTCTCAAAGAAGCCGGATTGGTACATGAGATCAAGTTTGGCGATGGCGCCAGCAGGTACGATCGTGAAACCGACCGTCACGACCATGCAATTTGTAACGAGTGTGGAAAGTTAGTTGACTTCGATCTGCCGCAGGCGGCCGACCTGATAAGGGCGGCAGCACGCAAATCGAAGTTTCAACCGGCGTCGGTCCACCTGACGTTGAGAGGAATTTGTCCCGACTGCCGCAAGGCTTAGCCGGGACAGAATGGACCTTGCAGAACCGGGAGCGTTAGCGACCGGCCCTGAATAAAGTTGAAAAACATCATAAACCGAAAATTGGAGGATTCATGACAGCAGCGACAGCAACAGCAACTGAGAAAGCGATGGTGGGCCAGCCCGCACCGGATTTCGATATGGGCTCGACCAAGAACATCGAGAAGTTAAATGAAAACGTGAAGCTCGAGGATTACAAAGGCCGATGGCTGGTACTCTTGTTTTATCCGCTCGACTTCACTTTTGTTTGTCCAACCGAGCTGACCGCGTTCAGCGATCGTTATGAAGAGTTTCAGGGTATCGGCGCCGATATTATCGGTGTTTCTACCGATTCGGTGTTTTCGCACCGCGCCTGGATCAAGACGCCGCGCGATAAAGGCGGAGTGGAAGGATTGGTTTATCCGCTCGCCGCCGACGCAACCAAGACGGTCTCGCGGGACTACGGCGTGCTGATTGAAGATCGTGGCATTGCGCTGCGCGGGCTTTTCATCATCGATCCGGAAGGCGTGCTTCGTTACAAGGTCGTGCATGACTTGAACATCGGACGCTCGGCGGAAGAGACGCTGCGAGTTATTCAGGCGTTGCAGACCGGCGGTCTGTGCCAGGCGGAATGGAAGCCGGGGCAGAAGACGCTGAACGGATAGGAACGACGGACGACCACCGACCGACGACCGAAAGATTCTTCTTCGGTCGGCGGTCGTCCGTCATCGGTCAAAATTATGGGAATGAGAATCGGAACAGAGATGCCATCGCTCGCCGGAGCGACCGAATGGTTTGGTGGCACGCAGGCTCACGCGGAAGCAGAGACCAAGCGTCAGCCAACCCTCGTACATTTTTGGTCGGTGAGTTGCGGCATCTGCAAAGACAATATGCCGCGCGTTGCCGAGTGGCGCGACACGCTTAGAGAAAGCGGCTTGCGCGTTGTGGCCGTTCACATGCCGCGCTACGAGGCAGACACCAACATCGAAGACGTGCGCGCGGCAATAGCCAACAACTCAATTACCGAGCCTTGCGCAATAGATAACGAGCACAAGATCAAGGATGCGTTCCAGAACGATCAGGGTTATGTGCCCGCGTATTATTTGTTCGATGGCGAAGGGAAGCTGCGAAGCTTTGCCGCCGGCGAACGTGGGTTGGATTTACTCAAAGCAAATCTGGAACGCGTAATCGCCGCGCACCAGAAAAAGAGCGAGGCGGTTGTCGAAGCCTGAGCTTCGTTTAGAGGCGGGCACTGCCCGCCGTCTCAACATGGGATGAACTTAGTTACCAAGGTTGAATCGGGGGGCGGTGGCCCGCCTCAAGACGATAATTGCTCGCCTCTGAACGAGACGTCACGCCAGCGTCCGAGACAATTGCCCGCTCAACATAATCAACAAATAGACACTGACAGCCGCCGCGCCCACCGCCAGGCCAGCCAGCACCAGAATTATCAGCCCCACAAATAACCAATCGCTTATTTTCCCTTTGCGAGCTTCGCTGTGGGAAACAGTTGCGCGTTTGCGCAACAGCTGCAGGTTCATCTGGTTCGATTTCCACCAGGCATCGAACACATCGCCGACGAGCGGAAACGAGCCCAAGAGGTAGTCGATGCCGATATTCACTCCCATGCGCAGGATGGTGATTTTGGGAACGCCGTAACGAACAGCCGAAGCGAGTATGTAAAACGATGCGAGCGAAGTGGCCGTGTCGCCAAAACCGGGAATCAGGCCGACAATTGCATCGAGTCCAAAGCGCCAGTTCAAGCCGGGGATTTTAAACAAATCGTCCATCAGCCAACTGAGCCGGGTTAGACTTTCGTCAACCTCAATGGATCGTGGGGACGGTTCAAGCGGTTGGTTTTCGCGGTTATAAGCTTTCATTTTTGTAGGACAGACATTCCTGTCTTCGCTCCGTAGGAGCGACATGTTTATAGAAACAAACCATCAGTCAAATATTCTTCGCTCCGTGAGGAGCGACACTTGTTTACAAGCTAGCCAGTGAGCCAAGTCGTTGCGCTCCTACGGAGCGTAAAACTAAAGCGTGACGTCAGGCTATAAACATCTCGCCCCGCTGGGGCGAACATCAGCGTCAAGCAGTTCAGAGTTCAACCTTTAGGTTGCGGTTGGGTACGCACGCAAGCTAAAGCTTGAACTCTAAACTACATGTGTCCTACTCAGCGAATCCGTGTCACTTGTTGCCAAAAGAATTTGCCGACTCTGGCAAATGCGTTTAGTGGATTGCGATCACTGCCGCCGCGCGACTGGCTGGGTAAGCCTAGTGACGTCGCCAGCTCCGGATCCGGTTTCGCAATATCCTCGTCGCCATGCCGGCTCGCGAGCCAACGGCTAAAGGTTCGCGCCACGCTGCGTTTTTGTTCAGCTGAAGCGACTGCAACGAGCGTGTCGCGCAAATCATCGAGCTCGGCAATCTGAAACAGTTTTGCCTGGTAGTATTTTTGAAACGCCAATAGCAATTTTTCTTCACCCAGCAAACGCTGCAGCTCAACGAACATCAACGCGCCCTTTGTAGTAACAATAGCCGCGTATTGAAAGGTGTTGCGATAATCGCGCGCCGGCCGATTCGCGTCCATGTCGTCGCCGCCAAACGTCCGGTACAAACGATAGACACCGCGCAACTGGTCCTCCAAAACCGCGGCCGCTTTTTGTTTGCCGTAGACCTCCTGGAAATACAGCAACGCCGACCAACTGGCCATGGCTTCATCCAGCACCGGCTCCCGCGCCGGATCGTTGCCCACGCCGCCGCCCCACCACTCGTGCGCTATCAAATGGGCCACGCTCCATTCCAAACTTTCTTCCACCGACGGACGCTGCTCGCGAATGATCTCAGGCAGGTTTCGCATCGCCGGCGCATCGAAGTCGACATAGTACGCGCTCGCTATCACCTGCATGCCGGAAAACTGATCGCTGCCGATGCCGGCGACCAGTGGGGCCTCGGCTATGTTGATGTTCTGGAAAGGCAGTGGTCCAAACTTCGAGGTAAAAACTCGCACCGCCTCGGCAGCACGGGCAAGCACATGTTTCCCGATGCGTTCGTGTTCGGGAACGAATATCGATCGCAGGCTGACGTCGCCGATTTGAGTTTGCTCAGAACGAAGGCTGCGGCCAGCGATGATGGCAAAATCGCGGCGGGCCGATGCCGCGTAGACGGGAGGTTCGCCCGGCGATGATTCGCGCGCAGCTCCCGCTGACGTGAAAACCACGACGCCAGGCGTCACGTCTATCTTCACTTCGTAGTCTGCCGCCTCGTTGAAAACAATATCGCCCACGCTGGGTTCAATTCTGCGCAGCCATTCGTCGCCATGTTGAACGGCCAACACCGGATAGGAAGTGCCGAGCAGCATGATCCCACGACAGCGAAAGTTCAGATCGCGAGCCCGGCGCGTCTCGCGATCTCCGCGCAACGCCGCGCTCACCTGTTTCACCACGTGCGCCGTCAGGCCGGTTTCATCAGCGTCAACCTCAGGCACAACGCCTTTGAAAGCTATGACGACTTCAGTCGAATTCCCGGGAAGTACTTGTTCACGCAGGTTGACGCGCAGCGTCGTCCCCTGGTCGTAGATCGAGTAGGTGAGCGGTTTTGCATCCGCGGCATTTACTTCGATGATTTCCAGCCGGGGTTCTTCGACGTCTGTTGCCTGGGCGCCGGGTGCGACTGATGTCAGTTCCTCATCGACGCGAAAGTTGGGATAGAGATGGAAATACAGAACAGCGGCAGGGTGCTCGCTGTTGTTGGTCCAAAGCACGCGCTGCGACCCGACATAAGACAGGGCGTCGAAATCGATCTTGAAGTGAATCTGATAACGATTGCGCTGCGGTTCCTTTGAAGCCGACGAAGTTTCTGCGGCGGAGAAAACTGGGAAGAGGCACGCGAGCAGAAAACAGGAACCGGCACAGCGCCGGCCCAACGTCCTCCAGCGGGCCGGGTAGCCAGGTTTGGTCATACTCCGCATTTGCCAACCAATCGTTAACGGCGTCAATCTTGTTTCGAAGTGCGGGGGAGAGATTCTTTAATGGTGACGGAAAGAATAACATCGCCGCGCGTGGTGCTGTCGACGATGTCCATTCCGGAAACGACGTTTCCGAAGACTGTGTAGCCGCCGTCGAGATGCGGCTGCGGGGAGTGGGTCACAAACCACTGCGAGCCGCCGGTATCTTTTCCGGAAAGCGCCATGCCGACCGCGCCGCGATTGTAGGGAACTTCGTTTATCTCGCAACGGATTTGATAACCGGGCCCGCCATTGCCGTCGCCGCGCGGATCGCCATCCTGAATCACGAAATTCGGCACCACGCGATGAATGCTGATGCCGCCGAAATAGCCGCGCTGGGCGAGTTGAATGAAGTTGTCGACATTCAAAGGCGCGTCGTCTGGAAGCAACGCGATGGTGAACGCGCCCTTAGAGGTGGTAACGACGGCGTTGACTTGCCGGCCCGTGCGAGCGAGGGCGCGTTCGTAGTCGGCGGTGGTGTTGCGGGTCTGAACGGTGCCGATGCTGGAAGAGAAATCGCCGGCGCCGTTAGCTTTTAAAACAGCCACGGCCTTGCGCCGGATCAAATAATCCGGCGAATTGAGCGCGGTTTTGATCGCGTCGTGCGCGGCGGCGTTCTTCTGCTTTCCGAGTGAATCGAGCAGCGCGAGCGCCGCATCGTTCAATGCTTTGTCCGCCAGGGCAATGGGCAAGGCCTCAACAAGCGCGCGCGTGTTTGATTCGGCGGGTGGCAGTTCGCCCAGCAGTTCAGCGGCAGTTGCCCGGACGATAACGTCTGATTCCTTGAGATGTTTTTTTAGAACGTCGTCCAGGTCTTTAGGCTTGAACGCAGCCAGGGCGCGCAACACATCGGGAATCGCATATTCCGAATGGACGGCGACGAGCGTGTTGATAGTGAGCCCTGAATTTCGATAGTCGAGTATCGCGCGCAAAAGTTCTTCTGCCTCGTTCGCAACCTGTTTTCGTCCCGGCGCGTTCTCCGGCAGGGCCGCAATTTCTCCAAGTCCCTGCGCCAGGCTCGAAGCGATATGCCAGTTGAGCAAAATAATCCGCTGCACATTTTGCCGGCCCGTCTTGCCGGTTCCGTGCGGAGCCAGCTCTGCGGCCGGCGAGATACGCGCAACGGCAATTTCTACTTCGGGCGCAGCGCCGTTGAAATGCTCGCGCACGCGTGACAGCCAGGCCAACGCTTCTTTGTCACCAGTGCCTTGATAAATCTTCCCGAGCATTGTGGCCACTTCCAGGACTTCGCTATCTCGCATTAAGTTAACCAATGCCGTTCTTTCCCAGCTTCGAAAGGCTACCGCCGCTCGCGCATCTTTCAACAAAGCCAACGCCCGAATCGCGCTAACACGAACGCGCGAATCACTATCTTTCAAAGCTCGATCAAGCAGCGACTCGAATGCCTTCTTGTCTTCGGTAACGCCGAGCACGCGGGCGGCGTTCGCGCGCACAATCGGGTCCGGATCGTTCACCAGAAGTTTTCGCAGTCGTTCATTTCCGTCGCTGAGCTTAAGCCGGGCCAGCGTGTTGCCGGCATCGGCGCGCACGCGCGGATCGGAATAATGTAAAAACTCGGCAACGATTGGCCCGGCATTCGCAGGCTTGGCGCGGAGCACGGCAGTTAATCCCAACAAGATGGTCTGGTGATCGGGAGCGGAACGACGGCGGGCTTCAAACGTCAAAGCATCGAGGATAGCAGCGGCCAACTGGCGTTGGCGTGCCTCCTGTTCTTGCGGCAGGGCGGCTGCGATCTTCCCCAGAGCCTCAACCGCGCGGGCGCGCACGGGTTCGTCTTTGTTGTCACGAACAACTGCCATCAAAGCGTCAGCAGCGACCGGCGACTCTATTTCGCCGAGCGCAAAAGCGGCCATCGCGCGAACCTTGGGCTCATCATCACGCTGCATTAAGTGAACCAGCTCGGCGACCGCGTCAGGATTGCCGATGCGCCCCGCGGCCAGAGCTGCACGTGAACGCACGTTTGCATTTCGCGCAGAGAACAAACTAAGCAGGTCTTCATCCCAGCGTCGTTCGTCTTCAGCGCGCACAATCTTCAGCAATAGAATTTTTGATACCGGATCGCCGGAGGTGGGGTTTTGTAAACGCTGCGTACGACGCTGAGCGAATCCACCGCCGCTGACTAGCAGCAACAGAAAACAGACGAGTGCACTGCGTAGTTTGACTGACCTGATGAAATGAACATTCATTTTATTAGTCCAAGCGCACGTATGCTTTCGACGTCACTTAAGATTTCTGATTGCCTGGCGAGGGAAGTTTGCGCCTCTATGTATCCCGTAGGTCGCTCAGTTATGTCAAGGTGAAGCGAACAGTGTCCTAATGCCGCTCTCTGTGCTTCCTCTGTGTTCTCTGTGTCTCTGTGGTGAGTGCTTGTCTGACGCTCCAGTCAACCGCAGAGACACAGAGAACACAGAGGAAGCACAGAGAACTTTACAATTGACTAATTGCCTAATGTCTTCGCCGGATCACAAAAAAAGCGCCTCATCTCTTTGCAGAGACAAGGCGCTCATTTAGGTTCCGCATGGATGCTTGCGAACTTAGCTCGCGATGCTGGAAACGTTATCGATCTCCGGAGACTCCGGCACCGAACTCGAATTGATCGCTTTGGAAGTATCAAGCGGCTGATCGTCGCGGCCGTTGGTCTTGGCTTTGCCGCCAGTGGCCATCTTGATCATTTTGCAGCTGCCTTCGAAAAGCGCGCCAGGCTCGATCATCAAAGACGCAGTCTGGATGTTGCCGTTGAGTTTCGCCGCGCGCCCGAGCTCGAGCCGCTGAGTGGCAATGATGTCGCCATTGACTGTGCCGTGTACCACCGCGACCGCCACTTCAATATTCGCATCGACTTTGCCGTTCGCCCCGACGATCAACGTGCCGCTGGTCGAATTGATCCGGCCTGACAGGTGACCGTCCACGCGCATCATGGCTTTGAAGTTTGCTTCACCAGTTACCACCGTCCCGCTGCCAACGAAACCGCTGAGATTGCCTTCCTTGATTTCGCGCGCCAGCGATTCGCTCTCGGTCAGCGCCTTGGGCGACGACGAAGCGTTGTATTCCGGCTGCGGTTTCACTTCAGCCGGCGGCGGCGGTGGTTGATATGAATTGAACGTTCTGGGGGTGGTGTAAGGCGACACGTCGGGCTTTTCGGGGGCGGTCTCGATTTCCGCGGACTCTTTCGGGTTCTTTCCTATCCTAAGCATTAGTAAACCTCCGTTGTTGGGGGGCCGCGGGATTCCGGTCACAAGTGCCATCGGAGACGGTAGGAGTAACGAAACGACGCGCGTGCCTTTGATTGTTTGGATTATCAGTCTCGGCGACTGCTTCGACTAGTTAACCGCCCAGAAGCGGGGAAAGACATAATAGACAAACAAACGTTTAGCTGTCTAGCTTTGCAATGTAAATGTAACGCTGCAGAGTTTTCGATCCTTCAAGGGACAAAAATTGGCGTTACGACACATCAAGTTTCCGACTCGTTGGTTATCGGAACCGCGAGCGGTAGCGACCGGCCACAGAATCAACGTGGAAAGCGAATGAGCCTTAATGAAACTAGAGTGTCTGGCCGGTCGCTACCGCTTCCGGTTCTGATGCGACCTCGCGTTACTGAAAAATTCGGCTGCGCCAGGCCTTCGCAAAACCGACTCTGAATGCCTGGAATCTCGGACGTTCCCATTCCTGCGGCGCGGCATCGATCAAAGCTTGCGCCGCTGAAGACTGCCATTCGGGCGTCGTGACCTCGACTTGTGCTGGGTGGAAAGAGCAGCGGCCATCGATTATCGCGCCCCCCTGAATCACCAACTCCGGCGTATTGATCTCACCAATGACCAGTGCGTGGTTTTTTAAGACTACCTGTTCCGTGGCTGCCACTTTTCCCTTGAAGACGCCGTCGATGACCGCGACCGTAACCGTCACATCGGCTTGTAAGTTGCCGTATTCAGTTACCACGAGGGTTCCTTCCGATCGGATCTCATCCGCAAACTGTGCGTCCAAACTCAGTGGCTCGGCGAAATCGAGATTGCCGTCAGCCAGATAAACAGTCGGACCAGACTCAGCCTGTTGACGCCTGAGGCGAAAGTCTTCCAGCGACTGTAGCCATTCATCAAAAAGCGGAGCGGGATCAAATGGGGCGTTTTGATTAGTCAGATCCAAAGCATGTCTCCAAGGGCTCGCCGTGCTGCCGCACAAACCCGCCCCTCCGTTAGAAACTCTGTTTTCCCCTGGATTCGGATTGCTTAGATGTGGGAGCGAAGTCTCGTCCCGCCGGGTAGGACTGCGAAAGCCGAGATCGAAACGTCTAAGTGCGGCGCACGGTATCACAAGGGGCCTTTGGACCACAAGTGTTGGAAGAAAATATTCGAAGGAAATATCCGCCGATTACACAGGTTGCACAGATTAGGCAGAAAGGGACTTGTTTACAGCCTTTTCTGCGCAATCTGTGTGATCTGCGGATATAGCCTTGCCGCTTCTCGTGTTTGTCATTCGCGAATTAGGCGTGGCATGCTGGTGGCGCAATGCCTGAGGAGAACAAGATAAGAACCAAGCTGCTGCGCGCGGTCGGCACGGTGATCGAAGACTTCGGCATGATTGCGGACGGCGATCGAATAATGGTTTGCCTCTCCGGCGGCAAGGACAGCTACACGATGCTCGATCTCTTGCTCGATTTGCAGCCGCGGGCGCCGGTTCATTTCGAACTCCTGGCCGTAAATCTTGACCAAAAACAACCGGGCTTCCCGGCGGACGTTTTGCCCGGTTACTTGAAGACCCGCGGCGTTCCGTTTCGGATTATTGAACGAGACACGTATTCCATCGTCAAACGACTCGTGCCGGAGGGAAAAACTTACTGTTCAGTTTGCTCGCGTCTGCGGCGCGGAATTCTTTACAACCTGGCCGTTGAAGAAAACTGCAACAAGATCGCCCTCGGCCATCACGCGGACGACATCATTACCACGTTTCTTCTCAATCTGTTCTTCGTGGGCAGCTTGAAAGCGATGCCGCCGGTGCTGCGTTCAAACGACGGTCGTAACACCGTCATCCGTCCACTCGCTTACTGTCGCGAGTCGGAGATTGCAGCTTTCGCCGCCGCGCAGGAGTTTCCGATCATTCCCTGCGACCTGTGCGGTTCGCAGCCGAACCTGCAGCGCGGGCGCATTAGTAAGTTGATTACGGACCTGGAAAAGGACATTCCCAACATTCGCAGCTCGATGTTAACCGCGCTCGGCAATGCCGCGCCGTCGCACCTGCTGGATCACCGTTTGTTCGACTTCAAAAAACTCCAGGCGATAACCGGCGACGTGGAGGCGGAATTGGATCTCGCCGTCGGCCATACGGATTTGGAATTGGAGCCGGCGTTGGTTTCGCTTGGGTGAAAGTCGGAAAGTAATGTCTTCTCTGTGAAATCTCTGTGTGCTCTGTGTCTCTGTGGTGGACCACCGTAAAGCAGACCCAACCACAAAGACACAAAGGACACAAAGGGTGCACAGAGACTAGTTTTGAACTGCGCCTTTTTTATGCCCGCCGCGAAGAAGAAACCACTTGACCTGAGTGCTTTCCCTCCGGGAGACGTTACGGAATACTCGACGCTCGTCTGCCTCGCCTGCACTTTCGAAATTTTCACCACGCAACTCGGCCTGGCCCCGCGAACCGCTTATTCGGAAATAAAAAAGTATACGCCGACGATAGCCGAGCTGACCGCGCCGACGGCCCTGCCTCCGTTCTTCGATTCCGACGAAAAGCATCCGCATTGCCCTTACTGCAAAGCCGCGAAACGCTGGCACGCACGATTTGATACCACTCGCATCGAAGGCGAGAAGGCCACCGATGCGGCTCGCCGAAAGCTAATCAAGGCACTGCCGCAAAAGGACGGCCAATTCCAAATCCTCGAAGTGAAGTCTGACAAGCGCGGGGCGTTTTTCGAGTGGCTGGACACGCTCAATCACAACCTGGAACTCGATGACGATGATTGGCTGTTGGAAAGCACGCGCGCCTGGCTCGCGCGTCGCGAACCGAAGACTGATTGGGCTGTCGTCTTCGAGGGCGCCGCGTCGATACGGCGTTCAAACCGAATCGCTGAAGGCTGGGAAAAAGACGGGCGTAGATTATTTCTGGCACCGCTTCTTTACAACGAAGTGCTGGTGGTGCAGTACCTGGTGAGTCGATCTCACGTGCAGGGCGGACGCACTTTGGAAGGACGGCTCACGTTACACGAGTTGCTGCGGCGGTTGCGTTACGGCGGCTACCTGGAACAGCAGGGCATCGTCGCGGGCGATCAGTTTGAAATTCTCGAGCAGGTGATCGAAAAACTTTCCGGTGGTCCGGGCAAGGTGAAGCTTTATTACCTCGTCGATCGGCGCGACTTTCTGGAAAAGGTGAAAGCTGTGTACGCCAGCTATGCGTAGGATTTGTGTAAAGCAAACTGTTAGTTTGCGTCGTCGCCCCCGGCTCAGGCCGCCACAAGCAAACTAACAGTTTGCTTTACTTCAGCATTGCGTTGGCCGGTGATAGTGATGAGTTACCGGACGCCGCCGGCCAATCCCGATCGCATTGCGCGAGATGATCAACGTCGGCGGCAGCTGGCGGCGCTTGAATTCGTTCGCGGGAGACTCAACGCGGTTAAGGATGTCGTAAACCAACGCTGGTGAATTCACGACCGCGATAATTTCTTCCGGCGTCGCCTTCTGCTCGAAGTACATCTTCAGGATCGGATCCAGCTGGTCATACGCCGGCAGTGATTGATCGTCGAATTGTCCAGGCGCCAATTCCGCCGAGGGCCGCTTTGTCAAAATGTTGGCCGGAATAATTTCTCGTTCGCGGTTCATATGTTGGGCCAGGGCGTAGACCTCGGTCTTGAGCACGTCGCCAATCACTGCCAGCCCGCCATTCGTGTCGCCGTAAAGCGTGCAATAGCCGAGCGCCAGCTCCGACTTGTTGCCGGTGGAGAGCAGCAATCGGCCCTCGGCGTTCGAGATCGTCATCAGAATGTTTCCCCGCAGACGCGATTGCAGGTTTTCAGTTGCGTGTGAACTAGATGTGGCAGTCACGTGGGGCAGCTCGAGTTCTCGCTGTAACAACTCAAAAGCGTTGGTGATCGGATGCTCGATCACTTTCATCCCCAGCCGCCGGCCCAGTTCAACTGAATCGTCGATGCTCGATCGCGACGAATAAGGCGAAGGCATCATTACCGACAAAACGTTTTCGGCGCCGAGCGCTTCGCAGGCGAGAGCCGCCACCACCGCTGAATCAATCCCGCCTGACAAGCCGATCACCGCGGTGGTGAAGCCGTTCTTGCGCGCGTAGTCGCGAATACCCAAAACCAGCGCGCTGTGAATCGTCTCCATGTCGTCACCGGGCAGGCAGCGTTCGTCCGCTACGCCACAATCCAGATCGACAGTGCCGAAAAATTCTTCAAACGGCGGCGCTTGTAAAACTATCTTGCCTTCACAGTCGGCAACGATGCTGGCGCCGTCGAAAATAACGCCGTCGTTCCCGCCGACCAGGTTCACGAAAACGATTGGCAGGTTTGCCGATTTCGCGCGATGCGAAACCATCGCACAGCGCTGGCCCATCTTGCCTTTGTTGAAGGGCGACGCGTTTATCGAGATCAGCACTTGCGCGCCCAGCTCAATTAGCTCGTCCGCAGGATCGTGCTGGTACAACCGTTCTTTCCAAAAGGTCTTGTCATTCCAGAAATCTTCACAGACCGCGACTCCGACTTTGCAGTCGTCCATCTCGAACAGGCGACGCTCGCGGGCCGGTTCGAAGTAACGCGGATCATCGAAGACGTCGTACTCGGGCAAGAGGGTCTTGTCAGCGAAGCCGATCAACTTGCGATCGCGAATGATGGCCGCGGAGTTGTAGAGACGGCGTCCGGTCGTCGCTTCATTTGGTCTGACCGTGCCGACCACCGCGGTGATTCCTTCGGTGGCGTCGATAATTTTTTCCAACGGTTGCAGGACGCAGCGAGCGACGTCGCGATCGAGAAACCAATCGAGCGAGGTGTAACCCTGCACGCAGGTTTCGGGCACGACCACCAGATCCGACGAATCACGCTTGCCTTGCTCGATGGCCCGGATGATGCCGGCAGTGTTGCCTTCGTAATCGCCGTTGGTGGTGTTGATTTGCCCGATGGTTACGCGCATGTGCTGGTGATCTTAGACCGTTGATCATTCGCGTGCAAATAACAATTCGCCGCGACAGAACACCAAAAGACTAGCCGCGGATAAGCGCGGATGGACGCGGATCAGATCCGATCACAGTTTCATTGATCCTAATCGCGTTTATCTGCGTTCATCCGCGCCTGGTCTCCTGCCAATTGTTTTTCTGGGGAGAGCTTGGGGTATTATTTGAGTTGAGCGGAGGGGTCGCATAATGGTAGTGCAGCGGTCTTGAAAACCGCCGGCCGAAAGGCTATGCAGGTTCGAGTCCTGTCCCCTCCGCCATATCGTCTCGTTTCTCCTCAATCTCAGTCGGCCAAGCAACTAAGCGGTTATTCACTTAATCAAACGTCCTCTCCTTTTATTGCTATCTGAGGTAACTGTCATGACATTACTGCGTGCAGCATTAATTATCGGCTTATTGGTTTTCAGCACCGCTCCCGTTCTCAAGGCGCAGGAACCGGCGTCGCAACCAGCCTCGCCGGACGCGCAAACCGAGGAGGAAAAGCAGAAACAGCAGGAAGCGTTGGAGAACAAGGCGAATGCTTTGCTCGAGCAAGTTATCGGACAAGTGCAATTACTGAAACTGCCGGAGAATCGTATCCGCGTGCAAACTGCCGCCGGAGATCTGTTGTGGAAACGTAATCCGGATCGGGCGCGTGCGTTGTTTTCCCTCGCGGCCGACGGCGTCACTGATTTGATGCGCAGCACGGACATTAACCTGCAGCGTCGCGCGAGCCAGTTGCGGCAGGAGGTGGTATTGACTGCTGCACAACACGATGCCGCGGTTGCTTATCAACTGCTCGCGGCGACTCGTCCCTTAACGCCTGCTCCCGACAGCGGTAATGATTTTCGCCGGCGTGGACCCGACAATAACCTCGAAGATAATTTGCTCGCGCGAGTTGCGGCAACCGATCCGAAGCTGGCGGCGCAGAAGGTCGAAGAGGCGCTCGGGAAGGGTCAATATCCGAATACGCTTGCACAGGTATTGGTTGGATTGGACTCGCAGGATAAAGAAGCGGCCAAAAAGCTGACAGCAAAAGTAGTAAGCAAGTTGCAGTCGGAGAACTTACTTGCTAACCCACAGGCCGGCAATCTGACGTGGAGTCTTTTACAAGCTGGAGTGCGGCCCGCGACTGACGCGGCGTCCGTAGCCGGAGCTGGGCCAGCGGTGGCGAACCAGCCGACTTCCAGTTCGGCCACGGCTAACGTAACGAATGCTGCGGTCCTTGATGAAACATCTTTCCAGAGTTTGCTGAACCTGGTAATTGACGCGGCTTTGAAAGCCACGCCGCAAGCAATGAACAATCGCGGCGGCAACAATCAACGCGTCAGGGGCAACTTTGGCGGCGCGCAAAATGCCGGTCAGGGCCAACTCACTGACGGGCAGATGGAGCAGCAGTATGCGCGTCGCTTGTTGGCCGGCTTGCAGGGACTGTTACCGCAGATTGATCAGTATGCTCCATCGCGATCGACCGCGGTCCGCAATAAGATGACCGAGTTCGGCATTACAGACAGCCCGCGCCTGGCGTTCAATCAAATGAGTACTCTGATGCAACAGGGAAGTGCTGACAGCCTTTTGGCGGCCGCACCGACTGCGCCGCCGCAGTTTCAGTCGAGACTTTATCAGCAGGCCGCACAGAGGGCGCTTGATGAAGGAGACACGGACCGCGCTCGCCAGATTGCCAACGAACATCTCGAGGCAACGGCGCGGGACACGGTCTTGCAGAAGGTCGACTTTCAAATGGTCGCGAAGAAAGTCGCTGCAGACAACCTGGAAGAATTGCGGCAGACACTGGGAACGCTTCGTTCTGACGACGAGCGAGTAGAGCTGCTGCTGCAGTTGGCGGCCCAGGCGCAATGGGCGGCCGGGCCGCAGCAGCCTGCAATGGCCGCGCCTGCTGACCCGAAACTGGCTCTCAAGTTTCTCGGGGAAGCCCAGCGTTTGACCAATCGTCGCGCGACCAACTACCAGCAGTTTGAGCAGCAGTTGAGAGTGGCTGACGCTTTCGCATCGCTGGATCCGGCGCGAAGTTTTGACGTCGTCGATCCGGGAATTGCTCAACTCAATGAACTGCTTTCCGCCGCGGCGCTGCTCAGCGGATTCGAAGTCGACATTTTCAAAGACGGGGAACTCGTGCTGGGCGGCAACAGCCGACTCGGCGACATGGTGTCGCGTTACGGGCAGGAATTGGCGCGGCTGGCAAAAATAGACTTCGCTCGTGCGGAAAATTCTGCAAACAAGTTTCAGCTGCCGGAGCCGCGTCTCTTTTCGCAGCTGGCCATCGTCCGAAATGTCCTCGGTGTGCCGCAAGTCGCGCCTGTTAACAATGGCTTCCGCGGCGGATTCGGTCGCAGAACGAGATAAGCGGGTATCAGAACCGGGAGCAGTAGCGACCGGCCAAACACCTCTTGTTTGATAATTTGGCTTCGGAAGTCTGTCGTTTTCAAATTGAACTTTCTAGCCGGTCGCTACCGCTCTCGGTTCTGATGTTGAGCACTGTCGTGCAAAGCCGATGCGCCAGGCTCTCTTCCTCTAGGTTGCGTCGCCTTTCGCATCAGCCGCTTGCTTTATCCCTTCGATATCGAGCTTCTTCATTTTCATCATCGCCTTCATCACGCGTTGTTGCTTTGCCTCGTCCGGGTCGGCGATCAGTTCAAGCAACACATCGGGCGTGATCTGCCAGAACAAGCCAAACTTGTCCTTGAGCCAGCCGCATTCCACTTTCTCGCCGCCCTCTGAGAGCTTCTCCCAGTAGTAATCGATCTCGTCCTGCGTGTCGCAGTGAACGACGAGCGATATGGCTTCGGTGAATTTGAATTGCGGTCCACCATTCAGCGCCGCAAACTCCTGGCCGTCGAGTTCGAAGGAAATGGTCATGACGGACCCTTTTGGACCAGGCCCGACTTCGCCATAATGAGTGGTCTGAAGAATTTTCGAGTTCTTGAAAACGGAGACATAGAAATTCACTGCCTCTTCGGCGTTGTTGTCGAACCAAAGGAAGGTTGTAATCTTTTGTGTTCGTGGGCCGGTGCGCGCGCTGTTTGATTGGGCGCTGCCGGTTTGAGCTGCGGTCGTTGACATTTTGCTTTCTCCTTTATTGCCGGGTTCTGGTTTTTTGTTTGCTATCCCGTTATGACTGCGATCCGTGTGCGTTCGCTGGTAATGCCGGCGAAGTATGCGGCTTCTTTTTGCAGAAAGTTTGTCGTCGTTGACAACTGAATCTCCCAATTTCTCTCGTAGTCGCGTGGTTATGATCTAATTCGTGTGGCTTTTTTCTGTTCGTGTTATTTCGTGGTCCAGGTTCTCTCTTTGGCTGAAAACAAAACCACGAAACTACACCAAGAATAAACGAAGTTACACAAATCAGATCAGGATGTCGTCGAGAGCATATGTTGACAATCTTGCGACGAAAGAATAATTTCCCCGCGCTCCACGTTCGTATACCCAGCACTGAGTTGAACTATGCATTTGTCGTTTGCCAGTCAAAGTTCACCCGCCGCGGCTATCGCCTGGCAGAATGGACTCTCCGTGTTCGGACGCATCTGGCAAATTCTCACCACTCAATTTGTAGCTACTTCCACCATGAAGGTCTCCGCCTTCCGGTTGATTATCGGAATGGTCCTCCTGGCGCTCGTACTGGTTTTGTCGAGTAAATTGAGTGCGCTGCTCGAACGCCGCATCGCGAAGCGCCAGCATATCGACGCCGGGCTCCGGTACACGATCGCACGTCTACTTAGATACCTGCTTCTCGTAATCGGCATCGTAGCGGTTTTAAAAGGCGCCTTTGAACTCGATCTGACTTCTCTGGCGGTCGTATTCACCGCGCTCTCCGTCGGCATCGGCTTTGGACTCCAGTACATCGCCGCCGATCTCGCCTCCGGCTTCATCCTGCTTTTTGAACGGCCGATACGCGTCGGCGATCGCATCACGATCGGTGAGGACGAAGGCGACGTGCAGAGTATCAAGCTGCGAACCACGGTCATCTTCACGAACGATCGCATCGCGATCATCGTGCCTAATTCCCGGCTGGTAACCCAGCGCGTAATCAACTGGTCCTACGGCGATCCGCGGGCGCGCATTGCGATTCCGATTGGTGTCGGCACAACTTCGGATGTCGACCTGGTAACGCGGACGTTATTAAAAGCAGCCGAGGATGTTGAGAACGTGCTGGTTGAACCGCCGCCAAAAGTTCAGTTTTTGAAATTTGGCGACTACTCGCTCGACTTTCGCTTGCTCGTTTGGACACGGCAGCCCAATCGCCATCCGCAAATCAAGAGCGACATCAACTATCGAATTGAAAAGCTGTTTCGCGAGGCCGGCATCGAGATACCGTATCCGAAGCAGGAGTTTGTGCTGCGCCACCTAAAGCCCGAGATGGAAACCGACGATCTAATTTCTCGCGATCGCGAAATCGAAGAATAGCCAAACACTCAAAAGAACTTTCCCAGCCCTTCGCACTTCTTTGTGGGTCGAGCAATTCAGAACGGGGAGCGGTAGCGACCTGCTGCTAGACTCAGCGTAAGTCCGGATTCGTTTGAACGTTCAAGCTAACTTTAATCTTTGAACAGGTAAGCAGGTCGCTGCCGCTCCCCGTTCCGATTTTGTCGACCCACGTTAAATCTTTTATTGAGGTCGAGAGTTTCTGGTTAGTACTCAACTGAGCAGTTGCTGTCTCGGGCTAGCGCGGTTAGGCTAGCTCTGAAACTGAGTGGCCATTCATTCATTGGCCCTACAATACAGAGATATGCCGACAATGCGTTCTGCTCGTTCGTTCAATTCCGATCGTCCGGTTGTGACTGACAAGCGCGAAGCGATTCTGCGCGCGGCGATTCGCGTCTTCGCTCACAACGGATACTTCAACTCCAAGGTCGCCGATATCGCCGGGGAAGCGGGCGTCGCCGACGGCACCGTCTATCTCTATTTCAAGAGCAAAGAAGAAATCCTCCATTCGATCTTCAATCGCAGCATGGACGAAGCAATTGCTGCGGGCCGCAAGCAACTCGAAGGAATCACCGACCCGCGCGAAAAGTTGCGCCGCATCGCGTTGTTGCACCTCGAGCGACTCGGCGCCGATCGCGACCTTGCCGTCGTCTTCCAGGTGGAACTACGCGGCTCGACCAAATTCATGGAAGAGTTTTCGGCGGCCGGCTTCGCGGAATATCTGCGTCTGATTCGTTCTACTTTCGAAGAGGGCCAGCAAGCCGGCGTCTTCCGCTCGGAACTGAACGCGAAAGTGGTGGCGAAGATACTTTTCGGCGCCCTCGATGAAATGGCGACCAACTGGATTCTTTCGCAGCGTCGCTACAAGCTGGCCCCGATGGCCGACCAGGTGCTCGACATTTTTCTAAACGGGGTCAGCGCGAAGTGAAGCACACGTCCGAAGCGCTAACCATGACAGTAGATTCAAAGGTCTTCCGCCAGGTGGAACCCCCCAAACGCATTCCGCTACATGACAGTGAACCGGCGACGCTGGTGGAAGTGTTTGAGCACGTCGCGCGAGCTCATCCGCGCAGCGACACGCTGAATTACAAGCGTGACGGCCGCTGGGTTTCTATCTCCTCCGACGAAATGTTGAAGCGGGTGCGGCGGATTGCCGCCGGTCTTTATTCACTCGGCGTGAGACGCGGCGACCGCGTGGCAATTCTTTCCGAGAGCCGGCCCGAGTGGACGCTCACCGACGCCGCCTGTTTGTTTGCCACCGCGATTGATGTCCCGATTTATCCCACGTTGACCGCTCCCCAGGTCCGATACATTCTAAAGGATTCGGGCGCGTGCGTTCTGGTCGTGCAAAACGAGGAAAGGTTTCTTCACGTGCGCGAAGCGATTGTGGATTGCGAGTCGATCCAACAGATCGTTTTCTTTGAAAAGCGGGCGAATGCGACGACGGGAATTTCACTGGCTGAGCTGGAAGCGCGCGGGCAAGCGCTGGAAAAAACTGACGCAGAGCTGATCGAAAAGAACGCTCACGACATCAATCCGGACGAGCTGGCGACGATCATTTATACCTCGGGCACAACCGGCGAACCGAAGGGCGTGATGCTGACGCACGCGAACCTGGTGTCAAACCTGATCGATTCCTCCAGTCATCTTTTGTTCACCAAAGAAGATTGTGCTCTTTCGGTGTTGCCGCTCTCGCATGTGCTGGAGCGCATGGCGATGTACATGTATCTCTACCACGGCATGGCCACCTATTTTGGCGAGTCGCTCGACACGATTGGGCCAAACCTGCGCGAAGTGAGACCGACCATTTTCGTCGGTGTGCCGCGAATCTTCGAGAAAATTCTTGCGCGCGTGAAAGAGAAGACCGCTGAGAAGGGACGCGTCAACGTCCGGATTCTGAACTGGGCCGTAGACGTGGCGAAGAACTATGCTCGGCTCGCAACGCGCCATCAAAAAATTCCGACCACGCTTGAGTTGAAGCGGAAGCTGGCGGACAAACTTATCTTTGCCAAGTTACGCAACGCCATGGGCGGCCGCATTCGCCTGCTGGTTTCGGGAGGCGCGGCCTTGCCCGAGGAACTGGCTCTGCTTTACATCGGCGCCGGGCTGCCGATCGTGCAAGGTTACGGGCTGACTGAAACTTCTCCGGTAATCACAGCCGGAGTGATGGACGACAATCGCGTTGGGACCGTCGGAAAACCAATCCGAAATGTAGCGGTGCGAATCGCCAGCGATGGGGAAATAGAAACTCGTGGTCCAAATGTCATGCGCGGTTACTACAACAAGCCTGCGGAAACCGCCGCCGTGTTTACCGAAGATGGCTGGTTCAAAACCGGTGACATTGGAACGATCGACGAAGAGGGTTTTCTCCGTATCACAGATCGCAAGAAAGAATTGTTCAAGACTTCCGGCGGCAAATACATTGCGCCGCAACCGATCGAACAGTTGATCAAAGGATCGAGTTTTGTGAATCAGGTTGTGCTGATTGGCAACGGCCGGAAGTTTCCGGCGGCGCTGGTGGTGCCGGATTGGGAACGCGTCGAATCCTACGCGCAGCTAAAAGGACTGAAAGCAAAAAGTCATGCGGAACTTTGCAAGCACCCGCGCGTCATCGATCTTTTCGAACGGCAGATTGCCGGATTGACCACCGAGCTGGCCCAGTATGAACGCGTGAAGAAAGTGGCGCTGCTGGAAAATGAATTGACTATCGAGGGCGGGGAATTAACTCCGACGTTGAAAGTTAAACGACGCGTAGTTGACGAGAAATATCGCGACCTGATCGATGCGTTGTATGCGGAGGATTAGCGGTTATCACCAGCGGGGCGGTATTCACCGCGTAGCGTTGACAGAGAGTAGCCGGGGTAAGCGCCGAGCGCGTCACCCCCGGATCAATCAGCCGAATATTCAATGAGCCCGCGAAGCGGGCGATAAGCTGACACAGGAAAGATGGCCGAAACGATCGTGAAGCGTGTTTGTATCCGCGAACTCTTTCGTCCGCTTCGCGGACCAGGAAGAATTCATGGTCCTGTTCCGGGGTGGCGCGCTCGGCGCTTACCCCCGGCTACTCTCTGTCACCGCTACGCGGTGAGAACTCTCAGGCTGCGTAATCTGCGGATATTTCTCAGCGATGCAGTGGGACGTGAAAGTGGTCAAGAATTCTCTCAGCCGCTCCGCGAGCCGCCTGGTTCAGGTAGTAATCACCGCCGGTTGTTGTAGTCGGAAGGTTGATGCCTCGGCGGTAGGCGTTGGGATAAGTGTTCCCCTGCGTCGTCGTTTTCGCGGTGACCGGCGCAAAGACCGAGTATTGGATGTAGATGTTATTTGAATTGCCGGCGAGGTCCTGGGTTTCGCTGCGCAACTGAATCCAGATTATGTAAGACTCCTTCTCGGCTCGCGCCATCTTCACCGCGTCGGCGCGAGAAATATCTCGTGTGGCAAGATCAGCTTTCACTAACGGCGACTCGTTGAGGCGATCTACGCAACTGTGCAGCACGCCGCTGAAGGTGTAAAGCGAGACTCTCGAAAAGTCTCCATACTTGTCCAGCCCCACAATAAAAGTGAACTGCGGCTTTGGTTTTTCAACCGGAGTGGGCGCCGGCGTCACCTCCGGCACCGGCACCGGCATCGCCTGCCCCTTACGAACGCGGCGGCCCGATTGCGCGAATACCGCCACGGCGCAAATCGCTAACAGCAGCACGCACAAAGTGCCGGCTAAGCTGCTCGAAACGCGGGTCTGTTTTTGCATGACGATTGTGGTTGGGAGACGGTGACAGCATTGTAACACCGGGTAAGCAATTTGGCGGTGGTTTGTTAGACTGGAGTTAACTGGGGTTAAGTACGCGGCGCG
>Ga0070670_100000356_pt1 | contig 38360 bp, 44 predicted proteins | sample KBSS63metaG_FD_64665 | JGI IMG/M metagenome (GOLD analysis project Ga0070670, IMG submission 64665) | Switchgrass rhizosphere microbial communities from Kellogg Biological Station, Michigan, USA - KBS S6-3 metaG | ecosystem: Host-associated > Plants > Roots > Rhizosphere > Soil ... | reverse complement strand
GTGTCGTGGCAGGTCGCCTGCACGATCACGTTCTTGTCGAGGCCGAGGAAGTCGCGCAGCGCGAACAGCTTCTCCTTGGGCGCGTCGCACGGCGTGTATTTGCGCTCGGGTGCGTACGGGAACTTGTCGGCCGGTCCAAAGACGTGGCAGTGCGCATCAACGGCGCCGGGGGGCACCGCGAAACGCGGCTTCGAGGGATTCGGGTGGAACGGGAGGTAGTCGGGATCCATGACGTTTCGTAATGAGAGTGTGTTCAGTTCTTGCGCGCGACCGCAGCGAGCAGACGGTCGGCGTCGACCCGCCAGTCCTCGCGCGGCGCCTTGAGATCGCGGAACGCGCCCGATTCCGCGAGGTCGGCCATGAAAGCCTGGCGCTTCGCGGTGCCGGCCGCGGAGAAAGGTTCGAGGCCGATCTCGCGCACGGTGGCGGCAGCTTCGCGCATCTCCTCCGCCCGGCGCCGCCCGTGCTGGATGACCCGCTGGAAGAAGTACGCGCCTTGCTTCTCCCAGTCGATGCCCGGAAAGGTTTCCTCGAGCGAGGCGAGGACCGCATCCTCGACCCCGTAGGCGCGAGCGGCGGTGAAGCTTTCGATCACCATCGCCTCCAGCCCCTTGATCATCACGCTGCGGCACATCTTGGTCGCCGAGGCGACGCCGAGCTCGCTGGATGCGACCTTCGTAGCGAAACCCAGGCCGTCGAGCACCGGCTTGATCGCTTCGGCGTGCGCTCCGCCCAGCAGCATCGGGACGCGAATGCGGTAAGGCGGGATGGACGTCATCACCGCGGCTTCGACAAAGCGCCCGCCATTGCCGTCGATGAGCGCGGCCGCGCGTTTCTTCGCACCCGGCGAAGCGGAATTGAAGTCGAGAAACCACGTGCCCCGGTCAATCGCCGGCGCGATCGCTTCGGCGACCGCCACGGTCTGGCTTGCCGTGACGGCGGAGAGCACGAGATCCGCGCCGGACGCGAGCTCGGCGTGCGACGCCGTGAGGACGACGCCGCACCGTTGGGCGTGCTCGCGCAGCGACGCTCCCGTGTCGGTGTCGAGCTTGATGTCGAAGGCCGCAACGCGCGCGACGCCGCGAGCGCGCAGATCCTCGGCGAGGATCTGGCCGACTTCGCCGTAGCCTGCGAGGCCGACGCGGCAATCCTCCGGAGCAAATTCGGCGCTCATCGCTCGGAGCTTCTCGCGGCGTTCGGCTGAAACTCTGCGGGCATTCGGGTGCCGGTCAGTCGATGTACTTGAGGCCGGCCTTGGCGAGGGCGTCGCGCATGCCATAGATGTCGAGGCCGAGCTCGCCGGCGGCGAGGCGTGCGCGATTCGCCTCTTCCTTCTTCTCGCGCGCTTCCGCGGCGTCGGCTACGGCCGCTGCGTCAGCGCGCGGAACGACGACCACGCCGTCGTCGTCGGCCACGATGACATCGCCCGGATTGACCAGCATCCCCGCGCAGACGATCGGGATGTTGACGGAGCCGAGCGTCGCCTTGACGGTGCCGCGCGCACTGATCGCGCGCGACCAGACGGGAAACTTCATCTCCGCGAGCGTTCGCGCATCGCGTGCGCCGGCGTCGATGACGAGGCCGCGCGCGCCGCGGGCACGAAACGACGTGGCGAGAAGGTCGCCGAACATCCCGTCGTCGTTTTGCGTCGTGACGGCCACGACAACCACGTCGCCGGGCTGAATCACTTCGGCCGCGACGTGCAGCATCCAGTTGTCGCCGGGCTGCGCGAGCACCGTCACCGCCGTTCCGCAAGCGAGCGCGCCCGGCCATACGGGCCGCATGTACGGTTGCAGCAGTCCCGTCCGCTTTTGCGCCTCGTGCACCGTCGCCGACCCGGACCGCCCCAGTCTCTCGACGATCGCCTTGTCGGCGCGCGCCACATTGCGCACGACGACGCCTGTCGTCTGGATGTTGTTCATCGTTGCCGCCTTTCGCTCGTTGCCGTTTTCCCGCCGCGGTTGCAAGGGCGGATGGCCGAATTGTCCCCCTTAACCAAGTCATCGAAAAGTCGCATTGCTATACTAGCTGTTATGCCGGTACGGCATGGGCAATTGCCGGAAGCCGGAGGGCAGGGCATCGGCGAAAGTACGAAACCAAGCGTGGATTTGAAGCAACTCGAATACTTCGTCAACGTCGTGGACCTGGGGGGCTTCAGCCGGGCGGGGCGGGTGCTCGGCATCGCGCAGCCGGCAATCAGCCGCCAGATTCGCCGCCTCGAGGTGGAGCTCCGGCAAAGCCTGCTGCAGCGCAACGGCCGGGGTGCGGTGCCCACCGAGGCAGGCAAGCGTCTCCTCGACCACGCAAGGGGGATTCTGCAGCAGGTCGACCGCGCCCGCCGCGAAGTCGACGAGGCCAAGGATGCGCCCGTCGGCAACGTCGTCGTCGGCCTGCCGCCCACGGTGGCGCGCCACCTGACGTTGCCCGTCGTCCGCGAGTTCCGGCAACGCTATCCGGGCGGCTCCCTCGCGATCGTCGAAGGCCTGTCGACGACCATTCACGAGTGGCTGCTCGTCGGCCGCGTCGACGTCGGCATCGTCTACAACGCCGTTCCTTCGCCGGGCATCGACGTGCGGCCGCTCGTGGAGGAGCAGCTCTGCCTCATCAGCCGCCGCCCGAAGTCCCGCGCCGCGCGCACGCTCAAGCTCAGCAAGCTGCCGCACCATCCGCTCATCATTCCAAGTCGTCCGCATGCCATCCGGATGCTGGTCGAGACGCAGCTCGCCGTGCTCGGGCTTCGCCCCAACGTCGTGATGGAGATCGACGCGGTGCCGGCGATCCTGGAGCTGGTAGCGGAAGGACACGGGAATGCCGTCCTGTCGCCGCAGGCGCTCGTCAACGTGGACGTGGGGCGGGTGCTGCACGCGCGGGCGATTGTGCAACCGCGCCTTGTGAGCAAGCTCGCGCTCGTCACGTCCGCGCAGCGTCCGTCCACGCCGCTGCAGCAGCGGACCATCGAACTGATCGAGCGCCTCATCGGCCCTGCGGTCGCCGCGAGTTGAAGGGCTGCCCGCGAGACAGGGCCAGCCGAATCTGCTTAAATGGGCTGCAGCTCCCACCCCGTATGGATGACGCCATGACGCTCCGCAGCACGCCTCCGTTTCGCGCCGACCACGTCGGCAGTTTTCTGCGCCCGCGGTACCTCATCGAGGCGCGAGACCGAAAGGCGCGAGGCGAGATGACGGCGGCGGATCTTCGCGCGGTCGAGGATCGCGCGATCGACGAAGTCGTGCGGATGCAGGAGGACATCGGGCTCTCGTCCGTGACGGACGGCGAATTCCGCCGGACCTACTTCCACATCGACTTTCTCGAGCAGCTGGGAGGCGTGCACTGCGACGAGCCTATGCTGGTCCGCAAGGCCGACGGCACGGAAGAGCTCGCGCCGCCGGTGATGCGCGTGATCGACAAGGTGCGACACGTGAAGGACATCCAGCGCGCCGACTTCGAATACCTGAAGAGCCGTACCCGCCGGACCCCGAAGGTCACGATTCCGTCGCCCACGATGCTGCACTTCCGCGGGGGACGCGCGGGGATCAGCAAGGAGCACTATCCCGATCTGGAGCCGTTCTATCAGGACGTGGCCAACGCGTACGGCGACGAGCTTCGATCGCTCGCCGCCGCCGGCTGCACGTACGTGCAGATGGACGACACCAACCTCGCGTACCTGTGCGATCCGAAGATGCGCGAGGCGGCCAAGCAGCGGGGCGACGATCCGAACGAGCTGCCGCATCGGTATGCATCGTTCATCAACCGCGTCGTCGCGCAGAAACCGGCCGGCATGACGCTATGCACGCACCTTTGCCGCGGCAACTTCAAGAGCACGTGGGCGGCGGAGGGCGGCTACGAGCCCGTGGCGGAAGCGCTGCTGTCCGAGATGAAGGTCGACGGTTACTTCCTGGAATACGACGACGCGCGCAGCGGCGACTTCCGGCCGCTGCGTTTCCTGCCGAAGGGCAAGACGGTCGTGCTCGGGCTCGTGACGACCAAAGTGGGTGCGATGGAGTCGAAGGACACGCTCAAGCGGCGCATCGACGAGGCCGCCCGATACGCGCCGCTCGAGCAGCTCGCACTGTCTCCGCAGTGCGGGTTCTCGAGCACCGTGCATGGCAACGACATCGCCATGGAGGCGCAGAGCGCGAAGCTCCGGCTCGTGGTCGACGTGGCGAACGAGGTGTGGGGCGGCGCGGCCGCTTGATCGCTTCAGCTTTTAGGACAGTGTCATTGGATTGACGGTCCGTCGAGCGGCGGCGCCGCGCCATTGTTCGGCTGCGTCGGCTACACTACGCGCAACATAAGAGCAACGCTCGCGTGAGGAGGCGAGACCACCCTTGGGGCTGCATCGAACCTGTCCATCGTGCAAGAGCTTCAACGCACGCCGATCGTCGGTGCGTACGTCCGAGGTGTCGCTGCGCCATCTTTTCCTGTCGCCGTATCGCTGCCGTGACTGCCGTACGCGATTCTGGGTGCTCTCCAGGAGCTCCTACTATGTGGCCGGCCTCTTCGCCGCCCTCGTTCTGCTGGGAGCGCTCGCCTGGACCATGCGCGCCTTCATCGATCTGCCGAGCGGCGTCGACACGGAAAAGCCCGTGCAGAAGGATCCCCGGCTTCCCGAGCTCATGAAGCTCGCGGCCGCCAATGATTCCATCGCCGAATACGAGCTTGCCAGGATGTACGGAAACGGCTACGGCGTGGAGAAGAGTCTCAAGGAAGAGCAGAAGTGGCTCGAACGCGCGGCGCGCCACGGCAACGGCCAGGCGCAGTACGAATACGGCGTCGCGCTGCGCGACGGGCGCGGGACCGTGCAGGACTACGAAGGCGCGCGCAAGTGGATGCAGCTCGCCGCCGACAGCGGCAACGGACAGGCGCAGCTCGCGCTGGGGCTCATGTACCGGACAGGACTCGGCATCCCCATCGACAACGTGAAGGCGTACGTCTGGCTCAACGTGGCAGCGGCTCAGGGCGTCCCCGGCGCGAACGCGGCGCGTGACATGGTGCTGCCGCGCCTTTCGCCGGCGGAGCTGCAGGAAGCGCAGGCCGAGGCCCGAAAGATGGGCGAGCTGTACTTGCCGAAAGCGCCGCCGACCGCGCAATAGCGCTTGGCTTCGCACGCGGAAAGAGCGGGCGGTCATCCAACCGCGCGAGTGTGCGCGACCCGCGAGCAGCGAAAGCAGGCGACCTCTGTATGGCGCCGAGACCTGCGAATTGCCGTTACCTCACTGCGACGCGCTGCGCATGCGAGAACCGTCCGATCAGCGCGTTGACACCGATCGACAGCACGAACAGCACGATGAGAAGGGCGTACATCTTCGGCATGTCGAACAGCGCGTACGACTGGATGACGAGATAGCCAAGTCCGCGGTTCGACAATTTGGTCTCCGCGAGCAGCGTGCCGATGATCGCCACGCCGAGCCCGAGCCGCAGGCCGGTGACGATCGGCTCCCGCATCGCGGGCAGGTAGATCGACTTCACCATCTGCCACGTCGAAGCGCGAAAGCTGCGCCCGACGCGGATCAGCACGGTGTCGATCTGGCGCATGCCGGCCGCGGCGCTGATCGCGATGGGAAAGAAGCACGAGACGACGCCCATCGCGATCTTCGAGCCGGTGCCGACGCCGAACCACATGATCATCACCGGAAAGAAAATGATTTTCGGCGTCGGCCCGAGGTAGAGCAACAGCGACTCGAACGCCTGGGACAGGAAACGGTTGGCGCCGAGGACGATGCCGGCCGCGAGCCCGGTCACGCCGCCGATGATGACCGCAATGCCGATCTCGTGTGCGGTCACGCCGAGATTCGCGTAGAAGTCGCGGGTCGAGAGCACCTTGGCGAGCGCGCTCCAGATGGCACCGAGGGACGGCACGACGTCCTTGAACAGGAGGCCCGAGCGCGACAAGGCTTCCCACGCGACGAGCGCGATGAGCACGAACGCGACGCGCAGCACCCAGACGCGGCGCGATGCCGACACGGATCCGGGCATCACGCCACGGGACGCAGCCATCGCTCGATCCGCTCCAGGGCGGCGAAGAACAGGACGCTGGCGAGAATCACGAACAGGATGGCGCCGTACGTGCCGGGAAGGTCGTAACGCTCCGCAAGCTCGTTGATGAGCTGGCCCAGCCCGCCGAAATTGATGAGGAACTCCACGCCGACGATGTTGATCATCGCGAAGATGAGCCCGAGCTTCAGCCCGACGAACACGGCGGGCAACGCAGCCGGCAGCAGCACCTTCCAGAACTGCTGGGAACGCGAGAGCTTGAAGCTGCGGCCGACGTCGATCAGCACCTTGCGTGTGCCGGACAGTCCGTCGACGGTCTTGAGGATTACCGGTGCGAGGCCCGCGGCAAACCCGATCATCACGATCGTCGTCGTGCTGCGCCCGAAGATCACGAGGAACAGCGGATACATGAGCACGATCGGCGCGGCAGCGAGCGCGCCGACCCATGCTTCGAACGCGAGCCGCAGCCCCAGAAAGCGGAACAGCAGCGCGCCCAGCGCGATCCCGAACACGGCGAGCAGCAGGCTCGCCCAGATGACTTCCTGCGCGGTTTGCCAGAACCGGTGAAGTACGTTCTCTTCCGCGACGATGCGGGGAATCGCGAGCAGGATCTGCGTGGGTTTCGGGACCACGAATGCGTTGATGGCGCCGGCCGCGATCAGGAGCTCGACGAGCGCGACGACGGCGATCGTGCTGACGACTCCCACGACGCGCGCGCCGGCGCGCGAGCGCATCCACGTGCTGCCGCGTGAGCGCGTCGCCGCCGTCATCGCCTTGGCGGTCCCTTGCGGACGCGCGACTCCGCATCCGCGACGCCGCGGCTCGCCTCCTCGCGGAGGTCCTGCCATATCTCGGCGACGAACTGGCCGAACGCGGCGCTCGACACGACTTCCGAGTCGCGTGGATGCGGCAGGTCGATCGTCACCGATCGCTTGAGCCGGCCCGGACGATACGTCATCACCAGCACCCGGTCGGAAAGCTGCACCGCTTCGGTCAGGTTGTGCGTGATGAGGAGCGTGGTCTGCTGCAAGGTCTGCTGGATCTGCAGCACCTTGTCGCCCAGCAGGAGACGCGTCTGCTCATCGAGCGCGGCGAACGGCTCGTCCATCAGCAGGATGCGCGGCTCGGAGGCGAGCGTTCGCGCGATCGCGACACGCTGCCGCATGCCGCCCGAAAGCTCGGAAGGATAGCGGCGCTCGAATCCCTGCAAACCGACGAGCGCGATGAAGTGCGCCGCCCGCTCCATTCGCTGCGCTTTCGGCGCACCCGCGATCTCGAGCGGGAACGCGACGTTGTCCTCGACGGTGCGCCACGGAAATGTCGACTCCTCCTGGAACACCATGCCGATCGCAGGATGCGTGCCCGACACCGTGCTGCCCTCGACGGTGACGGCGCCATCGTAGTCTCCGGTGAGCCCGCCGATGATGTTGAAGAGCGTCGACTTGCCGCAGCCCGACGGTCCGATGATGGACACGAACTCCCCTGGCGCCACCGAGAACGACACGTCGTCGACGGCGACGATTGCGTCGTCGCCGGTTCCGAATCGCTTGGTGATGTTGCGAACGTCGAGCAGCGTCGACGACGGTGCGCCGATCGGGCGGGCCCTGAGGGCCATCAGCGCGGCGGAATCTGGATCAGTTCCGCGAGCTGCTCCTTCGTGAGCTGCGTGGCCGTGAACTTGAGCGCGACGGCATCCGGGACGATAGTATCGAGGCCGACGATGCGGTCGGGATCGACGGCCGCTTTCGGGAAGAACTGGTCGCGCGTGCGCTTTGCCATCTCGATGGGGATGCCGACGAACTCGGCGTACGTCTTGAGCGCGTTGGGATCGTCGGAGTACATCCAGTCGACCGTCTCGCGATACGCCTTCATGTAGCGGTCGATAGCCGCCTTGCGCGTTGCCAGCGTCTGCACGTTGGTGATGTTGACGCGTACCGTCTGGCCCTTGAACACCGCCGCGTCGTTGCCGCTCGCGATCACGCGGATCGTGCCTTCGTCGAGCTGCTTCAGGCCGAAGGGCGGCGCGGACCAGCCGACGTCGATCTGCCCCGACATGACCTGCGTCAGCGTCGGCGAGGGCCCGCCGGTGGCGGTGGGCTTCGCCTTGAGATCGTACTGCTTCATGAACGCAGTGACGATGCCGTGCGTCGACGAGCCGTTCGTCGAGTAGGCGATCGTCTTCCCATCCGTGTCCTTGAGCGTCTTGATCGGCGAATTGGCCGGGACGTACCAGAACAGGTCCGAGGCGCCGGTCGTCTCCGCGCTGATGATGCGGACGGGCGCGCCCTTCGAATATGCCGACAGCGCGCCCATGATCCCGCCCGCGATGCCGAGATCGGCGCTACCCGAAATCACCGCCTGCTGCGTCTCGCCCGCGCCCTGCGTCCACAGAATCTCCAGCACGAGCCCGTGCTTCTTGAAGATGCCCGCGCGCTGCCCGACCTCGGAGACGGACGTGTCCCAGTTCCCGCGCTGGCCCGCCGCGAGCTTGAGCGTGTCCTGCGCGGACGCAAGGGGCGCGGCGAAAGCGAGCCCCAGCACTGCGATCGCGCCGCCGTATCGTTGCCAGTTCCTCATCGATCACTCCTCCGGAAATCGTGGCGGCGTCGCGTGATTGCGTATTTTCACCGCCGAGTCGTTCGGGTCCTGTCGTGCAAACCGGGCGTCCGCGCGAAGTGTCGCGTCCCGCGGCCGGTGGCGTCAATCGGCGCGCGCTTCCGTACCCACGGCGGGCCGAGCAGGCGGCGGTGCCGCCGGCTGCGAGTTGGCTTGGCCGAGCGTCTTCCAGTCGGTCGTCTTCGGCAAAATGCCGGCGAAAGATGACAGCGCGACGTGCGGAATCGCGCCGGGACCGGTGCCTATCGCGGCGCCGCCGTCGCGCACCGTGCGCGCCGCTTCGACCATGATGCGACGGAAGTGGACGATGGCGACGTCGCTGACGCCGAGTCGCTCCTTCGACCGATCGGCGATCGGCCCCATGGTCTCCCACATCGCCATGTCCTGATTCGGAATGCCCACGATGCCGGTGTGATTCCCCTGCAGCATGGTCTGCCGGTCCTGCAGGTAGTCGTTGTCTTTCGTGCGGATGCTGCGGTACTGGCGGTCGAGGTCGATGCCCACCTCGGCGCCGCAGAATCTGCGCCAATCGTCCTGCGTAATGCCGGGGCCTTCGCTCCAGGCGATGAAGTAGAACATCGTGTGCGTGTCGTCCTGCGGGATGTTCAGGATCGACAGGTTGTAGCGCGGGTTCGGCGGAATCAGCACGGTAAAGGGGGCGACGAACAGGGTGATCCGCAGGTAGTCGTGCGTGTCCGCGTTCTCGAGCGGGTGGCGGATGGCGACGTAGCGAAATCCCCACGAAGCCCGCTCGACGTGCAACCGCGGCGCCTTGTCGATCGATGGGCGGCGCCACTCCTGCTGCGCGGTGCCATCGTCCAGGCTGACGGGCACCATGTCGGTCGAATGCAGATTGGAGCTATGCGCCGAGTCGATCGCGCCTTCCAGCACCTGGGCCCAGTTGCAGTTGACGTGCATCTTGACGATGCTGGTGCGAACGCCGGGCGTGGGTGCCCACGCAGGCGGCTGGAAGTCCGCCGGTGTCTCAGGATCGCCCATCCACACCCACAGGAAGCCGCCGGACTCGCGGCAGGGGTAGGTCCGATGCTTGCCGCGGCGATCCATCCCCGCAGTCGCCGGCTCCGACGGCCGGTCGACGATGTTGCCTTCGACGTCGATCTTCCAGCCGTGATAGAGGCAGCGCAGTCCGCATGCCTCGTTGCGGCCGAGCGCGAGCGACGCGCGGCGATGCGGACAGTGCTCGTCCAGCACGCCAAGTCGACCCGAGCTGTCGCGAAAGGCGACCAGCTCCTCGCCCAGCAGGCGGATGCGCACTGGCGCGCCGTCACGCTCGACGACCTCCTCGGAGAGGCAGGCCGGGATCCAGTGCGCACGCATCAGCCGGCCCATCGGGGCGTCGCCCTCGACGCGACACAGGAGCTCGTTGTCTTCGGGGGTCAGCATCGCATACCATTAGATATCTAAGTAACGCAACGATACGAGCTTACTTGACCCTTGTCCATCCTCGTGCGGACCCGCGAGCGCTCGGCGTGGGCGTCATCGGTTTAGGCCGGGCGTTCACGCTCATGCTGCCGACGTTCGTCGCCGACCCGCGCGTGCGGCTCGCCGCGGGGTTCGATCCGAGAGAGGAGGCGACGGCGCGCTTCGCGGCGGAATTCGACGCGAACATCCATTCGAGCGTCGAGGCGCTTGCCGCCGATCCGGCGGTCGACGTGGTCTACGTCGCATCGCCGGCCGAGCACCACGCGGCGCACGCGATCGCCGCGGCGAACGGCGGCAAGCACGTCCTGGTCGAGAAACCGATGGCGCAGTCGCTTGCGGAGTGCCGGTCGATGGTCGATGCCGCGGACCGCGCCGCCGTGACTCTGATCGTCGGCCACAGCCACAGCTTCGATCGTCCGATCCTGCGCACGCGCGAGCTGATTGCTGGCGGCGCCTACGGCGCGCCGAAAATGATCGCCGCCCAGTACTACACCGACTTCCTGTATCGGCTGCGTCGCCCCGCCGAGCTCGACCCGGAGAAAGGCGGCGGCGTGATCCTCAACCAGGGCGCGCATCAGGTCGACATCGTGCGGCTTCTCGCGGGCGGCAAGGCAACGTCGGTGCGCGCGGTCGCGGGACGTTGGGACGCAACGCGTCCGGTCGACGGAGCGTACGCGGCGCTGCTCAACTTCGAAGGCGGCGTCTTCGCTTCGCTCCTCTACCAGGGCTACGGACACTTCGACGGCGATGAATTGTGCGGTGATGTGACCGAGCTCGGGCATCCGCGAGATCGCAATCATCACGGCGCGGCGCGCCGGCGGCTAGCGAGTCTCGCAAACGCGAGCGACGAGGTGGCCGCCAAGGCCGCGCGCAACTATGGCGGCGCGGCACAGGTGTCGTACGCGTCCGACGATCTCTCGCATCAGCATTTCGGCCTCGTCGTCGTGTCGTGCGAGCGAGCCGACCTGCGGCCGTTGCCGAGCGGGGTGATGATCTACGCCGACCGCGAAGCGAAGCTCGACCCGTTGCCGCCGCCGCGCATTCCGCGAGTGGAGGTGATCGACGAGCTTTATGCCGCGGTGCGGGACGGCAAGCCGGCGCTGCACGATGGACGGTGGGGAATGGCGACGCTCGAGGTGTGCCTCGCGATGCTCGAGTCGGCACGCGAGAACCGCGACGTCGCGCTGCAGCATCAGGTGGCGACGCCGGCAATCGCGGAGTCCTGAACAGCATGCAAAAGCCGACCGACCTCCGCCACGAACGCCTCGCGCACGTCGTCAAGGTGACGATGCGTGCCCTCCACCGCGCCTTGCAGATGCGCCTCGCACAGCACGGCGTGTCGGTCGGACACTGGACCTATCTGCGCGCGCTTTGGCAGACCGATGGGCTCACGCAGCGCGAACTGAGTGAAGAGGCCGGTCTCGCCGAGCCGACGACGTTCACGGCGCTCAAGGCGATGGAACGTCGCGGCTACGTCGTGCGCCGCTCCGCCGAAGGTGATCGACGCAAGCGGCAGGTCTTTCTCACACCCCGTGGCCGCGCGCTCGAGGCGAAGCTCGTGCCGCTCGCGGAAGACGTCAACGCAGTGGCCGTGCGCGGTCTTTCGGCTGCTGACGTTGCGAAGACGAGGCGAACGCTTCTGGCGCTGCTCGGCAATCTGAACGCCGACGAGTCCCGGCCGGGGAACGATGCACGGCGCGTGCCATCGACGCGCGAGCTCGGCCGGCTCGTCGAACGCGCCGTCCGAATCGACCAGGCCTTAGAATGAGACCGCCCCCGACACGACAACGCAGTGCAGGCTCCCAATGGCCGTCGAATATCTGAAGCGTGCCGCAAAAACGCCCGAGACCGAGACCGCGACGGCGCGCAAGGTCGCCGCCGACATGATCGCCGAGATCGTCCGCGGCGGCGAGCAAGCGGTGCGCGACTACGCTCGGAAGCTCGACCAATGGACCGGGGACATCGTGGTGACGCGCGCCGAAATCGAGCGCCGCACGCGCGAGATTCCGCCCGACATTCGCCGCGACATCGACTTCGCCACGGCGCAGGTGCGCAAGTTCGCGCTCGCCCAGCGCGACTCGATACGCGAGTTCGAAACGGAAGTCCATCCGGGCCTCATCGCGGGCCAGCGGCTCATCCCGGTCAACGTCGCGGGTTGTTACGTGCCCACGGGCCGCTACGCGCACATCGCGTCGGCGTACATGAGCGTTGCCACTGCGAAGGCCGCCGGCGTGCCGACCGTGATCGCGTGCTCGACGCCTTACCGGGGCGACGGCCGCAACGACGGCATCCATTCCGAGGTGCTCTATGCGATGCACGTTGCCGGCGCCGACGTGATCATGACGCTTGGCGGCGTGCAGGCCATCGCGGCGATGGCGCAGGGACTCTTTACCGGCCGGCCCGCCGACATCATTGTCGGACCGGGCAACAAGTTCGTCGCCGAGGCGAAGCGGATGCTGTTCGGCCAGGTCGGCATCGACGTGTTCGCGGGACCGTCGGAAATCGCGGTCATTGCCGACGATTCGGCGGATCCGCGAATGGTCGCGAGCGATCTCGTCGGCCAGGCCGAGCACGGGCACGAGTCGCCCGCGTGGCTCTTCACGACGTCGCGTTCGCTCGGCGAGGCGGTGCTGCGCCATGTTCCTCCGCTCATCGCTGCGCTGCCGCCTACGGCCCGCGATGCGGCCGGCGCCGCGTGGCGCGACTACGGCGAAGTCGTGTTGTGCGGCACGCGCGAAGAAGCGGCGCGAACGTCCGACCAGTACGCGTCCGAGCATCTCGAAGTGCACGCCCGCGATCTCGATTGGTGGCTCGCGAACCTCACGTGCTACGGCTCGTTGTTCCTGGGCGAGGAGACGACAGTCGCGTATGGGGACAAGGCGTCGGGCCCGAACCACATCCTGCCGACCAAGGGGGCCGCACGCTACTCCGGCGGCCTGTCCGTCCATAAGTTCATCAAGACCGTCACGTGGCAGCGCATGACGCGCGAGGCGAACCGCGACGTCGGACAGGCGACGGCGCGCATCTCGCGACTCGAAGGGATGGAAGCGCACGCACGAACCGCGGACGACCGTCTCGCGAAGTATTTTCCGCAGGAGCGTTTCGAGCGGGGCAAGCCGGTGGACGCGTGAGCGAGCATGCCGAGCGGGAGAAGCGAATCCTCACCATGAAGGCCAGCGGATGACCACTGCGACTGTTTCCGTACGCGATCTCTTCTCGCTCGCGGGCAAGGTCGCGCTCGTAACAGGCGCGAGTTCCGGCATCGGACAGGCGATCGCGAAGGCCTACGCGGAAGCGGGTGCGCACGTCGTGCTCGTCGCCCGGCGGGAGTCGCAGTTGCGGGCCGCGACGGACGCCATCGAAAAGGAAGGCGGCCGTGCCGCGCACATCGTCTGCGATCTCGCCAACCGGGAGCAGCTGTTCGAATGCGCGGAGCGTGCCCCCAAGACATTCGGCGCGCCCGACATCATCGTCAACGCCGCCGGCATCAACCGCCGGCTTCCAATGCAGGACGTGACGCCGGACGACTGGGACGCCGTGCTCAGGATCAATCTCGACGCGTCGTTCTTCCTGCCGCAGCGCTTGGCGCCCGCGATGATCGCGAGGGGCTGGGGGCGGATCGTCAACATCGCGTCGCTGCAATCGGTGCGCTCGTTTCCGAACTGCGCGCCGTACGGCGCATCGAAGGGCGCCATCATGCAGCTCACGCGCGCGCAGGCGGAGGCGTGGTCGCGGCATGGCATCTGCGTCAACGCGATCGCGCCGGGCTTTTTCCCGACGGAGCTCACCGCCGCGGTGGTCAACGATCGTGACCGCTGGAACGCGATGGCGGCCAAGACGTTCGTCGGCCGCAACGGCGAGCTGGCCGATCTCATCGGCACCGCGATCTTTCTCGCGAGCCGCGCATCCGACTACGTGACGGGACAGACCATTTTCGTCGACGGCGGATTCACCGCCGGCTGAAGCGTGCGCGACGACGGATGAAAGCGCTGGTCTACACGAACACCCACGAGGTCACGTACCGCGACGAGCCCGATCCCGCGCGAGAGGACGGCGACGTCGTCCTCGGCATCGATGCGGTCGGCATCTGCGGGTCGGACATGCACGCCTATCACGGGCGCGATCCGCGTCGCAGTCCGCCGCTGATCCTCGGCCACGAGGTGTGCGGCACGATCGTCGAAGGCAGCGGCGTCGGCACGCGCGTCACCGTCAACCCGCTCATCACGTGCCGCCGCTGCCATTATTGCGTCACCGGCCGCGACAACTTGTGCTCGAATCGCACGATGATCGGCATGACCAGGGCCGGGGGCTTCGCCGAGCGGATGTCGATCCCGGCGGCGAGCCTGATCGCCATTCCACAGGACATGACGGCCCGCCAGGCCGCGCTGACCGAGCCCGCGGCGACCGCGCTGCACGCGATCGATCGCGCGGCGCGGGCGCTCGCAAGGCCGCTGCCCGAGGCGCGCACGCTGGTGATCGGCGGCGGCGCCGTCGGCCTGCTCGCCGCGCTGCTGCTCAGGTCGTACGGTTGCCGCGATCTTTATGTCGCCGAGACGAATCCGCTGCGGCGCGAATCCGCGGCGCGCGCCGTCGGCTGCGCGACGTACGATCCGCACGAGGGCGGGAGGGGTGGGCCGGCGGACAACAGCATGGACCTCGTGCTGGACGCGGTCGGGGGAAAATCGACGCGCAACGCGGCGCTCGAGGCAGTGCAGCCCGGTGGCGTCGTCGTTCACCTGGGCCTCATGGACTGGGCGAGCGAGATCGACATGAGGAAGCTCACGCTCGCGGAGATCACGCTGATCGGGACGTACACCTATTCGACCGCCGACCTCAATGCGACCGTGGCGGCGCTTTATCGCGGCGCATTCGGCGATCTCGAGTGGGTGGAGGAGAGGAGCTTAGCCGACGGTGCCACGGCGTTCGCCGATCTCGACCACGGGCGCACCCCGGCCGCGAAGATCCTGCTGCGGCCGTGAGGGGTCGCCATTGAGCAACATCGTGTTCGACCGCGTAAGCCGCGTGTTCAAGCGCGACGGGCGCGACTTTCCGACGCTCGACGACGTGAGCTTCGAGGTCCGCGACAAGGAGTTCGTCACGATCGTCGGACCGTCGGGTTGCGGCAAGACGACGTGCCTGCGGATGGCGGCGGGCCTCGAGTTTCCGGGCACGGGCGTCGTGAGCGTCGGCGGCACGGCGGTGACGGGTCCGGGCCCTGATCGCTCGGTGGTGTTCCAGCAGTTCGCACTCTTCCCCTGGAAAACGGTCACGCAGAACATCGACTTCGGCCTTCGCAGCATCGGCGTTGCCGCATCCGAGCGTGGGAAACGAATCGCCCATTACATCGAGCTCATGAACCTGCAGGGCTACGAGTCGGCGTTCCCGCACCAGCTTTCGGGCGGGATGCAGCAGCGCGTGGCAATCGCCCGAAGCTACGTCCTCGACCCCGCGGTGCTGCTCATGGACGAGCCGTTCGGCGCGCTCGACGCCCAGACGCGGACGGTGATGCAGGAGGAGTTGATCAAGCTGTCGCGCGTGAATCCGCGCACCGTGCTTTTCATCACCCACGCCGTCGAGGAAGCAGTGTATCTTGCCGATCGCGTGGTCGTGATGACGCGCCGGCCGGGCCGGATCAAGGAGATCGTCGACGTCGGCAGTGTCCGTCGCGCCGAGAAATGGGACCGGCACGAGCGCGTCGAGGACGTGATGGACCAGGAATCGTTCGTTCACCTGCGCACGCGGATCTGGCGGTTGCTGCGCGAGCAGCAGGTTCCCGGAAGCCCAGATTTGACCTGACTCATTTCAGCTGAACCGATAATCCAGGAGGAATGCATCATGCTGAAGCCATTGCGCACGGCCGCGGTCGCCGTCACATTCACGCTTGCCGCGGGCAGCGCGAGCGCGCAGCCGCTCACCGAAATCAAGGTCAGCTACCAGCCCGCACTGTACTGGTCGCTGCCGTTCTACGTCGCGAGCCAGAAGGGCTGGTGGGCGGAGCTCGGACTCAAGCCCGAGTTCAGCGTGTTCCCGGCGGGTGTGCCGCAGATCGCGGCCTCCGCGGCCAAGTCGTGGGATGTCGGCGGCACGGGCTCCGTGCCGGCGGTCCTCGGCGCCGCGCGCTACAACCTGCTGACCATCGGCCTCACCAACGACGAATCGGTCGGCAATGCGCTGCTCGCAAGCGGCGCCAAGGCCGAGGGCTTCGTCAAGAATCCGGCGTCGATCAAGGGCCAGACGATCGTGCTCACGGCGAACTCGACCGGCGACTACGCCGTTCAGTCGTGCCTCGCCAAGTGGGGCTTGAAGAAGGCCGACGTGACGATCAAGAGCATGGGGCAGGCCGAGATCATCTCGGCGATGTCGAGCAACAACGCCGACCTCGGTGGCCTGTGGGCGCCCAACATCTACACGCTCGAGGAGAAGGCGGGCGCCAAGGTGATCTGCTCCGGCAAGGATGCCGGTGCGATCGTGCCCGGTGCGCTCATCGTGCGCGCCGATTACGCCAAGGAGCAGCCCCAGAACGTCGCGAAGTTCCTCGCCATCTACCTCCGCGCGTGGAAGTGGATGAACGCGCACCAGCCGGAAGCGATCGCGATGATGAAGACGTTCTACGAGCAGGGCGGCGTCACGATTTCGGAAGCATCGATGAAGAAGGAGTTCGCGACGCGGCCCGTCTACGATCTCGCGGGACAGCTCAAGATCATGAATCGCGCGGGCGCATCGTCCGAGGTCGACGGCTGGATGACCAAGATCAGCGACTTCATGAAGGCGTCGGGCACGCTGCCCGAGGCGCCGGTCGCAACGGCCTACGTGACGGACCAGTACATGAAGATGGTCGACGCCGATCCGAAGCTGAAGGAGTTCGCGAACCGCAGCGACTAGCAGATGAGCCTCGGGTTGATGGCAGCGTGATGCGGACTTCGCGCGCGTGAAGGGTACCCCCGTCGCGTCGAGCCGAGCCAAAGCCGCACCGGCCCGCCGCGGCGCGTGGCTTGGAGTCGCGAGCGTCGCGGTTCTCTGCGTCGTGTGGTACGTATTGACGACGGTAACGGGGACGATCAGCAGCGGGCGCTTTCCCGCGCCGATCGAAGTCTGGCAGGCGATGAAGCAGATCGTCGTCCAGGGCTACGCCGATGCGCGGCTGCACGAGCACGTTCTGCACAGCGTCAAGCTCGTGCTGTACGGGTTCGCGGCGGCGATTGCCGCGGGCGTTCCGCTCGGACTCCTCATGGGCTTCAGCCGCCGCGCCGAAGCGCTGGTGAATCCTGTGTTCCTGCTGTTGCGGCCGATCCCGCCGCTCGCGTGGATTCCGCTTGCCATTGTCTGGCTCGGTCTCGGCGATGCCGCGAAGGTGCTCATCATCTGGCTCGCTGCGTTCGTGCCGTCGGTAATCAACAGCTACGCCGGTGTGCGCAGCATTGACCCGACACTATTCGAAGCGGCGCGCACGCTTGACATTCGGGGGTGGATGCTGGTGCGCGAAATTCTGCTGCCGGGGGCGGCACCCATGATCTTCACGGGATTGCGCCTCTCGCTGCAGGCGTGCTGGACGACGCTGGTCGCGGGAGAGCTGATCGGCGCGATCGCAGGCCTCGGTCACGTGCTGTACCAGAGCTCGCTCGACATCTTTCCGGCGATGATCCTCGTCGGCATGATCGCCGTGGCGGTGACCGCCGGCGTGATGACGAAGATGCTCGAATGGGTCGAGCTTCGCGCGATGCCCTGGCGACGAGCGTGATCGTTTTCATCCACTGAGAACAAGAAGGAGAATCGTCATCCGCCCCGCGCTGTCCGGTCGTGAATTCTGGGTGTTGTCGGTCGCCGGCGCGCTCGCCTTTTTCGCGTTGTGGACGGCGATCGCCATGTCGGGGCTTGTGCAGGCACAGTTCCTGCCGACGCCGCTTGCCGTGCTCGACAAGTTTGTCGATCTCACGAAGAACCCGTTCGTCGGTTACACGCTGCAGCAGCACCTGCTGTCGAGCTTCGGGCGGTTCGCGTCGGGCTTCGTGCTTGCCGCGCTCGTCGGCGTCCCGCTGGGGCTGATGATGGGCTGGTACCGCTGGCTCGACGACGCCGTAACGCCGCTGTTCGAGGCGCTGCGGTTCGTCGCACCGATCGCGTGGGTGCCGTTCGCAGCGCTGTGGTTCGGCACCGGCATCGGCGGCCCGGTGCTGATCATCTTCAGCGGCGCGTTTCCCCCATGCCTCATCAATGCCTATCGCGGTGCGCGCTTCGTCGAGACGCGCTACGTCGAAGCGGCGCAAACGCTCGGCGCGCCCAACTGGCGCGTCATCTGCGAGGTGCTGCTGCCGGCGTCCGTGCCCTCGATCGTCGCCGGACTGCGCATTGGCGCCGGACTCGGCTGGCAGTCGTTGATCGGTGCCGAGCTGATAGTCGCGTCGAGTGGCATCGGCTATCTGATGGTCAAGGGCCAGAGCAACATCAGCACGTCGATCGTCATGGCCGGAATGATCGCCATCGGCGTCGTCGGCTTCACCGTCGACGTGCTGCTGCGGCGGCTGGAAGCGGAGATCAACCGGCGACGGGGCAGGTGACACTTGCCGATGAAGCTCACGGAGCGTTCAATCCGAGGATCATCGATGGTCGCGAGCGGACGGTCCGCCACGAATTCGGGCGCATCGTCCTACGAATTCGGAACACCATCGCGGCTCAAGCTCACGGTCGACACTGATGGTGCCGGCGTGGCGCCACTCAGGGCTGCGATCGCCGTTCACGTTACTCGCTAAGACCCATGGTCCAAGTCTGTCCAACGTGTGGCGCCAAGATTCCGCTCTCTTCGATGATTACGACCGAGGTGCTTCGCTGCGCTAACTGCAATGGCCGGTTCGAGCGGGTGCTTCCTCTCGGGAAGACCGCTGCACTGTGTCTGGGCATCATTGCGGTAACGGTGTTCGGTGCGCTCTACCGAAGCACTCCCTATTTTTGGGTGGGTCCCATCGTCTTCTGTGGTTTCGCCATAGCTCTAGCGGCGTCGACTCCCTTGACTCCGTGGACGGAGCCGACGCGCCGACAAGTCGCGGCGCGCCTTGGGCCGTTCCTGACGCTGTTCGTTGTGACGATGCTGGTCATCGGAACCATGCGAATTTGGGTGCCCTACCTCCTGGGTCACCATGGTCTTTGACGTCGCGATCCGACCCGCTACTGCCGGGGACGTTCCGGCAGTCACGCGCTGTGTGTGCGCGGCCTACCTTCAATACATCGAGCGCGTAGGCAAGCAACCTTCGCCAATGCTCCAGGATTACGCGTCGGTTCTTCGCTCGAGCCAAGTTCACGTCGCCGAGCGGGAACGACGGATCCTTGGAGTGCTGGAGTTGGTTGTGACCGACGAAGGCTTCTTGCTGGACAGCATCGCCGTCGACCCGTCGGCTCAGGGCACAGGCGTAGGGCGCCGTTTGTTCGAGTTCGCCGAACATGAGGCGAGACGCCAAGGATACGACTCGATATATCTCATGACCAACGAGAAGATGACAGAGAACCAGGCGCTCTATTCGCGAATCGGATACATCCTCTTCGATAGACGCGTCGTGCACGGATACTCGCGCGTTGTCATGCGCAAGGTACTCGAATGAATCGGCTGCGGCCTAAGGGAGCGCCCAACGCGGACGCCGCCGACGGCTTTTTCGCCGCGCCGCCGAGCGCCGGTTGCCTCAATCGCAAGGCCCACCATAGGGACACTGCCATGCACGAGCCCATCCTCGATCTCAAGACGGTAAGGGAGCACCCAGCGTGAGCAATATTGACGCATCGTGGGAAACCCGCCTTGCTGCTCTGTGGCAGGCGATCGAACGCTACGACGCGCAGACGTTCGTGGCGCAAATGGAATCTTTGGTCGCGGAACTTCCGCCAGGGAACGCCATTGGCTTGTTCGAGCGGGCTTCGGCTCAGGATTCCACGGGCCATTCCGATCTCGCTGTGCCCCTTTATCGTGCGGCGCTGAAGGCGGGTTTGAACGGCCTGCGCCGTCGCCGCGCCACCATTCAATTGGCGAGTTCGCTGCGCAACTTGGGTAATGCCAGCGAAGCCGCCGATCTGCTTTTCGCCGAGCTCGATGCACCGTTCGATGAGCTCCACGGTGCGGTCCGTGGGTTTCTCGCGCTTGCGCTCGTGGATCTTGGCCGCGAGCGTCAAGCTGTGGCTCACGCGCTCGTCGCGCTGTCCAAGTATTTGCCGAGATACAACCGGTCGCTCGCGCGCTATGCGAACGAAGTTGCGGCTGTGGCCGGCGTCGACGCGAGTGCGCCCTGATCATGCCGCACGCCGAAGCCGGTTGAAGTCCCCGTCGGAGCGTTCAAGGGCCGGCAAGCTGTGTCCTGACGCAAGGAGATGAGTCGCGGCGTCTATGGAAACTCCCGGAAAGTTGGAAATCGCTGGATCGCGAGCGTTCTTCCGGCCGAGCGGACCAGCCTCGGCGGGAGAGCTCGCCGACCGAATCACCGCGGCGTTCACGCAGGCGAATGCTCGCGGTGTGCGCGACGTCTTGGTGAACATTTCTGGCGTGACCGGATTCGAATCTCCGGGGCCAGCCTACCGTCGATGGGTCGCGAGGCGTTGGGCGGAGACGCTTGCCTCGAAAATTCGCATTGCGATGGTGGCGCGGTACGAGCACATCTGTCCGCAAAAGACGGGATTGCTGACGGCTGCCGAGGAGGGGATGCAGGCTCACATCTGCGAATCGGAGGCTGAAGCCATCGCCTGGCTCGACGCACAGGGCCCGAATGCCTGACCGTGCGCGGCGAGTCAGCGCTTGGTTGGTGGCAGCGCCCGTCTGCGCCGGGCTTCAAGCCTGCATCTACTTGCCCAGCACGTTGGAGGTCTACGATGCCGAGTGCCAGGTTGTGGCAAAGCACATGACGCTGCAGGAAGTGCAGGTGGCGGCCGTCGGCGGTTGCCAGAACCAATCCTGTGTTGCGCTGATCGTTGCCGTGGCCGCCACTACGGCGGCGTCGGTCATCGTCTCCGGCTCGATCGTGATCGTGGGTAACGTTGCGTATTGGCTCGAGCGCAGGTCGGCCTGCCAGCGCACGAACCCAATCTGACCTCGCCGCCGACGGATGTCGCCGCCGCGTCGGCCACGTGGCAGTCACGCGTCATCTTGCCGGTTCATGTTGCATTCACCGACCGATCCGTGCGACAAATGACCATTTGAGCGAAGATGAGCGAAGAGCGAATCAAGGTTCGGGTGACGACAACGGGGCAGACGCTCGACGTCGTCGTGCTCAGCAGACGGGCCGACGCGATCGAGGTTGTGCTGGGCGAAGGCGTCCATAGCGTGAGGTGCCGGCTGACCCCTACGCGCAACGGAATGGCCTATGCCGGAAATGCGATGGGCCGCGAAATCGTGTATGAACGGGCGCGCGGTGAAGTTGCTGCGGAGCTCGAGCGCCTGAATGCAGCGGCGGGAAAGTTCAAACGGAGCTAACGTCGCACGCATGGTCAACACGTCGAGCTGGTTGATCTGGGCGCTTCTCTCGGCTACGTTCGCCGCGCTTACCGCGATCTTCGCCAAGGTCGGGCTCGAAGGCGTCGATTCGGACCTGGCGACACTGATCCGCACGTTCGTGATCGTGCTTGCGTTGGGCGCATTCGTGTTCGCGACTGCGAAATGGGCCAACCCTCTTTCGCTTCGCCCGAAGACCCTCCTGTTCCTTGTCCTTTCCGGTTTGGCGACGGGTGCGTCGTGCTGTGCTACTTCCGGGCGTTGGAAATAGGCGACGCGTCGAAGGTTGCGCCGATCCACAAATTGAGCGTGGTGCTGGTCGCCTCTTCGCGGTCTTGTTCTTGAACGAGCGCCCGAGCGGGCGAGACTGGCTCGGAATTGTCCTGATCGGAGCCGGCGCGATCATTCTCGCGCTGAAGCGACGACGATGCCGCCAGGTCGCGCTGCGCCGAGTTCGTCGGGGGCTTGGGCGACGCGGCGACCCGAAATCGATGCGGGAAAAATCCTCCGCGCCGTAGATCCCGAGCGGCGTGGCCCCATGATCAGGGCGGGCCGCTCCAGTTCGACCGCGCGCACGTCCAGCCGGATGTCGCGCGCGTCGGCCACGGCACGTCCTGGCCGGTGTCGTCGACGGTGAAATCGATCTTGCGGCAGGCGAAGGCGTTTCCGCCCGAAATATTTCTCAGCGAGCAGGTGGCCGGTTCGACTTTGTAGGTCAACTTCATCTGGCTGAAGCGCTCGTTGTACAAACGCGACGACACGAGTGCCTTGTAGCAGCCGGAACGAGCCTCCCTTTCCTTGGCCGCGTTCTGCAATCGGCAGGCGATATTGAGCGCCCTCCCGACGTACTCCTCGCGCTCGTTCATCGTCATTCGGACGAGTGTCCCTTCCTCGACGCCGACCGTGACCCCAAGAGCGGCTGGCATGCAGCTGAGGCTGGGAACGATGTGGCGGGCAAGCTCGGCATTGATCATTTCGCAGAGATTGCGCAGGGTCTCGACGAGTGCGCGACCGCTCGTCGTCGAGGGAAACAGCAGGATCCAGCCGTCGCCCGTGAACTTGTAGAGGACGAAGCGGCCGTTGCCGGGCGCGCGCGTATTGGTCCAGTTCATGAGCCATCGCTTGACGCACGTCAGAAAGGTCTCGTACCGATCGAATTTCTCGCTGAGCAGGAGATCCTCCATGATCTGCGATGACGAACACAGATCGAATGCCACGACGATATGGGTGTGTTTGTTCGGAGCCGGCATTGGGTGGCTGGGTGGTGCAGCGTGTCGAGATGCTCGCACGCGCGTGGTGCTCGTGCAACGAAGCGACGGTCAGGCCGCGTCGACCGCAAGCCCGCCGAAGCGCGCGTAGAACTCAGCGGAGGCGGGCGGAAGACGGCCGCTCGCGGTTGCAAGCGTCGTCAGGAGATGCCGCTCGGCCGCACGATGCGTCAGACGGTAGAAGTCGCGGCACAGCGCGTAGGCCGCTGTGCCGGGCCAGTCGAGCGGCAGGAGTGCCGCCGGCAGCTGTGGATCGCGGAGCAGCACGCGACGATACGCGTGGATGAGCAGCGTGCGGACGATGAACGCATGCGCCGGGTCGGGCGTCGGCTTGTTCGCCATCCGGAAACGGTCGATCACGTTGCCGTAGCGGCGGAGGAATTCGCGATAGTGCCTCGCCAGCGCTGTCAGATCCCAGGCATCCGTGACGCGCGACGCGAGCGTGCGTCCGCCAAGGCCCGGATCGTCCCGCGCGCGGAATACGGTGATCTCGTTTTCAAGATCGAGCGCCGCCGCGATGCGCGGGACGGCCGACGCGGTGGAAGCGGGCCGCGCGTATATGCCGGAATCGAACGCGCCAAAGCCCTCCCATTGCAATTCCTGGCCCAACGCCCGGCGCTGGGTGCGGCCGGGGTCACCGGCGACGATGATCTCCCACGATTCGTTCCAGGCATCGTCCGGCGCCGCGTAGATCCGGCGGTAGGCCTGCTGGAACCGTCGTCCGCCATCAGGGGTCAGCCGGTACAGGCTCTCGCGGCCGATCGGCTTGGTCTTGAGCCAGCCCTCGCGGGCGAGCCGGAAGACGCTCGTTCGCACCAGCCGCTCGTTGATGCCGAACGGCGCGAACAGGTCGATGAGGCCTCCCAGCATCGCGGCGCCGCCGTGCGGCGCGATGGAGTCGCCCCAGACGGTGATGATGAGAGACGGCGCCCGCGGCGGCTCGCGCTTCAACTCCCGGCGGATCCACCGGTGGATCTCGGGATCGGGCACACTGGGCGTGTGGTCGGCGGCGGGCATCGGAATCGTTCGGAAAGGCCGGAGTAACCGGTCGATCATGATACAAACTTTACACGAGTTATAAATAAAGTGTATCGTTTCGCCTCAGGGGCATGCCCCGAGGAGGAGCCATGTACGCGCAACTGGTCGACACCGGCGTCAAGTCCGTGCAGACGGCGGCGGAGATGTCCGCCGCGGACCGCGCATTCCAGCAGCGGATCGACGCCGACATCAAGGTCGAGCCCAAGGACGCGATGCCCGATGCGTATCGGAAAACGCTGATCCGCCAGATCTCGCAGCACGCGCACTCCGAGATCGTCGGCATGTTGCCGGAAGGCAACTGGATCACGCGTGCGCCGTCGCTCAAGCGGAAGGCGATCCTCATGGCCAAGGTGCAGGACGAAGGCGGCCATGGGCTCTATCTCTACTCGGCTGCGGAGACGCTCGGCGTGTCGCGCGACCAGATGGTCGCCGACCTGCACGCGGGCCGCGCCAAGTATTCGTCGATCTTCAACTATCCGACGCTGACGTGGGCGGACATCGGCGCCATCGGCTGGCTCGTCGACGGCGCGGCGATCATGAACCAGATCCCGCTTTGCCGCTGCTCGTACGGACCGTATGCGCGGGCGATGGTGCGCATCTGCAAGGAAGAGAGCTTTCACCAGCGGCAGGGCTACGACATCATGCTGTCGCTCTGCCGCGGCACTCCCGAGCAGAAGGACATGGCGCAGGATGCGCTCAACCGCTGGTGGTGGCCGTCGGTGATGATGTTCGGGCCGCCCGATGCGGAGAGCGTCCACAGCGCGCAATCGGCGGCATGGAAGATCAAGATCCTGTCGAACGACGAGCTGCGTCAGCGCTTCATCGATCAGACGGTGCCGCAGGCGGATTACCTCGGCATCACGGTGCCGGACGCCGATTGCAAGTGGAACGAAGGGCGCGGGCACTACGATTTCGGCGCGATCGACTGGGACGAGTTCTATGCCGTGATCAAGGGCAACGGTCCCTGCAACCGGGATCGGCTGCGCACGCGCGTCAAGGCATGGGAAGACGGCGCATGGGTGCGCGAAGCGGCGATGACGCATGCGGAAAAGGGGAATAAGCGAGCGGGGCGAAGCCAAGGCGCGAAGCGCGCGTCCGCGAGCGATTGACGCGGCCGACATGAGATTCGACATGAACCATGCGGGTCCAGGGAGGCCGCGGCGCGCGAAGCGCAACGGGCCGCGTGATCGCGCGAGTTGAGCGAGCGAAAGGGACACGAGGAGCGCACGATGAACGAATGGCCATTGTGGGAAATCTTCATCCGCAGCCAGCACGGGCTCGCGCATCGCCACGTGGGGAGCCTGCACGCCGCGGACGCGGCAATGGCGATCAAGAACGCGCGCGATGTCTACACGCGTCGGAACGAAGGCGTGTCGATATGGGCGGTCAGGTCGGCGGACGTCGTCGCGTCCGCGCCGGGCGACCAGGAGCCGCTGTTCGAGCCCGCGAACGACAAGGTGTACCGGCATCCGACGTTCTTTCCGATGCCCGACGAAGTGAAGCACCTCTAAGTAGGGTCAGAGACGACTTTTTTGGAGGCTCTCAATTGACTTCGCATCAGCGACAAGTCGTCTCTGACCCTACATCTTCGGAACAACGAAAAGTCGTCTCTGACCCTGCTTTCGAGTACCTGCTGCGGCTCGGCGACTCGCCGCTCATCCTCGCGCAGCGCCTGGGCGAGTGGGTTGGCCACGGCCCGATCCTCGAAGAGGACATCGCGCAGACCAACGTCGGCCTCGATCTCCTGGGTCAGGCGCGCCTGTGGCTTTCGTATGCGGGCGAAGTCGAGGCGCGATTCGCGCCGCCTGGGCGGAGCGAGGACGACCTCGCTTTTCTGCGCGATTCCCGCGAGTTCCGCAACCTGCTGCTGGTAGAGCAGCCCAATGGGAATTTCGCCCACTCCACCGCGCGGCAGTTCCTCTTCGACGCATGGCATCTGCCGTTGCTGCGCGCGCTCGGCCGGTCGCGCGATGCGCGAATCGCCGAGATCGCCGCGAAGGCGGCCAAGGAAGCCGCGTATCACGTCGAACGCTCGGGCGACTGGGTGATTCGGCTCGGCGACGGCACCGACGAATCGCACCACAAGATGCAGGCGGCAATCGACGACCTCTGGACGTACACGGGCGAGATGTTCACCGCGGATTCGATGGAGCTTCAACTAGTTGATGCCGGCGTCGCCGCGGACGTGCGTGCGCTCGAGGCGCCGTGGTGGGCGCAGGTCGAGGAAGTTCTGGGCGAGGCGACTCTGACGGTGCCTGGCGCGAGCTTCATGCAGCAGGGTGGAAAGCGCGGCTTGCATACCGAACACCTGGGACATCTCTTGAGCGAGATGCAGGTGCTGGCGCGGTCGCACCCGGGAGCGCGCTGGTGACCACGGCCATGCGCGAAGGCGAATCGCAGATGCGGGTCGTACGCAGCGAGAGCGCGTCGCGACCGACGCTTGCCGACCTGTGGAGCGCAGCCGCGGCGGTGCCGGACCCGGAGATTCCGGTTCTCTCGGTCACCGATCTCGGCATTCTGCGCGGGATCGAATGGGACCCGGTCGATCCCGACATGGTCGCCGTCACTGTCACGCCCACGTATTCGGGGTGTCCGGCGACCGAGGCGATCAACGCCGCGCTTCGCGACGCGCTCGCCACGGCGGGGGCACCGCGCGTGCGCGTCGAGACGCGCCTCTCCCCGCCGTGGACGACCGACTGGATTACCACCGAAGGCCGGCGCAAGCTCGCCGACTTCGGCATTGCGCCGCCCGGTGCGAGGTCGGCGGCCCCGGCCGTCGTCGACGTGTCGCGGCTTCGCCGGCGCGACCGAGCATCCGCAGACAGGATCGCATGCCCGCGCTGCGGCTCGGCGCACACGGAGCTCGTGTCGCAATTCGGATCGACCGCATGCAAGGCGCACTACCGGTGCCTCGATTGCCTGGAGCCATTCGACTACTTCAAGCCTCACTGAGGGATGGTTCGCATTATGCCCATGGTGTGAGCACGCGCTGATGTCCAAATTTCACCGCCTGTCCGTCGCGCGGGTCGAGCCGGAGACGCGCGACGCCGTCGCGATCACGTTCGCCGTGCCCGACGCGCTCACCGAGCCGTTTCGCTACGCCGCGGGACAGCACTTGACGCTGCGCGCGGACATCGACGGGCAGGATGTCCGCCGCTCGTATTCGATCTGTTCCGGCGTGCACGACGGCACGCTCCGCATCGCGGTGAAGCGCAATCCCGGTGGCGTGTTTTCCGCATGGGCGAACGAGGCGCTCAAGCCAGGCGACACGCTCGACGTGCTGCCGCCGCTTGGACACTTCGGCCTCGCGCTCGACGCGGCGCATCGCAAGCACTACGCGGCATTCGCCGCGGGCAGCGGCATCACGCCGCTCCTGTCGATCATCAAGACGACGCTCGCCACCGAGCCCAAGTCGCAGTTCACCCTCTTCTACGGGAACCGCGCGTCGAGCACGGTGATGTTCAAGGAGGAGCTCGCCGCCCTCAAGGACGTCTACCTCACGCGCTTCAATCTCGTCCACGTGCTGTCGCGCGAGGCGCAGGACATCGAGCTCCTGCACGGCCGCATCGACGGCGCGAAAGCCGAGGCGCTGATGACCCACTGGCTCGATCTCGACGAGGTCGACGCCGTGTTCGTCTGCGGGCCCGACGGCATGATGCAGGCGGTGGCGGAAGCGCTGAAGGCGCGCGGCTATCCGGATACGCGGGTGCGCATCGAGCGTTTTGCAACCAGCGTGCCGCGCCACGAGCATCGGTCGTCGAAGCCCGTCGAGCCGGGCCGCGCCGAGTGCGAGGTCACCGTCGTGCTCGAAGGCGTCACCCGCAACTTCACGCTGGAGAAGGGCAAGGAGAACATCCTCGAGGCCGGGCTCAAAGCCGGCGTCGAGCTGCCGTACTCGTGCAAGAGCGGCGTCTGCTCGACGTGTCGCGCGAAGCTGACCGCGGGCGAGGTCGACATGGACGTCAACTTCGCGCTCGAGGATTACGAGCTCGCGCGCGGCTTCGTGCTGACGTGCCAGAGCTACCCCGTGACCGATCGGGTGTCGGTGGATTACGATCAGACTGCCTGAGCGGGTTCTCGACTGCGATCGCGCCGCCTGAAGCCGCGACGTCGAGCGCACTCACCGGATCGTCGCGATTCCCGTAAACTACGAGGTCGTTCTTTGCCCGACGGCCTCGTCCGAGGAAGGAGCAATTCCGTGCCGCATCCGTTATTCGAACGTCACGCCGCAACGCTCGACCGCGCGCTCACCGCGATCGGCGAGCGCGGCTACTGGAGTCCCCATTCCGAAAGCCCCAAGGCTTATGGGGAAGGCGCAATCGAAACCGGCAAGGCCGCGTTCGATGCGCTCCTCGACAAGCCGTTCGCGCTCGATCAGCCGGGCACCATTGGAACCGTCGGGCGCGAGATTTCGCCGTTCGGCATGCGGCTTGGCATCGGCTATCCGAAGGCCGATCTCGATCAGCTGTTCGCGGCGGTCAATGCCGCGGAGCGCGAATGGAAAAAGGCCGGGCCGGAGGCATGGGTCGGCGTCGCAATGGAGATCCTGCAGCGCATCAACAAGCAAAGCGTGCTCTTCGCCAATGCCGTGATGCACACGACCGGTCAGGCGTTCATGATGGCCTTTCAGGCGGGCGGGCCGCATGCGCAGGACCGCGCGCTCGAAGCGATCGCCTACGCGTGGGCCGAGATGAAGAAGATTCCGTCCAAGGCGCTGTGGGAAAAGCCGCAGGGCAAGAACGAGCCGCTGCGGATGGAGAAGCGCTTCAGGATCGTGCCGCGGGGTGTGGGTCTCGTGATCGGCTGCAACACATTTCCCACGTGGAACGGCTTTCCCGGTTTCTTCGCCGATCTCGCCACGGGCAATGCGGTCGTCGTGAAGCCGCATCCCAATGCGATCCTGCCGCTCGCGCTGATGGTGAAGATCTCGCGCGAAGTGCTCGCCGAAAATGGGTTCGATCCGAACGTGGTCACGCTCGTCGCGCACGACGCCACCGAGGACACCGCGCAAACGCTCGCGCTGCGGCCCGAAGTGCGGCTCATCGACTTCACCGGCAGCGCCGCCAACGGCAACTGGCTCGAGGCGAACGCGAAGCAGGCGCAGGTCTATACGGAGAAGTCGGGCGTCAACCAGATCGTCATCGACTCGGCCGACGATTTCGCGAGCGTCGTCCGAAACGTCGCGTTTTCGCTGTCGCTCTACACCGGCCAGATGTGCACGGCGCCGCAGAACATCTACGTCCCGCAGGACGGCATTGACACGTCGACGGGCCATCTCTCGTTCGACCAGGTCGCCTCCGGCATCGCCGAAGGCGTGCAGAAGCTCCTGTCCGACCCGGCGCGGGCGGTGGAAATTCTCGGCGCCGTCGTGAACGACGGCGTCATGCAACGTCTGGACAAGGCGCGGTTGCTGGGGCACGTCGTGCTGGACTCGCAGGCGATCGCGCACCCCGCGTTCCCGCAGGCAAAGATCCGCACGCCGCTCATCGTCAAGCTCGAAGCGGCTGATCTCGACAAGTACCTCTCCGAGTGGTTCGGGCCGATCGCGTTCGTGATCGCGACCGAATCGACGACGCAGAGCCTCGCGATCGCGCGCAACGCGGTCAAGACGCACGGGGCGCTGACGCTTTCCATGTATTCGCGCGACCAGAAGGTGATCGACGAGGCGATCGAAGTGGCGGAAGACGCGGGCGTCGCGCTGTCGATCAACCTGACGGGCGGCGTATTCGTCAATCAATCCGCCGCATTTTCCGATTTCCACGGCACCGGGGCCAACCCTGCGGCCAACGCGGCGCTTACCGACGCCGCGTTCGTGGCGTCGCGGTTCCGCGTGGTCCAGCATCGCCGGCACGTCTAGAGTGGCAGGCGCCGCCAGCGGCAGAGGAGTTGCAATGACGTACGAAACCATCCTGTTCTCGATCGAGGCCGGCATCGCGCGCCTCACCCTCAATCGCCCCGATCGGCTCAACAGCTTCAACGACCAGATGCATGGCGAAGTTCGCGGGGCGCTCGAGGAGGTGCAAGCGAGCACGTCGGTGCGCGTGCTGCTGCTGACGGGCGCGGGCCGCGGTTTCTGCGCCGGTCAGGATCTCGGCGACCGGGCCGTCGCGCCTGGCGGCGCACCGGTCGATCTCGGCGCATCGATCGAGCGGAACTACAAGCCGCTTGTGCTCGGTCTGCGGGCACTCGAGCTGCCTGTGGTCTGTGCGGTCAACGGCGTGGCCGCAGGCGCCGGCGCCAACCTGGCGCTGGCGTGCGATATCGTGATCGCAGCGAGGTCGGCTAGCTTCATCCAGGCGTTCTCGAAAATCGGGCTCATGCCCGACTCCGGCGGAACGTATTTCCTTCCCCGTCTCGTCGGTGACGCACGCGCCCTCGGCCTTTCGCTGCTCGGCGACAAGCTGCCCGCCGAGCAGGCGGCGGCGTGGGGTCTCATCTGGCAGTGCGTCGAGGACGATCAATTGAAGGGCGTCACCGACAAGCTGCTCGCGCAGCTGGCGGAGGGTCCGACGCGCGGCTACGCGGCGATCAAGAAAGCGCTGCAGGCGTCCGCTTCGAGCACGCTCGCGGCGCAGCTCGACCTCGAGCGCGACATGCAGCGCTCGCTCGGCTACAGCGACGACTATCGCGAAGGCGTAGAAGCCTTCACCGCGAAGCGATCGCCGAAGTTCACGGGACGCTGACAGCTCCGCTTCCGGGACGCCGTCGATGACCGCCGCGCTGCCCAAGGATGCCCTCGTCGCCGTCATCGGCGCCGGGGCCATGGGCGCCGGCATCGCGCAGATCGCCGCGGTCAACGGTCATCGCGTCCAGCTTCACGACACGCGCCTCGGCGCGGGCGATGCGGCGAAGAAGCGCATCGCCGAAACGCTTGGCAAGCAGGTCGAGAAGGGGCGCATGTCGAGGGCGGACGCCGATGCGTCGCTCAGTCGCATAGCCACCGTGGTCACGCTGCCGGACGTGTGCGTCGCCAAGCTCGTGATCGAAGCGATCGTCGAAGACCTCGCGGCGAAGCGTGAGCTCTTAGAGCGCGTCGAGAACGTCGTGGATGCGGACTGCATCATCGCCACGAACACGTCGTCCCTGTCGATCACGACCCTCGGTGCGCACGCGAAGCATCCGGAGCGCATCGTCGGCATGCACTTCTTCAATCCCGCGCCGCTCATGCCGCTGGTCGAGGTCGTGACCGGGCTCGTGACGTCGCGCGAAGTGGCCGAAGCCACGTTCGCAACTGCGCTCGCGTGGGGCAAGACGCCGGTCTACGCCACGTCGACGCCGGGGTTCATCGTCAACCGCTGTGCGCGCCCGTTCTACGCCGAAGGCTTGCGGCTGCTCGTGGAGCGCGCTGCCGACGTCGCGACGCTCGACGCCGTGTATCGCGAGTGCGGCGGCTTCCGCATGGGGCCGTTCGAGCTCATCGACCTCATCGGCCTTGACGTCAACCTGGCCGTCACGAAAAGCGTGTGGGCGGCGTACTTCCACGATCCGCGGTACGCGCCGTCGGTGCTGCAGGAAGAGCGGGTCGCGGCAGGATTCTACGGCCGCAAGTCCGGCCGCGGTTTCTACGATCATTCCGCCGTCGCCGTGAAAGTGGAGCCGGCGAGCGAGCCGCGCGAGGCGCGGCCCGCAACCGTGACCGTGCACGGCGAGCTCGGCATCGGCGAACCGCTCGCCGAGCGCATCGCGGCGGCCGGCGTGAGCCTCGAACGCACGCGTGCAGATTCGCGTTTTCCGGCCGGAGCCCTTCACGTTCCCGGAAGCGGCGGCGGCACGTGGCTCGCATTGACCGACGGGCGGACGGCCACGAGGCGCGTCGTCGACAGCGGCGTCCGGGATCTCGTGCTGTTCGACCTTGCGTTCGACTACACGTCGGCGACTCGCCTCGCGGTCGCGCCGGCCGACACGTGCAGCGCCGCTGCGCTCGGCGCCGCGGTCGGTGCGCTGCAGGTCACGGGCTCGAAGGTCACGCGGCTCGACGACGTCGCAGGACTTGCCGTCATGCGCACGGTCGCGATGCTCGCAAACGAAGCCGCGGAGGCCGTCATGCAGGGCGTCGCCGTGCCCGAAGCGATCGACGTTGCGATGCAGAAGGGGGTGAGCTATCCGCGAGGTCCTATTGCATGGGCGGACGCGATCGGCGCCCGTGTCATCCGTGACGTGCTCGCGAATCTCGCCGCGCACTACGGCGAGGACCGCTATCGGATCTCGCCGCTCATCGCGCGGCGCGCGGCGACGGGAGGCAGGCTCGGTGGGTGAGCACCATCCTGCGCTGGCGCCGGCCGAAGCTCGCGATCTGGCCGAGCGTGTGGCGGCGGCCATGTACGCCCGCGACACGGCGTCCAAGGCGCTCGGTATGACCATCGTCGGGGTGAATGCCGGACAGGCGGAGCTCACGATGCGCGTTCGGGCGGACATGCTGAACGGCCACGCGATCTGCCATGGCGGACTGATTTTCACGCTCGCCGACAGCGCGTTTGCGTTCGCGTGCAACAGCTACAACTTCAACACCGTTGCCTCGGGCTGCGGCATCGACTTCCTCGCGCCCGCGCGCGAAGGCGACGTGCTGACCGCGCGCGCTCACGAGCGTGCGCTCGCCGGTCGCACCGGCGTCTACGACGTCGAAGTGGCGAATCAGCGCGGGGAGATCGTCGCGCTGTTTCGCGGCAAGAGCTACCGGATCAAGGGCCACTTGATCGACCAAACCTGAGGCTCTTCCATGGGAGGCCCCAACAGGTTGATGCACCCGGAAGATCGTGTGTTGGAAGAGCCGAGGGGATGATGATAGAGTCGTCGGCGCCGCTGCGCGTGACATCCCGATCGCGGCCAGCCGGACCCATGGAGGAGGAAGCGTGAGAATCATCGATAGACAGTGGAGCCTTGCCGGCGCAGCGCTGATATTGGCGCTGGTCGCGCCGCTTGCGGTCGCCGCCGACGCCTGCAAGAACCGCGGCGAGCTCGACACGACGTATTGCGACGAGAACAACGACATGGTCGCCGATGTGCCGACCGATCCCAAGCGATGGAAAAATCCGTCGACGATCGTCTTCACTTACACGCCCGTCGAGGACCCCGCCGTCTACGAGAACATTTTCAAGCCGTTCACGGCGCACCTCTCGAAGTGTCTCGACAAGAAGGTCGTGTTCTACCAGGTGCAGTCGAATGCCGCCGAGATAGAAGCGATGCGCTCGGGGCGCCTGCACGTCGGCGGCTTCTCGACGGGGCCCACGGCTTTCGCGGTGAACCTCGCCGGCGCCGTGCCGTTCGCCGTCAAGGGCACCGAGAAGGAGTTCCAGGGCTACAACCTGATCGTCATCGTCAAAGCCAGCTCGCCGTACCAGAAGCTGTCCGATCTCAAGGGCAAGAAGGTCGCGCACACCTCGCCGTCGTCCAACTCGGGGCATCTCGCGCCGATGTCGCTTTTCCCCGGGCAAGGGCTCACGCCCGACAAGGACTACAAGATCATCTTTTCCGGCAAGCACGACCAGTCGGTGATGGGCGTCAACTCCGGCGATTACGATGCCGGTGCGGTCGCGTCCGATGTCTTTCACCGGATGGCCGAGCGCGGACAGATCAAGGAAGGCGACTTTCGCGTGATCTACCGCAGCCAGAAGTTCCCCACCTCGTCGTTTGCCTACGCCCACGATCTCGACCCGAAGCTCGTCGACAAGATGCTGACGTGCTTCTACGACTACCGGTTTCCGCCGGATATGCAGAAGGCCTTCGATGGCGCCGATCGCTTCTTCCCCGTCAACTACAAGACGACGTGGGAAGTCGTGCGCGCCGTGGCGAAAGGCTCGGGCCAGGCGTTCGACAAGTCGACCTACGAAAAGGAAACCGCACGCGAGGCCGCCGAAGCGGCCGCTGCGAAGAAGAAGTAGGCCGCCACACAGGGGCCCGGCGTCCATGCTCACGCTCAGGAACCTGTCCAAGTCGTATGTCGCCGGCACGCCGGTGCTGCAGGACGTCAACCTCGAGATTGGGGCCCGGGGGATCACGGCGATCATCGGTGCATCGGGCACCGGCAAATCGACGCTGATCCGCTGCATCAATCGGCTCGTCGAACCGACGTCGGGCGCGATCCTGTTCGACGACGAGGACCTCGCCAGGCTCTCGGGATCGGCCCTGCGGCGCGCGCGCCGCCATATCGGGATGGTCTTCCAGGAGTACAACCTGGTCGAGCGGCTCACGGTGATGGAAAACCTGCTCACGGGTCGGCTGGGGTACGTGTCGGCATGGCGGGCGTGGCGCCGCAAATTCCCGCCTGAGGACATACGGCGCGCGTTCGAATTGCTCGACGTCGTCGGGCTCACCGGCTTCGCGCAACAACGCGCGGATGCGTTGTCGGGGGGACAGCGGCAGCGCGTGGGCATCGCGCGCGCCGTGATGCAGGAGCCACGGCTGTTGCTCGCCGACGAGCCGACGTCGTCCCTCGATCCCAAGACGTCCGTCGAGATCATGGAGCTGCTCGCGACGGTGGGACAGTCGCGGTCTATCCCGGTGCTCGTCAACATGCACGACGTCGAGCTCGCCAAGCGCTTTGCCGGAAGGATCGTCGGCATGCGGGGCGGGAGGATCGTGTTCGATGGCGTCGCCGCGGAGCTCGACGACGCGAAGCTCACGATGATCTACGGCGGCGAGGGCTGGCTGCAGTGACGAGACCGGATCGGACCGGCTCGCCGGCGTTGGAATGACCGAGCGCGCTGCCGCCTCAAGCCTGCCCGCGTCCGAGGCATTTCGGCGCGACGTCTGGCCGCGCGTCGCGGCGATTGCGCTGCTCGCCTACGTGATCTACGCCTGCTCGCGGCTCGACGTGTCGTTGGAACGCGTCGAGTCCGGCCTTGCCAACGCTTCGCATTTCTTCGCGAGGCTGTTTCCGCCGAACTTCCAGCGCCGGGATCTTCTCGTCAAGGGGCTGCTGGAGAGCCTCGAGATCGCGGTTCTCGCGTCGACGCTGGGGATCGTCCTCAGCCTGCCCGTCGGCCTTTGCGCGGCCCGCAACCTGATGCCGCCGTGGGTGACCTGGCCGGCACGGGCCGTCATCGTGATGGCGCGATCGTTTCACCCGGTGATCGTCGCGATCGTGTTCGTGAAGGCGGTCGGATTCGGGGCGCTTGCGGGCGTGCTGGCGTTGACCGTTGCTTCGATCGGCTTCATCGGCAAGCTCTTCACCGAAGCGATCGAGGAGATTTCCCTCAAGCAGGTGGAAGCGGTCCGCTCGACCGGCGCTTCGTTCCTCTCCGTGCTGACGTACGGCGTGCTGCCGCAGGTCTTCTCGCGGTTCATCGGATTCGCGACGTATCAGCTCGATTCGAACCTGCGCAATTCGACCATGGTTGGCATCGTCGGCGCCGGGGGCATTGGCGGTACCTTGTTCGCCGCGTTCCAGCGCTTCGATTACGATTTCGTCTGTGCGATCCTGATCGCGATCATCACGCTCATCATGATCGGTGAAGTCCTCGCGACCGCCGTGCGCGCGATCTTCATCGAGAATGCGACGCTCGTCGATCTCGTCCGCCGGGGCGGCACGATGCGCCGAGTGCGCCACGCCGAAGACGCCTGATGGCGACGGTTGCAGCGGCGCAGGCAAACGGTCGCACCTGGCGGCGTTTCACGCCTGCGCAGAGGCTGTCGCGATTCGTCGTCCATCTCGCGATCGTCGCTGCGGTCGTGCTGTCCATCCGCACCATCGAAGTGATCCCGGAGTTCCTGGCCGACGCTCCGGAGCAGGTCGCCGATCTTTTCGCGCGGATGTGGCCGGTCGATTTCGCGCACTATCCCACGGGCGTCCACGATGCGCTGATCGAGACGATCCACATCGCGACGCTCGGCACGCTCCTGTCCATCCTTCTCGCGGTTCCGATCGGCGTTCTGGCCGCGCGTAACCTGGTGCCGGTGGCGGGCGTCAATCTCCTTGCAAAGCTGGTCCTCGTTTCGTCGCGCTCGGTGAACTCGCTCGTATGGGCGTTGCTGTTCGTCGGAATCTTCGGCCCCGGCGCCCTTGCGGGCACGCTCGCCATCGCGTTTCGTTCCATCGGCTTCGTCGGGAAGCTGTTCGGCGAAGCGCTCGAGGAAGCGCCGTCGGGGCCGATCGAAGCGCTCAGTGCCGCAGGAGCGCCGTGGATGTCGCGCATGACGTTCGGGTATTGGCCGCAGGTGAAGCCCGCATTCTGGTCGATCGCGCTGTTTCGCTGGGACATCAACGTGCGTGAGTCGGCGGTGCTCGGACTTGTCGGCGGCGGAGGCATCGGCATGGCGCTCGATTCGGCGCTCAATCTGTTCCAGTGGAACCGCGTCGCGGTCATTCTCATAGCGATCCTCGTGGTGGTAATCTTGGCCGAGATCGCCGTCACGCAGGTTCGGCGGAGAATCCTCTGACCTGATCGCAGACAAGTCCCCGGGAGGACGCGATGCCCGTCAAACGCCCCACCGCCGGCGAGCTCGACGAGATCGAGACGGCGAAGCCGAAGGCGCTCGCCGCGCTGCAGCTCGAGCGCCTCCGCTGGTCGCTTGCTCACGCGTACGATCATGTCCCGCACTACCGCCGCAAATTCGACGCCGCAAGAGTCACGCCGGCCGACTTGAAATCGCTCGCCGACCTCGCGAAGTTCCCGTTCACGACCAAGGCGGATCTGCGCGACAACTATCCGTTCGGAATGTTCGCGGTGCCGCGCGAGCAGATCGTGCGCATTCACGCGTCGTCGGGCACGACCGGCAAGCCGACGGTCGTCGGGTACACGGCGAAGGACATCGACACGTGGTCGACGGTGATGGCGCGCTCCATCCGTGCGGCCGGCGGGCGCAAGGGCGACATCATCCACGTCGCGTACGGCTACGGTCTTTTCACCGGTGGTTTGGGCGCGCACTACGGCGCGGAGAAGCTCGGCGCGACGGTGATCCCCATGTCCGGCGGCATGACCGAGCGTCAGGTGCAGCTCATCCACGACTTCAGGCCCGACATCATTATGGTGACGCCTTCGTACATGCTGGCGATCGCGGAGGAGATGGAGCGGCAGGGGCAGAATCCCCGGGACTCGTCGCTCAAGATCGGCATCTTCGGTGCCGAGCCGTGGACGCCCGCGATGCGCGCGGCGATCGAAGCGAAAATGGAGATCGACGCGATCGACATCTACGGGCTCTCCGAGATCATCGGTCCCGGCGTTGCGCAGGAATGCATCGAGACGAAGGACGGGCTCACGATCTGGGAGGACCACTTCTATCCCGAGATCGTCGATCCGCAATCGGGCGAGGTGGTGCGCGACGGCGACAAGGGCGAGCTCGTGTTCACGTCGCTCACGAAGGAAGCGCTGCCGATGATCCGCTATCGGACGCGCGACTTGACGCGCCTGCTGCCGCCAACGGCGCGGTCGATGCGCCGGATGGAAAAGATCACCGGGCGGTCGGACGACATGATGATCATCCGCGGCGTCAACGTGTTTCCGACGCAGATCGAGGAGCTCATCCTGAAGGAGCGCGAGCTCGTCCCGCATTACCAGATCGAAATCACGCGCCCTAAGAACCTGGACGAGATGGCGGTGCTGGTGGAGCGCTCGCCCGAGTTCGGGTCGGCCGAGGGCGACAAGGCGGGCGCGAAGCTTGCGCACATGATCAAATCGATGATCGGCGTGACCGCCGATGTGAAGGTCGTGCAGCCAGGCAACATCGAGCGGTCGATGGGAAAGGCGAGGCGGGTGGTGGACAAGCGGCCCAAGTAGGCAAGCAAATGGCGGATCAGGTTTCCCCGATCCGCCATCCCGGCGTTGTCGCCTGGCTAGCTAGCCTGGCGGCGTGCCGCACAGAAGGTTGCCGAACACGACGGCCTTCGCGTTCGGGACGTACGGCGCCTGAAGCACGTTCGACGACGCTGCAGCTGCGATCACCGTCGAGGCTTCCGACGAGAGCATGAACCGCGCTTGCACAGCTTTGTTCACCGCCTTCGTGACCATGCACACGTAGCCGGCATGCGTGCCGTACCGCTCCTCGAGCGACGGACGCGGATCCCCCGCGGCGAGCCGATTGACCCTCGAATCCCAGAACGGCCAGTATCCCCCGCTGTTGCCCGCGCCGGCGAACACTTGGCCGACGCTTCCCGGGCCGTTGCTCGCATTGGGGCCATACCAGCCTGTCGTGGCGAGGTTCCAGCCGACATACGTGCCAAGAGGCGCCTCGCCCAGCACCGTGTTCATTCCCGTCACGATCTCGTTGCCGTCGGCATTCACCTTCGCTCCGTAGCCGGGTAGCACCGCGTTGATGATGGGTGGCTGGATCGACGGTATGCCGCTCTCCTGATCGTAGTTTTCGCCCGGTCCGAAGTCGTACACGAACGGTACCCAAGCCTGGTCGCCGTGATACGTGAGGCGCGGCACCGACACGCTGAAGTCGGGATAGCCGAGGGCTGTCCTGGTGTTGGGCAGCAGCTCTCCGCGCGCGACCGTCGGATAAACGCTCGGCGGCATCGGCACACCCTGCATGATCAGCTGGATGTAAAACGCATACGCCAGCGCGTTGTTGGTGTGCGTCGCGGGAATCGGGCTCGTGGGCAAACC
>Ga0070670_100000350_pt1 | contig 38698 bp, 36 predicted proteins | sample KBSS63metaG_FD_64665 | JGI IMG/M metagenome (GOLD analysis project Ga0070670, IMG submission 64665) | Switchgrass rhizosphere microbial communities from Kellogg Biological Station, Michigan, USA - KBS S6-3 metaG | ecosystem: Host-associated > Plants > Roots > Rhizosphere > Soil ... | reverse complement strand
CGCGTCGGTCAGCTCCTTGCCAAGCGCCACCACATGGTCCGGCGGCGCCATTGGATCGTCCCATCCGTGGAACACGACGACCTTGGCGGCGATCCTTTCCGTCTTCCAGTTCGGTGGATCGAGCAGGCCATGGAAAGCGACCGCTGCCCGGACATCGGTACCCGTGCGAGCGACATCGAGCGCGCACTTGCCCCCGAAACAATAGCCGGCGACGACGACGGCGCCTTGTTCGACTTCCCGCAACCCGCGCACCTGCTCGACGATCGCGAGCAACCGTCGCCTCAAGCTGACGCGGTCGCTGCCGAGCCGGTTCATCTGCTCGAACATGACATCGCGTGGCTTACCGTGGAACTCCTTGCCAAACAGGTCCGCGACGAAGGCGTTGTATCCGAGTTCCACCAGTTGCTTGCCGAAGCCGATCTCCAGATCGGAGACGCCCATCACCGTTGGAATGAGGATCACCGTTGGCCTTGCTTGGCCGTCGCGGCGGCCGACGAATACGCCCTCTAGCTCCTCACCCTCGAAATCGAGAGGAACCGGTGTCTGCTTGCTCATTCGATCTCCTTCGCCAACTGCGCGAGCTTGGCCACGGTATTCATGTTGCGAGCCGTTCCGAAGGGCTTCGGAAGCCGCAGCTTCGATCTGCCCATTCCGCTCGGGTAGTGCACATAAATCTCACGCGTCCCGAGCGCCAACTCTTCATCGTCGATCCCCCGCGCCTGCTCGACGATGTCCTTCGGCGGAGCCTTTTCGAAGAAGATCGCTGCAACTTTCGACGGTGGTTTGTCGGCGAAGGGGTTGGCCTTCGATACGTCCGCTATTTCGCTGGCGGTCCGGACCATGACAGGAACCTCCGCGCCCATATGCTCGCGGAGGCGATCCTCGAGAAGGCGGCTAACGTCGGACTCCTTCTTGCTGCTTGCGAACAGCAAATTGCCCGACGCGATGAACGTCCGCGGTTTCTCGAAACCGAGTTGTTCCGCAATCGCCTTGAGATCGGCCATCGCCAGCTTGCGCCCGCCCACATTGACCGCCCGGAGCAACCCGATGAAGACCGTCATGCTGCTTCGAGCAGGCGCGCCGCCTGCGCCCGTGCCTCGTCGGTGACGTCGGCGCCGGACAGCATGCGGGCGATCTCTTCGCGCCGTTCGTCCGGGTCGAGCCGGCGAACCGTCGTTCGAGTGCCTTCCGGTCCATGCGATTTTTCGATGCGGAAGTGATTGGCCGCCCGCGCGGCAACTTGGGGCGAATGGGTGACGACCAGCACCTGGCTCTGCTTGGCGAGCCTTGCCAGCCGCTCACCGATGGCGCTGGCAACCGCCCCGCCGACGCCCCGGTCGATCTCGTCGAAGATCATGGTTCCGGCGGTGCCTGCTTCGGCCAGGGCGACTTTGAGCGCCAGAATGAACCGCGAAAGCTCGCCGCCGCTTGCGATCTTAGTCAGCGGCCCAAAGGGCGCTCCGGGATTAGTGGACACTTCGAATTCGACCCGGTCCGTTCCGCCGGGTCCGGGCTCAGATGGGGCAATGGCCGTGCGAAATCGGGCAGCGTCCAGCTTAAGCGGAGCAAGCTCGGTAGCAACGGCCGCATCAAGGCGCTGTGCCGCTTCGCGCCTCTTTCCGCTCAGTTCGCGGGCGAGATCCGAGTAGAGCTTCCGCGCCTCGGCAAGCTCGCGGTCCAACTCGTCAATGCGCTCGCTCCCCGCTTCGATTTGCGAGAGCTGGCGGCGCATATCCTCAGCGACGGCTGCCAAAGCGTCCGGTTCGACCCGATGCTTGCGCGCCAGGCCGCGAATGTCGAACAGCCGGGCTTCCGCAGCGTCCAGGCGGGCCGGATCGAAGGCCAAGGCATCGGCGGCCCGCGAAATTTTGTCTTCAGCCTCGCTCGCTTCGATCACTGCCCGGTCGAGGGATGCCAGCGCCTCGGCCAATAGCGCGTGATCGGCAGCACCTCGCTCAATGCGGCGGGCCGCCAGCCGCAGATGCGCGAGCGCGCCGTCCGATCCGCCAAGAAGCTCGTCGAGGCCGCTGAGGGATTCTCCGGCTCTCAGACCTGCCTGCATCGCTGCCCGCTCCTCGGCGAGCCGTGTCTCCTCCCCCGCTTCCGGAGCCAGCGCATCGAGCTCTGCAAGCGAATGCGTGAGATAGTCGCGATCCCGCTCGGCGGTAACGAGCTCGGCCCGCGCTTGAACGAGTTCGCCTTCAATCCGCGTCACATGGGTCCAAGCCTCTGCGACGCCAGAAACCTCAAGGCGTCCGAATGAATCCAGCAAGGCGCGATGGCCCCGCGGGTTCAGCAAGCCGCGATCGTCCTGCTGTCCATGCACCTCGATGGCCAACGCTCCGATATCGCGCAAAACGCCCGCAGGTGCCGGAGTGGAACCGACGAAAGCGCGGCTGCCGCCGTCCGCCTTCAGGGTCCGGCGAACGATCAGCGGCTCTCCGCCGTCCGCTTCGATGCCCTGCTCTGAAAGAAGATCGTGAACCGGATGACCGCCCGGAAGCGCGATCTCCGCCGATACCGAGGCTGCATCCGTACCGGTCCGCACCAACCCGGCATCGGCGCGCGCGCCAAGCGCCAGTCCCAGCGCATCGAGCAGGATGGACTTGCCCGCGCCCGTTTCGCCCGTGAGGACACCCAGCCCGGAGTCAAACTCCAGGTCGAGGCTCTCGACGAGCACGACATTGCGGATTGCGAGCTGCCTCAGCATGCCCGCTGGCGCATCAACCCTGGGTCGCCGCTCGCGGCATATGCTTGGAAATCAGCGCATAGGCCCGATGGTACCACTCGCTGCCCGGATAGTTGCGGCCGAGGACCGCAGCGGCCTTCTGAGCCTCCTGCGGAACGCCGAGTGCCAGATAGCATTCCACGAGCCGCTCGAGCGCCTCGGGCGTGTGATTGGTCGTCTGGAAATTCTCAACGACCTCGCGGAACCTCAGTGAGGCTGCAAGCCACTTGCCCGAACGCTGATAGTAACGCCCGATCTCCATCTGCTTGCCGGCAAGATGGTCGTTGATCAGGTCCTGCTTAAGCCGAGCATCGGACGCATATCGGCTGTCCGGATAGCGGCGGATCAGCTCTCCGAAGGCCTGCTGCGCCTGGGCCGTCACCGACTGGTCGCGAGTAACGTCGGAAATCTGCTGATAGTAGCTCATCGCGATGAGATAGTGGGCGTAGGGCGCATCCTTGTTGCCCGGATGGATCGTCAGGAAGCGCTGGGCCGAGCTCACGGCCTCCGGATACTTCTCAGCCAGGTAATAGCTGAACGCGCTCATGAGCTGTGCTCGACGGGCCCACGTAGAGTAGGGATGCTGCCGCTCGACTTCGTCGAACAGCTTCGCCGCATCCTCATATTGGCGCTTGTCCAGGGTTTCCTTCGCAAGCGCGTACAAAGTGTTCACGTCGCGGGCGATGTAGGCAGTGTCCGTCTTGGCCTTTTTGCCAGCGCAGCCTGCCGCCGGAACGATGGCAGCGCAGGCGAGCAGGAGGATGGCGGAACGGGTCAGCTTCGATGGCATGAAAACCTCATTAGCGTGGGGGCTTGGGCAGGCCAAGCGGACAGTGGCCCCACTTTCCTTGGCGCGCGATGAACAGCTTCAGACGGCAGCCGGTCCGGCTGCCTGCTCTTCATCCGATCGGACAAAGCTGTCGGGCTTCACTCCAAGCCAGACCAGCACCGGCGAGGAGATGTAGATCGACGAATAGGTACCGACGAAGATGCCGATGAAGATGGCAATCGTCAGTCCGAAGATGACCTCGGGACCAAGAAGCAGAAGCACACCTAGAGCCAACAGGATCGACAGCGACGTGACCATTGTGCGGGACAGAGTCTCGTTGAGCGATAAGTTGAGCAGCGGAACGATCGCCATCTTGCGATACTTCCGCAAATTCTCGCGGATTCGGTCGTAGATCACGACCGTGTCGTTGAGCGAATAGCCGACGATGGTCAGGATCGCCGCAACGACGTTGAGGTCGACCTGCAATCGGGTGACCGAGAAGAAGCCGAGCGTCATCGACACGTCGTGGAAAAGGGTGACGAGCGCTCCAACGCCGAACTGCCATTCGAAGCGGAACCAGATGTAGACGGCAATTCCGAGCATCGCGAGCGCGATGGCTAGAGCGCCATCCCTTGCCAGCTCTTCGCTGACCTTGCCCGACACGGTTTCGACCGCGTCGACCCGGGCGCCCGGATAATTCTGCTGAATCATCTGCCGCACCTGAATCGCGGCGCGGTTCGCAGCAGCTTCGCCGCCCTCAGGCTTCGGCAGGCGGATCTGATAGCTCTTCGGACCCCCGAACTCCTGGATGCTCGATTCGCCAAGATGCAGACCATCGACGTCGCTGCGCAGCTTCTCGACGCTGATCGCCTGCGGAAAGGTCGTGCGGATCATCTGCCCGCCGACGAAATCGACCCCGAGGTTCAGGCCGCGAATGCCGACGATCGCCAGGCTGGCGACGGTGACGACGATCGAGATGACCAGCGCGACGTTGCGCCAGCGCATGAAGTCGAGGTTCGTATTGTCGGGAACGAGCTTCAGGAGCTTCATGTGGTCCTCAGATATGCAGTACGCGCGGGCGCTTGCGCTTCACCCAGATGGCGACGAGCACCCGGGTGAAATTGACGGCCGTGAAGACGGACGTGACGATGCCGATCATGAGAACGACGGCGAAGCCGCGGATCGGTCCCGAGCCGAAATACCACATCAGCACGGCGGCGATGACGTTCGTGATGTTGGCGTCGAAGATGGCTGTCGAGGCTTCCTTGTAACCCGTCTCGATGGCGTCGAGAATCTTGCGCCCGCGCCTCTGCTCCTCGCGAATTCGCTCGTTGATGAGCACGTTCGCATCCACTGCGGCGCCGATGGTCAGGACGAAGCCTGCGATGCCTGGCAGCGTGAGCGTGGCATTGAACACGGCCATGATTCCGAGGATCAGCAGTGCATTCACGATCAGCGCCGCAGTCGCATAGATCCCGAAGCGTCCATAGGTGACGAGCATGAACAGGATCACCGCGCCCGTCGCGACGATGCTGGCGATCGCTCCCTTCCGAATCGAATCCTTGCCGAGGTCGGGGCCAACCGTGCGTTCCTCGATGACGTTGAGCTTCACCGGAAGTTTTCCCGAAGCCAGGCTGACCGCTAGCTGGTTCGCCGTCTCGACGGTGAAGCTTCCGCTGATCTGCGCCTGACCGCCGAGAATCGGCTCGTTGATGTTCGGGGCGGACAGAACCTTGTCGTCGAGGATGATCGCGAACGGCTTGTTGACGTTCTCCTGGGTGACTCGGCCGAAGCGGCGGGCACCGGCCGCGTTGAAGCGGATGTTGACGACGGCCCGGCCGTCCTGGTCGAAGCCCTGCTTCGCGTCGACAAGCTGGTCGCCGGAGACCATGACACGGCGCTTGACGGCGATTGCACCGCCACCCTCTGCCATCGGCAGGACCTGGCTTCCGGCCGGAGCACGGCCCTGCTGCACCTGGGCCTGATCAGCGGTCAGATCGACCAGCTTGAATTCGAGGCGCGCCGTTTGGCCGATCAGCCGCTTCAGCGCCTCGGGATCCTCGACGCCGGGCACCTGCACCAGGATGCGGTTGCTTCCCTGGTTGATGACCGTGATTTCCTTGGTGCCCTGCGGGTCGATTCGCCTCCGGACGACGTCGCGGGCGACGGTCATTGCGTCCTTGAGGGCACGCTGTGCGCCACCTTGCGTCGGCGTCATGACGATCCGGGTCGAGTCCATCACCTGCACGTCCCAGTCGCGCGAACCGGTCAGGCCGACCGGCTGCGTAATCTGGCGAAGGCGCTCGACCGCCGTGTCGACCTGTGTCGGATCCCGAACAAGGAAGGTCAGGCGTCCGCCTGACGTGGAAATGTCGCCAATCTCGACCCGCGGGTTCCGTCTTAGCTCGGTCGTGACCTGATCTTCCATCGACTGCAGCCGTTGCTTTGCAGCGTCCGCGGTATCGGCTTCGAGGAGCAGGTGACTCCCGCCGGCGAGGTCCAGGCCGAGGTTAATCTTCGCGCTCGGCAGGAAGGACGGATAACGATCCGACAGCGTCGTTCCCGCGATCAGGCTAGGAATCGAGAAAAGGATTCCGACCAGGATGATCAGCGAGATCGACCAGATCTTCCAGCGGGATAAATCGAGCATGGGTCGTCGGGCCTAGTCGTTTGCCGGCTTGGCGTTCTTGGTGAGCACCTGGCTGAGCGTGCCCTTGACCACGCGGACTCGAACGCCTTGGGCGATCTCTACTTCTGCCTCGTCATCGCTGACCTTCGTCACCTTGCCGCGGATGCCGCCGCCGGTGACCACCTCATCGCCCTTCTTGATCGCGGTGATCGCCTCCTGATGCTCCCTCGCACGCTTCTGCTGCGGGCGGATAAGCAGGATGTAGAAGATCACGAAGATCAGCAGCAACGGAGCCATCTGCACAATGAAGGCGGCGGTTCCGGACGGCTGAGCCGCGGCTGCGGCGCTGGTCTGAAGGAAGTAGGTCATCGGCAAAAGGGGAAATTCCTAATCGGAAGTCGGCGGGGCGACTATCACGGCACTCAAGATTGGCGCAACAACTGCTCCAATCAATGGTCGGGGCGACTGGATTCGAACCAGCGACCCCCACACCCCCAGTGTGATGCGCTACCAGGCTGCGCTACGCCCCGACCGAGGGCTGGCATCTAGGCACCGCTCGCCGATAACACAAGCCGATGAGACACCGCCGCCGCCGTAGAAAAAGCTCCTGGCTCCGACGCTTGACCGTGGCGCTCGCAGCGATCCCGCTCACCTATTTAGCGGCCGCATTGATCGGTTCGCTGGTGCCCGTGAACCGTGGTTGGAAAGAGCCCGAGCAAGGGGTCACCATCTATCTCGCGAACAACGGCATTCACTCCGACATCGTCATGCCGGCCAAGGCGGACGGGCTGGACTGGGCACCTTATTTTCCGAAGGGCGACTTCGCCGCAGCGGATGCCGGTGCGAAGTGGGTCGCGGTCGGGACGGGCGAGGAACGGATCTATCTCGAGACCCCTCGCTGGCGGGACATCAAACCGCGCACGATCTGGTCTGCGCTCACCGGCGGCAGACGCGTCATGCACGTCGAATGGGTGACGAACCCCGGCTATGTCGATCGCGCCATCCGCCTGAGGCCCGAGGAATATCGCCGCCTGTGGGCTGCGATCCGCGCCGACTTCCAGCTCAATGCCGACAGCCGGCCGATCCGCATCGAGCATCCGGGATACGGCCGCTCGGACGCATTCTACCGTGCGACCGGCAAGTTCCACGCGCTCAAGACCTGCAACAGCTGGGCGGCCGACCGTCTACGCGTTGCCGGCGTGAGGACGAGCCTTTGGCCGCCCTTCGTGCAAGGACTGACCTGGCGCTATCGCAAGGTCAGCGTCGATTAGCCCTTCGTCTTCGCTTTGACCTTGGTCTTCGTCTGGGCGTCGAGATCCGCCTTGGTGACGCTGACGACCAGGCCCTTGTCGTTCTTTCCAAAGCTCGCGATCGGAATTTCCGCACGAGCCTTGCCCGTGTTGACTATCGCTGCGTCGGCTTTGACCGAATCTACCTTGCCGACCAGCGCGCCGGACTGGTCGTAGACCGAAGCGCCCTTCTTGATGTCGTCCGCAGTCGCAGCCGTTACCTGCGTCTCCGTCGTAGTGGTCTGGGTGGTCGTCGTCGCCGGCTGACCCTCAGGAGTCGTCGTCGGCTGAGTGTCCGTCGTCGTCGTTTGCGTGGTCGTGGCCGGCACGCCCTCCGGAGTGGTCGTCGGCTGGGTAGTTGTCGTCTGCGTTGTGGTCGGTGCCGGGGTCGTCGCGGCCGGTTCCGTGGTGGTGGTTTGCGTCGTCGTGCTTGTCGACGGCGGCGGCGTAGTTGTCGTCTGCGCAAGCGAAGCCGTCGAGATGGCGAGGGCAGCGGCCGTCGCCAGGCAATTGAACTTGAATGTCATTGGTGGTCTTCCCGCATTTGAATTGGAAGACGAATCAACGAGCGGGGCGGCTCGCGGGTGCACGCCGAACGGCAGTCCGTTCAGGGTTCCCGACGAGCGGCCCGTTTAGAGAACGTATCGGCTGAGATCGGCGTTCCTGGCGATGCCCGCGAGCTGCTTGTCGACGAAGTCGCTGTCGACGACCAGGGTCTCGCCGCCGCGGTCCTCCGCCTCGAAGCTCACATCCTCGAGCAGCTTTTCCATCACAGTCTGCAGCCGCCGCGCGCCAATATTCTCGACGGCTTCGTTCACCTCGGCGGCGATGCGGGCCAGCGCCTCGATCCCGTCATCGGTGAAGGTGATCGTCACGCCTTCGGTGCCGAGCAGAGCCTGATATTGCTGGGTCAGGCTCGCGCGCGTCTGCGACAGAATGCGGACGAAATCCTCCTGCGTCAGTGCACTGAGCTCCACGCGGATCGGAAGGCGGCCCTGGAGTTCCGGAAGCAAGTCCGCGGGCTTGGCGAGGTGAAACGCGCCGGACGCGATGAAGAGGATGTGGTCCGTCTTAAGCGGGCCGTACTTGGTCGCGACCGTCGTACCTTCGATCAGCGGCAGGAGATCGCGCTGGACGCCCTCGCGGCTGACCGACCCTCCGCGAACGTCGCTGACGGCGATCTTGTCGATCTCGTCGAGGAAGACGATCCCGTTCGCCTCGGCATCCGCAAGCGCGACGCGGTTGATGTCGTCCGGATCGACGCGCTTGTCCGCCTCTTCCTCGGTCAGGCGCTGGAACGCCTCCGGCACCTTGAGCTTGCGGCGCTTGCCGGGCTGGTTGCCGAACGCCTTGCCCATCATCTCGGTAAGATTAAGCACGCCGACCTGACCGCCCATGCCGGGGATGTCGAACGGCATCGACGGCGCTTCCTGCACCTCGACCTCGACCTCCGTCTTTTCAAGGCTGCCGTCGGCGAAGCGTTGGCGGAAGCTTTCGCGGGTTGCAGCACTTGAGCCCTTGCCGGTGAGGGCATCGAGAAGCCGCTCCATGGCCGCTTCCTCCGCGCCCTTCCGAACCGCCTCACGGCGACGCTCACGCTCCAGCCTTACCGACTCCTCGACAAGGTCGCGGGCGATCTGCTCGACGTCGCGGCCGACATAGCCGACCTCGGTGAACTTGGTCGCTTCGACCTTCACGAACGGCGCGTCGGCAAGCTTCGCGAGGCGGCGGCTGATCTCGGTCTTTCCGCAGCCCGTCGGCCCGATCATGAGAATGTTCTTCGGCGTGACCTCGTCGCGGAGTTCCGGAGAGAGCTGCTGGCGCCGCCAACGGTTGCGCAGCGCCACGGCGACCGCGCGCTTCGCGTCGTCCTGGCCGACGATATGCTCATTGAGCGCGGCGACGATCGCCTTCGGAGTGAGCTTGTCCTTCAGCACTTCAGAGGCCCCGGCGCTCTCGATTACGGGGGAATGATAGTTCATTTGCTCTTCTAGATTGGGACTGGCGGGAGCGGTTCAAGCGGTTCACTCGACCGTTTCGATCGTCAGACGGTCGTTGGTGAAGACGCAGACCTCCGCCGCAATCGCCATCGCGCGGCGTCCGAGCTTCTCCGGGTCCTGCTCATAGTCGGAAAGAGCCCGAGCCGCCGCGAGCGCGTAATTGCCGCCCGAGCCGATCGCCGCGATGCCGCCTTCCGGTTCCAGCACGTCGCCATTGCCGGTGAGGATGAGCATCACGTCCTTGTCCGCGACGATCATCATCGCTTCGAGGTTGCGAAGGTATTTGTCGGTTCGCCAGTCCTTGGCGAGCTCGACCGCGGCGCGCATCAGCTGCCCGTTGTATTGCTCGAGCTTGCGCTCCAGCCGCTCGAAGAGCGTGAATGCATCGGCAGTCGCTCCGGCAAAGCCGCCGATGACCTTGCCATCCTCGCCGAGGCGCCGGACCTTCTTCGCGTTCGGCTTGATGACTGTATTGCCGAGGCTGACCTGGCCATCGCCTGCAATGACCGTGCGATCGCCCTTCTTCACGCCGAGGATCGTGGTTCCGTGATATTGTTCCATTTGCCCGATGTGGGAGCGCCTCCGAACGGCTGCAACTAGGCAGCTTCGAACCGGCGGTCGGGAATCAACCAGAGAAAGGCTACGGCGACGTAGATCGCGACCGCGACAGGGGGAGAGACGAACGCGATCCCCACCGCCAACACGTAGCCGACGAAGCTGGCCCATTCCTTCGTTCCCCGGCCAACGGCTCTCTTCACGCCTGAGCCATCGCCCTCCGCGGCAACGAGCGCGCGTTCCAGCACCACGTACGAGATGGACGCGCCGACGAGCACGAGGCCGAACGAGGCCACGGGCAGATGTGCCATACCGGCCTCGTCGATCCAGCGGATCATCAGCGGGAAGAGCGTCAGCCAGAACAGCAGCGAGTGGTTCGCCCAGAGCACGCCGCCGGTCACACGGTGCGCCGACTGCATCATGTGATGATGGTTGTTCCAGTAGATGGCGACGTAAATGAAGGCGAGCAAGTAAGCCGCGAGCAATGGCAGGACGGCCATCACCGCGGCGAACGTCGGTTCTTCCGGGAACTTGAGCTCCAGCACCATGATCGTCATGACGATGGCGACGACACCGTCGGTGAGCGCGTTCAATCTCGACGGTGTCATTCCTTCCCCCCTTTGCCGTCCTAGCGCTCGGCGCCCCTAACCTTACCCCAGGTCCGCGCGGCGGTGTAGCCGAGGTAGCCGGTGCCAAAGAGAGCGTAGAGTTCCTCCGGAATCCCGCGCAGATAGGCCGTCATCCCGCTCGCGATGCCCTGCGCCATCTTCGGATCGGCAGCGGCGATGAGGCCCATCGGGATGCACCAAAGGATCAAGGCGTACATCATGTAGAGGAAGCTTGGCCGGGCGCGGCTTGTCCATGGATCGGGCGACTGAGCTTCGGCGACGATCGCCTGCATCTGCACGGCGATGGCCTGCATTTCCTGGTCGCCCTGCAACTTCAAAAGCTCAAGCTTGGCTTTGTCCCGCGCCTGCGGATCGGGAATGATTTTGTCGAGCAGCTTCGAAACCGGCCCGATGATTGCATCAAGAAGTCCCATTTTCCGTCCTTTCATGATTGAACGTTCCGAATGTTCGCAGTGACCGGGTGCTTATCCGATTGTGCCGATCCGGTTCGCCAGCCAGCCATAAAGGAAGGCCTCGTTGGCTGGGCGTCGCTCCGCGAGGCGCAAATAACGCTCGCCCTGCAATGCCTCGAGCGCGCGCATCAGAACCGTCTCCCCGCTTTGCTTGCCACGCGTCGCCAGAAAGGCGTCGAGTGCATGAAGGGTCAGAGGTCCGATTCGCCCGTCCGGCGTCAAATCGGCATAGTCTGCGGCGTTGCGATTGAGCGCGGTCAGCGCCCGCTGGAGGAAGGTCGTTGCAACCGCCGGCCCCATGTTGACGCCCGTATCGAAGAGCTCGGCCGCAATTCGGGTCGAGCGCGTCGCCACCTGATCGAAGCGCGGCCGGAGCCAATAGAGACGGTGATAGATCGCTGCGGCTTCCTCGCGTGGCAGCTCACGCATCGCTCCTGCGTAGCCATGCGCTCGCGCCACCGCTTCGGTGATACCGAAGCAGGTCGGCCCACCCTTGTCCGCCGAATGATGGACGTAACCACCCTCGCGTTCGATCAACGCGTCGATCATGCCATCGACGCTCGATTCTTCATCAATCATTGCTGCTCCCGCTATCGGTTCACCGAGTCGCAGGGCTGCTAACCCTTTTGGTTATGTGTAGGAAAGTCTGCGAACCGGATCAGTAGCTGAGGCGGGCCAGCACGCGTTCGGTCAGAGCCGCGCAGTCGGCTCCCGCGAAGGGGAACGTGCCGGTCAGAGCTTCGTGCACGTCCGGGGCGAGGGCCTCCTGCAGGCGCCTTTTTGCGCGCAGCAATCGGGTCTTCACGGTGGCTGCGGGAACTTCCAGAACCTGCGCCGTATCTTCGACCGACAGGCCTTCGATCTCACGTAGCACGAACACTGTGCGGAAGATGTCCGGAAGTTCGGCCACAGCCCGCTCCAGCAACCGGCGAAGCTGTTCGCGAGCGACGGCCGCATCCGGCGGCGGCGTTTCGGAGCCTGCCATCAGCTTCTCCCGGTACGCATCAAGAACCGGCACTCCTTCCGATTCAAGGCGAGCGCGCCGCCGGCGTTCCGAGCGCAACCGGCCGAGCGCCTCGTTGATGACGATCCTCGTCAGCCAGGTCGCCAGCGATGAGCGGCCCTCGAAGCGGTGGATCGAGGAGAAAGCCGAAACATAGGCCGCCTGCAGCGCTTCCTCGGCCTCGCCGCGATCCTTGAGGATGCTCCACGCCGCGCGGAAAAGCCGCTGGTTGTTCGCCGTGAGGACGTGGCGCACGGCTTCGGTATCATGGTGGACGCACAGTGCTGCAAGCTCAGCATCGCCGAGGGTGGAATAATCAAGTTTGGCCTGAGCGGTCACTTCGCGACCTTTAGCACGCCCTGCATTCCGGGATGATATTTGCAGGCGAAGACGAACGTCCCCGCCTTGCCCAGCACGGTCTTCCCTTTCTTCCCGGCGGGAAGATCGACGTTGAAGCTGCCGTCCTTCGCGGTTGCCGTGTGCCGGAAGATGTCGCGGTTATCCCAGATGACCGCATCGCCCGCCCTTAAGCCGGGAGGAGCAGCTCCGAACTTCATCTTGTCGATGACCACGACGTAGGTCCGCGGCGCGGCTGCCGAGGGGGCCGACATCGGCAGCAGCAACGCCACCCCTGCCGCAAATGCGACCCCGCTGCGGACCATCTACTTCAGGCTCGCCGAAAGATGCTCGGCGTGCTTCTGGTGCTCGCTGAACAAGGTCAGGCCGGTCTCGAGCAGCGACTTCAGCTCGCCATTGTTGGCGGACGGAATCAGCACCGTCTTCAGCGCTCCATTCACGGTCTTGTGATAGGCGACCTCATTGGAGGCATAAGCCTGGTCGAATGCCTTCCCATGGAGCTTCTCGAGCTTCGCGTGAACTGCAGCAGCCTGCTTCGTGAGGCCTTCGCTCGTAGCGTTCTGCTCCGGTGTGACATGGAGCTTCTTCACAAGCGCCAGGGCTTTCTCATTCACGGCCTCGTGGTCGCGAACCATCTCCGAAGCGAATTCACGAACGGACTTTGTCTTCGACTTCTGGAGCGCCAGCTTGGCCGCTTCGACGTCGATGGATCCCGCCGTGTAGGCGATGTGCGCGATCTGCGGATCCGTTGGCCCGCTCCCGGCGGCACCGGCCGAACCGGCCAGAAGCGAGGCAGCGGCAATCAGGCAAAACTTGGCAGTCATCTTGTCCTCCCATGCGAATTCCACCGATTGGATGCCGCCGTTTGCTGGAGGTTCCCGGCCGCGCTAGAGTTTTGAAATGCGTTTGCGTTTCTGGCCGATCGCCGCCTTCGCCTTCCTCTTAGCAAGTCCGTCCGCAGCGGAGCTTTCAGCGCCCGAGCAGAAGATGACGACCTTCGTCGACGCCGAGCAGGAACGCACCGTCGGCATGCTCGCCAAGTGGGTCGACCAGAACAGCGGAAGCCTGAACTCAGCGGGTGTTGTCGAGGTTGGGAAGATGCTCCGCACCGAGCTCGAGCCGCTCGGCTTCAAGGTGGAATGGCTCGACATGAAAGCCGCTGGCCGAGCCGGTCACATCGTTGCCCGACACAAGGGCAATGGACGCGGCAAGCGCATGCTGCTGATCGGTCACCTCGACACCGTGTTCGAGCCGGACTCGCCGTTCCAGCGATGGGACCGGCAGGGCAATCGCGGAATCGGCCCAGGGTCGGGCGACGACAAGGGCGGGATGGCGGTGATGATCGCCGCTCTTCGCGCGATGCGGCAGGCCGGCACGCTGAAGGGCGCAGACATCACCGTCGTACTGACCGGCGATGAGGAAGACGCCGGCGACCCGATCGAGGTCACGCGCGGGCCGCTGATCGCGGCCGGCAAGTGGGCCGACGTCGCGCTGGACTTCGAAGCGCTGGCCATGAAAGACGGCAAGGACATGGGATCGATCGCCCGGCGCAGTTCGGACAGCTGGACGCTCATCGCCAGCGGCCGAACCGGTCACTCAAGCGGCGTCGGGCGCCCCGACTATGGCGCAATCTACGAGCTGGCGCGGATCATCGACGCTTTCCGCCGGGAGGTCGGCGAGGACAAGTTGACCTACAACGTCGGGCTGGCCGGGGGCGGCGCGACGGCCGAAATGGACGAAGGCCGCATCCGGCTGAATGCGACCGGCAAGACGAACATCATCGCGGCGACGGCGATCGCCCGAGGCGATCTGCGCGCGATCAGCCAGGACCAGATCGAACGCACCAAGGCGAAGATGCAGGCGATCGTCGCCCAGTCCTTGCCCGGCACGACCGCGCAAATCACGTTCGACCAGGGCGGCTATCCGCCGATGGCCCCGACCGAAGGCAGCCGGGCGCTTCTTGGACGGCTGAATCGTGTCAACGCCGACATGGGGTTGGAGCCGATGGCCGAACTCGATCCGATGGACCGGGGCGCAGGCGACATCAGCTTCGTGGCAAAGGATACGGACGGGCTCGTCGGCCTGGGTCCGGCGGGTGCAGGAAGCCACGCGCCGGGCGAATGGGTCGATATCGCCTCAATCTTCAAGCAGGCGAAGCGCGCGGCGATCCTGATGAGCCGGCTCGCGAAGGAACGGCGCTAGGCCGTCAACCGGGCGGCCGGCTTATCGTCTCCAGTCTTTCCCGGATCTGCCGATAGTTCGGCGACAGCGCGAGGAGCACCTGATGGTGCCATCTCGCGACGACGGAAAACGCCACGGACATAGGGCCCTCCTCCCCGGTCCAATCGTTTCACCTATGCAATGAGTCTCACGGTGCGGACTCGCCGTCAAGGCCGAGCATTGCCTGCCTGCGCGAGCCGCTTGCCGAGCTCCAGCTGCGCGATGAAATCCTGCATCATCTCCGCGACCGCGTGTTGTGGTCCCAGCTGCACGGCGGACGTCTGTCCGTACCAGCTCGCCCACGCCTGGCCGTTCTCCAGGCTGAAAACGATGTCACCCTCGCTCGATCCGATCCTCGAGAGACGCCAGTCGATCAGGCGGCGAAGTCCATGCACGAGAGCAATCATTACAGCAGAAGCGGACAAGAAAACGCTCAGACTGTAGATGGAGCAGGCGCTCAGCACCGAGTGATGCGAGCCCAAGACAACGGTTTCGGCGAGCAAGGCGGAGAGCATCACAGTTGCAACCGCATGCTTCCATCCCATGAAAATCACTGCCAGCAGGACGAACGGAAGATAGATCGTCAGCTCGCAGCCTGAAACGAAGCCGTCGACCGCCGTCCGGATTAGACTGGGAACGCCAGCACTGAGAAGAACGCATAGGGCCGCGGGGGCGCCCTTAATTGAGGGTGCCAGGAGCAGGTTGGTCAGGTGGTCGCGGGTCATTCGAAGGTCTCCGTCCGCCAGCGAATGACCTGTGGATTATCGCCTCCGCGTTCGGGCGTCCATCGCCGTTCACACCTAGTCGCTTCTCGGGAATTGCACGGGCTAGACGTACATCCCTTCACGCAGGTTGATGCCATATTCGACCCAGGCTTTCAGCGCAGCGAGCATATGTGCCCAGCCTTGGCAATTGCCGTAGCTCGCCTTCAACGCGCCTTGCGTCTCGCGCCAGCCTTTCTCTTCGATCTCCACCATCGTCCGCGTGTCGCCGTCGAGCGGCGTGAAGGTCATCGTGACGGTTGTATTGTAGTTGGACGCCGTCATCTCGCCGCCTTCGACATTGGGCGGCTCGCCCTCATTGGCTTTCCACTCAAGCACGATCTTCTTGTCCGGCTCGACCTCGATCACCTGGACGGGGAAGGCTCCGGGGAAATCGGCAAAGTCCCACGTGACCGTAGCGCCCGTTTCGAGGCGGCCCTCGGCGCCGCCGGTGGTGAAGTAATTCGAGAGCTTGTCCGGATCGGCGACCGCCTCGAACACTTCGTGCACGGGGCGAGCAATGCGCGCTGCGACCCTGAATTTCAGGTCCATGATTCGGCTCCTGCAGCTTGAACGTCGCGCCTATATGTTATAGTTATATAACATGTCAATTACCGACCAGTTCGACCGTACCTTCAAGGCGCTGGGACATCATGTGCGCCGCCAGATGCTCGACGATTTGCGCGATCAGCCGCTGACGACCGGAACGCTCGTTGCGCATTTCCCGGAGCTCGACCGCTGCACGGTAATGCAGCATCTGAAGGTACTGGAGGACGCAGACCTGGTGATCCCGGTGCGCAAGGGTCGCGAGCGGTGGAACCACCTCAATCCCGTGCCGATCCACGAAATCCACGAGCGCTGGATCGGCCCCCACGCGGCCCGCGCCACGGCGAAGCTTGCCAAGCTCAAACGCGACCTGGAGCGCGCGCCCTAGGGGTTGAACGCAGCGACCTGCTGCTTGCCCTCGTCGAAATAGCGGGCGAGCAATGCCGGATCGCGATTGTATGGGTCGCGCCGGAACTTCGGACCGTCAGGCCCGGCCTCAGCCGTCAGGTAGGTGACGTAGACCGGCACCGGATCAGGCAGGTCGACATTCTCCTCCGTCGCGCCCTGGGCGTGCGGAAGCTTGCCGAACAGCCAGGTCGCGAGGCGATGCGCATCCTGCAGCCGGATGCAGCCATTGCTGATCCAGCGGTCGTCCTTGTCGAACAGGTTGCGTTCCATGTCGGGCACGTCGTGAAGGTAGATGCCGAAATCGTTCGGCATGTTGAACTTCATGTCGCCCATCGAATTCCACGGCCCCGGGCCGCGGCGCATGCGCACGTCTTCCTTGCCGTCGGCAACCGCCTGCCAGTTCACTGTTGCCGGATCGAGCTCCTTCGGGTTCTCGGACCAGTCGGACAGCACCTCATAGTCGCGGTCGGTGAGGTACTTGAGGCCTTCCTTGACGACGCCCGGAGCGACGGATTTCTGAACCAGCTCCGGCGGCGTGTTCCACCATGGATTGAGGCTGAGATATTTGAGCTGTGCCGCCATCATCGGCGTCTCGGTCGCGTGACTGCCAACGATCACCCGCATGCTGTCGACCGGGCGGCCGTTCTCATACATCCAAAGCCGCGCCGATCCGGCGTCGACGAGGATGTATCGGCCGGTTTCGGTCGTGCGAGGCAGGCGCCGCGCGCGCTCTAGGTTCAGCAGCAGCACATTCTCGTAATGCTTGTAGCCGAGGTTCAGGCTGTCGACCGTACCCGCGCCGGCGATGCCGTCCGCCTTGAAGCCGTGGACGCCCTGGTACTTCTTCACGGCTGCGGCGAGCGGTGCATCGAACTTCGTGCCGTCCGGCAGACCCAGCCGCTGACGAAGCAGAACCACGCGATCGCCGGTCGAATTGAGCTTCAGCGCCGGGCCCGCGGGGATCTTCACCTGCGGCAGATTTCCGTACTCCATCTCGTAACGGACGAGCCCGCGGCGAAGATCGGTGTACAGCGGATGGACCGGCAGGAACATGTCGATCGGCGCAGCGCGACCGGCCTCGAAACCAAGCTCGTGCAGCTGCGCGTCGCGCGCCTCCATCGAGGGCGCAATGGAGCGGTCGATGTAGACCATGTCGAGGCCCTGCTCGACGCTCGGCGGCACATCGATCGGCTCGATGGGCTGCTGGTTCACCGCGGCAAGCGCCGGCGATGACAGGCACAAGCCCGCGAGAATTAACGTCAAACGGCGCATTCTATCCCCTTCACACCCGCTATCCCTTGTAACACCCCAAGATGAACCGCTCCAGAATCCACAGGTGAGCCGAGCCCTTCGCGCGATGAAACCGCGCGGCCGTTTCTGTCCGCCTGTTGCCGTCCCGCCACTTGTCGTGACAGCCGTTCCTTGATCATAGTCAACAAATCGGCGGTCCCGGTTGAGGCTGCCCGGGGGAGAGGCTTCATGCACAATCGTCGATTGATCGGCCGCGCATTTTTGGGCGCAACGGCCCTTGCCGCCATTTGCGTTGCGTCGCCTGCCGCTGCGCAGCACATCGACAACATCGTCGCCTTCGGTGACAGCTACGCCGACGACGGCAACGCAATCACAATGCTGCTCGCGAGCCCCTTCGTGCCGCCTGCCACAAAGGCCCAGCTCCAGACGGTCTATGGGACCGGACGGTTTTCGGGAGGTACGAATTACATCGACACGCTGTCGCAACTCCTCGGCGCCCCCGTTGATAATTTCGCAATCGGCGGAGCCCTGACGAACGATTTCAACACGAACGGGCCTGTGCTTCCGGGATTCACGACGGAATGGAATGCCTTCCTGAGCGGCAACACTTTGGGTGGAGTCCTTCCCTCGAGCGACGGAACCTTCGATGAGCATGACCTGCTCGCCATTTCAGTGGGCGGAAACGACGCGCGCTTCTATCAAACCGGTAATGCCGGCTTCGGTATTCCGCCGGGCACACTGGCGGGCGCCCCTGCGGCCGCGACCGCCTCGGCCGCTTCTGCCACGACGGGCCTGAACGCGCTGGTGGCTGCGGGTGCGAGGAACATTAGCTTCCTCGCCGGCAATACGGCGATCCTTCCCGAAGTGGCGGCGGATCCCGCTGCCCAGGCAATCCGGAACGCCTATTCGACGACCTTCAATACCGCCATCCAGTCGACCCTCGCCAACTATGCCGCGGACGGAGTCATGGTCCATTATCTGGACCTTACGACGATCGGACAGCGCATCATCGCGGACCCGGCGGCTTTTGGCTTCAGCAGCACGGCCCCCTGCACGCCCAGCACGCAATGCGTCACCAGCACCGCCTTTGCAGATCAGTTCCTGTTCTACGTCGACGGGCTGCACCTGACGTCGGCCGGCTTCGCGATTGTCGGCAAATATGTCGCGACGCAGCTTCAGGCCCCGCTTACGCTGGAGGCACCGAGTGAGCTCGGCCTCGATACAGCCCGCCAGTTCGGCCGGACCCTTTCAAGTCGGGTGGACCTTGTATCGCCCCGCGACGGCGAAGTCGCCGAGGGCGCCCATCTATTCTTCGTCGGCGACACCTTCTCGCGCGATTTGAAGGCGAATGAGGGACGCGATCACTTCGACGTCGACGGCACGGGCGGGACTCTGGGGGTCAGCTACGGCTTCGGCAACGGGATCGTCGGCATCGCCGCCAACTATACTCGTCCGAAGGCCAAGTTCATCGGCGATCCTTTCCGGGACGAGGCCAAGACGTGGCAGCTCGGAGGCTTCGCCGGCTACGCGATCGCCGGTGCCTTCGCCCAGGGATATCTGGGCTATGGTCACGAAAGTCACGACCTCACTCGCATGGGCGTAATCGATTCGTTGAGCGCCGACCCTGACGGTAGCCATTGGCTCGCGGGAGCAAAGGCAGGCTATCTGCTGCCGCTCGGAATCCTCCGCGCCGGGCCGGTAGTCGCCATCGACTACGCCAAGGCGAAGGTAGACAGCTACACTGAGGAAGGCGACGCCGCGCTTTCGCTGAACGTGGACTCCGTGTCGGCCAAGTCGCTGACGGGAAGCATCGGTGCGGAATTGCGCGGCGACTTCGACGATAGCGGCGTTGCGTTACGTCCGTTCGTCTCCGCCGTGGTCGAGAAGGAGTTCTCGGACGGTCATCGCACGCTCCACTTCGCTCAGACGTCCGCTCCTGGAATCGTCAACAGCTGGGTCGTGGGCGACGGCTCGGACGGGCTCTACGGCCGCATATCCGGCGGTGCCAGCGCGGCCATTCTTAAAGGCGTCAGTTTGAACGCCCTCGCTTCAACCACGATCGGCCGCGACGGCGGCAACGACCTCTCCGCCCATGTCGGAGTGGACGTCGGCTTCTAGCCGCTAGGACGCGATGGGCGTCTCGTCGTTCTTGGCGGACGCCACTTGCGGTCCGAACATCTGCGGCATTGCCAGCGCGTCCCAGCCATAGCGGTCGGGGCGGAAGACCACGCCATTGTTGCTCGGCTCAACCGTCAGATAGGTCAGGTAGATCGGAACAGGGCGCGGCAGGTCGAACTTCTGTTCGCGCGTGGTGGTCGCCTGCGGCACATAGCCGAAGACCCATGTCGCGAAGCGGCGATAGTCCTGCAGGCGCACGCATCCGTTGCTCACCCACCGGTCGTTCTGGGAGAACAGCTCGGTGTGGGGAGTGTCATGAAGGTAGATGCCGTAATCGTTCGGCATCTCGAACTTCATGTGGCGCATCGAATTCCAAGGTCCCGGAAGCTGGCGAACCAGGATCGTCGGTTCCTGCTTGCCGGACGCAATGGCTCTCCAATTGACGCTCTTCGGGTCGATAATCTGAGCGCTACCGGACCAGTCTGACAGGACCTCGTAGTGGAAGTTCTTGAGGTAGGAGAGGCCTTGCTCTTGGATCCGCTTGGCAGTCAGGCTGCGAATGAGTTCGGGCGGCACGTTCCAATACGGATTGACCTTCGCATTGCGCATGATGACCGCGATCATCGGCGTCTTGGTCTTGGGTGCCCCAACGACGACTTTCATCCCATCGGCGACGCGGTCGCGATCGAACAGATAGGCCTCGGCCGCACCTGAATCGACGACAACATAGCGATCGAAGGTGCGCGTTTGCGGCAGGCGGTAGGCGCGCTCCACGTTGATCGCGAGGCGCTTCAGATAATAATCGGAGCCGCGGTTAAGCGACGCGATCGTCCCCTTGCCAGCAATCCCATCCGCCGGGCCGATGCCGTGCACGGTCTGGTAGGTCGCGACGGCCTGGAACAAGCCTTCGTCATAGGTCCCGTTCGCCGGAAGGCCGAGACGCTGGCGAAGAAGCTGCACCCTCTTGCCGCTCGCGCCCCGCTTCAGGACTGGGCCAGCCGGGATCTTGACCTGGGGAAGACGTCCGTAGGTCATCTGGTATTGCTGCATGCCTCGCGCGAGCTGGGCGAACAAAGGGTTCGGAGCTGTCTTGCTTCCGCCACCGCCGAGGCTCCCGCTGAACAAGCGTGCGAACCAGTTCTGCGGCCGCTGGTGCCGTCTGGCGACGGTGCTCATCGCCGGATCGACATAGACGAAGTCGACGCCCTGCTTGATGGAGCGCGGAACCGCGACCGGCTCGTCGCCGCGCGGACCCTGGACACCGGACGAAAGCGCCGGCGAAGCGACCGTTAGAGCCGCAGCGCCAAGAATGTAGCAGACTGTCTTCTTCATAAAACATGCGCCGCGTTCGCGGCGCATTCCCCGAGTAGCGTTCTCAAACAAACCCATTGCAGATGATTGGGTTGCGCACACCTGAACACAACGCCCCAACGCGGGCCAAAAAAGGCCCGACGCGGGTGGCGCCGGCCCCATTCAGAACAGATATTCGGTGAAGCGTCTAGTTGCCCAACACCGAAGCGCCTGCCTGGCCGGCGGCGTAAAGTCCCTGAAGCTCCAGGCCCTTCAGGACGTCGGCGTCGACCTTCACGCATCGCGGGCGGTGTGATCGGCGGCGTCGTGGATTGCCCCAGCGGGCCGATGCAAAGCCGAAACTTAATTCAGCTGCGAGCTGAATTATTTGGGCTTAGCGGCGGCCTCCGAAGCGGGTTCGCTGCTGCTTGCCGAAGCGGCCTTTGCGAGTGCCCGGCTTGCCTTCGCTGGAGTTACCGAGCGGCCGCGGAGCGACGCGCTGGTCGTGGGGGATTCCGAGGTCATCTTCCTCCAGCCGGCGGATTTCGTCGCGCAGGCGGCCTGCTTCCTCGAACTCCAGGTCAGCCGCGGCCTTGCGCATGCGTTGCTCGAGGTCGGCGATGTATGCCTTGAGATTGTGCCCGACGAGGTGCGGACGTTCGTCGTCGCCCGTGTCGACCACAACGCCGTCGCGTGTCGAGACGTGAGCGATGATATCGCTGATCTGGCGCTTGATGCTTTCCGGCGTGATGCCGTGGAGCTCGTTATACTCCAGCTGCTTCTGGCGGCGGCGATCGGTTTCGGCGAGCGCACGCTCAATGGAGCCGGTCCTGGTATCGGCGTAGAGGATGACACGGCCGTCGATATTGCGTGCGGCGCGGCCGATCGTCTGGATCAGCGAGGTCTCCGATCTCAGGAACCCCTCCTTGTCGGCATCTAAGATCGCGACCAGCCCACATTCGGGGATGTCCAGGCCCTCCCGCAGAAGATTGATGCCGACCAGCACGTCGTAGACTCCGAGCCGAAGCTCGCGGATCAGCTCAATGCGTTCGAGCGTCTCGACGTCCGAGTGCATGTAGCGGACGCGGAGGCCCGCCTCGTGCAAATACTCGGTCAAATCCTCCGCCATGCGCTTGGTCAGCGTGGTGACGAGGGTCCGATACCCCTTGCGCGCCGTCTCCTTCGCCTCGTGGACCAAGTCGTCGACCTGGTCTTCGACAGGCTTGATGGTGACCGGCGGGTCGATGAGCCCGGTCGGGCGGATGACCTGCTCGCTGAAGACGCCGCCCGTCTCGTTCATTTCCCAGGGCCCCGGCGTCGCCGAGACGAAGGTCGTCTGCGGCCGCATCGCATCCCATTCGTTGAAGCGCAGCGGCCGGTTGTCGATGCAGCTCGGCAGGCGGAAGCCATATTCGGCAAGCGTGATCTTCCGCCGATGGTCACCGCGCGCCATCGCTCCGATCTGCGGTACCGTCTGATGGCTCTCGTCGATGAACAGCAAAGCGTTGTCGGGGAGATATTCGAACAGCGTTGGCGGCGGCTCGCCGGGAAGCCGGCCCGTCAGGAAGCGCGAATAATTCTCGATGCCCGCGCACGATCCCGTAGCCGAGATCATCTCCAGGTCGAAGTTGGTGCGTTGTTCCAGACGCTGCGCCTCCAGCAGCCGACCTTCCGCGACGAGCTCCTTCAGCCTCTCTTCGAGCTCATGCTTGATCGCCTCCATCGCCTGCTTGAGGGTGGGCCCCGGCGTCACATAGTGCGAGTTTGCGTAGACCTTCACGCTGTCGAGGCTCGCCGCCTTCTGGCCGGTCAGCGGGTCGAACTCGACGATTTCCTCGATCTCGTCGCCGAAGAAGGAGACGCGCCAGGCCGTGTCCTCATAGTGCGACGGGAAGATCTCCAGATTGTCCCCGCGCACGCGGAAATTGCCACGAGCGAAAGCCTGATCGTTGCGCTTGTACTGCAGCGCGACGAGCTTGCGGATGATTTCGCGCTGATCCTCCGATGCGCCCTTCTTCAGCGAAAAAGTCATCGCCGAATAAGTCTCGACCGAGCCGATGCCGTAGAGGCAGGAGACGGAGGCGACGATGATCACGTCGTCGCGCTCGAGAAGCGACCGCGTCGCCGAGTGGCGCATGCGGTCGATCGCCTCGTTCACGCTCGACTCTTTCTCGATGTAGGTGTCGGTACGCGGGACGTAGGCCTCGGGCTGGTAATAGTCGTAGTAAGACACGAAATATTCGACCGCATTGTCGGGGAAAAAGCTCTTGAATTCCCCGTAGAGCTGCGCGGCCAGTATCTTGTTCGGAGCGATGATGAGCGCCGGCCGCTGCAGCGTCTCGATGACCTTCGCCATGGTGAACGTCTTGCCCGAGCCGGTCACGCCGAGGAGCACCTGGCTTCGCTCACCCCCGGCCGCGGCCTCGGTCAGCTCCCTGATCGCCGTCGGCTGATCGCCGGACGGTTCGAACTCCGAGGATATCTTGAACGCCTTGCCGCCCTCATGCTTCTCCGGCCGCGCGGGACGGTGGGGAACGAAGGTGTCCGCCGCCTCGGGTTCGGCAAGACTAGTGCGGATTTGAATCGCCATTTCAGCCTATATGGTTGCCTTGTGCGATAGGAACAACGGAGGAACGATGCGGTTCGGAATACTAGCCCACAGCTCGGAAGGCGCGGCGCTCTGCTTCCTCGAATTCTGCCGCAGCGGCTTTCGCGAAGAAGCGCACATGCACCCCGACGTCATGCTCGATTGCGAAGCGATGGGACGCATCATGCCGGCCTGGGACGCGGGCGATCATGCCGCCGTGCGCGCCTTCCTGGCGAAGTCGATTCAGCGGCTAGCCGACGGCGGATGCGACTTCTTCGCCTGCCCCGACAATACGGCGCACATCGCGCTGGAGACTGCCGGTCCCGACCTCCCTCTTCCCGGCCTGAACATTGGAGACATCGTGGCCGAGCAGGCCGCGGGACTGGGGATGACCCGCGTCGCGGTCCTTGGCACGCGCTTCACCATGAGCGGTCCGGTCTATCGCCGTTCCCTGCCCGCCGTCGGCATCGAACCGGTCTTCGCCAATGAAACCGAACGCGAGGATGTCGACCGCATCATCTTCGATGAGCTGGTCGAGGGCGTGTTCACCGAAGCCTCGAGAACCCGCTACGTCGAGATCATCGATCGACTGAAACGCGAGGAAGGCTGCGACGGAGTGGCGCTCGTCTGCACGGAGATTCCACTGCTGGTGACCGCCGACGTGTCGCCGCTGCCGATCCTGGATTCAACGCGGCTCCTCGCTCGCGCCGCATTCGAGGTGTGCGCCGGAAAGCGCGAGTTCCCCGCGTGGCGCGGAGGACCGATTTGAGCAATCGCGGCGATTGCATTGACTGAATCGCTCTTTACGGCCAGCCTGAACAAAGGGGGAATTCAAGTGATCAAGCACACCCTGTTTGCAGCGGCGTCTGCAATTTGCCTTTCCGCATGCGGATCGGGCGACAAGGTCGACTTGGAGAATGCATCGGTCAACGACGTCGCCAAGGAGCTCCGCAAGGCGGATGCCAACGAGGGCTTCGTAAAGCCCGGCCAATGGGAGCAGACCGTCACGCTGGTGGAGATGAGCGTTCCTGGAGCGCCGCCTCAGGTCGCCGAAGCCCTCAAAAAGCAAACGGGTCAGAGTCAGGTCCACAAGTCCTGTCTGACGCCGGAACAGGCTAACCATCCGCGTGAGGATTTCTTCAGCGGAGCCGACAAGAGCTGCCGCTACGATCACTTCAAGTGGGGCAGCGGCAAAGTCGATATGAAGCTCGACTGCAAGCACGAGAGCGGAACGCAGACGATGGAGTTGGCCGGCACATATGAGCCCGAAAGCTACCAGATGGTGATGAGCGTCGCTTCCAGGGGAAGCAATCCGATGGAAACGATGAACATGAAGATGCAGGTCGATGCGAAGCGCGTAGGCCAGTGCACGGACAAAGAAGGGTAATCTGTCTACGAGGGGGGAATTGATGCGTAAGTTACTTATCGCCGCTGGAGCGGCCGCTTTGCTTGCCGGGTGCGGGGACGATGCTGCACCGGTGAAGAATGAGCCCGAAGCCGCCGCATCGCTCAAGCCTGGACAATATCAGGCGCAGTGGAAGGTCGCCTCCCTTCGGATCGTCGACAAGAACCCGACCGCCGCAACCAACCTCAAGCAGGATTCGACCGGCACGACGACGGCTTGCGTTACGGACCAGATTGATCCGGCCCTGTTTGCCGAAGATGGGGACAGCTGCACGGTCGCCAATCCGTACGTCAGCGACGGCCGGATGCAGATGGACCTGACCTGCACGCGGAAGGGTCAAAGCGGACAGGTACGCCAGTCGGTCAGCGGCACGTTCACGGCTGACAGCATCGACGCGGAAGTCAGCACGACCACCTATCTTTCGGGTGCCGGCGACTATTCCATGACCCGGACCTACACCGCCAAGCGGCTCGGCGAGTGCCCGCCCGCAGCCGCCAAGACGGCGGGCAAGGCGGCGTCCGAGGGGGCGAACGGCTGACGTTCACTATCCGCACTAATTCGGTTTGGTGCCTGATCTGAGCCAGCGGCGTTAGGGCGCGCATGAATACTGCTGCGCGCGACGTCCTGGTCTGCATCAATCGTTCGAGCGGAAGCGCAGAGCGGAGTAAAACGGAATCGGAAGAGATTCGCGATGCCTTTGCAGCGGCGGGGCTCAATGCGCGCGTCGAGCTGCTCGCCGGCGAAGCCATTGCCGATCGAGTGAAGAAAGCTGTCGACGAAGGCTCGGACCTTCTGGTCGTCGGCGGCGGAGACGGCTCCATCAGCGGCGCGGCCGGCATACTTGCAGGTACGAAGACGCGCCTCGGCATCCTCCCGCTCGGAACGCTCAATCATTTTGCGCGCGACCTCGGAATCCCAGCGGATCTCGAAGAGGCGGCGAAGCTCATCGCCACCGGCACGGCACGGAGCATCGACGTCGCTGAAGTGAACGGCCGCGTGTTCGTAAACAACAGCGCGATCGGGCTCTATCCGCTCATGGTGCTGGACCGCGAGCTGCAGCAGAAAAGGCTCGGGCGAAGCAAAAGGCTGGCAATGCTCGTCGCGAGCGCCCGGACCCTTGCCCGATTCAATCATTATCGCCTGACGCTGACAGTCAACGACGAGCAGGAGAGGATCGACACACCGCTGCTTTTCGTCGGCAACAATGATTATCGCATCGACATCGGCGCGCCGGGCAAGCGGGAAAACCTGGAGGACGGCCGCCTTTCCGTGTTCGTCATGCGCAAGAAGACGCGCCGCGGGCTTATCGCTGCAAGCATCCGGGCCTTGTTCAATCGCGCGCGGCCGGACGACATGGTCTCACTGGCAAATGTCGAAAGGCTGAAGGTGGCCAGCCGCCGAAGCCATCTCATCATTGCCGTCGACGGTGAGGTCGAGAGCATTAGCGGCCCGCTCGACTATCGAGTGCGCAAAGGCGCACTTCAGGTCATCGTGCCTTGATCAATCCGTTTTCGGCGGAAGGAAAGCCTCCGGATCATTGGGATCGCTGCTGCCCATCTTGAGGATGTTGCGCGCCTGAGTGTTGGCCTGACGCTGCTCGTTAGCCGATCTGCATACCTGTTTGACCCTGTGGCTGCCGGTCTCCCTTATATTGCGGCAGACCTTTTTGTCCTCGCCCGGCTTCTCGCCTTCGACGACGATGGGCGGCGGCTGAGGTTGGGCAGTCGCCTGAGCTTGTCAGGCGACGGCGAGTGCAAGGATAGATGCGATCATCTGCCGCTTCCCTTGCCAGCGCTTCTGCCTCGGCGGAAGGCGAGTCAAATTGCGCTATTCGCTGCGCACTGCCTGCGACTGTTGCCGAACTTTCGCGAACTCCGATGAAGGCGACCATTGCGGCCATTTCCGGCTGCTCGCGAGTCGTGCACCGATGGCATAGAACAGCTCGGCTTCCTGCGCCGCTCCGCGCAGGTCCCAGCTGGGCGACCAGGCGTCGCACGTCTGGTGATAGCAATTGGTCGTGAACTCGTTGAGCCAGCGCTCGCCTGCGTCGCGCCCCCCGTTCTGCAGATCGTAAGCACCGGCCAGTGCCATGTTCAGAAGCACCGGGACACCGCGCTTTGCGAGTGAGAAATGGTCGGCGCGATAGAACAGGCCGCGTTCCGGATGGCCTTCCGGGGTGACGTACCGGCCCTGCGCGCGCGCTGCGTCAGCGAGCAACTCCTCCATCTGCCCCTGCCCCTGACCGACGAGCACGACGTCCTTCACCGGCCCGGCGAACTGAAGAGTGTCGAGCGTCAGGTTCGCGACCATCGTCTCGTGCGGATAGAGGGGATGCTGCGCATAATATTCAGAGCCGAGGAGCCCGCGCTCTTCGCCCGTCCACGCTGCGAAAATCAGCGTTCGTTCCGGCCGCGCCTGAGTTGCGAACATGCGCGCGATCTCGATCATGGCCGCAAGGCCCAAGGCATCGTCCGCGGCTCCGGGACGGATCGTGCGGCCCTGCGAATCCGCCCGTCCTACGCCGTAAGCGTCCCAATGCCCGCCGTAGCTGACCGTCTCGTTCGGATGTTTCGAGCCAGTGAGCTTCCCGAGCACATTGCGGCTGGTGATGCGGTTGAGCTCGACGCCTGCGTCCGCGGAAAACGTCGCCTTGAGCGGAATCGGCTTGAACTCCGCCATCCGTGCCCGGCGCCTCAATTCGGCGAGATCGTAGCCCTCGCGCTTCAGCATTGCAGCGGCGACCGGCTCCTGAATCCATCCTTGTAGGAGAACGGGCTGCTGGGCGTCATGCGGCAGGACGATGTTGAAGTTCTCGCCCGCAGCACTTTGCACGACGTTCCAGCCGTAACCGGCGCCGGCTGTGTCATGCACTATCAGCGCAGCAATCGCGCCGCGCCTGGCCGCTTCCTCGAACTTGTAGACCCAGCGTCCGTAAAAGGTCATCGTTTTGCCGCCGAACTTGCCGGCAACCGGCTCGCCTTCAGCGGCTTCGAAGTCCGGATCGTTGACAAGGAAGACGGCGACCTTCCCTTTGAGATCGACGCCCTTGAAATCGTCCCAATCGCGCTCCGGCGCAGTCACGCCATAGCCGACGAAAACCATCGGAGCGTTCGCGATCTTCGCCTGGTCCACCGCCCGAACGGTGCTGAGGTAGATGTCGTCGGGGAAGCGGAGCGCAGTAGATTTGCCGGCCTGCTTCACGGCAAAGCTCATTGGCGCCTGCAGCTTGGTGCGGATCATCGGCACCGTCTGAGTCCAGCCGCCATTCTCGCCTCCCGGCTCAAGGCCGGCCGCTTTGAACTGGTCGATGAGAAAAGCGACGCTCCTCTGCTCTCCGGCCGTTCCCATGGACCGGCCCTGGAAGTCGTCCGAGGCAAGCACGCGCGTGATTTCGGACATGCGCTCCGTGCTGACGTGTGCCGTCGCAGCTGCGGCCGCGCGCGGAGCCTCGGCAGCGGGAGGCGGCCCGCCGCTCGGAGCTGCACAGGCCGCGATGCTCAAGACCGCGAGAAACCCAGTCGCTCGAAACCTCATGTGCCTCTCCCTCGACCAGCCAACGGGCCCAAGTCGCACAACTTCACTTGTGGCTCTACAGTGCCGGCGTGAAAAGTTGGATTGCCGTTCTCATCCTGTTGGCCTTGGCAGGCTGCGCGACCGTACCGAACGCACAAGAAGCCGCGGTCTCGCAGGCCGGTGTCGCCTTTGACCGCAACGGCGAGGTTGGCAATTTCGCAAACGGGCTTGCCGATCCAGCGACGGGTCGCACGGTGACTCCCGACGATCCCGTCCGCGTCGCATCCATCAGCAAGCTGCTGGTCGGGATCGGCGTCATGAAGCTGGTCGAAAGCGGCAAGCTCGAACTCGACCGCGATGTGTCGCCCCAGCTTGGCTGGACATTGCGCAATCCCGCCTTCCCGGAACGGCCGATTACGCTGCGCATGCTGCTTTCGCACACCAGCTCGGTGCGCGATCACAACGACCAATATGTGATCCCGCTCGGGCGCATTGTTCGCGACGTGATGAGCGGACCAACCAGCTGGGACGCGACCCACGGTCCCGGCGAGGGCTATTTCACCTACTCGAACCTCAATTTCCCGATCGTCGCCTCGATCATCGAGCGAGTTACCGGAGAGCGCTTCGACATCTGGATGCGCCGCGAGGTGCTCGAACCGATGAAGCTCGACGCCTGCTATAACTGGCCGACGTGCAGCGATGCGGCGATCAAGCGCGCAGTCGTGCTCACGCAAGGCGGCAAGGCCATCAAGGACGATCTCGGCGGTAGGCAGCCCGATTGCCCGGTCTATGTCGAAGACGGTCCGTGCGACCTGGCCCTGTGGAAGCCAGGCGAGAATGGAGCGCTGTTTGCGCCGCAGGGCGGGCTGCGCATCTCGATGCGCGATCTGGCACGGGTCGGGCGTATGTTCCTCAATGAGGGCATGCTCGATGGAGCGCGCATTATTTCGCCCGCGTCCGTCGAAACCTTGCTGACTCCTCTCTGGCGATTCGACGGCCGCAACGGCAATACCGATCATGCCTTCTACTGCAGCTACGGACTTGCAACGCAGCAGATCCCGACGGCCGTTGAAGGCTGTAAAGATGACCCTGCCGGTGACGGCATTTCGCGCGTTGGCCACGCAGGCGACGCCTATGGCGTGCGCTCCGGTTTGTGGATCGACCGCGTCGGCAGCACCGGAGTCGCTTACTTTGTCAGCGGATTGGGCGAGGATCCGCCGCGCGGGACGAGTGCCTACCGCGCGGCGGAAGAGGCGGCGATGAGGCGCGCTCTCGCCCTTATCAGCCGTTAGAAGCTTCGCCCGAGCGAAAGCATTAGCCGGTATCGAATGTCCGGGTGGGAGGCGCGAATGTCCTGCCAAAGCGGAAGCGCGAGCGCCGCTCCCGCAGACCATCCGGAGGCAGCAGTGAAACGCACTCCGGGCGCCGCATAGATCCAGCTGCCCCCGCTCTCTTCCTCGATTTCACCATCGACCTTTTGACGGCCTTCCCATTCCCCGCCGAGTTCCAGGAAAGCGGTCCAGTTGTCGCGAGCGTGCGCTTCACTTTGCTCGTCCAGTTCATCGCCGTGATGATGGTGGCTCGTTTCGACGTGATGATCCTCCGGCGAAGCGAAGCGGTGCGAGACCGCAATCCCGCCCTGCATCCTGTCACCAAGGCGCGTGTCCTGCGCGCCCTTGCCGGAGAATTGGTAGAGCGCGCTCGCGCTGACCTGAAGCGGACCGGCGACCGTCCCGACCGATAGCCCGAGAAGCGGGTCCCAGCTGCCGGTGCCCGGCTGATGCTCGGTTTCCAGGCGCTCCCCTTCTCTGCTTTGCTTGTGCGTGCTTCCGGTCGGGGTCTTGATGCCCGCGACGACTGCAAAGCCCAGGCCCATCCCTTCGGTGACGCGGTATTTGGCGAGCAGGTTGAGGTCGCCGATCCCGGACACGCTGCCGAGTTCCTCGACACCGTTGAGGGCTGCGCCGCCCACATGGTCGCGGGTCCCTTCACGCAGATCGTCGCGGCGCACGTAAGGCAGCTCCGCCGACAAGGTCAGATGATGCGTAATGCCGTAGGCGAGGCCTGCTGCCGCGTTGAAGTTGTAATCCGTGTTATGCGCGTGGACATGCTCGGCGGCGAGCGCCTCCAGCTCGTCGTCGGAACGCTGCTCGGGCCGCGTGTAAAGCAGGCGGAGACTCGCTGCCCCCTGACCATCGTCGAGAGTCTCAGGCCCGAAGACATTCAAGCCCCCGCCGCCGGAGACGGCTCCTGGACCGAGGTGGTCGGCCAATGCCGGGCTCGAAAGAGCGATAACGGATACGAATAGGAATGCGCGAGCCACATGGCGGGCGCCGGAATTCAATTGTCTCATATCTACCCCAAATGACGCCGGGCGCACGAGCGCCGGCGTTCCCAACCAAATCGATGGAAATCAGGTCAGGCGGGTACGGGCGGGCCTCGAACAGGCGGTCTTTCGCCGTTCCTGCTTCGCTGGACGAACAGGAAGGTCCGCCAGGCAAGCAGCGCGGCCCCAAAGAGAATGACGAGAAGCTGCGTTGCCGCATCCGTCAACGAAGCTACCGCTCCCCCCGCCGCGTACGGGCAGGGGGAATGCGTCTTCTTGGGCTGATGATGAGAATGGTGCCCGGGCGGCGTGGGAGCACCCGCATCGGGGCAGGCGATAATGCTGACAGTCCCCCTGGCGAAATCCGGCATGAAGCCCGCAGGCGCCAGCAGCCGCATGGCGAGGACCAGGGCCAACACGACGCCAAAGGCGGCTTTCATGCTGAGGTCGAAACTGCCGGCGCGGATCACGCCATCGTGATAGCCGCCTAGTCCGCCTCTGTCTCCGTTCGCGACTTGCCGATTCGCAGTGCGGGACAGGCTAATCAGAACCGCGCTGAAATTCCCGCATAAAGCTCAACGTCCGGCGTGGCGCGAGAAAGGCCGAGGTTCGCGCCTGCGTCCACCTGGATGTCGTTCGAAGCGGCATATGCCAAGGCAGCGTCGGCGGACGCCTGCCGGACGGTACCCGCCGGATCGAAGTTGAAGTTGTTCCACAATTCTCCGGCCAAGGTCAGCCGCCGCGTCAGCGGTCCGGCGACATTCACGACATTGACCAGTGCAAGGTGCTTGCCATGCCCATTGGCGTCGGCAAGTAAATCCGCCTCCGGTCCAAGGGTCATGCTGACAGGCCCGGCAAGCGCGAAGCCGATCGGCACTGCGACGCCGCCCTCCAATTTCCCGTTTCCGATATCATGCGCGGCCGTCGGGAATTTGACGAAGGGGATCACCGCAACCTGAACCGGCGCGTCGTCGCTCGTCGGTCGCCATTTGTAGCGCAGGGAAATGTCTCCGATCCCAGAGATGGTCGAACGGGACCCGTCGCTGCGAAGTCGTAGCCTGGCATAAGGCGTGAAACCGATCTCCACATCCGACCGCGAGCCGACGCCGAGCTTCAGGACTGACGATCCGATCACGAACAAGTCGGACCGAACGCCTTCCGACTTCGCCAGGCTCCAGTCCGCGAGACCGGTTTCAAGCTGTAGCATTCCCGTCGGAACGGTGCAGGTCCCGGTCGCCTTGGCGGGCCGGTCCGCGCAGATCGGCGGCAATGCGGCAGCAGCGGCCGCTGCCAAGGCCAGCACCTGACTCATATGCGCAGCTGGCTACCGAGTTCGATCACGCGATTGGTCGGGAGCTTGAAGAATTCCATCGCGCTTTCGGAGCTCTTCATCATCCAGGCGAAGAGCTTCTCGCGCCACAGCGCCATGCCGGGCCTTTCCTTCGCAGGGATCAGCTTCTGCCGCCCGAGGAAGAAACTCGTGCTCATCATGTTGAAGCTGCCGCCGCACTCCTCCATCCGGACGAGATCGGCGGGAATGTCGACCTGGTCCATGAAACCGTAGTGCAGGATCACTCGATAGAAGCCCTTGCTGACGCCGTGGACTTCGAGACGCTTGGATGTCGGGACATGCGGCACATCCTCGACCTTGACGTTTAGGATCAGCACCCGCTCGTGAAGGACCTGATTGTGCTTGAGATTGTGGAGCAGCGCAGATGGCACTGCATCGGGCGAGGTCGAAAGGAACACCGCAGTCCCGCGAACACGGTGCACCGACGCCGCCGACTTGATGAACACCTGAAGCGGAATTGCGTCTTCCTCGAGCCTCTTGCGCATCAGTGCGCGGCCGCTCGCCCAGGTTGTCAGGACGGTGAAGATTACCGCGGCCACGACAAGCGGGAACCAGCCGCCGTCGGCAATCTTGGTGATGTTCGACGCGAAGAAGATCCCGTCCACGACGGCAAACAGGCCGATCGTCGCACCCGCGAGCAGCCGGTTCCACTTCCACACCTGGAAGATCAGCACCGCCAGCATGATGGTCGTGATGATCATCGTACCGCTGACGGCGATCCCATAAGCGGAGGCGAGATTGGTCGACTGGCGGAAACCGAGGACGAGCAACACGACCATGACGAGAAGTCCCCAGTTCACGGACGGGATGTAGATTTGTCCGGCGGCCTTGGCGCTCGTGTGCTCAGTCCTCAGGCGTGGAAGGAATCCGAGCTGCACGGCTTGGTGAGTCACCGAAAATGCTCCCGAGATCACGGCCTGGCTCGCGATGATCGTCGCAGCCGTCGCGATGAACACCAAGGGCAGCCGCGCCCAATCGGGCGCCATCAGATAGAACGGATTCTCCACCGCGCTCGGCGTACCCAGCAAAAGCGCGCCCTGCCCGAAATAGTTTAGCGTGAGGCAGGGATAGACGAGCCCCAGCCATGAAAAGCCGATCGCCTTCCGGCCGAAATGGCCCATGTCGGCATAGAGGGTCTCCGTGCCCGTGACGGCGAGGAAGACCGATCCCATGGCAAGGAAGGCCAGCTTCGGGTCGTACGCGAAGAACTTGACCGCCCAATGCGGGCTGAGCGCTCCGAGGATCTCCGGATGCGCAGCGATGTTCATGACGCCGAGCCCGGCCAGGGCCGCAAAATAGACGATCACGACGGGCCCGAACATCGCCCCCACCTTCGCTGTTCCCCGCGACTGCACGAGGAAGAGTCCGATCAGGATCACTATGGCGATCGGGATCACGAGCGGTTCCAGGTTCGACTGAACGACGGTCAGGCCCTCGACGGCCGAAAGCACCGAAATGGCTGGGGTGATCATCGCGTCGCCGTAGAAAAGCGCGGTGGCGAGCACGCCCATGACGACGAGGCTCGCAGCCCATCTCTGCTCGCCAAGATTGCGGGAGATGAGCGCAAGCAAAGCGAAGGACCCGCCCTCGCCCTTATTGTCGGCGCGCATCGCCACCAGCACATATTTCAGGGTCACGATGAGCATCAGCGACCAGAAGATCAGGCTGAGGACTCCGAAAATGTGCAGCGGGTCCACGGCCAACGGGTGCGGCCCGATGAAGCTTTCCTTCATCGTGTACAAAGGCGACGTGCCGATATCGCCGTAAACGACGCCGATCGCCCCGAGCATCAGTGCGGGGAGCGAGTGCTTGTGAGTCTCCGACGGCGCAGCCGCCGACGCGTCGAGAGATTGTGCGAGAGTGGCCATGGGCACAATGTGCGGCTCGTCCTCATAAAGATTCCATGTGGATTAAGGCCGGTACCCATTAGGAAACGGCGGAGATCGGCCATCAGGCACTCGACGCGCGGCTCGGTTGGTATCACTTAGCCGTCATGGCCGACCTTCGCGCCATCCAACCCTCGCCCGCGGCGCAACTCCGCGGTTACGCCGAAGCCCTGCTCATGGTGGCGGTGTCCACTTTGCTCGGACTCGCGTTGACGCCGAGGTGGGGCAATTCCGCGGTCGACCTGCTTTATCTTCCGGCAGTTCTTGCCACCGCCGTGCTCGCGGGACTGTGGCCGGCTTTGTTCGCCGCACTGCTTGCAGCACTTTCCTACAACTTCTTCTTCACCGCGCCGCATATGACGTTCCGGATCTCCAATCCGAACGACATCGTCACGGTCATTGTGCTGTTCGCAGTGGCGGTGGTGACGAGCCAGCTCGCCGCCTCGGTGAGGCGGCAGGCAAGCATCGCCCAGAAACATGCTGCCCGAAATGCGACCATTGCCGGTCTGGCGAGGCGCTTGCTGGGCTGCACGAACGCGGAGGAGATTGGGGGGGCAAGCACCAGCGAGCTCGCATCGATCTTCCAGTGCAATGCGATTTTGTTGAGCGGGGGACCGGAAGCGCGGTTCGTCGCCAGCTTCCCGCCGGGCATGCGATTGCTCCCGAACGACCAGGCCGTGGCCACCCTCGTGATGGAGACGGGAGACCGGGCGGGCCGCGGCGTGGATCGCGCCGTACCGACCGAATGGCAATTTCATCCGATCAGGTCGGGAAGCGCGACCATTGGGGCGATCGCACTCGCGCGGGATAACGGAGTTCCTCCGATCGTCTCCGACCAGCTGCCTTTGCTGGACAATCTTCTCGACCAGATCGCACTGGCCCTTGAGCGCGGACGACTCGAAGGCGAAGCGCGCGAGTTCGCCCGAGTTCGCGAACGCGATCAGGTCCGCTCGGTCCTTCTGTCGACGATCGGGCAAGACCTGAAGCCTCGGCTTCAGGCGATCAATAAAGCGGCGTCCGGGCTGCGGCGCGGCGGCACCTCAGACAAGGAGCTATTATCGGCACTTTCGTCCGAGACGGCGAAGCTCGATCGCTATTTGGGCAATCTTCTCGAGCTTGGCCCGGAGTCCGATCAGCATCCGGTTGAGGCCAACGGAGTCACGATCGATCTTGCTCGGCGGATCGTGCTGCGAGACGGAGATGAGATTCATCTGACCCCCAAGGAATTCGCAGTGCTGGCCGAGCTTGCAAAGCATCCGGGCCGAGTGCTTGGACACGCCCATCTGCTTCGCACTGCATGGGGTCCCGCGCAGGAAAAGCAGATCGACTATCTGCGGGTTGCGGTTCGTGGGCTCCGGCAAAAGCTCGAGCGCGATCCGTCGCAGCCGCATCTGATCACCAACGAGCCCGCCGTCGGCTATCGTCTCAACGTCGGCTAGCTGCCGCCACGCGCGGATCCATCCTCCGCCGCCACAAAGACGGCACCAAGGCCGTCAGCATCGCCGCCGCATAGCCCGAGGGAAGCTCCGGCGCCTGCTTCAGCGGCTTCAGTTGCGGATAGGGCGAAGCAGCGTGGCGGTGGTGATCGCTATGGCGGCCCATGTTGAACAAGGCCGAATTGTTCATGCGGTTCGCGCTGTTCCATGAATGCTCAGGACCAAGGCGGGCAGCGGTATCTGCCGAGTCCCGGCTTAGCCCGTAGTGAGCGACGTAATTGAAGGTTTCGATCAGTAGGATCGACAGCGCCGCGTTCACAATCACGTAGGCGAGAACAGCACTGCTGATGAATGCGAGCGCGGCCATGATCGAAATCTCGATCGCGAGGAACTGGATCATGCGGTTGCGCTGGTGGAGAACGGGCCGTCCGGCGCGCCGTTGCCGCACTGCCTCAAAGTCCCAGGCCTCGCGGAACTGGCCGACGATCGAGCGGAAAAGAAAAGCGTAAAGGCCCTCGCCCAGCCGGGCGCTCGCCGGATCGTCCAAGGTCGCTGCGCGCCGGTGATGGCCGTAGATGTGCGAGATGCGGAAGTGCATGTAGAAAAGGCTGGAGAGGAAGATCAGCCCGAGCGCGCGGGCGGACCGGATACGGCTATGGATCAGCGCATGAGCTGCAGACAGGCCGAAGACACCTGTCGCCAGCCCGTTCGAAAGCGTGAGTCCGGCCGCTTCGAGAACGCTGACCTTTCCTTGGCCGATTTCAAACGCGATCCAGGCCGCGACCGCCAGCTGCAGGACGCCGTAGGTCGCAGGCAGCAGGCGAACAATCCGACTATCGGTTGATTCGGGTGAGCCCTTTCCCTTGCCGAAAGCGGAATCGAGAAAGGCGAGGCCCAGTGCGATCGCCGCAGCTCCAGTGAAGGTCCATAGGCCGCCCAGCCAGGCTCCGAGAGGAAGCAGCGCAAGGAATGCGAAAGGCGGAAGATAGCGAAGCATGACCCAAGGGTTGTGGCCTCATAACGCTGTTTCGTTCACGGCGTTATTCGGAACGCTTGCGAGCGCCACGCTCCGCACTCGATTCTGCGCTTCAGCCGGCCCTCATGATTCATTTCGGGACGATCCGTTGCGGCAAGGACTCATCCACAGGATATTTGCTTCACAATGAATTTACCTGCTTGCGTCCCACGCCAGTTGAGGCACTATAGGTAGTAGCGAGGCAGGGGGTACACGCAATTACTGGTGTTCGGCGCCGGAATCTGGTATTCCGGTGAACGGCCCGACTCGTCCCCGATTTCCACAGGGGACGGGCGTGAAAAAGCCCTCTGCAGCGCCCAAAAAGGCTATGGCGCCGGGCATGGCTCCGAGTCGAACAATTGGGGAACAAAGGTCGCCGGAAGGGACCGATAGCGGACGGGGAAGCGTAATGGATTTTTCTACCGGCTCTGGAGTTCCGAGCGACGATACGGCCACAACGGTCCGCACGAGCAAAACCGTGGATACGCGCGCGTTCGAAGTGACGACCGATGAGTCGCGCGACGCGCTTCTCACCGAGTTCGGCAAGGAAACCCTCAAGGACCGCTATCTGCTTCCGGGCGAGACCAATCAGGATCTCTTCGCCCGGGTCGCGGCTGCCTATGCCGATGATGCCGAGCACGCCCAGCGCATCTACGATTACATCTCCAGGCTCTGGTTCATGCCGGCGACGCCTGTCCTGTCGAATGGCGGAACGGGGCGCGGCCTTCCCATCAGCTGCTATCTCAACAGCGTCTCCGACAGCCTCGACGGAATCGTCGGCACCTGGAACGAGAACGTCTGGCTTGCATCGCGCGGCGGCGGCATCGGCACCTATTGGGGCAGCGTCCGGGGCATCGGCGAGCCGGTCGGACTCAACGGCAAGACCAGCGGCATCATCCCGTTCGTTCGCGTGATGGACAGCCTGACGCTTGCGATCTCGCAGGGCTCGCTGCGCCGCGGTTCGGCCGCCTGCTACCTCGACATCAATCACCCGGAGATTGAGGAATTCCTGGAGATCCGGAAGCCCAGCGGCGACTTCAACCGCAAGGCTCTGAACCTCCACCACGGCGTGCTCGTCACGGACGAGTTCATGGCTGCGGTCCGCGACGGCGATGAGTTCGAATTGAAGTCCCCGAAGGACGGCAGCGTCCGCGGCACGGTCGACGCGCGCTCATTGTTCCAGAAGCTGGTCGAGACTCGCCTCGCGACGGGCGAGCCGTACATCATCTTCATCGACGCGGTGAACAAGACGATGCCGAAGCATCACCGCGATCTCGGCCTCAAGGTCTCGACGTCGAACCTCTGCTCGGAAATCACTCTCCCGACCGGCAAGGACCATTTGGGCGTCGACCGCACCGCCGTCTGCTGCCTGTCCTCGCTCAACCTCGAGACCTGGGACGAGTGGAACAAGGACAAGACCTTCATCGAGGACGTGATGCGCTTCCTCGACAATGTCCTTTCCGACTACATCGCCCGCGCACCCGACGAGATGGCTCGCGCCAAATATTCAGCCGACCGCGAGCGCTCGGTCGGTCTCGGCGTCATGGGCTTCCACAGCTTCCTGCAGGCCCGCTCGATCCCGTTCGAGGGCGCCATGGCCAAGTCGTGGAACATGAAGATCTTCAAGCACATCCGTGCGCAGGTCGACGAAGCCTCGATGATGCTCGCCAAGGAGCGCGGGCCCTGCCCGGACGCCGCCGACATGGGCGTGATGGAGCGCTTCAGCTGCAAGATGGCGATCGCTCCGACCGCGTCCATCTCGATCATCTGCGGCGGCACGTCGGCCTGCATCGAGCCGATCCCGGCCAACGTCTACACGCACAAGACGCTGTCGGGATCCTTCTCGATCCGCAACCCGCACCTTGAAAAGCTGCTCGCTTCCAAGTCGAAGGATAGCGCCAACGTCTGGAACTCGATCCTCGAGCAGGGCGGCTCGGTCCAGCACCTGGACTTCCTCACGCAGGAAGAAAAGGACGTGTTCAAGACCAGCTTCGAGATCGACCAGCGCTGGTTGCTCGAGCTTGCCGGCGACCGTACGCCCTTTATCGACCAGGCACAGTCGCTGAACCTTTTCATCCCGGCCGACGTCGACAAGTGGGACCTTCTGATGCTCCACTATCGCGCCTGGGAGCTTGGGATAAAAAGCCTTTACTATCTGCGGTCTAAGTCCGTTC
>Ga0070670_100000349_pt1 | contig 38819 bp, 33 predicted proteins | sample KBSS63metaG_FD_64665 | JGI IMG/M metagenome (GOLD analysis project Ga0070670, IMG submission 64665) | Switchgrass rhizosphere microbial communities from Kellogg Biological Station, Michigan, USA - KBS S6-3 metaG | ecosystem: Host-associated > Plants > Roots > Rhizosphere > Soil ... | reverse complement strand
CGGACAGACGCCTGGAACGAGTGCGCGCGGCGTTCGAGGCACGCTGCACGAAAGAGGTCGCCGCGCTCGAAGCCGAGGCCGCGGCGCTGCGCGTCCAGACCGACCTCTCTACCGCAGAGGTCGCCCGGATCGACGGAGCCGTAACTGCGCTGGCCTGCTCGCTCGCCGAGAACGTGCCGTGATCGACGCGGGAAGCATCGAATACGCGCACGCGCGTCTTTGCGCGCGCTTCGGTGAACGTCCCGACGAGCTCGCGTGGCGCCGGATCGAGACGGTGCGCGACATCGTCCCCATGCTGGAAACGACGCGTGCGTCGGCGCTCGCCGCCTGGATCGCCGGCATCGCACCGGAGGACGGGACGCACGCGATCGAGCGCGCGCTGCGCGCCCACTGGCACGAACGCGTTGCCGCGATCGCAGCGTGGATGCCAGCCACATGGCGTGCCTCGATCGAATGGTGCGCAATGCTGATCGATTTGCCCGTCGTCCAGCACCTTGCGCGCGGGGGCGCTTCGCCGGGCTGGCTGTCGGACGATCCGCTGCGCGCCGCACTTTACGACGAGCATCGGCGCCGCCCGCCAGGATGGGCAGCGCTGCTCGCGGCCGCTCGCGCGAACTCGGATCGGGTCGCCGAGCTCTGGCGGGCCGAATGGGACCGGCGATTGCCTGACCCGAGAGACCGCACGTCGCTTCTCGAGGACACGATTCACGCCATCGCGGACCACTGGAACGCGTTTCGCGACCCCCGTGCGACGGATGGCCGGGTGCTGCGGCAAGCGCTGCACGCACGGCTGTCGCGCCTCTTTCGCCGCGCGACCCTCGATCCCGCCGCGGCGTTCATCTTCCTCGCGCTCTCCGCGCTCGATTTCGAGCGTCTGCGCGGTGAGATCCTGCGTCGTGTCGCATTTCCGCGGCTGCCGCTCGCCGAATGATCCGCCCGCAGCCTGCGCGCTGGTTCGAGCTGCTGGTAGCCCGCGACGACGCGACTCTCGCTCTCGAGGCGCTTGCGCGCACCGGCGCGGTCGAGCTCGAAGCCCGGCCGACGGCGGTGCTTCCGCCGGCGCTCGTCGACATCCGCCCGCTGCTGCAGCAATTCGCGGAGCTCTCGCAGCGATATCACGCCTACTGGCCGATCGGTTGCGGGCCGTCTGCATTCCCGGAGTCTCCGAAAGCCGCGCTCGAACGCTGCCTCGCGCGCATTCGCGCCTGGGCGGCGGACGCAGAAGCCGTGATCCAGCAGCTGCAGCGCGGGGAAGCGGAGCGCGCCGAGCTCGGCCTGTGGCGCCGCGTGCTCGCGGCAATGGCGAATTCGAACATCGACCTCGCGCGAACGGTCGATGCGGGCCCACGCGTGCGCGTCCGGCTGTTCGTGTTCCCGCCGGACAGCGAGCCCGCGTTTCCCGCGGGATTGCTGATCCGACAGTTCGTTGCCGGCGGATCGATGCATGCGCTTGCGATCGGCACCGAGGAGGAATTGCAGTCGCTCGCCCACGAGATCATCGCGCTCAAGGGGCAAGTGCATGACATGCCATCGTGGCTCGGCACGGACATGGCGCACAACGAGGCATTCGTCGCGGCGCGCGACGCCGCGCTTGTTCGCGCGGATGCGGAATTGCGCGCGAAGCTTGCTTCGCTGCACGATCGCCACGAGATGCGCACCGCGTTGGGCGACGCCGCGCGGCTGCAGTGGGTGCTGCAAAACGTCCGGGCGCTGGAATCGGGCGACCTGTTCTGCTGGATCACCGGCTGGACCAGCGAGCTCGGCGGCCACCGCCTCGCGAGCGCGCTTGATCGATCGGGCGCGCGCGCTCTCCTTCACCACCCGCCGCGACCGCCCGACGCGAGCCCGCCACTGCTGCTGTTGAATCCCTGGTGGGCAAGGCCGTTCGAGATCTTCAGCCGAGCGCTCGGCATGCCGTCCCGAAACGAGGTGGACCCGAGCACGGTGCTGGCGCTCGCTGTGCCGCTGGTGTTCGGCTACATGTTCGGCGACGTCGGCCAGGGGCTCGTCATCGCCTCGGCCGGCTTCGCGCTGCGCAAGCGCTGGCCGATCGCGCGGCTGTTCGTCGCAGGCGGCATTGCCGCCGCCTTCTTCGGCATGCTCTTCGGAAGCGTATTTAGCCTGGACGCGCTCCACCCGCTGTGGCTCGCGCCGCTCGACGACCCGCTGGCGGTGCTGCTGTTTCCGCTGGTCGGCGGTGCCGTGCTGCTGACGCTCGGGCTGCTGCTGTCGGGCGCCGCAGCCTTTTGGCGCGGCGACTTCGGCGGCTGGATCGCGGCCGATGCCACATTCATCGCCGTATACGTGGGCCTTCTGGTCGGCACGGTGTGGGCCCCGGGGTTCGCGATCGCGGCAACCGGCGCGGTGATGTTCTGCTGCGGACATGGATGGCGTGCACGGCGGCTCACCGCGATGGCGGGGGCGCTCGGCGTGCTCGTCGAGCGGACGCTGCAGATCCTGATCAACACGCTGTCTTTCGCACGCGTCGGAGCATTCGCGCTCGCGCACGCCGGGCTCTCGTCGGCCATCGTCGCGCTGATGAACGCATCCGGCAACCGGGCGCTGTCGCTGCTCGTGCTCGCCGTCGGCAACCTGACCGTGATCGTTCTCGAAGGCCTCGTGGTCTCGATCCAGACGACACGGCTCGTGCTGTTCGAGTTCTTCACGCGCTTCCTCGCGGCGAAAGGCCGCGTGTTCCATCCGTTACCCGCTCCCCCATCGACCCTGCAGGAGACCTAAATGAAAGCCTCATTCAAGCTGGCCGCGGCCTTCGCCGCGCTCGCGCTCGTCATCGGCATCGGCGCGACCCTGCTGTTCGCGGCGGCCGCTCCCGTTCTGGCCGCCGCGCCTTCCGGTGCGACGGCGAGCCCCGGGACCGATGCATGGGGCCCGGGTCTCCTCGCGGCCGCCCTCGTAACGGCGATGGCGGCGCTCGGCGCGGGCTTTGCCGTTGCCCGCGTGGGCACTGCGGCGGTCGGGGCGCTGGCGGAAAAGCCCGAGCTCTTCGGCCGGCTGCTGATCCTGGTCGGCCTCGCGGAAGGCATCGCGATCTACGGCCTCATCGTTTCGATCCTGATCCTCAACCGTCTCGCCTGATGCCTGCGCCCGCCTACATCGGTGATGAACTCAGCGCCGCGGGTTACCGCCTTGCGGGAGCCGAGGTGATTATGCCGGCCGAAGGCGAGGCGACGGCAGCGCTCGACGAGGCGCGCGCCTGCGCGCCTCTCGTGCTCGTCTCCGCGGCGGTCGCAGCACGAATCGACGCCGCGCAGTTGCGTGCGGCGATGATGGCGCTGCAGCCGCTCGTGCTCATCGTGCCGGATGCGCAGGGCGAGGTTACGCTCCCGGATCTCGCCGCACGCTTGCGCGGACAGCTCGGCATGGAAGCATGACGGTCGACGAACGCACCCGCGCCCTGCTGCAGCTCGTGGAGAGCGATCGCTCGACACAGTGCGGGGCGATCCTCGCGGATGCGCGGGCGCGTGCCGCGGCGCTCGTCACCGAGGCCCGCGCCGAGGCGCGTGCGCGCATGCGCGACGCGTTCACCGAACAGCGGCTACGCGCGCGCGACCGCGTCGCGGCAGCCCGCGCGAAGCTCGGCACGCAACGCCGCCTCCACGAGCAGCAACGCGCCGCCGCGCTGCTGGAGCTCGGCTGGCGGCGACTTCCGGATGCGCTGCGCGCGCGGTGGCAGGACGCAGCCATGCGCCGCGCCTGGATCGACGCCGTCGTCACTGCCGCTTTGCGAGTGCTTCCGCATGGATCGTGGCGAATTGCGCACGATCCCGGATGGCCGTCCGAAGAGCAGCACACGGTTCGTGTGCGCATCGCGTCCGAACTGACCGGAGAACCCGTATTCGTCTCGGATGCGCGCATCGCTGCGGGCCTCAGGATCGCCGCGGGCGGCAACGTCTTGGACGGCACCCTCGAAGGTCTCGTTGCGGACCGGGCCGAAGTCGGCGCGAAGCTCATGCTTGAGCTCGAGCAGGGCCGATGAGCCGCGCCGTCATCCGATCGATCAGCGGTCCCGTGCTGCGCGCGACGGCGAGCGGTCCGTTCAAGCTGCGCGAGGCGGTCGAGGTGGGCCCGCAGGCCCTGCTCGGCGAAGTCGTGCGCCTGTCGGGAGAAGAAATCGTCGTGCAGGTCTACGAGGACACGACGGGATTGCGCCCGGGCGCGGACGTCGTGGGCGAAGGCCTGCCGCTCGCGGTGCGGCTGGGGCCGGGTCTCCTCGGCAACATCTTCGACGGCCTGCTGCGTCCGCTCGCGGCAACGGGCTCCGCATTCGTCGCACCCGGCATGCGGAGCGCAGCGGCTGCAACGTTCGGTTTCGTGCCGCGTGTCGCCGCGGGAGCGTCAGTCTCGGCCGGCGCCGTCTTCGGTGAGGCGACAGGCCCGTCGGGCCGCACGCAGCGCTGCATCTGCCCGCCCGACCTGCGCGGCAATGTCGCCTCCATCGCCGGACCCGGCGAATATCCCGAGACCGCGACCGTTTGCACGCTCCGCACCGCGGACGGCGCGTTGCGCGAGCTCGCGATGAGCCACGTGTGGCCGGTACGAATGCCGCGGCCGGTGCTGCGACGGCTTCCGTCGACCACCCCGCTCGTCACTGGCCAGCGCATCATCGATTGCCTGTTCCCGGTGGCGAAAGGCGGCAAGGCCGCGGTGCCTGGCGGGTTCGGCACGGGCAAGACGGTGTTGCTCGAAGCGCTCGCGAAAGGCTGCGACGCCGATGTCATCGTGTATCTCGGCTGCGGCGAGCGCGGCAACGAGCTCGCGGGCGTGCTCGAGGAGTTTCCGCTGCTCGTCGATCCGAAGACCGACCGTCCGCTGATGGAGCGCACGGTCATCATCGCGAATACGTCGAACATGCCGGTCGCCGCGCGCGAGGCGTCGATCTATTGCGCGGTGACCGTGGCCGAATACTTCCGCGACCAGGGCCTCGACGTCGCGCTGATGGCCGACTCGACGAGCCGCTGGGCGGAGGCGCTGCGTGAGGTGTCCGGTCGCTTCGGCGAGCTTCCCGGCGAAGGCGGATATCCCGCGTACCTCTCGTCGCGGCTCGCCGATTTCTACGAACGGGCGGCGATCGTCGACACGCTGGGTGGCGAAACGGGGTCGGTGACGGTGATCGGCGCCATCAGCCCGCCGTCGGGCGACTTTTCCGAGCCGGTCACGAGCCACACGAAGCGGTACGTCAAGGCGTTCTGGGCGCTCGACGTCAAGCGCGCGCAGGCCCGCTTCTATCCGGCCGTGCATCCGCTGCAGTCGTACGCCGAGGACGCCCGCGATTTTGCGCCGTGGTGGGCGGAGAGCGGAAACGGCGACTGGTGGAAGCTGCGACGCCGCTTTCTCACCCTGCTCGACGAGCAGGCACGGCTCGACCGCATGGCGCGGATCATCGGCAAGGACGCGCTTCCCGTACGTCAGCAGGTCACGCTGTTCTGCGCCGACCTCGTCAACGATGCGTTCCTGCGGCAATCCGCGTTCTCGCCGATCGACCGCGTCTGCAGCCCTCGCCGTCAGGCGGCGATGATGCGGCTCATCGGCAAGTTCATCGACCTGGCCGACGCAGCTGTCGTGGCGGGCGTCCCTCCGGAGCAGCTCGCTCGCCTCACGTCGCTGCGGCCGCTGCAGCGCATGGGCGAGGAGATCGCCGATGCCGAGCTCGGGAGGTTCGCGACGCTGGAAGCGGACCTCGACCGCGAGTTCGCGGCACTCATTCACGCGCACGAGGCACGCGATGCGGCTCACGGTTGAAGACGCCGCCTCGCGGCTGGAAGGTCCCCTGCTCTTCCTGCGGCGCACGCTGGACGTCGGCCTGCACGATGCAGTGGAGGTGCACGGCGGCGACGGTCGCTCTCGCCTCGGACGCGTGGCGGCGATCGACGAGGCGTTCATGACGATCGAAGTCCTCGAATCGACGGCGGGTCTCGCGCTGGCCGACACGGTCGTGCGCTTCTACGGCGAGCCGCTGACGTTCGGGTTGTCGCCCTCGATCCTCGGCCGCGTCTTCAACGGCGTGGGCCAGGTGATCGACGGGGGGCCGCCGATCGCCGCGCGCGAGACGCGCCGCATCGAAGGCCTGCCGATCAATCCGGTCGCGCGCGCCGGCCCGCGCGACTTCATCGAGACGGGCGTCACGACGCTCGACCTCATGAACAGCCTCGTGCGCGGGCAGAAGCTGCCGATCTTTTCGGGCGGCGGGTTGCCGCACGACCGCCTGGCCGTCGAGATTGCCCGCGATGCCCGGTTGCTCGGAGGCGGCGCACGCGGCGACGACGACGACTTCGCGATCGTGTTCGCCGGCATAGGCGTGCCCTACGACAGCGCGGAGTTCTTCCGGAAGAGTCTCGAGACGAGCGGCGCCCTCGAGCGGACTGCGCTGTTTCTGAACCTCGCGAGCGATTCGTCGACGCAGCGCCTCCTGACGCCGCGCTTCGCGCTGACTGCCGCCGAATATCTCGCGTTCGTCGAAGGCAAGCACGTGCTCGCGATCCTCACCGACATCACGAACTACGCCGAGGCGCTGCGCGAAGTGTCGTCGTCGAAGGGCGAAATTCCGAGCCGCAAAGGCTTCCCCGGCTACATGTATTCGGACCTCGCGAGCCTGTTCGAGCGCGCGGGCGTGATCCGCGGGGCGAAGGGCACGCTCACGCAGTTGTCCATTCTCACGATGCCGGCCGATGACATCGGGCACCCGATCCCCGACCTCACGGGCTACATCACCGAGGGCCAGATCGTGCTGTCGCGCGATCTCGACCGGCGCGCGGTCTATCCGCCGATCGACGTCCTGCCGTCGCTGTCGCGATTGATGAAGGATGGCACCGGCGGCAAGTACACGCACCCGGACCATCCGGCGCTGTCCAGCCAGCTGTACGCGGCGTATGCGCGGGCGGTGCAGGCCCGGGTGCTCGCGAGCGTCGTCGGGGAGGAAGGCCTCTCGGCGATCGATCGCCAGTATCTGGTGTTCGGCAGCGCCTTCGAGGAGGATCTCGTGAGCCAGTCCGGGCGGCGCACGCTCGAGGGAAGCATGGCAACCGGCTGGCGCCTTCTCGCCGGGTTGCCGGCGAGCGAGCTCACGCGGCTGTCCGACGCACAGATCGCGTCCCACCTCGCGCACCCATGAGCGCGAAGGGCCGCCCCCGAGCGCGAATTGCGCCCCCTCCGGGGGTGCGGGGGTCCTCATGAGCGCGAAGGGCTGCTCCCGAGCGCGAATTGCGCCCCCTCCGGGGGTGCGGGGGTCCTCATGAGCGCGACGAGCCCGACTCGCGCGGTCGTCCTCGAACTCAAGGACGAGCAGCGCGCGATGCGCGAGGGCTACGTTTTCCTAGACGAGAAGTGCCTTCTGCTAGCGGGCGAGATCCTGCATGGGCTCGAGCGGCACGCGGCGTTGCAGCGGCCAATGATCGATGCGCACGACGCAGCCATGAAGGCACTGCGAGCAGCCGTCGGCCGGCACGGCCTCGAGGACTTGCAGGTCTACCCGCCGCTCGATCAGTCGGCTGCGGCGCTGTCGCGCGAGAGGCGCTCGATCATGGGCGTGCGTCTGCAGGACGTCACGTGGCGGCCGGCGGACGCCGCGCCGCCGGCGTCCGTCCAGACTTCACCGGAAGCGGAAGCCTGTCGCCGCGCCTTCGTTGCATTGATCGAGGCCGCTGCGCGCCTGGCTGCGGTGAGCGGCAACCTCGAGCGCCTGTCGTTTGAATACCGGCGCTCGATCCGCCGCGCGCGGGCGTTGCACGACGTCCTCCTGCCGGACCTCGATCGCGCCCTCTACGGAATCGAGGGGCGGCTGGAAGAGTTGGAGCAGGAGGATGCGATCTCGATGCGGCGGCGAGAAGTTGCATGAATTCAGGGTTGCCGATCCCTGAAGACGCCGGACTCCGCGTTGCCGTGTCAATCGGATGAAACGTCGGGCACGGCGTCGGCTTCCACCTTGCGCCGCACGGCTGCCAGCAAGTGGCGGTGGAACAGGTGGCAGACGGCGGCCTCCACCGGCCGCCAGAACCAGGCGGGACGCCTTCCCTGCGTGTAACGCGTCGTGACCGCAACCTCCGTGCGTCCGTCGGCCCGCTCATGCAGCGAATAGCTGCCGCCGGACAGCACCAACCCTCCGCCGATCGCGAGCGTCTGCTCGACGACGTCGAACCGATAGCATCGCTTCGGATCGACCTCGGTGATGCGCTTGACGAGATGCCCGCCCTCGTAGGAGCAGCGCACTCGCGCGCCCACGACGGTGTCCGCCTTCTCGGTCCCGATCGGCACCGGCAGCAGCACGCGCAGGTACAGCGGGGGCCGCTCGTCGATCTGCTCGTAGAACAGCAGCCCATCCCATATGCGCCGGGCCGGCGCGGCAAACGCCATCGTGGTGCGGATCGACGTGACCTCCTGCTGGTGCGATTCGCCGCCGCGCGTGCTCATCGTCCGCTCACCATTGCGAGGCAGGCCGGACGTCGACGATGCCCCAAAGCATCGCCCGGTCGTCCCCCGCGCGGTTCGTCGGCCCTGGCTGCGGCTCGTCGCGAAAGCTGCGAAGCACCGTCACCGCATCCTTCGTGGCGGCGCGCTTCACCGCCGCGATGAGGCGGGCGCCGTACTCCGTACTCGCTCCATCGAGAACGTTCGAGAGCGCGAAACCTGCGAAGCTGCCCGCTGGCTCTGCTTCCAGAAATTCCGCCGCATCGGCGAGCACGAGGCGGATCCGGCTTGCCTCCGCGGGCGGAGCCTCGTCGGGCCACTCGCCCTGCAGCAGCGCGCGCGCATAGGGGTTCGTGCGGTTCGGGTGCCGCGCGAAGCAGCGCTCCATCCGTCCCCGCATGACCGCCCCCATGCGCGGCGGGAGAAAGGCGAGAAACGGCGAAGCGTAGACGGTGCGCAGCGACGCGATCGAAAGCAGGGTATCGACGGCCATGCGGAACCGCCCCGTATCGAGATACCGGCGCCAATACGCCATCTGTTCCACTGTATCGTCCAAGTCGAGGAACGTGCGCAGCGTCGCTGCGTGCCAGCCCGCCGCAGGCGCGAACGCACGGCCAAACGCCATGATGCGCTCGGCCGTCCCGCGACCGCCGCGCTCGCCCGCAAAGCGCCGCCCGGCATACGCGAGTTGAGCCGGATTGATGTCGACCGCGACGACCTCGTGGCACGGCGCGAGCTGCATCGCCGTACAGCCAGCCGACGCGATGCAGAAGACCCGGCCACCGGGCGCGAATGCCGCACACTCGATCGCCGCGTCCTCGTACATGCGACCGAACAGGAGCTTGCTCGGTCCGCTTTGCGCATCGAACCGGCCGTGCACCCACGCGGTCGCGTGCGCCGTGTCGCTCACGGGGAGGCGGGCAAGCCCGCAGCCACCCAGACAAGGACCAGGAACGCGGAATTCTTGACGATCATGCCCGCCGGGTCGTGGATGATGTGACGCGACCAGACGAGGCCGTTGGCGTTGAGCGTTACGAGCAGGACGGTCTGCGCGAGCGCGCACCACCGCGGCTCGAGCCCGGTCAGCACCCAGGCGCCGAGCGCAACTTCGGCGACACCGAGGGCCATGAGAAAGTGCGCGCCGATCCGCGGGCCGAAGTACGGTACTGCCTCGACGACCTCGAGCTCGTGCGGCTGCCCGCGAAGCAGCTTGCACCATAATCCCTCGTACAGCCACACGGCGGCGACGGCGGCGCGAATCAGCCAGGCAGGCGGCAACAGCGTGAACATCGCGACCCTTCCCAAGGACCATGCGCGGCGCCTGCCGCACGAACCAGCCGCCGGGACCCATGCCCTCCTGCGGCCGCTTCGAGTCTACGACCGGCCGCCGGCGACAGTCGTTGACGTCGATCAACGGGCCGGCCTCGTGCTGCCGAACGCCGCTTTCGCAGCACCCTTCTCTGTGGATCCGCACCTCCGAATCCAAGAGGACTCGACGGGGCGGCGCGGTGCGGGCATCCTTATCCAATGCGGAAGACGCGCGCCCATCGACGCACCGTGCCCGTCCGGGAGGTCGAAGCCAAAGCCCAAGTCCGCGGGCGGATGTTTCTTCGGCGCTCGCGCCCGTTGTCGCCTCGAGGCGTCTTTGCCGCATTGTCGCTCGCGATTTCGCTCGCCGCGTTTGCGCAAATCCCCGGTCTGCCCTCGCTTACCGGCCAGAAGGACGCCGTCCCCGCGACGTCACCCTCGACCTCGCCGCCTGAAGCGAAGTCGCGGGTCGACCGCCTCGTCGAGGAATTCCGTGGAAATCGCGAGCAAGCGCTGCCGCGCCCACCCGAAGGCATCACGGATGTCGAGGTGGCACGCGAGCGCGACGTCCTGCTCACGCTCACCCATCTCAATGAACGGCTCAGTTACGCGGAAGAAGAAGTCGCGCGGCTGAAGCAGGCCCGCGTGGCGGCGGAATCCGCCGACGAGAAGTGGAGCGGGCTCGGCACGCCGCCGCCTTATTCGGTTTTGGCGATCGATGAATGGCGGGACGATGTCGACATGCTGAAGGTGCACATCGCATCGCTTCAGGCGGCGATCCAGCATCTCGACAGCGAATTCGAGCGTGCCCAGGGCGAAACGAAGCGCGCCGAGGAGGCGCTGCGGCGTGCGAACGACGCGCGCGAGCCGTCGTCCGACGACATCGGCCGCGAGCGCGAGCGCTGGCGCCGAGATTTGGCGGAGCTGCAGGTGCGCGCTGCCGGTGCCGGCGCGCTCCTCACGCGGCTCGCGCGCGAAGCGAAGGCCGAGGACCTGGCCGCGCGCCAAGCGGATCTCCATCGGCTGACCCGACAGATAGTGGCCGCGAGCCAGCATGCGCGCTTCGATGCGAGCGACCTCGCGAAGGCGCAGCAGCGCTTGAAGGACCTCAGTGCCACGATCGAGCAGGACCGGACCCGACTCAACCGGCAGCTGCAGGAACGGCAACGGCAGCGCGACAACGCAGCCGCCATCCTCGACAAGACAACGCCGGGAACGCCGGAGCGCGCGACGGCGGAGGCGCGTCTTGCCGTCGCCCAGACGTGGGTCGACACGCTGCGGTACGAGAGCGAGATCGCGTCAGGCCTCCCTCGCCTCATCCAGGCCATGTCGCAGATGTGGGACCAGCGGTCTCTCATGTTCAACTCGCCCGACCCCGCCGTGCGCCACGCGGCGACACAGCGCGTGCAGGGCTCGATCGAAATGCTGTCGCCGTGGCGGGTCTACGTCGAGATCCTCGTCAACGAGGCCCGCGCGCAGCTGCGCGCTGCGGAGACGAGGCTCATGCAAGCCGACTTCAGCGTCGGAGGCGGCACGGCGCCCGAGGTCGATGGGGTAACCGCCGCGCGCTACACGGTCGCCGCTTACGAACGCGTGCAGACGACGATCGACGACGCGGACCGGACGCTCCGGCGCTGGGTCGCCGACAGCGACGAGAAGGAACGTTCCGGCAGCTTTCGCGCGCGCGCCTTCAACGCGTGGCTCTCGGTGCAGGATCTCGTGCGAACCGTCTGGCAGTTCGAGCTGTTCGCGGTCGAGGACACGACGCTCGTCGACGGCAGGCAGGTGACGATTCCACGGGGCGTCACGGTAGGCAAGAGCATCGGTGCGCTGTTGCTGTTCCTGCTCGGCTACTGGATCATCGGACGGCTTGCCCGCCAGGTCGAGCGGGCCATGGTCCGCCGCGGCCTCAACGTCGAGCGCGTCCGGACGCTCCGCCGCTGGACCGTGGCGCTCTTGTCCTTCGCGCTCGTCCTGCTGACGCTCAATCTCGCGCGAATCCCGCTCTCGGTGTTCGCCTTCCTCGGCGGCGCGCTCGCCATCGGCGTGGGCTTCGGCACGCAGACCATCATCAAGAATTTCATCAGCGGCATGATCCTGCTGGTCGAGCGCCGCGTGCAGATCGGCGACGTGATCGAGATCGATGGCGTGCAGGGAACGGTGACCACGGTCGACCTTCGCTCGTCGACGGTGCGAAGCGGCGACGGCCGCGAGACGCTCGTCCCGAACTCGGTGCTGCTCGAGCACAAGGTCGCCAACTGGACGCTGTCCGACCGCAAGGTCCAGCGCAGCATTCGGGTCGGCGTCGCATACGGCACGCCGATGCGCGCCGCAGCCGAGAAGATCGAGGACACGGCGAAGCGCCACGGCAACGTGCTCGGGAATCCGCCGCCGCAGGTGCTGTTCGAGGAGTTCGCCGAGAGCGCGCAAATCCTCGTGCTCTATTTCTGGGTGGAGCTCTCCGACAAGGTGAGCGCCACGCAGGTCGCGAGCGATCTGCGATTCATGATCGACAAGCGGTTCGCCGACGAAGGGATCACCATCGCGTTCCCGCAACGCGAGCTGCGCATCGACGCGACCCGCCCGATCCGGGTCGAGATGGTGGCGCCGCTTGCGGCCGACGTGCCGAGGCCGGCCGCGCCTGCGCAGCCGTTGAAGAAGGTCGAAGGAAAGCCGGCGCCGTGATGGACGCGAACGGCGCGGAGATCGAGGCTCCGGTCACGTTTCGTGCGCTGCTGCGGGGCGAGTCCGCGCTCGTTCCTCTCGGCGCGAGCGCCGCCCTGTTTCTCGTCGTCGGCCAACGCTGGCTCGCGATCCTGCCCGAGGTCGTGATGTCGTCGTTCGCGTTCGCATGGCTCTTCGGGATGATCATCGTCGGCTCGATGTCGGTGGTGCGGCACGCCGAGAACCTCGCGGAGATCCTGGGGGAGCCCTACGGCACGCTGATCCTCACGCTCTCGGTGTCGGCCATCGAGATCGTGACGCTCGCCATCGTCATGACGACCGGTGCGGAGAACCCGGCACTCGCGCGCGACACGATGTTCTCGGTCGTGATGCTCTGCCTCAACGGTCTCATCGGGGCGTCGCTGATCCTCGGAGCGCTCAAGTACAAGGAGCAGGACTACAACCTGCGTGGCGCCAACGCGTACCTGAGCGTCATCGTCTCTCTCGCCGTGTTCGGGCTGGTCGTGCCGAATTTCACGTTCACGACGCCAGGCCCCACGTTCTCCGGACCGCAGGAAGGCTTCCTGGTCGTCATGTGCATCGGGCTCTATACCGTGTTCCTCGCGATCCAGACCACTCGCCATCGCGCGTTCTTCGTCGAGCACGGCGAGAAGGTCGACGATGACGACGTCGTCCCGGGACCGGCCCGTGACTGGGGTGTCGTGCGCCTGCACGTCGCCTTCCTCGTCGTCTATCTCGCGCTGTCGCTGTACCTCGTCGAGAAGCTCGCCGTGCTGCTCGATCACGGGCTCGACGAGCTCGGCGCGCCGCCCGCCTTCGGCGCGCTGATCGTCGCCGCGCTCGTCCTGGCGCCCGAGGGGCTCAGCGGAATCCAGGCCGCGCTCGCGAACCGGATGCAGCGTGCCGTCAACATCCTGCTGGGGTCCGCGCTTGCGACGCTCGCATTGACGATCCCGGCTGTGGTGATGATCGGGTTCTACCACCACACCACGGTCGTGCTCGGCCTCGACGCGATCGAGCAGGCCATGCTGCTGCTAACGCTGTTCGTGAGCTCGATCACCTACACGAGCGGGCGGACCAACGTGCTGCAGGGCGCCGTGCACATCATGCTGCTGCTCGCCTACCTCATGCTGATCATCTGGCACTGACGGCTTTCCGCAGGCGTCCAAACCCCGTCGTGCCGATTTCTTCGTTTGTATCGTTCCAGGACGATGACGTCCTTCCACGTAAAGGCCCTTCCATGCGCATGCTTGTCCCCGTTCTCGCTCTCTTCATTGCGGCGGCGGCTGTTGCCCAACCGTCACCCCAGCAGCCCTTCTTCAACGTCATCACCCTCGAGGCGAGCGCAACGGCCGACGTGCCTACCGACACGCTCACCGTGACGCTCTTCACCGAGGAACAGGGACCCGACCCGGGTGCGCTCGCGACACGCGTCAATGCGCGCCTCGAGGACGCACTGGCGCGCGCGAAGAAGGAGTCCAAGGTCGAGGCGCACTCGGGCAGTTACCAGACCACGCCGGTGTACGACCGCGCTAACCAGATCACCGGCTGGCGCACGCGCGCCGAGATCATTCTCGAAAGCCGTGACTTCAAGGCGGTGGCGGCGCTGGCAGGCGCGCTGCAGCCCGCGCTCAAGCTGGGATCGATGCAGTTCTCGCTTTCGCGTCAAGCGCGTGAAGCCGCCGATGCATCGCTGCTGAACGAGGCGTTGGCGAAGTTTCAGGAGCGCGCGGCCGCGATTGCGAAAGGCCTGGGCTTCCCCGGCTATCAGCTCGGGCAGATCAACGTTCGCAACGAAGGACCGGTTCATCCGCAACCGATTGCCTATCGCATGCAAGCGGCCGCGGCCGAAGGCGGCGGCGCACCGGTGCCGGTGGAAGGAGGGAAGAACTCCGTCACCGTCTTCGTGTCGGGCTCCGTGGTGCTGGGGCCGGCGAAGTGAGAATCAGGCCGCTGGCGTTTCTCCCCACGCTTCAAGTATCTGCAGGGCCTGCGTGAGGTGAGGCTTGTCCACCATCTTGCCCGCCACCTGGAGAACTCCCGCACCGGGAGACGCCCGAAATGCCGCGACAATGGCGCGCGCGAGCTCGACCTCCTTCTCGTCCGGTGTGAAACCGGCGTTGATCGGGGGGACCTGGTCGGGATGGATCGCGAGCTTGCCCGCGAAACCGTCCGTGCGCGCGACGCCTACCTCGGCGGCGAGCCCCTCGATGTCGCGAAAGTCCGGATACACGGTATCGATCGCGCTCACGCCGGCGGCCTTCGACCCGATAAGGCAGAGTGAGCGCGCGAGCTGGTACGGGAATGCGTAAGCGCCGTCGCGACCCTTGTTCGTGGAAGCTCCGAGCGCAGTCGACAAATCCTCCGCGCCCCAAGTAAGGCCGAAGAGGCGAGGACTCGCATTGCGGTAGGTTCCCATCTCGAACACGGCGGCAGCCGTTTCGGTCGCCACCGGCATGATCCTGATCGATCCGGCCGCCACCTCTTCGCGGCGCTCGAGCGCGCAGAGGTAGTGGTCGAGCTTCACCACCTCGTGTCCGCCCATGCACTTCGGAAGCAGCAGGCCGTCGGGCGCGCCGCCGACCACCTGGGCAAGGTCATCGAGCGCCTTGCCCGACTCCAGCGGATTGATGCGAACCCAAAGTTGTTGCTTGGCGCGGTCCCGACGGGAGCGCAGGTAGTCGCGCACCCTCTGGCGTGCCTCCCCAAGGCGCTCCGGCGCGACCGAGTCCTCAAGATCGAGCACCAATGCATGGGCGGCCGACGAGCCGGCCTTTGTGATCTTGCGGTCGCTGTCGCCCGGGACAAACAGGAAGGAACGAGGGGAAATCACGGTTTTGCCTCCGTCACGGAGAGCCATTGAGCATCCGGGCCAACGCCGGATCGGTCGCGAGCATCGGTGCTGGAGAGCCTACTTCATCGAAGCCGACCTTGCACCCGCTTCGAGATCCGGACGGTGTGCGAACTTTCACGTCGCGGTGCTCGGCGCCCGCGACCAATACCCTGCCCGCCCGTACATCGCTTTGAGATAGTCGACGAAGAGCCGCAAGCGCGCCGGCACGTGGCGCTGCTGCGGGTACACCGCGTGGATGTCGTAAGACGGCAGCGCGCAGTCGTCGAGCACCGTCACGAGGTCGCCGCGCTCGAGCTCGGGCGCGATCTCCCAGGTCGAGCGCCACGCGATCCCGAGGCCCTCGACCGCCCAGCGATGCAGGAGCTCGCCGTCGCTGCAATCGAGGCTCCCCGTCACTTTGACGTTGACGGATCGACCGCCTTTGCGGAACAGCCAGCCGTGCTGCTGACCGCCCTGCGCGTTGAACGCAAGGCAGTTGTGGCGCGCGAGGTCGTCGAGAGCCTTCGGCCTGCCGTGCCGCTTGAAATACGCCGGCGTCCCGCAGACGACGCGGCGATTGGCCGCGAGCTTGATCGCGACGCAGTTCGCGTCGAGCACGCCGCCGATGCGGATCGCGAGGTCGTAGCCCTCGCGCGACAGATCGACGACGCGGTCCGACAGGTTGAAGGAAAGGCGCACCTGGGGGTGCGCCTTGATGAACGCCGGCCCGTGTGGCGCCACGTGTCGACGTCCGAACCCGGCCGGAGCCGACACCACGAGATGCCCGATCGCCGTGTGGCGCGCGGCGCTGACGGCCCGTTCCGCGCCTTCGACGTCGGCGAGCACCCGCCGGCAATGCTCCAGGAATACGCCGCCATCCTCCGTCAGCGCGAGTCGCCGCGTCGAACGGTGCAGGAGGCGCGCGCCGAGCCGCTTCTCGAGCGCGTCCATGCGGCGGCCGATGATCGCCGGCGTCACGCCTTCCCCCGCAGCCGCGGCTGCAAAGCTCCCGCGGTCGGCGACGTCGACGAAGGTCGAGAGCTCTCGGAATTTGTCCACTCGGTTGCCACTCCGCTCGGTTGCCACGCGACGGCATTCAATACCAAAAGTATCGAATCCCCGTACGAATCCGGATATTATCAAAACACGGGTCAAGTCCTACACTGCGTCGCATCCCCGATCATCAACCGGAGCAGCCATGGCCCGCATGCGCGCGATCGACGCCGCCGTCCTCGTCCTCGAAAAGGAAGGCATCACCTGCGCATTCGGCATCCCCGGCGCTGCCATCAATCCGCTTTATTCGGCACTGAAGCAGCGCGGCGGCATCGCGCACATCCTCGCGCGTCATGTAGAGGGCGCCTCGCACATGGCCGAGGGCTACACCCGCGCGGCGGCCGGCAACATCGGCGTCTGCATCGGCACATCGGGTCCGGCCGGCACTGACATGATCACCGGCCTCTATTCGGCGCAGGCGGATTCGATCCCGATCCTGTGCATCACGGGGCAGGCGCCGCGGGCGCGCTTGTACAAGGAGGATTTCCAGGCCGTCGACATCGAAGCGATCTCCAAGCCTGTCACGAAGTGGTCGGTGACGGTGCGCGAGCCAGCGCAAGTGCCGCGCGTCTTTCAGCAGGCCTTCCACGTGATGCGCTCGGGTCGTCCGGGGCCCGTGCTGATCGACCTGCCGTTCGACGTGCAGACGGCCGACATCGAGTTCGACGCCGAGACGTATGAGCCGTTGCCGGTCTACAAGCCGCAGGCGACACGGGCACAGATCGAAAAAGCGCTGGCGATGGTCAACGACGCGGAACGGCCGCTCATCATCGCGGGCGGCGGCGTCATCAATGCCGATGCCTCGGACCTCCTCGTGACGTTTGCGGAAGTGACCGGCATTCCGGTGATCCCGACGCTCATGGGATGGGGCTCGATTCCCGACGATCATCGGCTGATGGCCGGGATGGTCGGCCTGCAGACCAGCCATCGTTACGGCAACGCGACGATGCTGGCGTCGGACTTCGCGCTCGGCATTGGCAATCGCTGGGCGAACCGGCACACGGGATCGGTCGACGTCTACACGAAGGGCCGCAAGTTCGTCCACGTCGACATCGAGCCGACGCAGATCGGCCGCGTCTTCGGGCCGGACTACGGCATCGTCTCCGATGCCAGGGCCGCGCTCGGGCTGTTCGTCGAGGTGGCGCGCGAATGGAAAGCCGCGCGCAAGCTCAAGGACCGCGCGCAGTGGCTCGGCGAATGCCAGGAGCGCAAGCGCACGATGCTGCGCAAGACGAACTTCGAGAACGTCCCGATGAAGCCGCAGCGCGTCTATCAGTGCCTGAATCGCGCGTTCGACGACAAGGACACGTGCTACGTCACGACGATCGGCCTGTCGCAGATCGCGGCCGCGCAATTCCTGCACGTGTACAAGCCGCGCCATTGGATCAATTGCGGACAGGCCGGACCGCTCGGTTGGACGATTCCCGCGGCGCTCGGCGTGCGCGTCGCCGATCCCACGCGCCGCATCATCGCGCTGTCCGGCGACTACGACTTCCAGTTCATGATCGAGGAGCTCGCCGTCGGCGCGCAGTTCAAGCTGCCGTACATCCACGTCGTCGTGAACAATGCGTACCTCGGCCTCATCAGACAGGCGCAGCGCGGCTTCGACATGGACTACTGCGTGCAGCTCTCGTTCGACAACGTGAACGCCCCGGACTTGAAAGGCTACGGCGTCGACCACGTGGCGGTCGCGGAGGGCCTGGGCTGCAAGGCGATCCGCGTCAACCGGCAGGAGGAGATCGATCCCGCCATTGCGCAGGCCGAGAAATGGATGGCGGAGCACAAGGTGCCGGTCGTCATCGAGATCATGCTCGAGCGGGTGACCAACATCGCGATGGGAACCGAGATCGACAAGGTCGTCGAGTTCGAGGAATTGGCCGGCAGCATCGCCGATGCGCCCACGGCGATCGCGGCGCTGCTGGACTGACGCGTTTCGGCCCAAGCCGTCGCTGCGCCGACTTCATCGATTTCGCCTGACCCCTCAACCGTCATTCGACCTGATCCCATTACGCCATGCCCAAGTTCGCTGCCAACCTGACGATGCTGTACAACGAGCTCGGATTCCTCGAGCGCTTCGACGCCGCTTCCGCAGGAGGATTCCGCGGAGTCGAATTCCTGTTTCCCTATGCGTTTCCCGCCACCGAGATTCGCGCGCGGCTCGAGCGCAATCGGCTCGCGCTGGTGCTGCACAACCTTCCCGCGGGCAACTGGGAGGCGGGCGAGCGCGGCATCGCCTGTCATCCCGATCGGGTCGGTGAATTTCAGGACGGCGTGGGCAAGGCCATCGAATACGCGAAAGCGCTTCAGGTGCCGCAGCTCAATTGCCTCGCCGGCGTCGCCCCAAAAGGCGTGCCGCGCGACAGCGCAGAGAGCACGTTCGTGACCAATCTCGCGTTCGCCGCCGGCAAGCTCAAGGCGGAAGGACTGCGGCTTTTGATCGAGCCCATCAATACGTACGACATTCCCGGGTTCTTCCTGTCCGGGACGAAGCAGGCGCTCGACATCATCGACGCGACGGGATCGGACAATGTCTTCGTGCAGTACGACATCTATCACATGCAACGCATGGAAGGCGAGCTCGCGAACACCATCCGGAAGAATCTCTCGCGCATCGGCCACCTTCAGCTCGCCGACAATCCAGGACGCAACGAGCCCGGCACGGGCGAGATCAACTACCCCTATCTATTTCGCACCATCGACGCCCTGGGTTACGATGGCTGGATCGGCTGCGAGTACAAGCCGGCGACGACGACGGCCGCGGGATTGTCGTGGATCGATCCCTGGCGCTGAAAGCAGGCTGATCGCAACGTCCGAAACCCGCGCTACCGGGAGAGCTTCCAATGGCAAACATCGGCTTCATCGGCCTCGGCATCATGGGAACGCCCATGGCCGGCCATCTGATCGGCGGCGGCCACACGCTGTGCGCGCACAGCCGCAGCGGCGTGCCGGCCGAGATCACGGAAAAGGGCGCGAAGGCTTGCGCTTCCCCCGAAGAGGTTGCCGGCAAGAGCGACATCGTGTTCCTCATGGTGCCGGACACGCCCCACGTCGAAGACGTGCTGTTCGGCGCGAAGGGCGTGGCCGCCGGTCTCTCGACGGGCAAGACCGTCGTCGACATGAGCTCGATCTCGCCGCTCGCGACCAAGGACTTCGCCAGACGCATCAACGCGCTCGGTTGTGATTACCTCGATGCGCCCGTCTCCGGCGGCGAAGTCGGCGCGAAGGCCGGGACGCTCACCATCATGGTCGGCGGCTCCGAGGCCACGTTCACGAAGGTGAAGCCGCTCTTCGATCTCATGGGCAAGAACATCACGCTCGTGGGCGGCAACGGCGACGGGCAGACCTGCAAGGTGGCGAACCAGATCATCGTCGCGCTCAACATCGAGGCCGTCGCGGAAGCGCTGCTTTTCGCGTCGAAGGCCGGCGCAGACCCCGCGAAAGTGCGCCAGGCGCTGATGGGCGGTTTCGCCTCGTCGCGCATCCTCGAAGTGCACGGCGAGCGAATGGTCAAGCGCACGTTCAACCCCGGCTTTCGCATCGAGCTGCACCAGAAGGATCTCAACCTCGCGCTCGCCAGCGCGCGGCTGCTCGGCGTTTCACTTCCCAACACCGCCACCGCGCAGGAGCTCTTCAACGCCTGCGCCGCCCACGGCGGCGCGAAATGGGATCATTCGGCGCTGGTGCGCTCCCTCGAGATCATGGCCAATCACGAGATCGGCCAGCAGTCCTGAGGGTTCGCGAGCCGCAGACGTCCTCGGGGCGCACCAGCGCCCCTTCAACATTTCACGGAAGCCCCCGCATGCGCCGCGAACGGAACGCGAAGATCGTCGCAACACTCGGTCCCGCCAGCTCGACGCCCGAGATGATTCATGCGCTGTTCCATCGCGGCGTCGACGTGTTCCGTCTCAATTTCAGCCACGGCACGCAGGGCGACCACAAGGAGCGCATGCACGCGATTCGCGCCGTCGAAGCCAAGGCCGGCCGGCCGATCGGCGTGCTCATGGATCTGCAGGGCCCGAAGCTGCGGATCGGCACTTTCAGCCGCGGACCCGTGACGCTCGAGGAAGGCGACACGCTGCGCCTCGACCTCGACCCCAAGCCCGGCAATGCGAAGCGCGTGTGCCTGCCGCATCCCGAGGTGTTCGCGGTGCTGAAGCCGGGCCTGCCGCTCTTGATCGACGACGGCAAGCTGCGGCTCGAGGTCGAGCGCATCGGTGACGGCTATGCGGTCACGCGCGTGCAGGTGGGAGGGAAGCTCTCCGAGCGCAAGGGCGTCAACATCCCGGACGAGATCATTCCGCTCTCCCCGCTCACCGCAAAGGACCGGCGCGACCTCGAATACGGCCTCGAGCTCGGCGCCGACTGGGTCGCGCTGTCGTTCGTGCAGCGACCCGAAGACATCGACGAAGCCCGCGCCCTGATCGGCGACGGCGCCGGCATCATGGCGAAGCTCGAGAAGCCGATGGCGATCAACCAGCTTGACGCGATCGTCGCCAAGGCCGACAGCATCATGGTCGCGCGCGGCGACCTGGGGGTGGAGATGCGGCCCGAACAGGTGCCGACCGTGCAGCGGCGCATCCTTCGGGCGTGCCGTCGCGCCGGCAAGCCGGTGATCGTCGCGACGCAGATGCTGGAGTCGATGATCACCGCGCCGGTCCCGACGCGCGCCGAAGCGTCGGACGTGGCGACAGCGGTCTACGACGGCGCCGACGCCGTGATGCTCTCCGCAGAGTCGGCGTCGGGTGCGCACCCGCTCGAGGCGGTAGCCATCATGGACCGCATCATCCGCGAGGTGGAGCACGACGATCACTATCGCGTGCTGACGGATGCGCAGCACTCGGAGCCGCAGGCCACGGCTGCGGATGCGATCATGCATTCGCTGCGCGCGGCGGCGCACATCGTTTCCGCGACGGCGACCGTCATCTACACGCATTCGGGCTCGTCGAGCGTCCGCGCGTCGCGCGAGCGTCCCGAAGCGCCGCTCCTGTGCCTTACGCCCAAGCTCTCGACGGCGCGCCGGCTCGCGCTCGTATGGGGCGTGCACACGGTGCTGACGCACGAGATTTCCGATGTCGACACCATGACGGAGCTCGCCTGCCAGACCGCGCTCGGCGAAGGATTCGCGAAGCCCGGCGACAGCATCGTCATCGCGGCGGGCGTTCCGTTCGGGCGCGCGGGCACGACCAACATGCTGCGACTCGCCACCGTGTGGGCGCCGAAAGAGCCAGCGCCGAAAAAGCGGCGCCGAGTCTCATAGAGGCACCTGGAGGCGTCTATCGAACGCGATCGATGACGAAAGCCGCCATCAAGGTGGCCGATGGCTCGACCACGGTCGTCACCGAGGGACACTGGAGGTTCTTTGCCTCGTGACGGCCGGAATTTGCGCCGCAATGTTCACATGACTCTGCGACGCTCCACCATCAACCCGAGAGAAATGAAAAATACCTGGACATTCCGCGCGAACCACGCCGTCACACGATTCATGCTGCGATTGACGCTGATGGCACTTTTCTTCGCCTTCGCCGCGTCCGTTTCCGCGGGCGAGAGGATATACCCCGACATCTCGCAGGCGAAGGCGGACATAGCCACAGCGCTCAAGGAAGCGGCGGCCACGAAGCGCCGCGTGATCGTCGATTTCGGTGGCGACTGGTGCGCCGATTGCAAGATCCTCGACATCAATCTCCGCAGACCGGAAAACGCACAGCTCGTCCAAAAATACTACGTCGTCGTACACGTGAACGTCGGCGACAGGGGAATCACGGATAACGATGATGTGGCGGAGCGCTACGGCATCCCGCTCAAAAAGGGCGTGCCAGCGCTGGCGGTACTGGACAGCGACGGCCGCCTGATCTACAGCCAGAAACAGGGCGAATTCGAATCCATGCGAAGCATGGACCCCCATGCGGTCACCGCTTTTCTGAGGAAGTGGGCGCGGACAGCCTAGCGTGGCGTCGAGAGCACCCGTTCGCCCGAAGGCTTTCGCGGGCTGCCGGATCGTAGCGTCAGTCGCGGCCCGTCCTGCGCTTCCACAGGCGCTCGCCCGTGGCGGTGAGCAGACCGCGGAACCACCGATGCCCCGCCGAGTGGTGGGTGCGGTCGCTCCATAGCTGGTAGAAGCGCATCCGCGGAAACGCGATCGGCGCCGGCACGACGGCGAGCGGCAGGAACTTCGCATAGTGCTCGGCGAAGTGCCGCGTCGTCGTGAAGATCAGATCGGTGCCCGGCAGAAGGTGCGGCGCCATCGAGAAGAACGGCAGCACGACGCGAACGTTGCGCGCGACCCGCATCGAGGCGAGATGCGTGTCGACGACGCCGCGGTGGGAGGGTGAATACGGCATGGGCACGACGTGCGGGGCCGCCAGGTATTGCTCGACCGTCATGGGCTTGCGCGCAAGCGGGTTCGTCTCGCTCATCGTGCACACGAGCTCGTCGTCGAGCAGCGGTGACAGGTGCAGCTGGCCGGGCGGCTCCGGCCAGTTGCCGATCACGATGTCGAGCGCGCCATCGGCCAATGCGCGCTCGTAGTCGTATTCCGGTCCCAGCGAGTGCAGCGTGAGGCGTGCGTGCGGCGCGCTCTTGCGCAAGGTCTCGACGACTCCCGACAGGAACGACACGACGACGTAGTCCGGGCAGCCCACCTTGAACGTCTGCTGCGTCGACGCGGGCGAGAACTCGCTGCCCTCGACGAACATCTTGTCGATTTCCTCGAGCGCCACGCGCGCCGCCGCGTAGATCTCGAGGGCACGTTCGGTCGGGACCATCGCGCTCTTCTCGCGCACCAGCAGCGGATCGTGAAAGACGGCGCGCAGGCGCTTGAGCGCGACACTGATCGCCGGCTGAGACTGATTGAGCTTGATCGCCGTGCGCGACACGCTGCGCTCGGTCAGAAGCGTGCAGAGCACGCGCAGCAGGTAAGTGTCGAACGGATCGCCGGCCCGGCTCATCGGTTCATCCTCGCGCCGAAGGCCCGGCCCTAAGGGGCGGCAGTAGGAACCGGCAAAAATTTCATCCGCGCATACTACACAAGGATCTCCCGCGCCATGCGGTTGTGGCGCTCGATGTGCGGGCGGAGGTCGAGCGTCGCGAGCTCCCCGTCGGCGACCACGACGCGGCCGTCGATCACCGACCACGCGACGTCTCCCGCGCCGCAAAAGACGAGCGCCGCCACCGGATCGTCCACCGCACCGGCATGCCGCAGCCCGTCGACGGCGAACGCCACGAAATCGGCGGCGTAGCCGGGCGCGAGACAGCCGATGTCGTCGCGGCCGAGCACGAGCGCCCCTCCCCTCGTCGCGATGTCCAGCGCGTCGCGCGCCGAGAGTGCCGCAGCACCGCCGCCGAGACGCGCAAGCAGCATCGCGTGCCGCGCTTCCGCGAGCATCTGGCTGCCATCGTTCGATGCGCTCCCATCCACGCCCATGCCCACGGCAACGCCGGCATCGCGCATCGCCCGGATAGGCGCCACGCCGGAAGCAAGCCGCATGTTCGAGCAAGGGCAGTGGGAGACGCCGGTGCCGGTTCGCGCGAACAGTGCGATGCCGGATGGATCGAGCTTGACGCAGTGCGCGTGCCACACGTCCTCGCCCGTCCAGCCGAGGGCATCGGCATATTCGGCGGGTGTCTTCCCGAAGCGCTCGCGGCTGAACGCGACGTCGTCAGCGCTTTCCGCGAGATGCGTATGCATCCGCACGCCGTGCCTTCTTGCGAGCGCCGCAGCCTCGCGCATAAGGTCTTCCGTCACGGTGAACGGCGAGCATGGCGCGACGCCAATGCGAAGCATCGAGCGCGGTGCCGCATCGTGGAAGGTCTCGATGACGCGCGCCGTGTCGCGAAGGATCGCGTCTTCGCTCTCGGTCAGCGCGTCGGGAGGAAGGCCGCCGCGGCTTTGGCCCAGGCTCATTGCGCCTCGCGTGGGATGGAACCGCAGGCCGATCACGTGCGCAGCGTCGATGGTGTCGTCGAGGCGGCTGCCGTTGGGGTACGCGTAGAGGTGGTCGCTCGACGTCGTGCAGCCGGACAGGATGAGCTCGGCCATCGCGGTGAGGGCCGAAATGCGGATGGCGTCCGGCGTCATGCGGGCCCACACGGGATAGAGCGCCTTCAGCCACCCGAAGAGCTCGGCGTCCTGCGCGGGGCGCACGACGCGAGTCAGCGTCTGGAACATGTGGTGATGCGTATTGACGAGGCCGGGCAGCAGCACGTGACCGGCGAGCTCGATCACCGTGTCGGCGGACGACGGCAAGTCTGCGGTGGTGCCGACCTGCTCGATGCGATTGCCGCGAACGAACAGAGCGCCGTCGGCGATCTCGCGCCGCGCCTCGTCCATCGTGACGAGCACCTCTGCATGGCGCGCGAGCAGCGTTTTCTCCATCGAACCGGCCGCCGCGGCGACGGTGTCAGGCGCTCGCGCGTACGTGAACCGGCGCGCCGAGCACGTGCGTCGCGTGGATCGCGCGATCGTCGCCCAGGATCATGAGCGCGAACAGCCTCTCGTCGAGCGTTTCCGCACGGTCGATCCGGCGGGCGAGATGCGGCATCGCCGCGGCGTCGAGCACGACGAAATCCGCCTCCTTGCCGACGTCGAAATTGCCGATCTGCCCATCGAGATAAAGCGACGCGGCGCCGCCGAGCGTCGCGAGGTAAAACGCGGAGAGCGGCGAAAGGGATTGACCGGCCATCTGGCAGACCTTGTAGGACTCTGCCATCGTGCGCAGCATCGACAGCGTCGTGCCGCCGCCGACGTCCGTGCCGAGCCCGACGCGGACGCCGGCGGACCGCGCGGCCGACAAGTCGAACAGCCCACTCCCGAGGAAGAGGTTGGATGTCGCGCAAAACGACATCGCGGCTCCCGTGGCCGCCATTCGCTCCCGATCCGTCGTGTCGAGATGAATGCAGTGCGCGTAGACGGCGCGCTCGCACAAGAGGCCGTAGTGGTCGTAGACGTCGAGGTAGCTGCGGCTCCACGGAAAGAGCGCGGCCACCCACTCGACTTCACTGCGGTTTTCGGCGACGTGCGATTGCAGATGGACGCCGGGGTGCTGCTCGAGCAGCGTGCCGCAGAGGTCGAGCTGCCGCTCGGTCGACGTAGGCGCGAACCGCGGTGTCACCGCATACCCCAGGCGGTCCCGGCCGTGCCACGCCTCGATCAGCGCCTTGCTGTCGTCGTAGCCCGATTGCGCGGTGTCGCGGACCTCCTCCGGCACGTTGCGGTCCGACAGCACCTTGCCGGCAACGAGGCGCATCGAGCGCCGCTGCGCCGCCTCGAAGATAGCGTCGACCGACGGCTTGTGGGTCGTCGCGAACGTCATCGCCGTCGTCGTGCCGTTGCCCAAAAGCTCGCGAATGAAGAATTCGGCCACCGCGCTCGCGTGGTCCCGGTCCTTGAAGCGGGCCTCCGCCGGAAACGTGTAGCGCTCGAGCCATTCGAGCAGCTGAGCGCCGTACGACGCGATCATGTCCGTCTGCGCGTAGTGCACGTGCGTGTCGACGAAGCCGGGAAGAATGAGCTTGCCGCGATAGTCGGTCACCGCTGCGCCCGGAGGCAGCGTGCGCAGCGTCGCGTTCGCGGGACCGACTGCAGCAACCTTGCCGTCTCGCACGACCAGCACGCCGTCGGCCTGATGGCGCAGCGCGGAATTTCCCAGGGTGGCGGGATCCCCGACGAAGTCGACGATCTCCCCGCGGAACGCGTGAACGCTTTCGCCGCTCGGCGAGTCAGGCGAGTGATCGGGGCTCATCGCGACCGACCCCAATCAGCGCTTCGCGCCTTGCGCGAACCACGCGGCGACGACGGCTCGCTCCGGGTCGGTCATCTGCGTCAGGTTGCCGATCGGCATGTACTTGTTGGCGACCGTCTCGGCGATCTTCGTCGCATTCTGGCCTATCTGCTCGGGTGTTTCGAGCATCACGCCCTTGGGCGGCTGCGCGAATCCCGGCTGCGTCGGCTGGGCCGCATGGCACGGGATGCAGCGCGAGTCGAGCACCGCCTTCACTTGCGCGAACGACACGCCATCGGCGTTTGCCGTTGCGCTCGGCTTGGCCGGTGCCGGCGCGATGACGACTGCGAGCGCGACCAGCAGTGCGACGGCCACGCCCGGGAGCAGAACCAGCGTTCGCCCCTTGTGTCGCAGCACGAAGAACTGCCGGATCAGCACGCCCGCAACCATGATGACGCCGAGCACCAGCCAGCCTCGCGGATGGCTGTAGGTCATCGGATAGTGGTTGCTGATCATGGTGAATAGCACCGGCAGCGTGAAGTACGTGTTGTGGACCGAGCGCTGCTTGCCGATGATTCCCGGCGTCGGGTCGGGCTCGCGGCCCGCACGAATGTCGGCGACCATCGCCTTCTGCCCTGGAATGATGTGAAAGAAAACATTCGCCACCATCATCGTCCCGATCATCGCGCCGACGTGGATGAACGCGGCGCGCGCACCGAAGACGTGGAAAAGCCCCCACGCGGCGGCCATCACGAGCGCCAGCACGACCACCGCCAGGATGTTCTCGCTGCCGGCGAGCAGCCGGCACGCGAAGTCGTAGACGAGCCACCCGCCCGCGATGAACGCGAGGCTGACCGCGATTGCGGCCGCGGGCGAAAGCGCCATCACGCTGCGGTCGATGAGGTACGAGCTCGCGCCGAACCAGTAGATGACGGCGAGGAGTCCCATGCCGGACAGCCACGTCGTGTACGCCTCCCACTTCGACCAGTGGAGGTGATCGGAGAGAGGCTCGCCTTTCGGCCCGGTCAGGTACTTCTGGCTGTTGTAGAAACCGCCGCCGTGCACCGCCCACAGCTCGCCGAACACGCCGCGCTTCGCGTCGTCCGGCTTCTTCGGAGGCATGAGCGAGTTGTCGAGCATCACGAAGTAGAACGACGCGCCGATCCATGCGATCCCCGTGATGAGATGCAGCCAGCGGACGAGCAGGTTCAGCCAGTCGATGATGTACGCTTCCATGCAGCCCCTTCCGTTTGGCGTCGCCTGCCACTGTGGCGACGCGCCGTGGCGACGCCCCATGGAGCGGCACCTGCCGTCGGGCTTCGTACCCCAGGCGCCCGCCGGCAGGCGCCCCTACGGCGGCCTCGGCGGGTGGCGAGATTGCACCGGCATCCTGTGGGCAAATCGAGACGCCGCTAGTGTTGTTCGGCCTCGCCGCCGGCGCCGTCCGGCAGTAACCGCCTGCGCGACGGCACCCACAAGCCGCCGGCGCGCGCACGTGGGTGGCGCAAGCCGGCGGGCGCCTGAGGTATGAAGCCCGGAGGCTTGCGACACCCGCGTGCGAATTGCGATGCCGTCAGCGCTACTTCTTCGGCAGCTTGCTTCCGACGCCTTCGACGTAGTAGTCCATCTTGCCGAGCTCGTCGTCGCTCATTGTCTTGCCGGCCGCGACGCGCTCCTTGCCGTCCTGATCCTTGACCGGGCCTGCGAACGGATGGAACGTGCCGGCCTTGAGCTCGCCTTCGAGCTTCGCGATCTGGTCCTTGACGTCGGCGGGGACCGCGGGATTGAGCGGCGCCAGCTTGATCATCCCATCCTTGTAGCCGCCCCAGATCGACGTCGGCTTCCACGTGCCGGCCGCGACCGACTGCACCGCCTTCGTGTAGTAGTCGCCCCACTGATGCGTCGTCGCGGTGAGTTGAGCCTTCGGCCCATACTTCGACATGTCGGAGTGATACCCGAACGCATACTTGCCCTTTTCCTCGGCGGCCTGGACGACGGCCGTCGAATCGGTGTGATGCGTGATCACATCCGCGTTCTGCGAAATGAGCGTCAACGCGGCCTCGCGCTCCTTGCCCGGGTCGTACCAAGAGTTCACCCAGATCACGCGCACCTCGGCTTTCGGATTGACGCTGCGCGCACCTCGCGCGAAGGCGTTGATCCCCTGCAGCACTTCGGGAATCGGAAACGCAGCGACGTAGCCCAGGACGTTGGTTTTCGTCATCTTGCCGGCGATGACGCCGTTGAGATAGCGGCCTTCGTAGAATCGCGCGTTGTAGTTCGCCATGTTGGGACCGGTCTTGTAGCCGGTCGCGTGGGCGAACTTCACTTTCGGAAACTGCTTCGCCACCTTCTCGGTCGGGTTCATGTAACCGAAGCTCGTCGTGAAGATGATGTCGTTGCCGCTCTGGGCGAGCTCGCGGATCACCCGTTCGGCGTCCGGCCCCTCGGCGACGTTCTCGACGTACTTCGTCTGCACCTTGTTGCCGAGCGCCGCTTCCATCTGCTTCCGGCCCTGGTCGTGCTGGAACGTCCAACCGGCATCGCCGATGGGGCTTACGTACACGAAGGCGACCTTGATCGGCGCCGACTGTGCCGGCGCCTGCGCGCACACCGCTCCCGCCGCGCCGGCAAGCGCCAGCGCACCCGCCACCCGCAACCATCCTCTGCGATCGAACATTGCTGCTCTCCTTGCTCTTGTGATGAAACTGCCGGCCACCCGCCGCTGGGACTTCCCCGATCCTCCGCTTTTCAGGCCGCCGCCGGCGAATGCCCGGCGCGCGTGCCCGTGATCGTAACTCGCCTTGCCGCCGGCAGCGCGCTACTCGGGCCGGTAGGGCTGGCCGAGCGATACCGGCGAATTGAGCCGGATCGTCTGCAGGTTGCGCGAGATCACCACCAGCACGACGATCGTCGCCCAGTAGGGCAGCGACGTCAGGAATTGCGACGGGATGTCGATCTGCGCCCCGGACCCCTGGAGGAACAATTGCGTGATCATGACGCCCCCGAAGAGGTAGGCGCCGACGAGCACGCGCAGCGGCCGCCACGTCGCGAACACGACGAGCGCCAACGCGATCCAGCCGCGCCCCGCGACCATTCCCTCGACCCACAGCGGCGTGTAGAACACGGACAGGAAGGCGCCGCCGATTCCGGCCATCGCACCGCCGAAAATGGTCGCGAGGTAACGAATGCGAATCACCGGGTAGCCGATCGAATGCGCGGACGTCGGCGACTCGCCGACGGCACGCAGCACGAGGCCCCAGCGCGAGCGATACAGGAACCAGCTGACGCCGGCGAGCAGCGCCCACGAGAGGTAGACGAGCGACTGCTGCTCGAAGAGCGCCGGACCGACGATGGGAATGTCGGCCAGCAGCGGAATCCTGATCGGCGGGACGGCGAGCATCGTCTCCGACTCGTACGGCTTGCCGATGAACGCGGAGAGCCCGACGCCGAAAATGGAGAGCGCCAAGCCCGACGCGACCTGGTTCGCCATGAGCGTCAGCGTCACGACCGCGAAGATGAGCGACATCGCCGCGCCGGCGGCCATGCCGGCGAAGACGCCCGCCGTGGTGCTGCCGCTGTCGTGCGCAACGGCAAAGCCCGCGACGGCGCCGACGGCCATGATGCCTTCCGCGCCGAGATTGAGGACGCCCGACTTCTCGGTGACGAGCTCGCCCAGCGCCGTGATGATGAGCGGCGTGCCGGCGACGATCGTCGCGAACAGCATGGAAGTGATGATCTGTTCCACGATCACGCGACCTTGTGCGCTCGCACGACGCGCCGCAGGCGATACTGGATCAGTACGTCGGAGCCCAGCAGAAAGAAGAGCAGCATCCCCTGGAACACCTTCGAGATCGACGACGGCAGGCTGAGATACTGCTGCGCCTGCTCGCCGCCGATGTAGAGCAGCGCCATCAGCAGGCTCGCGAAGAAGATGCCGATCGGGTTCAGGCGTCCGACGAAGGCGACGATGATCGCGGCGAAGCCGTAGCCGCTCGACAGCTTGTCCGTAAGCTGCCCCGCCGGACCTGCGACCTCCGCCATCCCCGCGATGCCGGCGGCCGCGCCGCCCACGAGCATGCCGATCCAGACCATGGCCACGGCCGAGAAGCCGGCGTAGCGGGCCGCCGCTTCCGACTCGCCCGCGACGCGCATCTTGAAGCCGACGAAGCTCTTGGCCATGAACACATAGCCGCCGGCGAGCGCAGCGAGCGCCACGACGAACGCGAGGTTGAGGCGCGTGCCTTCGATCAGCATCGGCAGCAGCGCCGCATCCTCGAACGTCTCGGTCTGCGGGAAATTGAAGCCGGCCGGATCCTTCCACGGCCCGAACACGAGCCACGACACGCCGAGCTGCGCGATGTAGACGAGCATCAGCGACGTCAGGATCTCGTTGGCGTTGAACCTGGTCTTGAGGACCGCGGGTATCGCCGCCCACAGCGCGCCACCGATGGCGCCAGCGACGATCATCGACGGCAGCAGCACGACCGCCGACGCACCTTTGAACGCGAGCGCCACACCCGTGGCGCCGACCGCGCCCATCAGGAATTGCCCCTCCGCGCCGATGTTCCAGACGTTGGCGCGAAATCCGACCGCGAGACCGACGGCGATCAGCATGAGCGGAGTTGCCTTGAGCAGGAGCTCCGCGATGCCATTGAGGTCGCGCATCGGGCTTACGAAAAACACGCGGAAGCCTTCGACCGGATTCTTGCCGAGTGCGGCGAAGATGACCATGCCGCCGGCGAGCGTCAACGCAACGGCGATCGCCGGCGACCAGTACCGCATCGCCTCGGACGCTTCCGGCCGCGTCTCAAGCCGGAACACGTGAACCCCCCGGGACGCCATCGGCCAGGGGCCCCGCGCCCGGCCACATGCCGCTCATCCAGACGCCGATCTCCTCGACGTTGGTATCGCTCGTACGCTTGGCCGGCGAGAGGCGGCCCTTGGCGATCACCGCGATCCGATCGCAGATCTCGAAAAGCTCGTCGAGCTCCTCGGATATCACGAGCACGGCACAGCCGGCGTTGCGAAGGTCGATGATCGACTGCCGGATGAATGCGGCGGCGCCGACGTCGACGCCCCAGGTCGGCTGGGCGACGACGAGCACCTTCGGCTCCTGCATCACTTCGCGGCCCACGATGAACTTCTGCAGATTGCCGCCCGAGAGCGAGCGCGCCTGCGCCTGCGGTCCGCCGCATTTCACGTTGTAGCGGTGAATGCAGTCCGCCGCGAAAGAGCGCGCCGCCGCGAAGTCGAGGAGACCCTTGCGGACGAAGCCGCGCGTCCTCGCAGCCGTGAGAATCGCGTTCTCGGCGAGCGACATGCTGGGCACCGCCCCGCGCCCGAGCCGCTCCTCCGGGACGAAGCAGAGACCCGCCTTGCGGCGGCGGCCCGGCATCATCCGTCCTGTTTCGGTCCCGCAGATCTGCACCGGGAATTTCTCCGCGAGCGGACCCTCGCCGGAGATCGCATACAGCAATTCCTGCTGGCCGTTGCCTGAGACGCCGGCGATGCCGACAATTTCACCCGAATGCACCTCCAGGTTCATGTCCTTGAGATCGGTGCCGAACGGATCGTCGGAGGCATGCGAAAGCCCGGCGAGGCGAAGCCGGATCTCACCGCCCTCCTTCGCCTGGCTGTGCTCGCAAACGGGGAGGTCCTTGCCGATCATGAGCCGCGCCATCGTCTTCGGCGTCTCCTGCGACGGCACGCAGTGGCCGGTGACCTTGCCTCCGCGCAGAACCGTCGCGGTGTGGCAGAGCTCCTGGATCTCGTCCAGCTTATGGCTGATGTAGAGAATGCTGCAGCCTTCCGCCGCGAGCTGCCGCAGCGTCTCGAAGAGCTTCCGCACGGCCTGCGGCGTCAGCACGGACGTGGGCTCGTCCATGATGAGGAGCTTCGGGTTCTGCAGCAGGCAGCGGATGATCTCGACACGCTGGCGCTCGCCGACGGAAAGCGCGTGCACGAGGCGGCGCGGGTCCACGGGCAGTCCGTACTTCGCGGAGACTTTCTCGATTCGGCGGGAAAGGTCGCCCAAGTCGGGTGCACCGGGCAGCGCCAGCGCCACGTTCTCGACGACGGTCAGCGTCTCGAACAGCGAGAAGTGCTGGAACACCATGCCGATGCCGAGCGAGCGTGCGTGGGCCGGATTTTCGGGCGTCACCGGCTGCCCTTCCCAGACCATCTCGCCGTCGGTCTGGCGCGTCACGCCGTAGATGATCTTCATCAGCGTGGACTTGCCGGCGCCGTTCTCGCCGAGCACGGCGTGAATTTCGCCCGGCAGGACCGTGAGGTCGATGCCGTCGTTCGCGACGACCGATGGATAGACCTTGCGGATGCCGCGCAGCTCGAGGCGCGGGCGCTTTCCTTCCGTGCCGGCCATCGCTTCCGGCGTGTTCACGGATTCCCCCAAGGCACTCGTCTCCCGTTGCGGTTATGCCGCCGGCGCGCGATCACGCGCAGCGCCGGTCTTTTGTGGTGTCTGTGGCGGCGTGCCGGTCGAGCGCCTCCCGGCCCCTGCTGCGCACGCGCAATACTTCGGCTGCGACGGCGATGGCGATCACCTCCGGCTCCTTGCCGGTGATGCCTTCGATGCCGATGGGACAGGTCATCGTCGCGAGCCGGTCCTTCGACAGCCCGCGGGCTTCCAGGCGCTTTTCGAACTGGCGGCGCTTCGACGCGGATCCGATGAGTCCGAAATAGGCGAAGTCGCCGCGGCGAAGGATGCAGTCGCAGAGCGCCTCGTCGAGCGGATGACTGTGCGTCATGACGAGAAAGTACGCACCCGGCGGCGAGGCCGCAACCTCCGCCTCCGGGGTGTCGGTGATTACCACTTCGACATTGTCGGGGATCGATGGGGGAAACGCATCGTCGCGCGCATCGACCCAGGTCACGCGGCAGTCGATGTCGGCAAACGTCCGCACGACCGCGCGCCCGACGTGGCCCGCGCCGAACAGCACGACGGAAAAGTCCGGCGGCCGCAGCAGGTCGATGAAAACCTCGACGGTCGAGGCACCAGCCAGCGTCACAATGCCGGACGTGCCTTCGCCCGTGAGAAGCCTGCGAGCGAGCGTCGTGGCGGCGGCGTCGTGATCGGCCGCCCCCAGCGTGCCCTGCACATCGTCAGCCGTCACAATGAGGTGTCGCGCGGACTCGCCGTGGACGGGCACGACGAGCGCGCACGTCGTTGCTTCGGCGCGCAAGGCAGTGAGCGTCTCGAGCCATTTCGCATCGCCGTGCATCGGCTCGAACAGGAGTTGCGCGACGCCCCCGCAGCACTGGCCGAGACTCGCCGCCAGCGGAATGCGATGCAGCGCGAGCGGCCCGCGCGCCGCCAGCAGATCGCGCGCGATCGCAATCGCCTTGTGCTCGAGGTGGCCGCCGCCGATGGTGCCGTCGATGCCTTCGGCGGTGACGATCATCCGTGTGCCCGGCCGGCGCGGCACCGAGCCCTTCGCCGAGGCGACGCTCACGAGAACCGCTGGCCGCCGCGCGCCGACGTGCGATGACAGCTTTGCGACCCAGTTCTTCATGCGGCCGCGACCGGTGCGCCGGCGCGCACCGCATTGATCGCCTTCAGGATCGATTCGCCCGTGGCGGGGGCGGCTAGCGGCGGATTCACCCGATGCCCGCCGACGCTCGAGATGGCGTCGCGGATCGCGAAAAATACGGAAAACGGCAGCAGGAGGGGCGGCTCGCCCGTCGCTTTGGAGCGATGGATCGTGTCCTCCACGTTGCTGTTCCGATAGAGCTTCGTGCGGAAGTCCGCGGGGCAATCGTTGACGGACGGAATCTTGTAGGTCGACGGCGCGTGGGTCATCAATGCGCCGTCCTTGTTCCACCAGAGCTCTTCGGTCGTGAGCCACCCCATTCCCTGGATGAACGCGCCCTCGATCTGCCCGATGTCGATCGCGGGATTGATCGAGTCGCCGGCATCGTGCAGCAAGTCGGCGCGCAACAGCTTGAACTCGCCCGTCAGCGTGTCGACGATCACTTCGGAGACAGCGGCGCCGTACGCGAAGTAGAAGAACGGCCGCCCGCTCATCGACTTCACGTCCCAATGCAGCTTGGGTGTCGCATAGAAGCCGTCGGACCAGAGCTGCACGCGCGCCCGGTACGCCTGTTGGACGAGATCGGGGAATGCGATGGCCTTGCCTGCCACGCTCACGCAATCGGCGGCAAAGGCAACGTCTTCGGCGCGCCCGCCGTGGGTTGCGGCCGCGAACTCCGCGAGCCGCCGCCTGATCTGACGCGCGGCGTCCTGGCCCGCCTTGCCGTTGAGGTCGCTGCCGGTCGATGCGGCGGTCGCCGACGTGTTCGCGACCTTGCTCGTGTCGGCCGCGGACGAGCGCACGTGCGCGAGGCTGATCCCGAGCTCGTGCGCGACGACCTGCGCAACCTTGGTGTTGAGGCCCTGCCCCATCTCCGTCCCGCCGTGGCTCACGAGCACCGAGCCGTCGGTGTAGACGTGCACCAGCGCGCCGGCCTGGTTGTAATGGACGACGTTGAACGAGATGCCGAACTTGACGGGGGTGAGCGCGAGGCCTTTCCTGAGCACGGGGCTCGAGGCGTTGAACGCTTCGACCGCCCGCCTCCGCTCCCGGTAATCCGACGAGATCTCGAGCTCCGCGACGAGCTCGGGAATCACGTTGTCCTCGACCGTCATGCGGTACGGCGTGACGTTGCGCTCGGTCTTGCCGTAGAAGTTCGCCTGGCGCACGTCGAGAGGGTCGCGCCCGAGCTCGCGTGCAATGTTGTCGATGATGTACTCGATGGCGATCGCGCCCTGCGGGCCGCCGAAGCCGCGAAATGCGGTGTTCGATTGCGTGTTCGTCTTGCCGGCGATCGCCAGGATGTCGACGTCCGGCAGGTAGTACGCGTTGTCGAAATGGCATACGGCGCGCGTGCAGACCGGGCCCGAGAGATCGGCCGAGAAACCGGCGCGCGCGGCCATCTCGACTTTGGCCGCGCGGATGATCCCGTCCTCGCCATAGCCGACTTCGTACTCGTAGTGGAAGCAATGGCGCTTGCCGGTGATCATGAAGTCGTCGTCGCGGTCGACGCGGATCTTCACCGGACGGCGCGTGTGCTTTGCCGCGACGGCGGCCACGCATGCGAACAGCGCCGACTGCGATTCCTTGCCGCCGAATCCGCCGCCCATCCTGCGCATCTCGACCGTCACCTGATTGGCGACCAGCTCGAGCGCGTGCGCAACGACGTGCTGCATTTCAGTCGGATGCTGCGTCGAGCAGTACAGGTGGAGGCAGCCATCCTCCTTCGGCACGGCGTACGAGATCTGGCCTTCGAGATAGAACTGCTCCTGTCCGCCGACATAGAACTCGCCGGCCATGCGGCGCGGCGCGCTTTCCATCGCCGCGGCGGCGTCGCCGCGCGTGAGATGCATCGGAGGCAGCACGTACGACTGCTGCCGCTTCGCCTGCTGCGGCGTCAGCACCGCCGGAAGCTCCTCGTAATCCACCTTCGCGCGCCGCGCCGCACGGCGCGCGATGTCGTTGGTCTCGGCGACGACGGCGAACATCGGCTGGCCTGCGTACTGCACGAGGCCGTCGGCGAGGATCGGGTCGTCGTGGATGATGGGACCGCAATCGTTCGGACCGGGGATGTCCGCTGCAGTCAGCACCGCAACCACGCCCGGCACCGCGCGCACGGCGCCGAGGTCGAGCGAGCGAATGCGCGCGTGGGCCTTCTGCGAGAGGCCGAGCGCCGCGTGCAGCGTTCCCGCGATTTCCGGGATGTCGTCGACATAGCATGCCTCGCCCGCGACGTGCAGGTGAGCCGACTCGTGCGGATGGGCAACGCCCGCTGCCGCGCGCGTCTCGGTCCCGGTGATGAACGCTTCCGCTTGCCGGTTCATGAGGCGTCCCGCATTCGTCGCATCTCGACTCAGGCCGTCGCGAAGACGCTGAGACGGCTTGTCGGAAGCGGATGTTCCGGCCGCGTCTCCAGGAAAAACCGATAGAGGAGATTCTGCGCGGCCTGGCGGCGATAGTCCGCGCTGGCCCGCATGTCGCCGAGCGGCGCGTAGTCGGCGGCGAGCGCAGCCATTGCGGTGCGGGCGGTCGCCTCGTTCCACACCGCACCCGTGAGCGCGCTTTCCGCCGCTGCTGCGCGCTTCGGCGTCGCGGCCATGCCACCGAATGCGACGCGCGCGCCCAGGATGCGATCGCCCTCGAGCTCGATGGCGAATGCGGCGCAGACGGCCGAGATGTCCGAATCGAAGCGCTTCGACAGCTTGTACGTACGAAAACGCAAAACCGGTCCCGGCGCCTTCGCCGGCAGCGGCACTTCGATCGCCTCCAGGATTTCGTCCTGCGTCATCGCCTTCTTCATGTAGGCGACGTAGAGGTCTTCCATGGGCAGTGTGCGGGCGCACTCTCGGTTGCGCAGCGTCACGGAGGCGCCCAGAGCGATCAGTCCGGGCATCGAATCGCCGATCGGCGAGCCGTTCGCGACGTTGCCGCCCATCGTTCCGGCGTTGCGGATCGGCGGGGAGGCGAAGCGCTCCCACATCTCGCTCAGCTCCGGATAGTGCCGCGCGAGGGCCCGATACGCGTCGGTGAGCGAAGCGCCGGCGCCGATGCGAATCTTGCCGTCGCGCTCGCCGATGACCTTGAGCTCGTCGACATTCCCGAGGTAGAGAATCTCCGGGAGGTCGCGCAGCTGCTTCGTCACCCACAAACCCACGTCGGTATTGCCGGCCAGGATCGTCGCCTGCGGGTGCGCTGCACGAAGTTCGAGCAACTCGGACAACGTGCGCGGGGCGAGGAAGCGGCGGCCTTCATGTTCGTACGCAAACGATTCACGCCGCGCGATCGACTGCAGCTCCTGCGCGAGCGCCTCGCGGTCGAACGGGACCGCGGGCAGGTCGAGCATCTGCAGGCCGGCATCGAGAATCGGCCGGTAGCCCGTGCAGCGGCACAGGTTGCCCGTGAGCCCGCTGCGCAGCTCCGCGAGCGTCGGCCGCGTGCCGGCGGCTTCGTGCTCGACATAGAGCGCCCACAACGACATCACGAAGCCGGGCGTGCAGAAGCCGCACTGCGATCCGTGACAGTCGACCATCGCCTGCTGCACCGGATGAAGATCGCCATTCCCCTGCCGCAGGTGCTCGACCGTGAACAGCGCCTTGCCATCGAGTGCCGGCACGAACTGGATGCACGCGTTGACGGTCTTCAGTGCGACCTCATCGCCGGCGAGCTCGGCCACGACCACGGTGCACGCGCCGCAATCGCCCTCGGCGCACCCTTCCTTCGTGCCCGTGCAGCGCAAGTCCTCGCGCAGGTAGTTGAGCACCGACTTCGTGGGCTCGACGCCGTCAGCCGCGACCACCTTGCCGTTCAGGACAAAGCGGATGCCCTCGTGCTGCGAGCCCGTCGTGGCGTTCGCCATCAGCTGCCTTGCTCCCCAGTCTCAAGTTGCGGTTGCCTGCATTGTCGGCATTCCGCGCGATCGAGGGAAGAGGATCGATGCCTTGGCCCAAGGCGGCCTCGCACCGCTATCCCCCTGATATTGGGCAACTATGGGATCGCCCACATAGCTACTATAGCGAAACGCCTGCACGATTGCCGGCGGCCCTCCCGACAATGGACCCCCCGATGGCGAATGTTTCCTATCCCCGCGATCTTGTCGGTTACGGCCGTCACCCGCCGCACGCGCAGTGGCCGGGCGCCGCTCGCGTCGCGGTGCAGTTCGTCCTCAACTACGAAGAGGGCGCCGAGATGTCGGTGCTCCATGGCGACGCCGCCTCGGAGCAGTTCCTGTCCGAGATCAGCGGCGCGGCGGCCTTTCCGGCGCGCCACATGAGCATGGAGTCGATCTACGAGTACGGCTCGCGTGCCGGCGTCTGGCGCATCCTGCGCGAGTTCGAGCGACGACGGCTTCCGCTCACGGTGTTCGGCGTGGCGATGGCGCTCGAGCGCAATCCGGAGGTGACCGCCGCCTTCGTCGAGCAGGGGCACGAGATCGCCTGTCACGGCTGGCGCTGGATCCCGTACCAGAACGTCGAAGAGGCGACCGAGCGAGAGCACATGCGCATCGCCGTCGAAAGCCTCCGCCGCTCGACCGGCGGCGCGCCCGTCGGGTGGTACACGGGTCGCGACAGTCCGAACACGCGGCGTCTCGTCGTCGAGCACGGCGGCTTTCTGTACGATTCCGACTACTACGGCGACGATTTGCCGTTCTGGACCGTCGTGACGACCACGGATGGCCGCTCGCAGCCGCATCTCATCGTTCCCTACACGCTCGACACCAACGACATGCGCTTCGCCTCGGCATCCGGATTTGCGAACGGCACGGAGTTCTTCGAATACCTGCGTGATGCCTTCGACGTGCTCTACGCGGAGGGCGCCGATCGGCCCAGGATGCTGTCGATCGGCATGCACTGCCGACTGTTGGGTCGTCCGGGGCGTTTCGCATCGCTGCAGCGCTTTCTCGATCACATCGATGGGCACGAGAAGGTCTGGGTCTGCCGCCGCGCCGACATCGCGCGCCACTGGGTCGCGCGGCACCCGTACATTGCCGCGGGGGGCGCGTCATGACCGCGAAGGCCGCAGTGCAACCGTCCGGTGCCCGAATCTACGAGCGGTGCGGCGCGCTCGGACGCCTGAGCGAAGATGCGGTCGGTCTCACCCGGATCTTCCTGTCGAAAGAGCAGCGCGCGGCGAACGAGCTCACGCTCGGTTGGATGCGTGAAGCGGGCATGAGCGCCCGCCTCGATGCTATCGGCAACGCCGTCGGCCGCTACGAGGGACGCTCGCCGGGAGCTCCGTGCCTCATGCTCGGCTCGCATC
>Ga0070670_100000347_pt1 | contig 38928 bp, 34 predicted proteins | sample KBSS63metaG_FD_64665 | JGI IMG/M metagenome (GOLD analysis project Ga0070670, IMG submission 64665) | Switchgrass rhizosphere microbial communities from Kellogg Biological Station, Michigan, USA - KBS S6-3 metaG | ecosystem: Host-associated > Plants > Roots > Rhizosphere > Soil ... | reverse complement strand
ACGCTGTTCATCACGCCCGTCATCTTCCTCGAGATGAACCGGCTCGACAACTTCGTCCGACGCTTAGGGCGCAGGAAAGACGAACCGGTGGAAGAACACCAGCCGACCGCAATCGCGGCTGAATAGGAGCCGGCCGGCGGCCGTCGATTTCGCGGCCGCCGGCATCTTGCACAGCAAGGCTGCCTATGCGATGACGCGCCCTCCTTTGACCAGAGGGCGTTTCGCGTTGATGCGGGACAGTGCCCCCATCCAGACAATTTGACAGACAGGAGTGCGAGCATGGCTCAGGCGCTGGGTTTTGACTTCGGCACGACGAACAGCGTGATGGCGCTGGCCGATGGAGCGGCGACACGTTCCGTCTCCTTTAACAGCGCGACCGGTTCGGCAGACAGTATGCGGACTGCGCTGTCGTTCATGAAGGATCGGCACCTCGGCGCCTCTGCCCTGAAAGTCGAGGCTGGGCACGCGGCCATCCAGCAATTCATCGACAATCCCGGCGATTGCCGCTTCCTGCAATCGATCAAGACCTTTGCGGCCAGCGCGCTGTTCCAGGGCACCCTCGTGCATGCCAAGCGGCACTCGTTCGAGGACCTAATGGAGGTCTTCATCCGCCGCCTGAAGGCCTATGCCGGCGATCATTGGCCGGCCGATGTCGGCCGCATCGTGACGGGCCGCCCGGTGCACTTCGCCGGCGCCAACCCGGATCCGGCGCTGGCGACCGCACGTTACAACGAGGCGCTGACGCGGCTCGGCTTTCCCGAGATCCATTACGTCTATGAGCCCGTCGCGGCTGCGTTCTATTTCGCGCAGAACCTGAAGAGCGACGCGACCGTGCTGGTCGCCGACTTCGGCGGCGGCACCACCGACTATTCGCTCATCCGGTTCGAAACACAGGGCGGCCGCCTGACGGCAACGCCGATCGGCCATTCGGGTGTCGGCGTCGCCGGCGATCACTTCGACTTCCGGATCATCGACAACGTCGTTGCACCGCAGATCGGCAAGGGCAGCTACTTCAAGAGCTTCGACAAGCTGCTCGAAGTCCCCTCCTCCTACTACGCCAATTTCGGTCGCTGGAACCAGCTGTCGATCTTCAAGACGTCACGCGAATTTCCGGAGCTGCAGAAGCTGGTGCGCACCGCGTTGGAGCCGGAAAAACTTGAAACCTTCATCGAGCTGATCGAGCATGACGAAGGCTATCCACTCTACCAGGCGGTCTCCGCCACCAAGATGGCGCTGTCGTCCTCCGAGGAAGCCGAGTTCAACTTCCAGCCCCTGGGCGCTGCTGGCCGCACGACCATCCGGCGCGCAGATTTCGACGGCTGGATCGCGCCTGAACTGGCGCGGATCGAAGGTGCGCTCGACGAGGTGCTTGAAAAAACCAACACCGCGGCTGGTAGCATCGACAAGGTGTTCCTGACCGGCGGCACCTCTTTCGTGCCAGCAGTGCGACGGCTGTTCACCGAGCGTTTCGACGCCAGCCGTATCGAGACCGGCGGCGAGCTGCTGTCGATCGCGCACGGCCTGGCGCTGATCGGTGAGCGCGACGATATCGCGCAATGGACCGCCTGAGCCGGGGATGGATGCGCCCTTGGCCCTTCCCTTGGTCCGCCCGCTTCGGTAGTGTCGGACCATGATCTCCGTCCAAGACCTTTCCCCGGCCGAGCTCGCCGCGCTTCTGCATTTCCATGCGGATGCGGGCGTCGGCTGGTTGCTGGAGGAGGAGCCGGTCGACCGTTTCGCCGAGTTCGAGGCGATGAAGGCGGCGCGCCAGGCGGGTCGGCCGCCGCAGCCGTCGGTGTCGTCGCCGGCAAGTCAGGCAGCAAGCCAGGTCGAGCGTCGGTCGGCAGCGTCGGCCGCACCACCGCCGCTTGCCACGCGCTCGCCGGCCATCCCAGACGAACAGGCTATCGACCAGGCGCGCTTTGCCGCCGAAAGCGCCCGCTCGCTGCCGGAACTGAAGGCGGCACTTGAAGCCTTCAATGGCTGCAATCTGAAAAACAGTGCCCGCTCCACGCTGTTTGCCAGCGGCAACCCGGAGAGCGGCATCATGGTCGTCGGCCCCATGCCGGGCGCAGACGACGACCGCGAGGGTGCCGTCTTCGCCGGCCGGTCCGGCCAGTTGCTGGACCGCATGCTGGCGGCGATCGGGCTTGGCCGCGACGATATCCTGCTCACCAACGTCATTCCGTGGCGGCCGCCCGGCAACCGCGCGCCATCCATTCCGGAAGTGGATATCTGCCGTCCCTTCATCGATCGGCAGATCGCCTTGGCGGAACCGAAAATCCTGCTGCTGCTCGGCAATTTCACCGCACGTTTCTTTTTTGGCGGCAATGAGACGATCCATGCCCTTCGCGGCCAATGGCGGGAAATCGGCGTTGGATCCGGCGCGGTTCCGGCCATTGCGACGCTTCATCCGCAGGACCTCCTGACCGCGCCGATCAATAAGCGCTTGGCGTGGCAGGATCTTTTGGCTTTTCGGCGACGTATTGACGCAGGCGCGTAATCGGCTATTTTTTCGGCAATAATATCGAATTATGAAATTACCCATGCATTTTTAGCATATCTGCACAGGCGGTTGTGCGCGTTGTGGAATCAGGTGTGCACTGCAATATTGTGGTCGCGTCTTGGGAGGAACCGCCACTAGGAACCAGGGCCATGACCACTCGATCGCGTCCGATACATTGCGGGTTTGAAACCCTTCGACAGGCCCGAGAAGACCTGCGCTCGCCCTGCGGCTATCGCCGTCTAGAGGCAACGAACGAACAGATCAGCGGACGCGGCACTGGCTCCTCCTCCAGGCTTGTCCGCCCGACCGCGATGTTTGCTGAATTCCGGGCGTACTGAGGTGTCGCGAAACGCATAGCTAGCAAGCTACTGAGTGGTCAGGTCCCACCCGAGTGTGGTCATAGCGAAAGTGTTTAAACATCATCTGCGCCTTACCATTCAAATTGGTATGGGTGTGTTCTGCGCCGCCTCATGTCGCGATTGATTGCGCCCCCGTCGTGGGATAGATGAAAAATGGCCACCGCCATCTCCCCTCGCAGCAATCGGAATCACCTTATGCTGGCCAGCCTGATCTCGATCGCCAGCTTGATGCTGTCGACCCTCCTGATGATGGTGGGGCTGGGACTGATGAACTATGTGGTGCCGATCCGCTCGGTCGCCGAGGGCTGGTCGACCTTCACGATTTCCTTCATCGCCACCGGCTATACGCTCGGCTTCACGATCTCCTGCATCATCACACCGATGTTCGTGAAACGGGTGGGCCATGTGCGCGTGTTCGGCGCACTGATCTCGCTGCTGGGCGTTGGCATCCTGTTATGCGCGCTGCTGGTCGACTGGCGCGCCTGGGTGGCGTTTCGTTTCATCAGCGGCTTTGCCATCGCCGGCAGCTACCTGATCATCGAGAGCTGGCTGAACGAGCGCGTCACCAACGCCAATCGCGCCACCATTTTCTCGGTCTATATGATCACCTGCCTTGTCGGCTCGATCGGCGGACAATATCTGGTGCCGCTTGCCGATCCGAAGTCGACCGCCTTGTTCATTCTCTGCGGCATCATATTCGCGCTGGCCATGCTGCCGACCGCGCTATCGACGGCCCAGTCCCCGACGCCGATTGCCCAGGCGAAATTCGACTTGCCGAAACTCTACAGGCTGTCGCCGGTGGCCTTTGTCGGCTCGCTGCTGTCTGGCGCCTTGTCGGGGACCTGGAACAGCCTTGGCGGCGTCTATACGCAGATCGTCGGCATGAACACGGCGCAGGGCGCAACGCTTCTCGCCTGTGTGCTGGCCGGCGGCGCCATCTCGCAGATGCCGATCGGTCGCGTCTCCGACCTGGTGGACCGCCGCCTGGTGATGATCGTCTGCGGGATCATCGGTGTCGTCGCCTGCGCCGTGATGAGCCTGTTCGACGTCCATTCGATCATCGCGCTCTACGTTGCGGCGTTTTTCGTCGGCACCGTGCTTTACCCGATCTATGCGATCAACGTGGCCCATGCCAACGATCGCGCAGCGCCCGACGAGTATGTAACCATCTCGAGCGGCATCATGATTCTCTATGGTCTCGGCACGGTGTTCGGCCCGCTGGCTGCCGGCGCGATGATGCAGCTCGGCGGCACATCGGGGCTTCTCTGGTTCCTGGCGCTCGTCTTCGCCTTCTATGCCGGCTATGCCGGCTGGCGGACGGCGCGGCGCAAAGTCGGCGAAGGTCGCCTCGAGAAGACGGACTTCAAGGCCATGCCGATCCCCGTGCGCGGCACCGAGACTTCGGTGCGCACCGCTTCACCGGACGACCGCACGCCATAGCGCGCAGACAACAACAGTAAAATGCAGATAATTTAACGACAATCCCACATTGCGTTCGCAGTATTTTGTAGCTTTAACTTTGGTTCAGATTTTAATGTAATCATATTGAATAAAATCGTTGTTCCAAGACGTTTCCTCCCAACTGGGTTGGCTGCCGTCGTAACGCCTGTCTAGGAAGTCTCATGCGCACTGATATCGGCCAGATCGTTCATTTGGCAGACTACCGCCCCACCGATTTCGTGCTGGAGCGTGTCGACCTGACCTTCGAACTCGATCCGACCGCCACAAAGGTCGAGGCGCGGCTGATCTTCCACCGGCGTGAAGGCGTCGATATCTCCGCACCGCTTGTTCTCGACGGTGACGAGCTCAGCCTTTCCGGCCTGCTGCTCGATCAGGAAGAAGTGCCTGCCAGCCAGTATACCGTTACCGACGACAGCCTGACGGTGCGCGACCTGCCGGCCGAAACCCCGTTCGAGCTGGCCATCACCACCATCATCAACCCGGAAGCCAATACGCAACTGATGGGGCTTTACCGCACCGGCGGCGTTTATTGCACCCAGTGCGAGGCCGAGGGCTTCCGCCGCATCACCTATTTTCCAGATCGCCCGGACGTGCTGGCGCCCTACACGGTGAACATCATCGGCGACAAGGCGGCCAATCCTCTGCTGCTGTCGAACGGCAATTTCCTGGGTGGTGCTGGCTATGGCGAAGGTCGGCACTTTGCGGCGTGGTTCGATCCGCATCCGAAGCCGAGCTATCTCTTCGCCCTGGTCGCCGGCGATTTGGGCGTCGTCGAAGATACGTTCGTCACCATGTCCGAGCGCGAAGTCGCGTTGAAGATCTATGTCGAGCACGGCAAGGAAGCCCGCGCCGCCTACGCCATGGACGCCTTGAAGCGTTCGATGAAATGGGACGAGGAGGTGTTCGGCCGCGAGTACGACCTCGACATCTTCATGATCGTCGCGGTGTCCGACTTCAACATGGGCGCCATGGAGAACAAGGGCCTCAACGTCTTCAACGACAAGTACGTGCTTGCCGATCCGGAAACGGCGACGGATGCCGACTATGCCAACATCGAGGCGATCATCGCCCATGAGTATTTCCATAACTGGACCGGAAACCGCATCACCTGCCGGGACTGGTTCCAGCTTTGCCTGAAGGAAGGCCTAACTGTTTTTCGCGACCACGAATTCTCGGCCGACCAGCGCTCGCGCCCGGTCAAGCGCATCGCCGAAGTACGCCATCTGAAATCCGAGCAGTTCCCGGAAGACAGCGGCCCGCTTGCGCATCCCGTTCGCCCGACGAAATATCGTGAGATCAACAACTTCTACACCACGACAGTCTACGAGAAGGGCAGCGAAGTCACCCGGATGATCGCCACCGTGCTCGGCCGCGAACTGTTCAAGAGGGGCATGGACCTCTACTTCGAACGTCACGATGGCGATGCGGCGACGGTCGAGGATTTCGTCGCCTGCTTTGCCGAAGTCAGCGGCCGCGACCTCACCCAGTTCTCGCTCTGGTATCACCAGGCCGGCACGCCGCTCGTCACTGCTTCCTGCGCTTTCGATGCCGGCGCCCGGACCTTCACGCTCTCGCTTGAGCAGATGGTGCCGGCAACGCCCGGGCAATCCATCAAGGAGCCGATGCACATTCCGCTGCGGCTAAGCCTGATCTCGGAAGATGGACAGCCGATGACACCTGGCACCGTCGCGGGTGGGGAATTCACCAAGGACGTGCTGCATCTGGTCGAACGGTCGCAGACCGTCGTCTTCCACGATATCCCGTCTCGGCCGGTGCTGTCGCTTAACCGCAGCTTCTCCGCACCGATCAACCTGCACTTCGACCAGAGTGCCGCCGACCTTGCTCTCATTGCCCGTTTCGAGGCCGACCACTTTGCCCGTTGGCAGGCGCTGACGGATCTGGCGCTGCCGATCCTGCTGCAGGCCGCGCGCGACACGCGCAACCAGGCACCGGTCGTTTGCGATGCCGCGCTGATCGAGGCGCTGCTGGCGGCTGCCGCCGATGAAAGCCTTGAGCCCGCCTTCCGCGCCCAGGTGCTGAACCTGCCGAGCGAATCCGACATGGCCCGCGAACTCGGCACCGACAACGATCCGGACGCTATCCATGCCGGCCGCCAGGCGATCATCATGCAGATCGCCGACGCCGGCAAGGATGTGTTCGCCGCACTCTACGAAGGCATGGGCACACCCGGAACGTTCAGCCCCGATGCGGCCAGCTCCGGGCGCCGCGCGCTGCGAAATGCCGCGCTTGGCTTCCTGTCACTCTCCGACAAGGCGCCGGCCCGCGCCAAGGCCGCCTTCGACGCCGCAAACAACATGACCGATCTCAGTCAGGCGCTGACGATCCTCGCCCATCGTTTCCCGGAATCGGCCGAGGCCACGGAAGCGCTGACGACCTTCAAGGCGCGCTTTGCCGACAACGCGCTCGTCGTGGACAAGTGGCTTGCCATCCAGGCGGCCGTTCCCGGTGCGGCGACGCTGCAGCGGGTGCAGGCGCTGATGCAGGACCCATTGTTCGTCCAGGGCAATCCGAACCGCGTCCGTGCGCTGGTCGGAACCTTCGCCTTCGGCAATCCGACGGGCTTCAACCGCCCCGATGGCGCCGGCTACCGTTTCCTTGCCGAGCAGATCCTGAAGATCGATCCTCGCAACCCGCAGCTCGCAGCCCGCATCCTGACCTCGATGCGGTCATGGCGCTCGCTGGAACCCGTGCGCGCCGATCATGCCCGGGCGGCACTGATGCAGATCGAGCGAGCGGGCGAACTTTCGACCGACGTTCGCGACATCGTTGAGCGCACGTTGAAGGAGTGATTTGCGCCGACGCAAAGGTGATTTGCAGCGCTATCGCGTCGGATGGCCCGGGTTTCTCCGACCGGAAGCCGATAAGGCTTCTAAAAATGCTGCAATAGCAAATAGTTAAGAAAGATTTACCAGGCCCTCTGGACAAGCCGAATCACGAATGATTCATTGGCGCAGGTTCGGGCGAGCGGCGCCGCGAATCATACGAGGTTCAGGGCGCAATATGGTGGACGTGCGGCGGGCAACTGCGGCCGAAGGGCGGCTGCGTGTCAATTTCGACGATTTGAAATCTTGGCAGGATGGTCTCGTTGACCGCGCCGGAGCCAGCGTCAGCAATGTATCGCGGGAATTTTCCAAGATCGAGAACATCCTCAAGCGCGCGATCCCGATCTTGATCCTGGCCTTTCTGTCCGTCGTTGCGGCCTCGCACATCGTCGCGATGGTCATGGAGCACGGCCGGATGGAAACGGCAGCTCGTCACTCGACCGCGCTTTCCGCCTCCATAGCCGCCGCTGCCTTCGCCAACGACACAGCCTTCTTCGAGACCGGAAACCGCGCCGCCGCCGAATCGCGCCTTGGCATGTTTCTTCCGCCTGATCGGCTCGACGGCGGCGACTTCGTCCTGATGGTTCAGCCCAGCGGCCGCGTCTTTGCCTCCTCGGCCGACGGCATCCACTATATCGGGCTGACGGTTGCCGATTTCTTTCCGGAGGTCTCGACGATTCGCCGCTTCGCCGATGGTAAGGGCGTGATCGAAACCAAGATCGGCGGCCTACCCTATTATGCTGCGATCGCGCTGATCGGCGACAAGGGCGGCTTCGTTGTTTCGGCCGTGTCGCTCGAGCAGATCGGCCGGTTGTGGCGCGACGAACTGACGCTCAACGTGACGCTCTTTGCCGGCATATCGTCAATCCTGCTGGTCATCCTCTACGCCTATTACATGCAGGTACGCCGGGCCCGCGACGCGGACGAGACCTTCCTCGAGTCAAACCTGCGGGTCGAGACGGCGCTGTCGCGCGGGCGCTGCGGCCTTTGGGATTTCGATTTCGCCAACCGGGAGTTCTTCTGGTCAAAGTCGATGTACGACATGCTCGGCTTGCCTCCGTCGGAAAAGAGCCTCTCCTTCGGCGATGCCGCCCGCCTGATGCATCCGAACGAGAACAGCCTTTATGAACTGGCCCGCGCCGTTGCCCGCGGCAAGGCCGGACAGATCGACCAGATCATGCGAATACGCCATGCCAGCGGCCATTATGTCTGGATGCGGGTCCGCGCCCAGGTCATCCGCAACAACTCCGGCCAGGTGCACATGATCGGCATCGCCATGGACGTGACCGAGCAGCACCGCCTGGCACAGCGCTACGCCGAGGCAGACCAGCGGCTGGCGGATGCCATCGAATGCACGTCGGAAGCCTTCGTGCTCTGGGACAAGAACGACCGGCTGGTGATGTGCAACGCCCACTATCAGCAGGCCTATGGGCTGCCGGATACCGTCCTGATGCCCGGCACGGAACGCTCCATCGTCGCCGCCGCCGCCGCCCGCCCGGTGATCGAGCGCCGCATCGCCGATGCCGACCGCTCGGGCTATTCGCAGACGACGGAAGTGCAGCTCGCAGACGAGCGCTGGCTGCAGATCAACGAGCGCCGCACCCGCGATGGCGGCACCGTTTCCGTCGGCACCGACATCACGCTGCTGAAGCGCCACCAGGAGCGCCTGCGCGAATCGGAACGGCGCAACAACGCGACGATCGACGACCTCTCCGCATCGCGGCAGATCCTCGAGCGGCAGAAGTCAGAACTGTCTATCGCGAATACCAATTATCTCGCCGAGAAAGACCGCGCCGAGGCCGCCAACAAGGCGAAATCGGAATTCCTTGCCAATATGTCGCATGAGCTGCGCACACCGCTCAACGCCATTCTCGGTTTCTCGGAAATCCTCCAGAACCACATGTTCGGCCCGCTCGGCTCGGAGAAATACGACGAATACGCCCGCGACATCCATGACAGTGGCAAGCATCTGCTCAACGTCATCAACGATATCCTCGACATGTCGAAGATCGAGGCCGGCCACGTCAAGCTGTCCTGCGAGACCATCGACCTGGTGCCCTTGATCGAGGAATGCCTGCGCTTCACTTCGGTCCCGGCCGCTTCGAAGAACATTACCGTCGATCCGCGCTTTGCCGCCGGCCGGACGCTGACCGCCGACCGCCGCGCCATGAAGCAGATCCTGCTCAACCTCCTATCCAATGCCGTCAAGTTCACCAACGAGGGCGGTCGCATCGCCGTGCGGATGCGCGATGTCGGCCATGGCGTCATGCTGACGATTGCTGATACCGGCATCGGCATTCCGAAGGCGGCGCTCGGAAAGATCGGCCAGCCCTTCGAACAGGTGCAAAGCCAATACGCCAAGAGCAAGGGCGGCTCCGGCCTTGGCCTTGCCATTTCCCGATCGCTCGTTCAGCTGCAGAAGGGCAGCATGAACATCCGCTCGCGAGAGGGCGTCGGCACGGTGATTTCGGTTTACATTCCCGACCAGCCGGCGGCGGCGCCGGAGGCCTCAGCGGCGGAGGACCGCCTGAAATATGCGGCGCGTAGCGCCGCCTAGACGGGAAAGTTCGGCCTTGAGCGCGTTGATGTCGGGGCAATCGCCGGCGCGCGCCACCAGCTCAGTCAAACCTGCCGGTGCGAGGCTCGGATCGAACACGCCGCCGATGCAGAGGCGGATCAGCTGGGAAAGTTCCGTGTAGAGCGCAAGCGCCTGCCGGCATTGGGCCAGTTCCTCCTCGGACATCAGGCCCGGCCCGAACCGGAGCAAGGCATCTTCGGTCGTAAAGCCGGCATTCGCTTCCGTTTCATCCCGCACCGGCGACACCAGCCGTAAGTACTGGCTAAGAAACTCGACGTCGATCTGCCCGCCCGGCGCATGCTTGATATCCCAGACGCCGGCAGGAGGCTTTTCCGCATCGACCAGGGCCCGCATATCGGCGACGTCCTTGGCGATCTTGCGTGGATCGCGCGGTGCGGCCAGGATGTCGGCAATGATCCGCCCGGCATCGGTCGACAATCCGTGGTCGCCGCAGATCAACCGCGCGCGCGTGAGCGCCATATGCTCCCAGGTCCAGGCTTCCTCCCGCTGGTACTTTTCAAAGGCATTGATGCGCGTGGCGACCGGCCCCTTGTTGCCGGACGGGCGCAGCCGCATGTCGACCTGATAGAGAATACCCTCCGCGGTCGGCGCCGAGAGCGCGGCGATCAAGCGCTGGGTCATGCGGGTAAAATAGCGGTTGGCATCGAGTGGCTTGGCGCCGTCGGATTCCCCAGCCGCATCATCGTAGTCATAGAGCAGGATGATATCGACGTCGGAACCGGCGGTGAGCTCATAGCTGCCGAGCTTGCCCATGCCGACCACGGCGACCCGGCCGCCGGGAAATGCTCCGTGGGCGACGCGTATCTCCTCGCGCACCGCCTCCAGTGCCGCTTCGATGACGAGGTCGGCAAGATGGGTGAAAGCGCGGCCGGCCATGGCGCCGTTTATGGCGCCCGTCAGCAAACGGATGCCGATCAGGAAGCGTTGCTCGGCGGCAAAGATGCGCAGCCGGTCGAGGATATCCTCATAGTGGCGGGCAGGCTGCAGGAAGCTTGAGAGACGGGAAGAAAGGTAGGGCCGCGTCGGGAGTTCCGCCATGATGCCGGGGTCGAGCATGCCATCGAAGACATGCGGGCGGGCCGCGATGATGTCGGCAAGCCGGGGGGCGGCCGACATGATGGTGACGAGGAGATCGAGCAGCACGGGATTGTTGCCGAGCAGCGAAAACAGCTGGATGCCGGCCGGCAGCCCGGCCAGAAACTGGTCGAACCGCAACAGCGCCTCGTCGGCACGCGTGCTCTCGCCGAAGGCGCGCAGCAATTGCGGCATCAGCTCGGTCAGCCGTTCCCGGGCTTCCACCGATTGCGTCGCGCGATAGCGTCCGTAATGCCAGGTGCGAATGATGCGGGAGATGTCGGCCGGACGTTCGAACCCCAGTCGTTCGAGGGTCCGCAAGGTCTCGGGATCGTCGGCCTGGCCGGTGAAGACCAGATTGCCGGCCTCCCCGGACAGCCGCGTCTCGTGCTCGAACAACTGCGCATAGCGCCGCTCGACTGTCTGCAGCACGTCGACCAGGTGTTCGGAAAAACTCAAGGTATCCGGATAGCCCATCATCAGGGCGATTCGCTTCAGCTCGGCATCCGTTTCCGGCAGCAGATGCGTCTGCTCGTCGCGCACCATCTGGATTCGATGCTCGACATCCCGGAGAAACCAGTAGCCGGTGGTCAGCTCGTCGCGCGTTTCAGCATCGATCCAGCCGGCCTTGGTCAGCTCGGCGAGCGTCTGCTCGGTGGCCCGGCCGCGCAGGGCCGGCATGCGGCCGCCGGCAATCAGCTGCTGCGTCTGGGCGAAGAACTCGATCTCCCGAATGCCGCCGCGCCCGAGCTTGACGTTGTGGCCCTTGACCGCGATGTTGCCGTGACCCTTGTGCACATGAATCTGCCGCTTGATCGAATGGATGTCGGCGATGGCAGCGAAATCCAGATATTTGCGGAAGACGAAGGGAACGAGGTCGCGGATGAAGCCGGCACCCGCCTCTCGGTCGCCGGCCACCGGGCGGGCCTTGATGAAGGCGGCGCGCTCCCAGTTCTGGCCCCTGCCCTCGTAATAGATCATGGCTGCCTCGACCGGCATGGCAAGCGATGTCGCCCCCGGATCGGGCCGCAATCGCAGGTCCGTGCGGAAGACATAGCCATCAGCCGTGCGTTCCTGCAGGATACGCACGAGCCGCCGCATCAATCGCGGGAAGATCTCGATGGCATCGTCGGGATCGGCGACAATGCCGGCCATTTCATCGAAGAAGATCACCAGGTCGACATCGGAGGAATAGTTGAGCTCTTCGGCGCCGAGCTTGCCCATTCCGAGGACAATCAGGCCTGAAGCCTCGCTGGGATTGGCAAGGCTCTTCAGCGCCAGCTTTCCAGCCTCGTGAGCCGAGAGCAGCAGGTAGTCGATCGCGGCCGAAATGGAGGCTTCCGCCAATCCGCTGAGGAGCCGCGCCGAGGTGCGCGCGTCGAACAGCCGGCTGAGGTCGGCAAGCGCGATGAGGAAGGCCGCCTTGCGCTTGATACGCCGCAGACGGGCCATGAGCTCGGATTCAGGAGGAGCCACGCCATCGGCGGGAAGCCAGGCCCGTCGCGCATCCTGCACCAGCTGCTCGATCTGCGGCAGCAGCGGTGCCGTGATCGCGGAGGCCAGCAGGGGTGGATCGAGCTCCGCCGTATCGCGGAGATAAGGCGAGAGGCTGAAGACAGCCAGGATGAACGCACGCAGGGGCGTCTCGCCATCGACCAGCGCGGCGACGGCCGGTTCCGTCTTGCCGATGGATTTCAGGCTGGAGAGAGCTGACTTGGCTTCGGCCTGGTTGAGCGGTCGCAACAGTGCGGGGGAAACGGCATCCAGTCGATCGTTCGGTGGGGTCACGCATGCACTCCGGCCTGTTCAAGCGGTCGTCGTCGAACGCCCGCCCGGTATGGGCGAGGCTCAACGCCGTCAATCTAGGCCGAACCGCAGTCTGCGCCAAGAGCGGAAGGCAGCTAGGCTCCGCTGGTCCTCGCTCGCGCGATGTGGCTGAATTCAGACGCGCTCGAGCGGTCGGTGCGGCAAGGGCGGCAGTTCTGCTTCGATCCTGTCGCCAGGCTGAACCCAGCCGCCTGCCAGCACCACGGTCATGATCCCTGCCTTGCGGACGATGGCGCCATCGTCCCCCGGGTAAACCAGCTCCTTCAGCAAGCCGGTCCGAAACCTCTCGATCTGGGCGCAGGGATTGCGCAGGCCGGTCACCTTGAGGCGTATGTCCGGACCGATCGTCAGGATCGTGTCGGTCGGAAGGTCGAGAAGGGCAAGGCCCTCGGTCAGGATGTTTTCGCCGAGATCACCGGCTTTCAGCTCAAAGCCCTTGTCGGCCAGTTCATCGAAGAGTTCGCGCTGGATGAGATGGACCTGGCGGAGATTGGGCTGACTCGGGTCGACTGCGACCCGGGAGCGGTGCTTGACCGTGACGCCGGCATGGGCATCGCCGGCGACCCCCAAATTCTCGATGATTTCGATGCGATCGACCACCGTCTTCGAAAAATCATGCGTCTGGTGACGGGCGACGGAAACGACGGAAGCCATGGGCGATGAGGTCCTGATACAAGCTGCGCGGACCAGTATTATAGGCCTGTGAACGGATTGTGACGCCCCGTCGCGATCCGGCGGATAGACGCGACGATACCCCTTCCCACGTCCTTCTATGCCTTGCCAGCGGGCGAAAAGATCATCGTTGCAGTGAGGCCGCGGGCTTCGCTGCTCTCGGGGTCGGTGTCGGAGAGTTGCAGGCGACCGCCATGCAGCTCCATCACGGCCTCTACCAGCGACAATCCAAGCCCGGTGCCCGGCTTGGATCGGCTTTCGTCCAGCCGGAAGAAGCGCTTGACGACCTCTTCGCGCTTGTCAGCTGGCACCCCCGCCCCGTGGTCGGCGAGGCATAGGGTCACGCCCTCGGGGGTGCGGCTGAGCTTAAGGATGACATCCGGCTTCCCCGAACCGCCGGCGGCATATTTGATGGCGTTGTCAATCAGGTTGAAAAGCGCTTGGCCAATTAGCTCGCGGTTACCCTGGATCTCCACGCCCGGCTCGATCTCGGCTGTCAGCACCAGCCCGGCATCCTCCGCCACCGGCTCGTACAGCTCGGCCGTATCGGCGACGATGGCCGACAGGTTTATGGTGGTCATTTCGGCAGCAGCCGCGCCGGCCTCAACCCGCGAGATCATCAAAAGCGCGTTGAAGGTCCGGATCAGCTGGTCGGATTCGGCAATAATGCCTTCGAGTGCGCTGCGGCGACGCTCCTCGTTGTCGATATCGAGCGCATCGACAGCCTTGTTGCGCAACCGGGTTAGCGGCGTCTTCAGGTCGTGAGCAATGTTGTCGGAGACCTGGCGCAGACCCTCGTTCAGCTTCTCGATGCGCTCGAGCATGGTGTTCAACGAGTCCGACATGCGGTCGAACTCGTCGCCGGAACCGCCGACCGGCAGCCGCTGCGACAGGTCGCCGGCCATGATCTTGCGGCTGGCGTCGGTCATCCGGTCGATGCGCCGGAGCGCATTGCGGCCGATGCCGAACCAGATCACCAGGGCGCCGACGCCCATGATGGCGAGTGCCAGCATCAGCGCCTGGCGGACGAGCAGCCGGAACCTCTCAGGCTCGCCGAGGTCGCGGCCGATCAGGATGCGCAGGCCATTGTCGAGCGTGAAGATGTTGGCAATGGCCAGGTGCTGGCGCTCTGCGCCGGTGTCGGCATAGCGCTCGTAGATAAACGGGATCTCGGTCCAGCCCTGGTCGTCGAAGGTCCCCGGCTGCACCGAGGCGACGTTGCCGGCAAGGATCTGGCCGGTCGGACTGGCGATAACATAGAGGTTCGCTCCCGGCTGGCGGGCGCGCCGTTCCATCGTGCGCAGCAGGAGGTTCAGGCCGCCGGCTTCATAGGCGTGCTTGACCTGGCTGACTTCCTGGCTGACCGCGTCGCGGATCTGCCCGGTCAGCAGCCGCTCCGACATCGATGTGACGTAGAACACCAGCGTTGCCGCGCAGAGCGCGAAGAGCAGGATGTAGAGGGCGGACAGGCGGACGGCGGTGGACTTGAAGAGGACGCGGAAGCGGCTCATCCGTCGTCCTTGATCATGTAACCGGCGCCGCGAATGGTCTTCAGCAGCGGATTATTGAAGTCGCGTTCGATCTTGCCGCGCAAACGAGAGACATGCACGTCGATGACGTTGGTCTGGGGATCGAAGTGATAGTCCCAGACGTTTTCGAGCAGCATGGTGCGGGTCACCACCTGGCCGGCATTCTTCATCAGATATTCGAGCAGGCGGAACTCGCGCGGCTGAAGGACGATTTCCTTGCCAGCGCGGCGCACTTCGTGGGACAGGCGATCGAGTTCGAGATCGCCGACGCGATAAAGCACGTCCTGGTCCGGCGTGCCCTTGCGGCGGCCGAGCACCTCGACGCGGGCCAGAAGCTCACTGAAGGCATAGGGTTTCGGCAGATAGTCGTCGCCGCCGGCGCGCAGGCCGGTGACGCGGTCGTCGACCTGGCCGAGCGCCGAGAGGATCAAGACGGGCGTGTGGATGGCTTTGCGGCGCAGTTCGGCGATGACGGACAGGCCGTCGCGGCGCGGCAGCATGCGGTCGATGACCATGACGTCGTAGGTGTTTTCCGAGCCCATGAAGAGGCCGCTCTCGCCGTCGCTGGCGTGATCGGCCACTATGCCCACTTCGCGGAACGCCTTGGTCAGATAAGCGGCGGCCTCGAGGTCGTCTTCGATGATCAGAATCTTCATGTGCGTGACATTAGCCGCCGGCGGCGTTGCTGCACAGCCGGAATCGGTGCTGTCGGACTTGGGCTGGCTACCGGTGGTCATGTTCTCACCCATGCTTGGTTTGAAACGAAGGAGCCGTGCAGGCGGCGGCTTGCACGGCTCCCTCCCCGTTTCTGGTTCGACGATCAGCCCTGGTTGCTGAGCGGCAGCGCCACGAAGCGGCTGCCGCTGTCGGACTGGATCTGGAAGAGCGCCCGTGTGCGGCCGTCCTTCTTCGCCTGGGTCAGGACCTTGGCGATATCCTGGGCGTTGGCGACGTCCTGGTTGTTGACGGAGGTGATCTTCTCACCTTCCTTCACGCCCTTGTCGGCCGCATCCGAGTCCGGATCGACGCCAGTGATGGCGACACCCTTGCCGTCATCGGACGGACCGACGGTCAGGCCGAGATCGGTCAGGGCCTTCTCGGAAGCCGGCTGCTGCGGCTCGGCCTGCGGCTGGTTGTTGCCATCGGCGGAGGCCTTCTGTTCGGCCGGCAGGGTGCCAAGATCGACGGTCACCGACTGCGACTTGCCATTGCGCCAGATCGCCACTTCGACCTTCTTGCCAGGGGCCATCGCGCCGATGCGGCGGGCGAGGTCGCGCGGGTCCTTGATCGGCTCGCCATTGACGGCAGTGACGACGTCGCCGTTCTTGATGCCGGCCTTCTGGCCGGGCGACCCTTCCTGCGGCGAGACGACGAGCGCGCCGGCTGCCTCGGAGAGACCGAGCGATTCGGCGATGTCCTTGCTGACGGGCTGGATCTGCACGCCGAGCCAACCGCGGGAGACCGAGCCGGTCTTGATGAGATCGGCAACGACATCCTTGGCGGTCGTCGAGGGGATGGCGAAGGCGATGCCGACGCTGCCGCCCGACGGCGAGAAGATGGCGGTGTTAATGCCGACGACTTCACCACTCAAGTTGAAGGTCGGGCCACCGGAATTGCCCTTGTTGACGGCCGCGTCGACCTGGAGGTAGTCGTCGTAAGGGCCGGAGCCGATATCGCGGCCACGGGCGGAAATGATGCCGGCGGTGACGGTACCGCCGAGGCCGAAGGGATTGCCGACGGCGACGACCCAGTCACCGACGCGGACCTTCTCGTCATCGGCCCACTTGACATAGGTGAACTTGCGCTTGTCATTGACCTTCAGCACGGCGAGGTCGGTGCGCGGGTCCTTGCCGATCAGCTTGGCGTCAAGCTCTGTGCCGTCGTTGAGAACGACCACGAAGGCCGCACCGTCGGAGACGACGTGGTTGTTGGTGACGAGATAGCCGTCTTCGGAGATGAAGAAGCCGGAGCCCTGGGCGACCGGCCGCAGGCGGCCCTTGTCGGCATTCGGCTTCTGCTGCTCACCCTGCATGCCCTTACCATTCGGCTGCTGGCCGAACTGCTTGAAGAACTTCTTCAGCGGGTGATCGTCCGGCAGGTCGTCGAAGCCGCGACCGAGGCCAAAGCTATCGTCTTCCTCGGCGGAAGCGGGATTGACGCGGGACTCGACACGCACCGAGACGACGGCGGGAGACACAGCGTCGACGACATTGGCAAAGCTTGGGACCTGCGGCGCCTGGACGACCACGGCATCGGCATAGGAATTGGAAATGACGGCGGGGACGCCGGTTGCCAGGGCGGCAACAGCGATGCCGGCGACAGCGGAAGCCTTCAAGGCGGTGCTGCGCGTCAGGCGGCCTTTGATGGTCTCGAACATGGGCGTTACCTTTTCTCTCGTCTATACTTGCGCCGTGGGGTCAGCGGCGATCCGGTGATGAGAAGGATATAGGATTTGCCACGTTACGGAGAACTGTCCAGCCGATGAAATCTTGGTAATGTTGTAAAATGTTTCCGGCAGGGTAAAGAACAAGGCGATATTTTGCCCACCTCCCCCACGCGAAACACCCTATTCGCTGAGCAGCCGATCAAGCCTAGCCTGTTCGTCCTCGGTCAGCCGCGTGCCCGTCGGTTTACCGCGGCGACGGACAGCGTAGACGCCCATGGCGATACCGCCAGCCAGAAGAAGAGCGATCGGCGCGCCCCAGAGGATATAGGTCTTCTCGCCCAGTCTCGGCTTCAGCAGCACGAACTCGCCGTAGCGGGAGACAAGGTAGTCGAGGACCTGGCTGTCGCTGTCTCCATCGGTCAGGCGCTTGCGCACCAGAAGGCGCAGGTCCTTTGCCAGATCGGCATTGGAATCGTCGATCGACTGGTTCTGGCAGACCATGCAGCGCAGTTCGGCGGAAATTGCCCTCGCACGCGTTTCGAGCGCCGGATCGGGCAGCACCTCGTCGGGGTTGACGGCAAAGGCCGGCAGGGGGGCAAGCATGATGGCAATGAGCATCGCGATCGCCGCGACAGCCCCCCTCTGTCCCTTCGGGACATTTCCCCCACAAGGGGGGAGATCGGCCGAGACTTCAGAGCCAAAAAGGGAAAACAACGATCTCCCCCCTTGTGGGGGAGATGTCGACGTAGCCGACAGAGGGGGGTATGCCCGCCGCACCCTCATTCCGCCGGCTCCATCGCCGCCCGCAGCGGCTTGGCCCGCCGGCTGGGAGCGCCTACGCGCAGGCGCCGGTCGCTGAGCGAAATCATGCCGCCCAGCGCCATGAGGACCGCGCCGCCCCAGATGCAGACGATCATAGGCTTCCACCAGATGCGCACGACGATGCTGCCGTCCTTGCCGGCATCGCCGAGCGAGACATAGAGCTGGCTGAAGCCGAAGGTTAGGATGCCGGCCTCGGTGGTGGCGCTCTTGCGGGCGGTGAAGATGCGTTTGGCCGAGGAGACGGTCGCGACGGAAACACCGCCGCGACTGACGGTGAAGGTGCCGCGGTCCTCGGTGAAGTTCGGACCGAGGCCGGGCTTCATGCCGTCAAAATGCAGGCTGTAGCCACCCAGCTCCGTCGAGGAACCGGGCTTCATGTCGAGAATATTTTCGGTTTCGAAGGTGCTGACGGCGACGATGCCGAGCACCGTCACGCCAAGACCGGCATGGGCCAGCGCCGAACCGAAGGCGGAGCGCGGCAGGCCGGAGAAGCGCCGCCAGGCGAGATCGGCCGAGACCTTGCCGATGCCGGCGCGAAACCACAGATCGGCGGCCGCGCCAAAAATCAGGAACAGCCCGGCGGCAAGTCCGAGGACAGCCATGACAGGGCCGCCATGCTGCAGGTAGAAAAGCACCAGGGCGGCCACGAAGGCGAGCCCGGCGGCGACATAGAGCCGCTGGAGGGCGCCGAGGAGATCGCCGCGTTTCCAGGCAAGCATCGGGCCGAACGGCACGGCCACCAGCAGGGGGATCATCAGCAGGCCGAAGGTCATGTTGAAAAACGGCGGGCCGACGGAGATCTTGTCGTCGGTCAGGGTTTCGAGTGCGAGCGGATAGAGCGTGCCGATCAGCACGGTCCCGCAGGCAACGGTGAGGATCAGGTTGTTGAGAACAAGCGCGCCCTCACGCGAGATCGGCGCGAAAAGGCCGCCTGCCGTCAGGCGCGGTGCCCGCAGGGCAAACAGCGACAACGCGCCGCCGATGAAGATCAGCAGGATGCAGAGGATGAAGACGCCGCGCGTCGGGTCGCTGGCAAAGGCATGGACCGACGTCAGCACCCCCGAACGCACCAGAAAGGTGCCGAGCAGCGACAGCGAGAAGGTGAGAATTGCGAGCAGCACCGTCCAGATCTTCAGTGCGTCGCGCTTTTCCATGACCAAGGCCGAATGGAGAAGCGCCGTGCCGGCGAGCCAAGGCATGAAGGAGGCGTTCTCGACCGGATCCCAGAACCACCAGCCGCCCCAGCCGAGTTCGTAATAGGCCCAGTAGGAACCCATGGCGATGCCGGCCGTCAGACAGATCCAGGCGGCCAGTGTCCAGGGACGCACCCAGCGCGCCCAGGCGGCGTCGATTCGCCCCTCGATGAGGGCAGCCACGGCGAAGGAGAAGCAGACGGAGAAGCCGACATAGCCAAGGTAGAGAAGCGGCGGATGGATGGCGAGCCCGATATCCTGCAGCACCGGATTGAGATCCTTGCCTTCCGCTGGCGCCGGATAGAGGCGGGTGAAGGGATTGGAGGTGAGCAGGATGAAGAACAGGAAGGCCACCGAGATCCAGGCCTGCACGGCCAGAACGTTGGCGCGCAGCGTGTCCGGCAGGTTGCGGCCGAACAGGGCGACGAGCGCGCTGAACAGCGACAGGATCAGCAGCCAGAGCATCATCGATCCCTCGTGATTGCCCCAGACGCCGGAGACCTTGAAGACGGTCGGCATCATCGAATGGGAATTCTCCCAGACATTGGCGACCGAAAAATCGGACACGACATGGGCATATGTCAGCGTGCCGAAGGAGAAAGCCACCAGGAGGAAAAGCGCCAGCGAGCCGGGCCGTGCCACATCCATCATCGCCTGGTCGAGCCTGCGGGCGCCGAGCATCGGCAGGACGGCGACGATGATGGCTGTCGCCAGCGCCAGGACCAGTGCGTAGTGCCCGAGCTCGATGATCATTTGCTGGCCTCCTCGCCCTTCCAGACACCATCCTTCTTCAGGCGGTCGGCGACCTGCTTGGGCATGTAGCGCTCATCATGCTTGGCGAGTACCGTATCGGCAACGAAGACATCGTCTCCCGGCTCGAAGCGCCCTTCCGTCACCACGCCCTGCCCCTCGCGGAACAGATCGGGGAGAATGCCGGTATAGCGGACCTTGATGGCGTCTGCGCCATCGGTGACGGCAAACTGCACCGTCGTCCCCTCGCCGCGCACCACCGATCCCTCGCCGACGAGGCCGCCGAGCCGGATCAGCGTGCCGGGGCCGACCGGCTTCTTGGCGAGGTCGCCCGGCATGTAGAAATAGGCGACCGACTGGCTGAAGGCGAACATGACGAGGAGCACGGCGGCGATGATGAAGCTCATGCCGCCACCGATGACGGCCAGGCGTTTCTGCTTGCGGGTCATGGCTGTATGCTCTCCAAGGGAAGGCCGAGTTGCCTTGCGAGCGCCACCAGCTGTTGTCCCTGGTCGCCGCTTGCCGGAAAGGCTGCAAGTCCCCGCTTCACGGCGTCGATGGCCCTGTCCCTATCGTTCAGCACCGTATAGGACCGGATCAACCGCATCCAACCTTCGAAATTGGCCGGGTCCTGCTTCAGCTTGGCATCGAGCGTGTCGACCATGCCGCGGATCATCTTCTGGCGGTCTTCGGCATTCATGTCATCGGCGGCGGCGACCTCGCTGGCATCGGGTCCACCGGGCGCCTTCGGATTTTCACTGGCGGGCGCTGCCGGCGCGCCGCCGTTCTTGGCGATGTGCTCGCGGACCAGCGGCAGCCATGGCGCCGTCGCCGGTGACTCGCTGGCAAGGGCTGCAAAAGCCTTTCTTGCCTCCTCCGCCTTGCCGTCCTGCTCGAAAGCAAGCGCCAGATAGAATTTGGCGGTCGGATTATCCGGCTGCAATTCCAGCGACGTCTGCAGCGCCTCGCGCGCCTCGGCGGTCACCATGCCGCCCGATTCCAGCAGCAGCGCTTCGGCAAGGCTGCCCAGCCGCTCCGGCGTCGGTCCCAACAAGCGAATGGCGTTGCGGTAGGAAACTTCGGCATCGTCAAGGCGACCGGTCTTGGCGTAGATCGGGGCCAGCACATCCCAGCCTTTGCCGTCATCCGGGTTTTCGGCCAGATGGCGCTCGGCCTTGACGACGAGGATGGCCATGTCGTTGCCCGGATTGGCAAGCCTTGCCGCGAGCGGCTGCGAGGGCAGACCGGGCTCGCCGGTCCGCAAGTAGAGACAGAGCCCCAGGGCGGGCAAGAGGAGGATGATGAAGGCCTGGGCCCAGAACGAGCTCCTGCGTCCGACCGACGTGCTCATCGGTGTGTCGGGAGACGCAGACACCGTCAGCAGCCGCCGGCCGATTTCTGCCCTGGCATAGTCCGCCTGCTCCGCAGTGATCAAGCCGCCTGCAAGATCGCGATCGAGTTCGGATAGCTGATCGCGATAGACCGCCGCCTCACCGGCGCGATCGAGCGCCACCGCCGGCGCGCCGCGCAGCAACGGGATGAGAAGGACAGCGCCGACACTCGCCGTCAACACGGCGACGATGATCCAGAACAACATCGTATCGCAATACTTTAACAGCCGTCGCATTCCAATCGTCAAAGCGTCGATGACGCACATTTGAGGCGATTGGTCGCGTTGCCTGTCGGTGTCCCCATAGGTCGCGAGGCACTGCTCGATGCCGACAGCCGGACGCTTTCGTTTCCGGAATGGGTCGACCGCCTATTCCAGCGGCGTCCAGGTGCCGTCGTCGTTACGGCAGGCGGAGCCGCGCGCGACCGTCGCCTTGCCATCGACGGTGACGGTGTGCGTGTACTGGCGGCAGTTCTGCGAGCCGACCTGGTAGGGAGCGGCGGCCACGACCTGGCCGCTGATGTTGCGGCCGCTCCAGACGACCGGCTGGCCACCAGGAGCAGCCTCGAGGGCGCGGTATTCGGCCTCGAGCGCTCTTTGCTTGTCGCTGTCGCTGATCGTCAGCCCTGTGTGACTGACGATTCCGCCGTCCAGCGCCGTGATGAAGGTTGCCGAGGAGTTGCTCTTGATCGGAGACAATCGCCCAAGGGCGCCCTTGCCGGCGGTGGTGCTGCAGCTGGACAGCGAAACCGCCACCAGCAGGACGGCAACGATCGAAGGGGAAATGCCAAGCTTCATGCAATCGAACCAGAATCAATTGCCCGTGGACGCGACAGAAACGCTGCAGTCCATGGCGGGCATCCCCATGGCGCGTATGATCTTTCTGGCATCATGCCAGCACTCACGCAACATCCTTTACGATGCCCGGTAGAATTAACGTGGCCTGCAGTCCGCCGGCGTTACCGCGCGACAGGGTCAGCACCCCCTGATACTCGGCGGTGATTTCGCTGACGATCGACAGGCCGAGCCCCGTGCCCGGCTTGCTTTCGTCCAGGCGCCGGCCGCGCTTCATTGCCTCGCGGATCTGGTCCGGCTCAAGGCCCGGGCCATCATCCTCGACGACGAGCTCGACCCAGTGGCGCCTCATGGGATCCAGCCCTTTCACCTCGGGCGCGGCCTCTGCGGCCCGCACGATGACCTTGTGCCTAGCGAACCTTGCGGCATTTTCGAGCAGATTGCCGACGGTCTCCTCGAGATCCTGCTGTTCCATCGCAAGGGCAAGACCGGTCGTGATCGTCAGCTCGAACTCGATCGCGTCGTTCAGCCTCCGCATGACGCGAACCAGCCGTTCGAGCGCCGGTTCGGCGTCGGTGCGTGCGAGGACGGTATCGCGCTGGGCGGCAATGCGGGCGCGGTTCAGATAAGACTGCACCTGGCCCTGCATAGCCTCGGCCTGCCCCTTGACCAGGTCCCCGTGGGATTGATCGAGCACCCGAGACTCGTTCAAAAGCACGGCAATCGGCGTCTTCAGTGAATGCGCGAGATTGCCGACCTGCATGCGAGCGCGCTCGACGATGCGGCGATTGCTTTCGATCAGCGCATTGACCTCGTTGGCCAGCGGCAGGATTTCGCGCGGGAAATCGCCCTGCAGCCGTTCGCTCTCGCCAGCCCTGATGCGCTCGAGGGCGCCTCGCGCCTGGTCGAGCGGCCTGAGGCCATAGAGAATGGCGAGCGCGTTGACGATCAGGCTGCCTATGCCGAAGACGATGAGCGATAGATAGAGACTGTGGGAGAAAGAGCCGACATCGGCCTCGATAACATCGATATTGCCGGTCACGCGGAACCGGGCCGAGCGACCGTCGCCTTCGAAGACGATCTCCGTCTCGGCCACCTGGACGCGGTTGCCGACGCTGTCGGTAACGATGTAATAGCGCTGGTAATTCTTGTCGAAGGGCGCTTCCAGCACCGACAACACCGGAAGATTGACGGAGCCGAGGGAGGGAGAGACCAGCGGCGGCGAGGTGAAGGTCCCGAGCGGCTCGACAATCCAGTACCAGCCCGTCTTTGGCTGGACATAGCGCAGGTCGCCCAGCTGCGGCGTTCCAGCCAGTGCCCCCTCTTCGCCGATACTGACGGAATTGATGAGGTTGCTCAGTTGTGCCCGCAGCAGGTCCTGGAAGCCGCGCTCGGCGCTCTTGCGGTACAGCGTCGAGATGACCAGGCCGATGACCACCAGCGCCACGGCGGACCACAGCGTGGTCAGCAACAGGACGCGGGCGGTGAGCGACTTAATTGGCATTGGTCGGCGCTTGAATGCGGTAGCCCAACCCCCGGACAGTTTCGATGAGGTCGACGCCCATCTTCTTGCGCAGGCGTCCGACAAAGACTTCGATCGTATTGGAATCGCGATCGAAATCCTGGTCGTACATATGCTCGACCAGCTCGGTGCGCGAGACGACCTCGCCCTTGTGATGCATGAGGTAGGCGAGCAGGCGATATTCGTGCGAGGTCAGCTTCAGCGGCTTGCCGTCGACGCTCGCCTTGGAACTCTTGGTGTCCAGGCGGACCGGGCCGCAGGTGATTTCTGAAGAGGAATGGCCGGCGGCGCGGCGGATCAGTGCCCTGATACGAGCAAGCACCTCTTCGACATGGAACGGCTTGGCGACGTAATCGTCGGCACCGGCATCGATGCCGGCAACCTTGTCGCTCCAGCGATCGCGGGCGGTGAGAAGCAGCACTGGCATGCCCTTGCCGGCCGATCGCCATTTCTCGAGCACGGTTATGCCATCCACCTCCGGCAGGCCGATATCGAGGATGATGGCATCGTAGGGCTCGGTATCGCCCAGGAAATGCCCTTCCTCGCCATCGAAGGCGACATCGACGACATAGCCGGCCTCCTTCAATGCATCGGCCAGTTGCCGGTTCAGGGTGACGTCGTCTTCAACTACGAGAATGCGCATGTTTTTGCCCGATTGCTGCCGTTTTGCGATGCATGATGTGCATCTCCTACATCGGAACCTTTACAGTCACCTTACGCGGGCGCTCCCCATTGCCCTGGACGAGCACCGTGATGACGCAGGCGTCGCCGGAAGGCTGCACCGACAGAAGCTGCCCTCCGGTCTTTTCCACAACCTGGGCCGCAGCATCGCTGCAGTCGGACTTTGCCCGAGCGACCAGCGTCGGCGTCGTCACCGGCAATGCAGCCGATCCCGCCATCATGGCGAGGATCGCTGCTACGCTCAAGGATGATGCCATGCTCATTAACTTCCATGGAGACAAGAACTTGAGGCGATAGTTACCCAAAGCCGTCTGAATGGCAAATGAATGGGTGGTAATAACCCCCGCCAACAGGTTGCAGCGGAAATCTCGTTCGCTAAATTGTGCTTGCCTCAGCTGGATTTGATCTGCCGGTTCGCCGTGAGGCGTCCGTAGACCGCAACCAGTCCGCCCACCGCGCCGGCGATGGAAACGGCGGAATCGACGATCGTCGCCTGGCTCGCCGCGTCGAGCTGCAGGCCCTTCATCTGCAGCCCGGAGGCTGCGACGGCGAGCAGCGCGCCCCAGATCGTCTTCGAATAGTACCAATGCTTTGCGTCTTCCATGATCAACTCCTCTTGTTGCAAACTAGACCGCGATGACGGCAGACGACGGGATGCCTGTCGGCACCCGCTGCCCCATCTGCGAAATGACGATTGTGAAGTGGGATTGGCGTGTGCCGAAATCCGAAATCTCGTCGGCAGCGGCATAGGTGAAACTGGGGGTGCCGACAGCCACCCGCCGCTTCAGCACGCCGCCCTGCATGAGATCGATACGATAGGCCTCGGTGGGTTCATCGAGCGGGATATCTGCCGCCATCCAGCTATCGGCATCGATTCTTCCGCGCCTGATCCAGGTGAAGGTCGTCGAGCCATCAAGGTTGCGGCGGCCGTTGAGACGCACCGGCGACAGGGGCGTTTGCGCCCTGACACCCCCGGCAAACACGAAGGGGCCGGCCCTGTCGCTCGATGCGGCCGCCTCGGCGATCCAGTTGAGCCGCAGGCCCGTTTCCTCACTGGTTATGCCGAGCGAGGCGACTGCGTCGTCGAGCATCACGAAGGCAGCCCCGGTGGCGGCGCCAGCCTGCATCGCGTCTTCGGTGCCGGCAAGGCCGCGCAACAGGCCGGAAAGGCGCCACCGACCGGCGGCGATTTCCTCGGCCTGCAAGAACGCGCCGATCTCCCATGTGCCTGCCGCGCTGCCGATAGCAAAACGGTTGGCGCCGTTCAGCACCGACACCTTCAGCGCCGATTCGAGTTCGCCATTGGCGAGGTCGACGTCCACGGTCTGGGACCAGTCGAACCGACCGCTGACGGCGCCGGCAAGCGATGTCGCCAAAGTGCCGATGCGGGCTGGCCGGTCGAGGAGAACGCGCCTGGCATAGGCCTCGGTCGACGGCGACGAAGAGAGCTGCGTGGTCCGCCAGGGTCGCGCAAAAGCCGCGCCACGGGCGAAGTCTGCTGCAGCGCCGCTTTCGAACTGCGGCAGATCCATCAGGGCGATCATGGGTGCGAAGATGGCCGAAGCCGTTCCGGCCACAGACTTCGGCGGCGTGACGGCAACAGGTGAACCGCCGATCAGCGGTGCGAATTCGCGCGCCTCGATTTTGCGCGCTGCCCCATCCTCGATGCGGGTCACCAGAAAGCACCCCTCGGGGCCTCCGGGCAGAGATATCACGTCGCCCGGCTGCACCTGGATTGCGGTCGGCGGCAGCGACAGGCTGAGCCGGCGGCGCGAGATGCGGTTGTCGCGCAGGAGCGCCTCGGCCGCCTGCAGCACGGCTTCCTCCGGTAAAACGGCGCCGAGGTCACTGCGCAAAAGGCGATGGGACGCGGACGGCGCGCGGCGCGAGCGGACGCTTGCCTGCTCGTAGTCCGCCAGCGGGTCGTAGAAGGTGATGATAGCCTCTGCGGCGAAATCGCTGTCATGGCCACGGGTCTCCTGCCATAGCGGCTGATCCTCGCGGTCGACGACGGCGTCGATGGCGAGGGATGGCAGGCTCGCGGCCGCGCGTGAGCGAAAGCGCAGCACAGCGCCATCCTCGATGACATCGATCTGGAAGACTTCGAGCAACGGCGCAAGCAGGTCGCGAGCGGAGGCGAGGCTACCCTGCGCATAGCCCACGAGGTCACCGCTGACCTCAGACACGTCGAAGTCGTTGAAATTCTGATCCTTGAGAATGGCGGCGATGATGTCGGCAAGCGTGCCGGCGCCGAGCCGACCGTTCAGCCAGTGGCCGGTCCGCCAGTTGTCGCCGTCACTCCATAGACCGGTATCGGCGGGAAAGGCCGGATAAGGCCGCGCGTCCCAGGTCCAGACAAATACGCGCGCAGGCTCGACGCACGCAGACCCGGCCCAATGCTCGTGATGGGCCTCTAGGAAGCGCCGCTGGACGCTGTCGGCGCGCAGGCGGTTGGAGAAATACGGCTCTGCCGACTCCACCGACTTCGGATCGAGAAAGACGTTGGGCTGATTGGCACCCTTGTCGATCGCCGGGCAGCCGAGCTCGGTCAGCCAAATCGGTTTTGCCCGCGGTATCCAGGCAGTCGGCGCGGTCTGCTCGACGCCGCCGATCCGGTTGCGATGCACGTTCGCCCACCAGCTTTCGATATCCTTGGAGCGGAAGACCCATGGCTTGCCGGTGAGCCCATCGCTGATCGGCAGCCTCCGTCGCGCCGTCCGGTCGGCCTCGCTGGCATAATACCAGTCGAAGCCCTCGCCGCTGGTGATCGCAGCAGTCAGCCCGGCAAGGTCGTCGGCAACCCGGAAGCCATCCGGATTTCCCGACGAGAGATCTTCGTCCCGCCAGTCGGACAGCGGCATGTAGTTGTCTATCCCGACAGCATCGATGGCGGGAGAAGCCCAGAGCGGGTCGAGATGAAAGTAGACGTCTCCGCTGCCGTCCGCCGGATGGTAGCCGAAATACTCGCTCCAATCGGCGCCGTAGGTGAGCCTGGTCGCCGGCCCGACGATCGCACGAACATCCGTGGCAAGGGTGGCGAGCGCCTGGACAAAGGGAAAGGTGCCGCCGGCATCGCGCAGTTGCGTCAACCCGCGCATTTCAGAGCCAAGGATGAGGCCGTCGACGCCGCCTGCGGCGACCGCCAGGCGGGCATAATGCAGAACCATCCGCCGGTAGCCGCGATCCACACCATGATAGGTGACCGAAGTGCCGTCGACGGTGAAATCCGTTGCCCTCGCCGTGCCGCAAAATGCGCTGATCTGCGCGGCCGCCGCAGCTGTTCGGTCCGCCGTCCCCGGTCGGCCGATAGCGGGAAAGGCGGTAACCCGGCCGCGCCAGGGGTAGGCTGCCTGCTCTGATGCGCCCTCCGGATCCGGCAAGCCGTTGCCCAGCGGAACATCCATCATCAGGAACGGATAGAGGACGACCTTCAGCCCCCGCGCCTTGAGATCGGTCACCGCCTGCTGCACGCTGAGATCGCTCGGGGTTCCGCCATAGGCGGGGCTGCCATTGTTGGCGCTGATCAGGTGCGCATTCGCACGGGCGATACCCGATACCGACCATGAACTGCTTTCGCCTTTGCGCGCCAGCGTCTCCACGCCCGGAACGACCTGACAGCTTCCGGCGCGCAGGTCCGTGCCGAACCAAGCAACGACGAGCGCCACGCTCTCGAGATTGGGACAGAGCGACACCAGCTCGTCGATCGAGGCGTGCCAGTCGGTCGACGCCGTCAAGACGTTGCGGTTGATAGCCCGTGCGCTGCCGGCGCTGGTTTTTTCGGTAACCCTGACGGTATTGTATCCATGCTCCGTGGAGCCCGGTATGATAGTCACGGCGCGGATCTGGCTCTCCAGCTTGCCGATCGGCCGCACCACTTCGAACTGCAGCAGGGGAATGCGATTGCCGAAGTTATCGAGCGGCAGCCGGTCGAAGACGACATAAGCGAGGCCCCGATAGGCGGGCACCTCTCCTGCGCGCTGTTTGGCCGCGACGAGCGGATCCGGCAACTGGTCCTCGGTGCCCCTGTAGACCCGCATCTCGATCTCCGTCAGGTCTAGCTCCTTGCCATCCGCCCAGACCCGGCGGATGCAGGCGATCTCTCCCTCGCAGAGGCCAACCGCGAAATTCGCAAAGTAGCGAAAGGTTTCGACGCGCGGGCCTGTCGCCTTGCCGCCCGAGCGCTCGGACGAGACCGCTTCCTCGAACCGCGTCGCCCAGATCAACGTACCGCCCAGCCTGGCGGTGCCGTAGAGCCGGGTGATGGCCGTTCCCTCGTCGGCGCCCGGAATGCGGGCGGTCGACAGCCGCGCGCCGGAGATCGTTCGCCCGCCATTGATCAGCGCCTTGTCGACGACGCTGCCAGCCAATGCCCCCGCCGCCCGGCCGATTATTGCGCCAACCGGTCCAAAGACGCCGCCAAGCGCCGCCCCCGCTGCCTGAAAGAGGATGGTTGCCATGAATATCTCGCTGGTGATTGGAGCACAGGCAATCATCGCCGGGCGACGCCAGGCTTGAATGCTCATCTTAAAATTGTATTGCTAGAGGTGTTCGATAGCAGAAGCAGCACGCGCCGCGCCAGCCGGCGCATCGGCGAGGATAGGCCCCGCCGACCTTGGCAAGGGCCTTGCTCTCGAACATGGAGGTGAGGTTATGTGGTGGTTTCCACTTAGCGTCACGCTGACTGTGAGGAAGACCCGGACGAGCTGGCTATTGACCGTCCGGGTCGAAACGGCAGTCTAGCAAATGGTGAGCGAGGTTCCAGCCTCGCTCACTACTCCAAAATACTAAAGGTTGTCGGCTTTTGCAAGCAAGCTATAGCCGCTCGCATCAACCCGGATTCATCAACATCACAAGCTACCACATCCTCGCGTTGCAAATTATCTCAAAATTTGCATCATTGCGACGTCGAGTGCAGAAGCAGCGAGCGCCGCGCCAGCCGGCGTGTCGGCGAGGATTGGCCACGCCGACCTTGGCAAGGGGCCTTGCTCTCGAACATGGAGGTGAGGTTATGTGGTGGTTTCCACTTAGCATCACGCTAACCGTGAGGAAGACCCGGACGAGCTGGTTATTGACCGTCCGGGTCCAAATCACAGGATAAGCAAAAGGTGAGCGAGGTTACAGCCTCTTTCACCACTCCAAAATACTAAAGGTTGTCGCGTCTTGCAAGTGGGGCGGCATTATCGGCCATGACATGGAAAGGCGAATGCACCCGCAACGCGGCGTCGCCAGGAGGCGACGAGCGGCGAGCGGAGGACGGCGGCGTGTTCATAGGCGTGGATGAAGTGCCCGCCGTGATCGAGAATGGCCGCGTGCTTGGCCGCATATTCCGGCCGCCAGCGAAACAGGATGAGGTCTCCTGGCGCTGCATGCTCAAGACCATGGCTCGGTCCGAAGTGGCGCAGTGCCGCCTTCATCAACCGGTCGTCGCCGCTGCGCTCGGCCCAGTCCCGCGCGTAGGCCGGTGGCAGTTCGGGGTCCTGGCCGTAGAGCTCGCGCCAGACACCGCTGATGAGGCCGAGGCAATCACAGCCCACTGCCTTGGTCGAGCCCTGATGCCTGTAGGGCGTGCCGATCCAGCTGGCGGCAATCTCGAGCACTCGCCCTGAGTTGCAGTCGGTCATGAATAGAGCGGGCTCCCGTCGTGCAAACTTGTCCCGTTTGCATAGGTATAGGCAAAATCGGCGCCCGGCATGTGCGGGAATCCGCGAAAATTGACAGCATTGGCGAACTTGGTTCGACAGCTCGAAAAGGCCTTGTCGCATCCCGCCGTCAGCGCGACGCGGGCTCCGACTGCCGGCACGATATCCAGCGGTAGCCACAGAATGAGCTGCGCGCTCGTCCCCGTGACGGAGTGGCTGTCGATATCGACGGCAAGTCCCGCTCCTGGCCCATCGAGAAGGGTGAGCCTGCCGCGCGAGAAATAGCCGTCGGCAAAACCGCTGATACCGGCAACGACGATCCGCGTTGCATCCCTGAACGACACGACGGTTGCCTCGGCGCGATAGGGCGGCCGGGTCAGGTCGATGCCGCACCTGCCATCCCCGAGCACGGCGTCGCAGCGGCGGTTGTAGATGCGGCCTTGCGGCTCCGACAGGCGAACGGCAAAACTGCGCAACTCGGCCTGGAACTGACCGGTCTGCCGCGTGACCTCACCGATCTCCTGCACCTTGAGCAGGAGATGCTGCTCCTGGGCTGCCCAGTTGACCAGGTAGACCTCCACCCGTGCACCGTCATAGAGACCGGCCGCAAGGTCGACCTCCGAAATTGCATCATTGGAAAGGCCGCCGGCCACTTCGCTCGAGGGTGCCGAGAGCCCGCCCTCCTCCTCTCTTTCGCTGGCGGAAAAGCCGCTGGGCGCAAGGAAGCGGGTGTCCAAGAGGTTCAGATCGTGGTCATGGTCGGTGAAGCCGAGCGCGAGGCCGTCGCGGCGGATGACGCGCCAGCAATGGCAAAGGGTGGTGGCGTCGCCGGCAAGATGGGCTGCGAGCCCAGCATCGATCGCTCTCATGGCAAAATCTCCACCAGGGGAATGGAGGGTATGCGGCCGGCCTGGAAAGCCGACAGGCTGACGTCGATGCGATCGGTATCGAAGCGCACCGGAACGTCGAAGGCAAAACCGGCCGTGACAGCGGCACCGGACGACGGAACGGCGTGTGCCGCAAAGAGGATGATGCCGGTCGCCGGATCACAGCTGAAATCGCCCGTTGGCACGACGGCCCCATCCACCGCAACCGTTACCGATCCGGCGACAGGCTTGGCGATGGCGCGCACCGACTGGCCGGCGGCGTCGGCATAGGTTTTGGCGAGGGCGAAACGGGGCGTTGTCCCGTCGCCTGTGCCGATCCGCTGGTCGAGCGACGTTACCGGCACACCCGGAGGCGCTGATGCGTGATCGACGGGGTCGCGAAAGCGAAAGCCATAAAGCTGGCCGCTGCGAGCCTCGAAGAAGGCCAGCACCTCGTAGAGATCGTCGACCGAGCGGATACCGGAGCCGGCGTCGTAGCTTCGGCGCGCATCGCGCCAACGGCTGTTGCGGCATTCACGACCGTTCGACAGGTTGACGATATCGGTGCGCCGCACCGGGCCACCGCTGGTGCCGAGCGACAGGCGCAACGGAAAGCGGATATCATGGAAAGCCGTTGTCATCACTGTCCTCAAAGATTGCGCTGGCCGCGCAACGCGGTGCGGGCCAGCATGGCGGAAATCTGCCCCTGGCTCTTCTGAAAGCCCGGCACATCGGGCGTGGTGATGTTGAAGACGACCGAGGAACCGCCGCCGCCCGAGGTCGCGACCCCGAGCGAACCATCCGGGCCGCGCTTCAGCGGCAGGATCGCCTCGGAACCCGCCTCGCCCCATTAGGCCGAGATCGCCGCCCATCGGGAAATAGGTCGGCTGCGCAACGACGCCGCCATCGGCAAAGGCCGTCACCCGGCCGGGAACGCCGCCCTTGGCGAAGCCGAACAGCTTGCCGATGCCGCTGGTCAGGCTGTCGGCAGCGCCGCCGAGCGCCGTTTCCAGCGGTTTCAGGCCGGCCGACAAGGCGATGCCGGTCAGCCGGTTGGCGAGCCCCTGCAGGACGGAATCAAGCCCCTTGCCGCCCGTGGTCGCCGCCGTCAGGGCACTCCCGAGCGCCGATCCGAAGGAACGGGAGCGGCTGTCGAGATCGTCAAGCGTCTGCTTCAGCGCAAGCGCCTCGGCATTGGTGTCAGCAAGATCATTGGCATCGGTCATGGAAGGTCCTCGGTTGCGGTTCTTCGAGCGTGTCAGTCCGGAAAGCGCGCCATCATGGCTGCAAGCCCGGTGCGGTCGAGCGTCGATGGGCGGGGTGACAGGCCGCCGGCCATGGCGTGAAATTCAATGGGGGTCATGGCCCAGAAGCTGTCGGGGGGAAGCCGCAGCAGGCAAAGACCGACATGCAGGGCGCGGCGCCACGGAAAGGCCGTCGGCCTGCCCTCGTCCGCTCCCTCGGTCGTCTGGCCGGCTGCGGCTAGCGAGGGTCCGAGCTCACCTCCAGCGGTTCACCGAGAAAGGTCGCCGCCAGCAGGTCGCCGACGATGGTCGCCGTGGCCGCTATGCCGCCGGCGATACCGGCACCAGCCACGTCCTCGTCCGAGTAGACATTGCCGCCGCCGCGAAGGCCGGCGCCGATGATGCGGATGAGGTCGGCGGCCTTCAGCCCGCCGGCCGAAAAGCGTGCGGCAAGGCCGGCCAGATCGTCGGCGGCAAAGGCCGTTTCCAGCTCGGCCAGCGCACCCAGCGTCAGGCAGAGGATGCGGCGCTCGCCGTCGATCTCCGCCTCGATCTCGCCGCGACGGCGATTGGCGCGGCACCCGTTGACGGGGCGGTTCATCACAGCGCTCCGAAGGTGATGACACCGGCCGATTCGAGCGCGATGTCGAAGGTCACTTCACCGTTGTACTCGCCGCCATAGTCGAGCGCCGTCACCTGAAAAGCGCCGCTTACCGTGCCAAAATCCGGAATGACGACCTGGTAGGACAGGATCGAGCCATTGAAGAAGGCGGAGCGGATCAGCGCGTCGGAGGCGAGGTCCTTGAACAGGCCCGAGCCGGACAGGGCCGCCCGCTGGACGCCCGCGCCCCCCAGCAACTCGCGCCAGCGCCCGGCGCTCTCGGCATCGGTTATGTCGACCGTTTCGGCGTTGAACGACAGCTTCTTGCTGCGAAGCCCTGCCACTGTTTCATAGGCCCCGCCATTGGCGATCTTCAGCAGCAGGTCCTTGCCCTTCTGCGCCACCATCGGAATTTCCTTTCATGGGAGACGGCGCCTGATGGGCGCCTGTGGTTGGATGGAATTGGGGTTGATGCGCGACTGGATAAGCGGCCCCGGCACGACGTGAAAGGACGGACTGGATGTCATTCAGATGTCACTTTGACCTGGCGGTGGAAGCTGTTACGGACATCGACACAGCGAACACGAAGCGCCTCATCGATGCCGAAATCCTTCTCACTGCGCTCGGCGCAGACGGTTGCCGTCCTCAGCGTCACGCAGCTCGTCGGGTGGGGCACGAGCTTCGACATGCTCGGCGTCATGGGGCGCGTCATCGCGCCGGATCTCGGCCTGTCCAACGAAGTCGCTTTTTCCGGGCTTACGATCATGATGGTGGTCGGCGGCCTCGCCAGCCCGGTGACGGGTCGGGCGCTGGCACGGCTCGGCGCGGCGAAGGTTCTGGCAGCCTCTTCGCTTGCCTTTGCCCTCGGCCTCCTGGTGCTTGCCGCCTCGCAGGGGATCATCCTCTATGCCATCGCCTGGCTGGTGATGGGAATCGCCGGCGCCATGGGCCTCTCGGCCCCTGCCTACGCCGCCGTCGTCGAACGCGAGGGTCTCAACGGCAAGCGCATCATCACCATCATGATGCTGTTTACCGGCCTGTCGGCGACCATCTTCTGGCCGTTGCTGACGCTGCTCACGGCCCATTTCGGCTGGCGTGCGACCTTTGTCATCTGTGCAGCCGGGCATCTCTTCGTCTGCCTGCCGCTTTATCTGCTTGCCCTGCCAAGGCCGATCCTTGCCGAGCAAGGCGATGCCGGACATCGGACGCCGCCCGTGCCACTGTCTGCTAAGGGCAAGCGCAGGGCATTCGTGCTGATCGCTGCGGCAACGACGATCTCGACCTTCGTGACCTTTGGCCTGGCGCCGTCGCTGCTCGAAATCTTCCGGCAGTACGGCGCTTCGCCGGCGCTGGCGTTGCAGCTCGGCTCGGCGCGCGGCATCATCGGCATTTCCGCGCGGCTGGTCGACATGCTGCTTGGTCGGCGCGGAAATCCGCTGCTGAGCGCCATCATCGGCATCGGCCTGATGCTCTCAGGCTTTCTGCTGCTGCTCGTCGCCGGCGCATCGACCGCGCAGCTGGTGATCTTTACGCTGCTGTTTGGCTTCGGATCGGGCGTGATGGCAGTGGCAAGGGCACTGCTGCCGCTGGCGCTGTTTTCTCGCAGCGAATACGGCCTCCATTCGGCGCGGCTTTCGCTGCCGCAGAACCTCGCCAATGCCGTCGCGCCCGTTGTCTTTACCGCAATCCTCGATCGTGCCGGCGCGCCCACGGCGCTGGCTGTCTGCGTGGTGCTGTCGCTGTCGTCGCTGCTACTGGTTCTCGCACTCGGCCTGCTGGTGCGCCGCGCGACGGCCGCAGGCGCGTTGCTCGCAAAAGCCTGAGAACCGACGGAGCCGCGCCTACAGCTATTCCGTCACGGCCCGAAAACGCATTTCGGCAGAGAATAGCCGCGTCTTCGCCTCGCGCCGGGTTTTGGTGTCGAGATGACGCAGATTGACCAGCGATACGGTTTCAAGCGGCAGCCTTGCATCCTGCAACAAGCTGCCGACGACGGACGCGATCTGCTGCACCTGCTTCTGACCCGATGCGTCGGACCAGACCTGCAGGGTCAAGACATGCTGCTCGCCCGGCTCGGTCGCCGTCGAGTAATCGGTGGTGACAAGCTCGGCGACGATGACACAAGGCAGATGCCGTCCGGTGACCAGCCGATCGCGAATTCCGTCGACGCCGACAAGCGCCGTCAGGCTTTCGTCTTCGGTTAGCGTGGCGTGGATGGCGCGCAGCAATTCGTTGGCCGCGGCGCTCATTTCGCGCAATCCCGGCCGTTATCGATGCCCGCGGGGCGCCGACCCTGTCGGACAGGCGGTTCCACCAGTTTTGCCATCCAGGCCGCAAGGTCCGGCATGGTGTAGGTCGTGAGCGCGTTCATGCCGTCTTCTCCTCGCAGTAGCAGATCAGATAGCGGCGGCTGTCGTCCGGATCCCGCGTGCCGCCGATGCAGAAGATGCGGTTGCCCTTGCGAAGCCGCATGCCGGCTGCAACATCGGTGCGGTAGCGCAGCCAGATCCGGTGGGTACGCCGGAAAGTGGTGCCCGAGGCTTCCTCTTCGACGACCTCACCGATGGGCTCGATCAGCGCCCAGGCGGATGCCGTCTCGACAAAGACCGTGGTGACACCGCCCTGACCGTCGGGCGTCTCGGCTGGCGCCTCGAGATTGAGCCGGGCGGTCATCTGGCCCGGATCGAAGAATGTCGAGCGCATCACAGGCCCCGGATCAGGAAGGGTGCCACCAGCCGGTCGTAGCCGGGCGGGATCAGCGCCGGCTGGTCCTCGATGCCGACGACGCCGCGGCAGGAGAACATCTGCGCCACATGGGTCAGCATCGCCCGTTTCAGCGTGTCCGGCACGGTGTTGGCGGTGTCGCCGAAGCCCGAGAGGAAGTCGATTTCGATGCCGTTGACGGCGCGCCCGGGTGAAAGCCTCCGCAGCAGCATCAGCCGCGCCGGCCGTGCAGCTCCGTCCAGCACGTGGCCTTCAAGGCTGGCGTCCGAGGGCGCCCCTTCCCCGTCATAGACGGTAAGGCTTTCAATGACTTGAACCGGACCCTTGGCAATCGGAATCACGCCGTCTTCAGAGATTGAATCAAGATAAAGGCGCCAGCGCTGGGTGATCAGGCTGATGCCGGTCGTGCGTTCCAGGTGGTCGCGGGCAACGATGATCAGCTGGGTGACGAGCTCGTTTTCATCATCCGTATCGAGCCGCAGATGCGCCTTCGCCTCGGCAAGCGTCAGGGCCTCCGAGGCGGACGGGGTGATTAGGGCATAGGTCATGGGGGCTCTTTCATTGGAGATCGTATGGGCGGCGCCCCCCTCACCCTGCCCTCTCCCCAAGGGGAGAGGGAGAAGAGTTTGAGGCAGCGCCGCTTTCCCCTTCTCCCCCTCGGGGAGAAGGTGGCCGGAGGCCGGATGAGGGGGCTTCAGCTGACCGAAAACTTGATCAGCTTGATCGCCTCGAAATCCTGCACGCCGCCGCCGACGCGCTTGGTGGTGTAGAACAGCACGTAGGGCTTGGCCGAATAGGGATCGCGCAAGACGCGGATGCCGGTGCGGTCGACGACGAGATAGCCGGCGCGGAAATCGCCGAAGGCGATGGCTGCAGCATCCGCTGCGATGTCGGGCATGTCTTCCGCCTCGGCGATCGGAAAGCCCATCAGCGAGGCCGGCTGGCCGGCACCCGATGGCGCACGCCAGAGGTAGTTGCCGTCGGCGTCCTTGAACTTGCGGATGGCCGCCTGGCTGCGACGGTTCATGACGAAGGTGCCGTTCTGGCGATGGCCCGCCTTCAGTGCGTAAATCACGTCGATCAGCACATCGGAGGGACCGGCGGTGCGAAAGCCACCGGCGGCGCCTGTCGCGATATAGCCGAGATTGCCCCAGCTCCAGCCGGCATCGGCGACAGTCGTGTAGGAGAGAAAGCCCTTCGGCTTGTTGACGCCGTCGCCTGATACGAAGGCGGTGCCTTCCTGTTCGGCAAAGACTATATCGACCTCGCCGGAAATCCAGCTCTCGATATCGACGGCGGCATCGTCGAGCAGCGCCTGGGTGGCGGCCGGCATGGCGTAGAGTTCCATGGTCGGAAAGCTCAGCTCGGCCAGCTGCGGCGCTGTGGTCTGAGGCCGCGCCGCCGTCTCCGAGACCCAGCCGGAGGCGAGGCCCTGCGTGGTGAACGGCTTCTTCAGCACGGCGCCGGAGACCTGGCGTACCGTCGCCAGCGCCCGGATCGGCGAGACCACCGACAGGCGGCGGCCGATCTCGGTGTCGGTCTGCTCAGGAACTAGATAACCGCCGTCGCTGTTGGAGCCCACCGATAGCGCCTTGGCCTCGATCTCGCGCAGGCCGGCCTCGTCGCCGCGGCGAATGTAGGTTTCGAAAGCCGTCTTGTGCTCGGCAGCATCGACGGAGCCGGCAAGGCTGCGGCCGAGCGGCGGACGGGCCTTCTTCAGCACGAGCTGGTCGAGCACCTTCTTGTTGTCGTCCATCGCCTTGTTGATGCGATCGACCTTTTCGCGCGTCACCACGTCGGCGGTGAGCTTTCCCTCGATCTCGCCGAGACGCCGGTCGTTGACGTCCTTGAAGGCCTCGAAGGCCTCCATGAACTCCTCGAAGGCGGCGCCCACGGTATCAGGCACGGTTTTGACTTCCAGGCTACCGCCGCGCGGTGCCGTCGCTGTCTGCTCGCTCATGAAATCATCCTTGTTTGAAGGTTTCGGTCATCAATTGCCGCGCCGCCCGCCTGATATGGCGGACGAGCTCGGTCTCCCTGTCGCGGAACCACCGCGCATTCTTGACATTCTGGACGCGGGCCGAGGGCAGCATCGGAAAGGTGACCACCGAGATCTCCCAGAGGTCGGCCTCGAGGATGCGTCGCACCCCCGATTTCGCGTCGGTCCTGGCGCGCACGGTGCGGAAGCCGATCGACAGTCCGTCGAGTGCGGCGTTCTTCAGCAGCTGGTGCACCTCGCGGGCACGGGCGACGCCCTCGGCGAGGATGCCTTCCACATAGAGGCCGCGCTCGTCCTCGCGGATGGTTTTCCAGGTGCCTATCGGTTCGGAGGGATCGTGCTGGAACAGCATCCGCACGCCTGCTGGACCGCGGCTCGCCAGCGAGCGGGCGAAGGCGCCGCGCTCGACGCGATCCTTGCCGAGGTCGACCTCGCCGAAGACGCTGGCATAGCCGGAAAAGCTGCCGTCGCGATTGAGCCCCCTGAGCTCGAGGCTCGCGAATTTGCAGCTGTCGATGCCCACAGGGGATCGCTCGGACGCGCGGGATGCGGTCATGTGAATGCTCCGGATTGTGAAGGGGGTGGTGGCGTCAGGCGCCGGGTTTGTCGCCGTAGCGTTCGGCCAGCCGCGACAGGATGCCGAGCACCCACCAGGCGCAGAGGCTGGCAATGGCCGAGCCGGCGAGCATGATTTCGGCGTCCGAGAGCAGGTCGGATAAAGCCAGCCGATCGGCTGCCCAGAGCCCGGTCGGGCCGCCGAAGATCACGCCGCAGGCAAGGCCTGTGAAAAAACGGCCGGCGGCCTCGTGGCGGGTTTTCGGCAGCAGATAGACGAGCGACACCGCCGCTCCGGCCGAGGCGCCGACCAACTTTGTCGCCAGCATCGAGGTATCGCTCGGAAGGTGGGCCATTGTTAATCTCCTTCTGTTAGGATGGATATCTCGGCTCAGGCCAGCAGCGGCGCGACTCCGCTCGAAAGCGGCGCATGCGCCCTCGCCAGCGGGGTGCCGGTTTGTTTCTTGAGTCTTTTGAATCGGATCGGGGCCGTTGTTCGCGCGGTGTGCGAAACAGTTCAGACTTTGGTTCAGCCTGTGGCGACGGCATGGCCGTCAGATCAGTCCCTGGCAGAGGTCGTTTTCAGAGTCGCGGACGCCTATTCGGCGTCGGGAATATCCGGGCCATCAGTCTTGTCGAGGTTCGGCGTCTGCTGGCGGCCGTGTCGGATGCTCGATATGAGGATGGCATCCGGTTCGACGCGATAGGCAATGATATAGTGGCCGGCGACGTAGGTTCTGCGGCTAGGCAAGGGCGAACGAGAACGCCCGCCTGCGGATATCCGGCCAGCATGCGAAACGCTGTCCAGAGGTGACGTATGGGTGCCTCCGCCGAACGCGGATTGAAACTTTCCAAGTATATCCGCTCATGCCTCAAATAGGCGGCGGCATT